>Ga0105046_10011828_pt1 | contig 13547 bp, 14 predicted proteins | sample MAT03_FD_78385 | JGI IMG/M metagenome (GOLD analysis project Ga0105046, IMG submission 78385) | Freshwater microbial communities from Lake Fryxell liftoff mats and glacier meltwater in Antarctica - MAT-03 (megahit assembly) | ecosystem: Environmental > Aquatic > Freshwater > Ice > Liftoff... | reverse complement strand
CATCAGAATGGGAACACGCAGAACGGGATCGCGCAGACCTGCTTCAGCGGGAATACCGCGCGCTTTGGCGGGGCGGTGTTCAGCCAAACTGGAAACTTCAACGCGCAGAACAACTGGTGGGGTGCGGCAACCGGCCCGACCAGCGCGATGGTCAACAATCAGGTGCAGACGAGTCCGTTCCTGACGGCGGGCTGCCCGAACTAACTTGCTAAAGCGTTCTGAATGGCGAGTTCAGCGTCCCTGGGTCGATATCACCTGGGGACGTTGTTATTATTTATGAGGTGCGTGTACCACCCATAAAACTGCTGCGCCACTTGTCAAAATTGCCTTCCGAAAACTGAAATCCTCGTCAGGTCGCGCGATCCGACTCTGATACGCTGGTAGACATCGGTCACACATGGAGTGCCATGCGATGTTCTGCCAGCGTTTTGATTCTCATCTTCCTGCAACGTACAGAAAAACCGGAATCGTCCACCAGACGACCGGAATCCTCCTACCCCTAAACCGGAATCGTACAGACTTCCCTCTCAAACGCTCTGCTACGCTGATGTCATCGCACGTACAACGGCACGTCGTCACCAGACCTGAAAATTTTCCATGCGCGACTGAAATTTTGCTTATCTGTCACGGGAAAATTTCAGAGGTTCACCGGGGTGACTGTGTTACGTTGAATTCATCTGTATCACATAGGAGCGTGACGCATGGATAAACCCATCGTTTCCACCCTGCCGACGAAGATGCCTAAGCGCAGCATCATCTTCGCCATCCGGCTGACCAAGGCAGAACGCGACCAGATCGAGGCGTTGGCGCAGCAGCTCAGGCTGCCGGACTCGTTCATGGCGCGCCATTTTCTTCTCGAAGCTGTGAAGCATCACAGCATAGACCTTTATGAGGTTGCCAAACTTGACGGCTGAGCTACAAGAAAATGACAATCAATTGAAGAGCGAGCCGAGCGTAAATCTGGACATGGTCTACCGCTCGCTGCTCAGGATAGTTGCGCGGTTCGGGGAATCGACGTACACTGACTCTCAGTTGCGCCAGACCACCGAGGTGGAACTCGATGATCTGGCTGACCCGGCGAGTGCTACGAACACGTCGCAGGGCTGAGACGCATTGTACTTCACAGCGTCTCGTTCCTGCATGATTCTATGCTCAGGGACGAGGCGCTTTTTGTTGGAGCAGTGCTTTTCAAGGATGCAAATTATGCCGAAGTATCGCAAGCCGAACCCAAATCCGATCGATCCCTACAAGTCGCAACCGCTCCCGCTGGGACGACCAATTGCCGTGTACTATCGCCAGTCGAGCGATGGTCAGGTCGGCAACGTCTCGACCACGCTGCAAACGGTCGATATGGTCGAACACCTGATCCGCCAGGGGTGGGATCGTGACTCGGTGCTGATGATCGACAGCGACAAAGGCGTGAGCGGCACGAAGAAAATCCGCGACCGCAAAGGCTTGTCCACCGTGTTCGACCTGATCGAGTCCGGCACGATCGGCGTGGTCGCTTCGCAGGACGTGGATCGCTTCTTTCGTGACATGGCGCAGATCGAGACGAACATCTTCATCGATGCCTGCAAGCGCAACAATGTGCAGGTCCTCACCCCGACTTTTGTTTACGACTTCGCGCATCCGACGCACGGACGCTATCACATGCAGATATTCCGGGAGCAGGTGCAGCGCGCCGCCGATTATCTGGAGTACTTCGTCAAGGGACGTTTGGGCGGCGCACGCAGCCATCTCAATCAGCAGGGGCAGTGGACGGGCACGCCGATCATCCTCGGCTACATGATCGACAACCGCAAGAAGGTCGATGACCTGCCCAATCCGAACTTTCGCAAGTACGTGCGCTATGAGCCGTACAGCGATGTCGTGCTGGACTACTTCCGGCTGTACAAGCAGTTCAACGGCAACTTGCAGCGGACGTGGCAGCATATCGAGCAGCACGGACCGTTCATCCCGGAGTTCAAAGCGCATCCCGTTCCGTCAGGGTTTTTCTTTCACACCAAAATCCGCAAGCGGTCGCGTTACACCGACAAGCTGATCATTTCGATCTTTGGATTGAAGCAAATACTGACCAACGCGGTCTACATCGGGCATTGGGCGCACAACGGGGTCATCGTTCAGCGCCATAACCACGAGGCGATCATTCCGCTCGACCTGTTCATGTACACCTTCAACCGCCTGTCGATGTTCACGCTCGAAGGCGATCCGAACGCGGAGTACGCGCAGCAGCGCCCCTGGGTACGCCACGACAAAGCAGAGCGCGCCGTACCGCCGCCGACCTATGCCGGGATGGTGTTCTCGGCAGACGCGCCCGGTATCCCGCTGCGCCGTTTGTCCACCAACTGGCAGGCGAAAAACGAATGCTACGCCTACGCGCTCTACGGCAAAGACGTGAAGCGCATCTGGTACATGATGGCGAATTTTATCGATGGCGAAATCGACGCGCTGCTGCTGGAACGACTGCGGGCGACGACCATCGACGAATCCGCGTGGCGGGAAGCGGTGAACAGTTCGCAGAAACACAATCAGGGCGACCTACGCCGCGTCACAAGCGCTGTCCGCCACACCGAGGAAGCGCAGCGTGGGATCGTCGAAAATCTCAAGCTGATCACCCATCCCGACATCGTGCGCCAGCTTCAGGAAAACTACGTCCAGAATGAGCGGGAACTGACGCGCCTGCACGCCGAACTCAGCCATATCCAGGCGGACAAGGGACAGCGAAAGCTGGTGCTGGACGCGCGCCCGGTGCTGGAGCTGGTGGTCGCGCGTTGGGGAGAGGTTGCCCGTGAGGATCGGCGTGAATTGTTCGAAGCATTCGCGGAGCGCGTGATCGTCAACCGTCCCGATTTGGTCAACCGCACTGTGACGGTGGTATGGCGCGATGGCACGCAGACGACCCGCTTCACGCAGCGCGAAGCCCGCTACCGCACCGCCTGGTCGGATGCAGAGTACGCCCGGTTGCGCGAACTGGTCGAGGGCGGCGCGGATCAGATTGCGCTCTTGCAGGCATTCCCTCATGCCAGCTGGCGGACGCTGCGCGAGCTGTTCGTCTATCACTTCGGGGTCGAGGCGTGGCAGGCAGCCTTCAAGCGCAAGAAGTCGAAGTACGGTGCCCGCGTGCGCTGGGAACAGACGGATGAATACCGCACCTTACTCAACGATACGGAAAGTACGGCGAGTGGAGCTTGGGTAGATGCACATCACCTCGAAGATCGGGCGACAGGTCGCACAGGAATTGGTCAAAGCGGGACTGACGTTGCAGGTCAGCATCGACGGGGCGGAAGGGTACGCCGCTATCGAGTCCATTCAAAACACATGACTTTGTGACTGGCGTGACATTTGTGACTCGTGACTCTGTGACAAGCGGATTTTGTCACATTGTCACACGGTCACGTTTGTCACCAACGGGAAGGGGAGTAAGGTGAACCACACACAACGGGTCGCCCACGTCGCGCGTCAGCGGCGGGCGCTGACCAAAGCACTCGTCCGCGAGTCGGTCGAGCGGTATCTGGAGGTGCTGGCAGAGGAGATAGCCAGCGGGGAATGGGTCGATATTCCATATATCGGTAAGGTGCAGGTCGTCCGTGAGGAAGGGCAGGGCTTCGTCAATTCCATCACGCCGACAGGCGAGCGCGTCCGCCGCCCGGTCAAGCTGCGCCTGCGGACAAAGATGCGCCTGTATGACAAGTTCAAGCAGAAGGTCCGGCAAGGGTCTGCACCATAAGAATTAGGAAGCGGTGTAATGAACACCGCTTCACCTTTTTATTCCGCTCTGAACGAATAGTTAAATTGTAAAAGTTCCAGTAGGAACACATCCTCTCCATGACTTCACCACTTAAGCGAGTCCAGGTCAGATCAGAGATCCTTATAGCGAAATATGAGCCACCAGCACCGCCCGGCTCTCCTTCGTAGTAGATCACATGCTGGCTGTCATTTGCCCAACCGACGAGATTGTCACTTCCATCACCAGTAACCACTCGCATATCGGTACCGTCTTTGTTGACGACGTAGACATCCCCACCGCCTGGTATATACACGTTAAAATCGTAAGTCGGGGCTACGCCAAAAGCTACGTACTAACCATCTGGTGACCAGTAAGGGGGAAATATCTCATAGCCCGATAAATTTACAACCCGGGTGATCGTCAAATATTCAGGTTTACGGTGTAAAGACGGGGAACAAGCTGTATGAGGGAACTACATGTTAGCTACAGAGTCGCTGACAGGAGCACCGATGCCGTCCCTGTCAGCGCAATTTGCTCAGTGGTAGTGCTTTTCTAATGTGAAGGTGAAATGTTATGGATCACTCCGGCTGATTTGGTAGGCATGAAGCTACGCTACGGACGAATGGTGAAATTGCGGCAGTTCGCGTAAGAACACATCCTATCCATAACTTCACCACTCAAACGGATATGTGTGCCATCAAAGATATTTACGGCGAAATACGAGCCGCCAGCATCACCGGGCTTGCCTTCGTAGTAGATCACATGCTGGCTGTCATTTGCCCAGCCGATGAGACTGTCAAGACCGTCACCAGTAATGGCTTGCATACCAGGGCCATCCGAGTTGGTGATAAAAACATCAGCGCCACCGGGAACCTCAACCTCAGAGCGGAAAGCCGGGAACACGCCAATGGCGATATATTGACCATCAGGTGACCACAGGTGCGGAAACCATTCATAGCCGAGTAACGCCGCAACCTGATTGATTGTCAAATCTTCCAGGTTCACGCTGTAAAGACCCGGAACACCCTCATAACTGGATCCGAAAAGCACCTCGTTGGAAACAGGTGATAATGCAGGACGAGAGGCATTAAGTGGTGAACTGGTGAGTTGCTGAAGGTTATCTCCATCTAGGTCGATGCTGAAAAGCGCGCCGCCCGAACTAAAAATCAATCCTGAACTATCCGGCAGCCAGTTCACAGAACACGTCCCACACTCCACGGGAAGGCGCGAAGCTTCTCCGCTTTCGACATCTACAATGAAGATCGTGCCCAGTGTTGCCGCAATGTATCGACCATTTGGTGACCAGGTGAGCGTTGTCTCTGATGAGAACATCACATCGCTGAAGGGTCTCAATTCACCTGTTGCCAGCGTGATGACAGTAAGACGGTATTCATCCCAATTACGGTAGGACTCACTGGAGAGGAAAGCGATTTGTGTGCCATCCGGCGACCAGGCAGGGATCATTTCATGCGTATCGGTGGGAGTGATACTTATCGGCTCGTCGGAAAAGTCCGTGATGTAAATATCACCGCCATGATCAAAAGTGACGGTGATCTCAAATGGCAAATCCGCCGTCTCCTCTATAAATCGTTGACCAGATGAAAGCTCGCCTTGCCCAGTTCTACCTTCGGCAGGAAAAACCAAGTTCTGTTCCCCCCAATTAAGGTCGTAGACAACGTTGTGTCTACCCCCTCGTAGTTCCGGGACACTCAAAGTCGATTGGTTTTGTACAGAGACAGGAGAAGCGGAATATAGACAGAACAAGAGACCAATCCAAGTAATGATTCGCACGTTGACCATTAGTTCAACCTCTCAGAAAATAGAGAGTATACTATCTTCACAGTATACTCTCTCAGGATAGCTGGTTACCAGAAAGTCATGCTATGTGTTATTACGAGCAAGTGGGGTTAGGGTCTCCAGTACCCAAGCTTCGCAGCAAGTCCACGGCTCCTTCAGCAACAGCAGTTGCTTCGTCTGAGAATTCCTCAATACCTGGACTGGTGTTCTCCTGGAATTCAATACCACCTACCCAAAACGCCGACGCGCGTTGTTGCTCCTCAGTTACAGCCTCACCATAGTCGTCGATTTTACCTTCAATACCAACATAGCTGTTACGTACCCAGTTCAGGAAATGATCAGCAATCCGTTCACCAAAGGGAATAGCGTCGGTATTCTCCCAGAATGTCCCTATATCGTCAGCGGCATCTGGAGACGGCACATTGGTTCCCTTTACGATTTTGAGGGCGAAATCATTCGCCGTCGAGTCAACGCTGCTGGAGCGGAAATCGAGGACATGGCCTAGCTCGTGGATAACCGTGTTCTGGATACCGATGCTATCCGGTTCGAAGAAACCAGTGTCCGCCGGAAGATAATCAACTGCTGATAAACTGCCATCAACGCTGATCCGTCCAAAACCGCGTTCATTTAGACGCTCAACAGTATTGCGAGTTCCCTGACCAAAGCGAATCAAGTTCTCATTAGTCGTTACCCCATACACATCAGGTAGAGTGGGATAGAATCGCAGTTCGACACCACCAAACACATCTTTGAATGTATAACCTGTTTGCGCTTGCAGACGAGTCTGAATAGCATCGAATGCTGCTTCTAGATTGTCAATAGCAGTAGAGTCCCAGCTAAAATCTGGGGGAGTAGTGAATCCTGTCTTCTGGATAGTCAAAATGACACCCCAGGTATCAACTAAAGAGGTGTTGATGCGATCAGCATAGATAGTAAGCGACCCGTAACCGCTAGGTGCCAGCTGGACGTCCTCTTCAAATGTAACATCAACATTCCAGAAACCATTGTTACCCTGGGAAGTTCGCACCATCATTACAAGCCAAGAACAAAGTCCCAGAGGTTGTTGGAGTGAAGGTTAAGGAATTGCCAACGAGAAATGCGTCTCCATCACGTCCGATCTTGCCGATGAGCGCGAAGCTGTTGACCTCTAGCTCACTTGTGAGATATGCGAGCGTTACATGCCAGTTAGTCTCAGTTGGGTGCCCTGTGGGTGTCCAACCCGTACTACCTGGCCAAGTCTGGATAGCGCTACCTGGATTAGTCGCGTCAATGGTTAGTTGATTTCCAGCGTTTATCAAGATACCTGTATCAACCCACCAACTTTGTGGCTTACCGAAATTTGATCGGTAGCCGCACACTTTCACCGTCTTCATTTTTGTGGTCATTTGATTGTATCCTCTCTGCCAAAGTGGCATATACCTACATTTAGAGGATAGCCCGAATATTCTTGAAAAGTTGAACATTTGTTCGCGCATTTGTTCAACTTTTGCATCCGCTCACGTACTGTCTTTTATTTTCAGAAGCACGATGCTCCGAGCTTGGTTAGGTTCGCGCTGTATGTACCCTGACATTTCTAGTCTATCGAGATGACGTATGACTGAACCTGTGGCAATAAAGCAACCCGCAGCGATTTCTCGCATTGTGGGTGATTTGTGATAATCGGCGTGATACATTTTTACGAATTCGTAAACCGATTCAGTTGTTGCGTTGATCTTCATTATCTCTTCTCCATATCAATGTAACAGAATTGAAACTCATTGTACATCAAGAAGCGCTCATTTGTTCTGTTAAAATTGTGCGAGGTCGGTTTCTTTTAAGTATGTAAATCTATCGTGAAGTTAAAAAGTGAGCTGTTGAAGGAAATACTTCGGGAAACGAACAAAATCTTCTGATTTAGATTTTGCGCGGTGTCAGATAGTGATCGCCATTGAAATGGATGAGGTGATCCGGGATCTCGCTCAGCCAGACCTCGGTATCCCACGCGATCTCGGTCAGGAACTCGCAAAAAGTGGCAAAGTCCGGGAACGCGCTGACATAGATGCGACCCGTTTGGCAGGTTTGAAGCATTCTCTCCAGCTCGACGCGCCGCTTGTGTGAAACCGACCCGTGCAAGGTCACATGCAATCCGGCTTCACTTGTGATGGCTATATTCTCATCACCTCGAAGAACTGCTCGCGCTGCGCCTCATCCTCAACAATCGCTTGGGCGCTAAAAATGAGCGTCACGGTATCTGTATTGATGCTCAAGTCCTGCCGCGCGCGTTCGGTCATCGACACATCCTGAATGATCAGGATCGTGACTGAGTTCGGGTTTTCCTGTCGGGTTCGGCGTAGACTCTTGAGTGTCGCGCCAATCCGCTCAAGCACGCCCGCCTGATCGATTCCGCCTTTCACTTCGACGGCGACTTCCGGCACATCACCTCGATAAATGGCGATGTCGGGTTCGTCGGCAAAGATCAGTGTGCGTCCGTCACCGAGCGCGATGCTGGACGCGCTGGCTTCTTCCCCTGTCACGAAGCCGCGTTCCTGCAATCGGCGCAAAACGACTTCTCGTATAGCAACTTCAGCTGATGCGCCTTTGTTGTTCTGCCACGACCCCTGCGCTTGAGAACCAGCTGCCATACCTCGCCACAGGTCGAACTCACGGACGTTGATCGTTTCGTCCAGCTCGATCAGCGCGCTGATAATCCGATTGAGGTGCTTCGCGGCAGCGAGTGCCGCTGTTTCATTAGTCAGCGGTCTGCCCGACTCGTAGCTGTCCAGGTTGATCCCGATGCGCTTCATCGACTTCTGCGATACTAGAGCAAGCATTCGGTAGTAGCCCGCCGAACCGGGAACGGTTTGCAGTACGGTCGGATGTGCAAACACGATTACCGGCTTGATGCCGCGATGAATGATCTTGTTCCACGCCTGTTCAGCAATATTCAGATCGTCCCAAACCAATTCCTCACCCCGTACCGCTTCAAGCTGCTCAGCAATCTCCATTAGCTTCCATTCGTGCAGTTTCCGATGAAAGAAAGCGCTTTTGGCAAGTTGATCGAGCGTCCACGCTTCTATGAGCGCCAAATTGATTTTTCGGGGCATGGTCAGATTTTCCGCCGCCATATGTAGATGCACTTGCGGAGTTCTTCGCGCCCGTGCGCGCCCATCTGCTGGCTGCTGTTGCCCTTCCCGGTGGGTAGCACCCAGATCACCTCAACATCGAACCCCGCCTGCTCCGCGAAATCGGAAAGGATGAGATCGACCGGGATCGTCGCGCCGCTGTAGCGCACGTTGTCGTTCACCATGACAAACGGCGCGCCGGGCTTGAGCAGTCTGGCGCACTCAAAAATCACAAGCGATAGCTCGAAGAAATAGTTTCGCACCATACGAGGAATACCTGGATTATTCAGCGCCTTCGTGACGCGCTGATGCTCCAGATATGCGAGGATACTTTGCAATTCGCGCTGCCCCTCGAACGCTGCTACCGCCTGACTAAAGAGTTCAGGAGAAAATATCTGCTCAAGTCCCCGTTTGTCTTTGTTCTCAACGGTACAGGACACCATCGTCTGACGCAAACGGCGCAGTTCGGTTTCGTCCACGCCAAGCATCGCCAGTTCGAGCGCATAGGTGCGCGTGTAATCGTAACGGTTGGCATACGGCGGCGAGGTAATCAAGCCATCAAAAGAAGCGTTTTCCAGCGTGGGCAGCACATCGAGGCACGAACCTTGAACTACTTTTACGCCGCCATGCTGCTCCATCACCGGGAAAAGCGACATCATGCCGTGATGGGGTTGAAGGTCATTGCTTATTTCATTGAGCTTCGCGGCAATCGCTTCGTCGAATGTCAGAATGCGTCCTTTATTGAAAGGTTTTGCGCCCTGCCGCCGCGTCGAGCGAAAATCCCAGCGTAGATACTGCCCGTCCTTGCGCGTGAAGCTGATCTCCTCCAGCACGCACAGAGCAGCAAACCGGAGCAACCGCGCAGCAGTCGGTGCTTCCGCTTCGGTCGCAGCCATAAACCGTTCAAGCGCGGTTTGTGTCTCGTCCGGGAAGGCACCGCCCGTAATGCGGAGGTGCGGGTACGTCCAACTCCCATCCTGACCTTGCCAGGGTTGTTCCGTCTGCCAACGGTTCAGCACCGCGCGCAGTTCGCTTTCGCGCCCCTTATTCTGCTGACGCACCTCGATGATCTCGCAGCCGACCGGGAGCAGTTCAATTCCCACGCTCTCTAAGCCGCACTCGCTGGCGGTGAACAGCGTCGTTCCCGTGCCAGCGAATGGATCGAGGATCGTCCCGTGGTCGATGCCGAGTGTGTTCAGCAAATAATGAACGAGGCTTTCTGAAAAGCCCTCTTTGTATTTGAACCAGCGATAGACAGGTTTGGTTTTGTTCGCCTGAAAGCTGACAAGCTGGCGGCTCAAGCGTGGGTTTATCCTGAGCTTGTCAGCGAACCGCGCTTCAAGCGCAGTATTTCCTGTTTGAATAACATCTAACGCATTTAGCATTGCCGCTCAATTCGTTTAAATCCTATCCCTGTAATTTTACTCGACGTTTTGTCGAAACTGCTGATCAAAAACTGGAATCCTCGTCAGGTCGCGTGACTCGACTTTGATACGCTGTTAAACATCGGCATAAACATGGAGTGCCATGCGATGTTCAACCCTCGTTGTCGTATTCCTAAACCCGTTTCACTTCGATTCCGGTCGATCCCGGAATCATCCATTCAGCATCCGGAATCCCCCTACCCCAAAACTGGACGATTCCGGGTTTTCACACTACCAGCTTTGCTACGCTGGTCTCATCGTCGGTTCAACAACACGTCTACCGAGTGAAACTTTTCCTCGACCGAGTGAAAAATTGCTACAGGGTCAGTGGAAATATTTCAGACTTTCGCCGGATCGACTTTGATATGCTGTCATCAACCGTAAAACACAGGAGCGCGACCCATGCATAGACCCATCGTTTCCACCCTACCCGCCAAACAGCCGAAGCGAGCTATATCTTCGCCATCCAGCTGACCGAAGCAGAACGCGATCAGGTCGAGGCACTAGCGGCACCGTTGAAGTTGCCCGACTCGTTACTCGTTCATGGCGCGGCATTTCATCCTGGAGGCTGTGAAGCATCACAGCATAGACCGTTCTGAAGGTGATCGGATTGACGGCTGAAACACGCGAAACACAAACTCAATCGAATAGTGAGCAGCGCATGAATCTGGAAACGATCTACCGCGCGCTGCTCAAAATAGTTGCACGGTTTGAGGAAACGACGTACACTGATTCTCAGTTGCGCCAGACCGCCGAGGTGGTACTCGACGATCTGGCTGACCCGGCGAGTGCTAGTGACATCCGCAGGGCTGAGACGCATTCTACAACGCTTTCCGATTGAAAGCATCGCGTCTCGTTCCTGCATGATTCCATGCTCAGGGACGAGGCGCTTTTTGTTGGAGCAATGCTTTTCAAGGACGATGAAAAATGCCGACATATCGCAAGCCAGTGACCAAATCACTTGACCCGTATAAGACGCAGCCGCTTCCGACAAAGAAGCCGATCGCTGTGTACTACCGTCAGTCGAGCGAGGGTCAGGTTGGCAATATCTCGACTACGATGCAGACGGTCGATATGGTCGAACACCTCGTCCGCCAGGGCTGGCATCAGGACTCGGTGCTGATGATCGACAGCGATGCGGGCGTGAGCGGTACGAAGAAAATCCGCGAACGCAAGGGGCTGTCCGAGGTTTTCGATCTCATTCTGGATCAGAAGATCGGCGTGGTCGCTGCGCAGGATGTCGATCGCTTTTTCCGGGATATGGCGCAGATTGAGACCAACATTTTCATTGATGCCTGCCGCGAAAACAATGTGCTGGTCCTCACGCCATCGTTTGTCTATGACTTTGCTCACCCCTCGCAGGGACGCTATCACATCCAGATGTTCCGCGAGCAGGTGCAGCGCGCCGCCGATTTTCTTGAATATCACATCAAAGGCAGATTACTGCCTGCCCGTCACCGTCAGATGAAAAGTGGGCAATGGGGCGGATCGGTGACTTTGCTGGGCTATATGGTGGACACACGCCCGGAGCTGTCCAATGGCAATCCGAACCCTGACTATCACCGCTACACGCCGTATGAACCTCACGCCCGTGTTGTCTTGGCATGGTTCGAACTGTTCAAGCAGCATCAGGGTAATCTGAAACGCACATGGGAACACATTGAAAAGTATGGACCGTTCATTCCGGAGTTGGGGAAAGGTTCGCTGCCGCCCGGATTTGCTATCCATAGCACAATACGCACCCGATCTCGGTTTACGAGCGAACTGCTCGTACAGATGGACTCGCTGCAAAGCATCCTGTGCAACGCCACCTATATTGGGTACTGGGCATTTCAGCAGGTGGTGGTCAAGAAACATAATCACGAAGCGATTGTGCCCTATGATCTGTTCATGTGTGCCTTCAACAAGCTCTCGCCGGTTGATCTCAATGGCGATCCGAATCCCGAATACCAACCCTATCGTTCGATGACGCGCCACGATAAGAGCAAGCGCCCGATTGAACCACCTACCTATACCGGAGCGGTGTTCTCGTCCGATATTCCCGTTCTTCCCATGAAGCGCATGACGACGCAGTACAATCAGCAGTTCCCCGCTTACTACTACTACCTGCGCGACAACTACAAACAGAATTACCTCACTGCTGCGTGTGATCTGGTGGACAAAACCGTCGATGGAGTGCTTATGGAACGGCTGAAGGCGACGACGCTCGATGACGACCTCTGGCAAAGCGCATTGGAAAGCACGCAGAAAAGTACGCCCAAGGAAGTTCGCCGTCTCGAAAACGCCATTCGTGCGGCTGAACGAGCGCAGGCGGCGATTGTGGATAACCTGAAAATCGTGTCGCTCCCGGAACTCATCAGGCAAATGGAGATGAGCTATGCAACGCATGGGCGGGATATTGAACGGTGGCGGCAGGAATTGACGGAACTTCAGCAGGACAATCGCCATCGTCGCGTATTGGTCGGTGCGCGTCCGGTGCTGGAGATGGTGATCGCTCGCTGGAGTGATGTGCCATGTGTTTCACGGCGGGAATTATTCGATGCGTTGGCGTTACGGATTGAAGTTTCCAAGGTGGATATGCTCTACCGCCGGATTGTCGTTTGCTGGCGCGATGGAACCGAGTCCGGTGTCATCGTCGCACAGCAACGCCCAAATATCTCGTGGTCGCCCGCCGATTTACAGCGGTTGCAGACGATGGTGGAGAACAGTGCCGATCAGGTCGATATTCTGAAAGCCTTTGCGGGTATGAAATGGCGCAGCATCCAGAACCGTTATGCCTATCGCTTTGGCAGCGGACGCTGGTTTGCAGGCTACCAGGGACAGCGCAAGTATGGACCTAACGTGCGCTGGCAGGATACCGAAGAATACCGCCAAGAGCAGTTGGCGCAAAATCCGACGAGTGGGGTATTGTCTTCACGCTTCCCGGCAAACGCATCACCGAGGCGACCGACTTCACATACTGCGGATCGCCGCCGAGCGCACTGAACAAACCGCGTAGGATGCCTGCTGCTTGCTTGCGGGTGTTCTCGTCCAATGAAAGCGGCTCATCGAGTAACCAGTAGGCGTGCAACCCACCGCCGCTGTCGATGACCGCTGAGGGCGTAGGATTGAACTCATGTAATTTCGTCAACGCCGCTGCTCGTCGTGCAGGTTCATCGTCGCAATCCATATCGACCCATAGCGCGGGCATCAGTACCGCCGCGTCTGCCTTGCCGCTTTTCGTTTGGCGTAAGCACGGCGCGAAATACACACCGTAGCCATCGCCATTCAGCGCTGTGGCGTGGTTAAAGGCGCTAGTGAGCGACCGCTTGTCTCCAACTTTGCTCCAAAAAGAGCGGGCATCGGCTGTGGTCGGGTGAATACAGCGCAGTTCTATGTACAGCTCGTGGGGCGCATTGCCATACAACGCGCTCAAAAAGTCACGCCGATCTGTAGAAATGGCAATGCCATCCGTCTTGTGAACAATGGTGTCCTGTGTCATACTATTTTTGTTCCTTT
>Ga0105046_10011827_pt1 | contig 13548 bp, 11 predicted proteins | sample MAT03_FD_78385 | JGI IMG/M metagenome (GOLD analysis project Ga0105046, IMG submission 78385) | Freshwater microbial communities from Lake Fryxell liftoff mats and glacier meltwater in Antarctica - MAT-03 (megahit assembly) | ecosystem: Environmental > Aquatic > Freshwater > Ice > Liftoff... | reverse complement strand
CTGATCAACTTCGGCGTGCTGCCGCTGACCTTCATCGATCTTGCTGACTACGACGGCATCCAGGCCGGCGACGTGCTGCGCCTGGCCGACCTGCGGCGCGTGCTTGTAGCGGGGGGCGATCTGCTGGTCGAGAACGTCACGCGCCAGTACCGGTTCCAGGTGCGTCACAGCATGTCGCCGAGACAAGTGCAATTCCTGCTCAGCGGGGGATTGATCAACTGGATGAAAGAGCGCCTTGCCTCTGAGGTTCACCCGAGTCCTGCGGCGCATGATCGGCCGCGTGAGTAAGCGGCGCGGGGGTGATTGGCGTGAGCATCGCTCGCAATGGCGTGCATGATCTTCATGATGCACACCATCGCTTGAACTCAGCCACGCCCCAAGATGTGTTGCCCTTACGCTCGTTAACTTACTCGCTGGCAGTTGTCGCACTTCAGATTTGAATCCGCCACGACCAAGAACTTGATCCAAGGCTGCTTCTACTCCAAATTCAATTCCTGGATCTTCCGTGTGATGGCATTGCGTCCAATGCCCAATTTCTGGGCGGCCTCGATGCGGCGGCCGCGGGTATTTAGCAGCGCCGTCTGGATCAGCGTGGACTCAAAGCGCCGCGTCAACACGTCCCACACATCGCTGCAGCCACTCTCCAGCAGGGCCAGGGTATCGGCTTCCAGCCCGGCTTCCCAGGCGCTGCTGCCAGATGCCAGTACCACCAAAGGCGCTGCCAGCTCAGCATGAGTGTCGGCATGCGCAGGTCCCGCCGGGACAGCCCGGTGCAACTCCACTGGCAGGGGCGCGGGTCGTGGCGGCACCATGCCGCCTTCAATCAGCATCGGCACCCGGCCCGGCGCGGGCACGGTAGCCAGTACCTCGGGCGGCAAATCCTTGGGCTCGATGACCTGGGCTGGTGCCATCACGGTCAGCCAGTGACAGATGTTCTCCAACTGGCGCACGTTGCCGGGAAAACCAAAGGTGCTGAGCTGTTGCAGCGCGGCATCGGAGATACGCTTGGGCTCCACGCCCAATTGCTTGGCGCTTTGCTGCAGGAAGTGGCGCGTCAGCTGGAACACGTCCTCGCGCCGCTCGCGCAGGGCCGGCAGGCGCAGGCGGATCACGTTGAGGCGGTGGAACAAATCTTCCCGGAAACCGCCGTCCTTGACGCGCTGCTCCAGGTCCTGGTGGGTAGCGGCAATCACGCGCACATTGGTCTTGACGGCGTTGTGACCACCGACACGGTAGAAATTGCCATCGCTCAAAACGCGAAGCAAACGCGTCTGCAGGTCAAACGGCATGTCGCCGATTTCGTCAAGAAACAGCGTGCCGCCATCGGCCTGCTCGAAGCGGCCGCGGCGCATGGTCTGGGCACCGGTGAAGGCGCCGCGCTCGTGGCCGAAGAGCTCGGACTCAAGCAGGTCTTTAGGAATGGCGGCGGTGTTGATGGCAACAAAAGGCCCGTTAGCGCGCGGCGAGTGCTTGTGCAGCGCGCGCGCCACCAGCTCCTTGCCCGAGCCCGATTCACCGGTGATCATCACCGTCACCATGCTCTGGCTGAGGCGACCGATGGCGCGAAACACGTCCTGCATGGCCGGCGCCTGGCCCAGCATTTCCGGGGTGGCGGCCATGCGTTCTTCGGCCACTTCCTCGCGCTGGCTTTCTTCGACCGCGCGGCGGATCAGCTCCACCGCCTTGGTCAGGTCAAACGGCTTGGGCAGGTACTCGAAAGCGCCGCCCTGAAAGGCCGACACGGCACTGTCCAGGTCGGAAAACGCCGTCATGATGATGACCGGCAAGCCAGGGAGTTTTTCCTTGACCTTGGACAGCAGGTCCAGGCCGGAGCCCCCGGGCATGCGGATGTCGCTGACCAGGACCTGCGGGCCGTCCTCGTCGGTGGCGCTGTCCAGGGCTCCCAGCACCTCGCGCGGGTTGACAAAACTGCGCGTCGGCAGGCCTTCACGCAGCAAGGCCTTTTCCAGCACGAACCGGATGGACTGGTCATCGTCAACAATCCAGATCGGTTTCATGTTTCTATCCCTTTGGTACTTCTACCGGTTATCCATCAATGAAGGTGACGGTTTCAAGGCAGAGGTATCAGCAACTTGAAATCCGTGCGGCCGGGAACGCTGTCGCACTCGATCAAGCCGTGGTGTTGCTGAACAAAGGTTTGCGCCAAAGTCAGCCCCAACCCGGAACCGCCCTCACGCCCCGAGATCAGGGGATAGAAAATACGGTCCTTGATGGAGTCCGGAACGCCCGGTCCATTGTCGATAACATGCAATTCCAGTGCCAAGCGATAACGCTGCTTGCCGAAAGTCACCTGGCGTGCAATCCGGCTCCTGAAACTGATCTGCGCATCACCGGCGGCAATGCGTTCGGCCAGCGCCTGGGCGGCGTTGTGGGCGATGTTGAGCACCGCCTGGATCAGCTGCTCGCGGTCACCCCGGAAGTCGGGAATCGAGATGTCATAGTCGCGCAGCACGCGCAGGCCCTTGGGAAACTCGGCCAGGATCAGCGAGCGCACCCGCTCGCACACCTCGTGGATATTCACGTCGCCCACCAGGTGCGGCCGGCGGTGCGGTGCCAGCAGGCGGTCCACCAGCGACTGCAAGCGGTCCGCCTCGTGGATGATGACCTGGGTGTATTCGGTCAGCTCCCTGGACTCGATTTCCATCTGCAGCAGCTGCGCCGCGCCGCGGATGCCGCCCAGCGGGTTCTTGATCTCGTGCGCGAGGTTGCGGATCAGCTCCTTGTTCGCCTGCGCCTGGTCCATCAGCCGCTCTTCACGGTCCTGTTTGGCCTGCTGTTCAAGGGGCAGCAGCTCCACGATCGCTTCGCCCGGGGTGTCGGTCTGCGCCACCACCACATGAACCGGCAGCGGCTCGCGGTTCAGGGGCTTGAGCCAGGCGTCGTAACGCAGGGCCGCAAACTCATTGCTGCCTGCGCCTTCGAGCGCATTGTGCAAAATCATCGGTTCGGTGAAACAGTCCGGCAACTGCGAGCCTTCGATGGTGCGGCGCGAGGTGCCCAGCGCGTCTTCGAGCGCGGCGTTGGCAAAGATCACCACACCGTTGGTCCGCACCACGGCCACCAGCGTGGCCAGCAGGTCAAAGGACTGGAAGCGTGGAAATGCCGCAGGGGCGGCGGTCAGGGAAAAATTGGGCTTTTTCAAGCAGCCTATTTTGACGCAGAAGCGCCAGGATTGGCTTACTGCCGCAACGTGGTTGGCGGGAGGCGGCCGATTTCGCGTTTCAAGCCGGCAACGTCGCTTTCGTGGCGCGAAATGCTTTCTTTCATCTCGGCCACGCGGTCAAGGTAACGCTGGTAGTTGCGGCCCTCGATGCCCTGCTTTTCAGGTTCGCCGTTCTTGTACTCTTTTTGCTGCTCGGCCAGCCGGACCTCGGCCTTTTTGAGTTCAGCCTCCAGAATCGTACGGGTGTCGCTGTCGCGGGCGCGCTGCTCGTTGCTGCCTGAGGCGGGTGCAGCCTGTACGGCCGCTACGACACGAACCGCCGGCCGGTTCACTGGCGCGCTAGACACCACTGTGACGTTGCCACCATCGATCTGCTTGCAACCGCGTACCTGCGCATCCTTGGCGTTGTTGATGTATTCGGGCGTAGTACCGCCCTTGCCCGCGCAGCGGTAAATTCGCTCCTGACCGTAAGCTGCAGTCAAGCTGCCAGCCAGAACAAGAAAAGTTGAAAGAAGTACTGTAGGTTTCATGCGTAACCTCAAGTGCCTGTTAAGGCATGGACGACCCGTCAGTATCCTGCAAAGGGTAAGAAACGCAAAACCCTGCAAACGATAACCCTGCGGGAAAGTAAAAAAGGACGGCTTTCGCCGTCCTTTTTAGACCACAGACTGTAAAAAATTACAGTGAGTAATACATCTCGAACTCGATCGGGTGAGTGGCCTGGCGCAAACGCGTGACCTCGCCCATTTTCAGCTCGATATAGGCGTCGATCATGCTGTCGGTGAACACACCGCCCTTGGTCAGGAAGCTGCGTCCCACATCGAGGCAGTCCAGCGCCTGGTCCAGGCTGTGGCATACGGTTGGCACTTTCGCGTCTTCCTCGGGCGGCAGATGGTACAGGTCCTTGGTGGCGGCCTCGCCGGGATGGATCTTGTTTTCCACGCCGTCCAGACCGGCCATCATCAGGGCCGAGAAGCCCAGGTAAGGGTTCATCAGTGGATCGGGGAAACGCGCTTCGATGCGGCGGCCTTTGGGGTTGGCCACGTAAGGAATGCGGATCGATGCCGAGCGGTTTTTGGCGGAATAAGCCAGCTTGACCGGCGCCTCATAACCAGGGACCAGGCGCTTGTAGCTGTTGGTGCCAGGGTTGGTGATGGCGTTCAGCGCACGGGCATGCTTGATGATGCCGCCGATGTAATACAGCGCAAAATCGGACAGACCGGCATAACCGTCGCCGGCGAACAGGTTTTTGCCGTCTTTCCAGACCGACTGGTGCACGTGCATGCCAGAGCCGTTGTCGCCAACGATGGGCTTGGGCATGAAGGTGGCGGTTTTGCCGTAGGCATTGGCCACGTTCTGCACCACGTATTTGAGCACTTGCGTCCAGTCGGCGCGTTGCACCAGCGTGCTGAACTTGGTGCCGATTTCGTTTTGGCCAGCACCGCCTACTTCGTGGTGAAACACTTCGACAGGAATGCCCAGCGATTCGAGGATCAGCGACATCTCTGCGCGCATGTCCTGCGTGCTGTCGACGGGAGGAACCGGAAAGTAGCCGCCCTTGACAGTGGGACGGTGGCCGCGGTTGCCGCCTTCCAGTTTTTTGCCCGAGTTCCAGGGCGCTTCGTACTCTTCGATTTTGAAGAAGGTACCCGACATGTCGGTGTTCCAGCGCACGTCGTCGAAGATGAAAAACTCAGGCTCGGGGCCGAAGAACGCCGTGTCGCCCAGGCCAGAGGCTTTGAGGTAAGCCTCGGCGCGCTGCGCGATGGAGCGCGGGTCCCGGTCATAGGCCTTGCCGTCGGCGGGTTCGAGCACATCGCAGCTCAAGAAGATGGTGGTTTCTTCAAAGAAAGGGTCGATGTTGGCCGTCTTGGGATCAGGCATCAGCAGCATGTCGGACGCTTCAATGCCTTTCCAGCCTGCCACGGAAGAACCGTCGAAGGCGTGGCCCGAGGTGAATTTGTCTTCGTCAAAATGGGACACCGGCACGGTGACGTGCTGCTCTTTGCCCCGGGTGTCGGTAAAACGGAAGTCAACAAACTTGACTTCGTTTTCCTTGACCATTTTCATGACGTCTGCGACGGTCTTTGCCATCAGAATCTCCTGTTGCTGGATGGTTGTTAAAAATACTTTCAGCGCGGGTGGATGCACATTTTGTGCCACACCCCATGGCGGTTTTTTCTGCCAAGCTTGCGATTGTGCCGTCAAGTGGGTGGCCGTAGAGCCGTCACCGCCCTTCGGGCCCGAAAAATTGCCTGATTTTCAAAGCACCAAGGCAGTGCAAGTTTAATTGCATTATGTTGGTGCAAATATCTAACGCACCAATTCGGGGCCTAGCTTGACATTCAAGGCATGCAGCCCGGCCAGCAAGGCCGGAAAAGCGGCGTTGACCGCATCGGGCGTGCCCTTGACGCCCAGCTCGATATGACGCCCGTATTCCGGGTGATCCACGCTGGGCAGGCTGAACACCTTGACGCCACCGTGGGCAGCCTCAATCGCCAGCATCAGGGGTGTGAGCGCCGCTTCCATGGAGCCCATCACAATGACCGACTTCTCGGTCCAGGCTGATTTTTGGTGCAGATGCGCGTAATGCGTATCGAGCACCCATTCCATCATCGGCCAGGCCATGACAGGAAACCCAGGAACGAAATGTACGCCCCCACGGTCGCTCACTTCGTGTAGCTCCCTGGACGTGCCCGCGCCAGAGGCGCCGGCCCTTCCTCCCGTCCAAACCTGCGCGGGCAGGTTTGGAGCCGCAGTCGTCAGCCCCTCAGGGGCCGCTGCGCCTGCGGTCTGGCGAAGCCAGTCCCGTGGCCCCTGCTTGGTTTCAGAGCCGTCCCCACAACTGAAACCCGGAATTTTGTTGTAAGGATTGGGAATGATCCCGGCGCCGACCGGGAACATGCCCATGTTCAGGCGGTGGATGTTGTCGGAGCGGTCGGGCTCGTAAGCCACGCCCTGCTCTCTGGCGATGTCCTGCATGCGCTCACGGATCAGGCGCTCGGCTTCGGGCTGCAGCGCCAGTTCCACGCCCAACGCCGCAGCCGCACATTGGCGGGTGTGGTCGTCCGGCGTCGCGCCTATGCCGCCGCAGCAGAAGACCACGTCGCCCGATTCGCGCGCTGCTGCAAAGGCACGCGACAGCACGGCCGTGATGCGCGCCGGGTCGTCCCCCACATAGTCGGCGTAGCTGAGCTGCAGGCCCCGCGCCGACAGCAGCTCGATGGCTTTGGGCATGTGTTTGTCCGAACGTTTGCCCGAGAGGATTTCGTCACCGACGATGACGAGGCCGAAAGAGATGCTCATGGTGAAATTTTCGAAAAAAAGAAATCAGGGCTGCTGTCCGGGCGCGCCGAGGTTTGGCACCGCTGCGCCGGCCACACCGGACGCGGGTACCGGCAACACGTCGTCCGCTGTGGATTCAATAGCTGCCTGCGCAAGCGGGTCGGGGGCCAGGGCATTGTTTTGCTTGCGAAGCTGCTCCAGCGCGGCGAGGCAGTAGTGGGCAAACCAGAGCGAAGAGAAAGCAAACACCAGCGTGTAGATCCAGATTGCCACCGGCACCAGAATCGGCGCCATGGCAATAAACATCGCCCCGGACGCCCAGATCAGGCTGGGCGCAGTGCCCAGGTAGCCGCTGAGCACGCCTATGCCCAGCAGGCTCGAGCGATGCCGGCGGAAGATCTCGTGCCGCTCTTCGGCGCTGGCGTGCTCGACCAGCGCGTCATAAGACATTACGCGGTAAGTCAGCCAGCCCCAGATCAGCGGCGGAAGAATCAATATCAGCGGCGGGATCAGCCAAAGCGGGATGGAAATGATGAGCGCGACGGCAGCCAGCAGCGTGGAGCCTAGCGACCAGAACAGGCTGGCCAGCAACGAGCCACCCTGCTTGCGCTGCAGCAACGGAAAGCGCCGCTCAGCCACCATGGCCACCATGGTCGGTGTCATCAAAATCGCGACGAACAGCAGCGCGACGATGACGATCACCGGAATGCTCAGAAACAGCAAGATGGTCGGTGCCAGCACCACCCGCAGGTTGCCCAGCCCCAAGCCTTCGAGCCAGCGCGCCATGGTGTCCAGCAACGCATACCCTTCAAGATTGGCGCGCACGGCAACCAGCGCATCGTCCCAGAAGAAATAGCCCAGGCCCAGCGACACCACCACCATGATGACCAGCGGCAGCACCGACAGGGCGATCACCCGCGGGTGCATGCAGTACATCACCGCGCGCCAGAAGGAGTCCAGGAGTTTGCTCATGAACAAGTGTAGCTCCCTGCCCCCCGAGGGGGCCGCTGCGCCTGCGGTCTGGCGAAGCCAGTCCCGCGGCCCCGACTTGATGGAAGAGCCCCCACGGTCGCGCACTGATTCCGTTCTTCCGGAGCTTGTCGAAGGATGCCGCCCTCGGGGGCTGCTGCGCTGGCGGCACCGGCTTGTGAACTCCAGCTCCCCCCGGCCATGAAGGTTTCAGGCCTTGCCGACCAGGCGTTTGAGGCCCAGCCACTGCTGCGACCAGAAGCCACGGCCGTAGTCACGCGACCGCTCGACCTGGTCGCGGATGCCGGTCGGGTCGTAGCGTTGCTCGAAATTGGCCGTGCCGAAAAGCACATCCCACCAGGGCAGCAGCACGCCGAAGTTGTATCCCCCGAGCGTCCCCTTCCCGGCCGATTCATGCCCTAGGCCTATGCTGTGGTGCAGCCGGTGAAAACGCGGGCTGACCCACAGGCGCTCGCCGATGCGGCCGAACCAGAGCCGCAGGTTGGCGTGCTGGAAGCTTTCGCTGAGCTGGGTCAACGCCACGATGGCGATGAACTGGCCCGGCGCCACACCGATCAGTTGCGCCACCAGCACCACGATGACGTCCACGAGGATGTCGTCGAGCAGGTGGTTGCGGTTGTCGCTCCACATGGTCATTTGCCGCTGCGCGTGGTGCAGCGAATGCAGGCGCCACCACCACCCGATCTGGTGCTGGCCGCGGTGCGTCCAGTAGGCGACAAAGTCGAACACCACCAGGTAGATCAGCAGGCTGACGACCGCGTTGTCGCTCACGCCCGGCCAGAGCTGGTCCAGGTGGAAGGTGCCGTAGCCAGCGGTACGCGCCATGCCAAAGAGTTCGTCGAACCAGGGCTCCAGCATAAAAAACAGCGCGATACGAAACAGGCCGAGTCGGTGAATCAGCGTGTACAGGATGTCGGTGCGTATGGTGGCACGGTCCGTCACCGGCTCCACCGGCCGCCAGCGCTGCAGCGGGCCGACCACAGCCAGCAACACGGCGACCTGGATCAGCCCCACCATGAACCAGGCCGTGGCTTCGTAGCCGTCTTCCAGCAGGTTGCCCAGGCCCAGCGCAAACATCACGGGCTGCACGGCGGCCTCAAACAGCCATTGCTGCGCCGTCGAAAAAAAGCTCTCCAGACTGTCCATGTCGCTTATTTTGCCGCCCGGGCCGGTGCCTGGCGGGCGGACTGCTCAATCCAGGCCTTGTAGCGAGGGTGCTCGCGCAAGGTCGCAAAACAGAAACCGCGCTCTTTCAGCCCGGTGATCAGCGGCTCCAGCACGGCTGGCGCCCAAGGGTCCTGGCGCGACCATATGCCCAGGTGCGCCAGCAGAATGTCGCCGGGGCGGATGTCCCGCAGCGCTTTTTTGAGCAGCGCGTCGTTGGGATAAGCCTCGCTGGACAGCTCGTCGCCGAGGAAACCGGCGGGCGTCCAGCCCACGTGGTCGTAACCGCAGGCCTTCGCGGCGGCCAGCAATTTGGGCGAAGTCTTGCCGCCCGGTGCGCGGAACAGCGGCAGCGGCTTTTTGCCGGTAACCTCTTCGAGGCGGGTGGTGGCCTTGGCGATCTCGGCGCAGTACTGGACGGTGGTCCAGACCGATTCCTTGCCCTGCGCCGGGCCAGCCGACGGGCGCACCCTGAACTGGTCAGAGCCGACGTCGCCCCGCCAATAAGTGTGGTCGAAGGTGTGAGAGGCAAACTCATGGCCCTCGGCGGCACGCGCTTTCCACCAGGGCGCCCAGTGCTGGCCCAGGCTGCCGTCACCCGTCTGCGTGCGTTCGTTGGCCGCAAAAAACGTGACTTTGACCTGGTGTTTGTTCAGCATGTCGGCCATCAACGGCGCGACACCCATGTGGCCGGTGTCCAGCGTCAGATAAACCGGCTTGCCGGCCTTGTTTTGGGCATCAAAACAGCCCTCAGCCCAAGCTGGTCGTGCGAAAGTAGCTATAAAAAGAGTAGCAGCCAACAACATGGCAAGCGGCCGCCGTGTTCCCCCGTTCAAGCCGGGGCCGCAGGTCCGGCCTTGCCGGCCTGCAGGCGCAGCGGCCCTCTCGGGGCCATCCTTCGACAGGCTCAGGACGAACGGACGAGAAGTGCGCAACACAGAGGACTCTTCAACCCAGCAGGGGCCGCGGGACTGGCTTCGCCAGACCGCAGGCGCAGCGGCCCCCCCGGGGCTGGTGCCTACGGCTCCGGACCTGCCTGGGCAGGTTTGGACAGGCACCAGAAGCGAAGCCTCCGGCGAGCGGCGGCCTGCAAGGTGCAGGGCGCTACACGCAGTGAGCAACCGTGGGGGCTCACTGTCTAGCGGCGTGATCAAGTGTCCAGACACCATGCGGGCTCTTTCCAACATTGACCTGGCGCACCACCTTGCGGCTGGCCACGTCGATTACCGTGAGTTTTCGCGCCCAGCGCGAGGTCACATAGATCAGCTTGCCGTCGCGCGAGACCTCGATGCAATCCGGCCCGCCGGGCGCCGGGTAGTTGTCCACCACGGTCAGGGTCTGCAGATCGATCTTGCTGATGCTGTTGGCCACGCGGTTGCTGACCAGCACGTGGCGGCCGTCGCCCAGCGCGCGAAAGGCATGGGCACCGGCGCCGGTCTTGATCATGCGGGTGCGCTGGGGCTGCTTGCCGCTCACGTCAAACACCTCGACCGTGTCGCTGCCAGTCAGCCCGACCAGAATCAGCTTGTCGTCGGCGCTGCCGTAAACGTCGGCCGGAATCGAGCCGGTGGCGGTGCGCCACTTGATGGTCTGCGTCGCCAGGTCCAGCGCGATCAGCTCGTCGCTGTCCTGCATGGTTGAATAAACCGTGGTGCTTTTGCTGTCAATCCACAAATGGCTGGGCGTCTTGCCGGTGGCCACGCGTTTGACCAGCGTGATGTTGCTGCCGTCCCAGCGGTAGATGTCGATGTGGTTCAGGCGGTTGGCGGCCGTGACAAACCACTTCATGTCGGGCGAAAAGCGCAGCTGGTAGGGGTCAAGGATGCCGGGGATCACGCGCTGGACTTCGGCCGTTTTGGGGTCGATGAAGGTCAGTGAGTCCGACGCCGCATTGGCGACAATCACCGACTTTTCATCAGGCGTCAGGTAGATGTGGTGCGGCTGCTTGCCGGTGGCGATGCGTTTGGTCTCGACCCAGGTCACCGGGTTGATCACGCTGACGTTGGCGTCCAGCGAGTTGAGCACAAACAGCGGCGCGTGTTGGGCCAGGGCGGCGGGGCCCGACAGGCAGCACAGGGCTGCGGCAACCAGACGAAGGGAGAGATTCACGGACGACTTTCTTCTAGGCAACCGGCAAGTGTACCGGGCGTGCCTTGCACAACGCGCCAGCCCGGCGGGCCGCTTACATCCCTTACGATGCGGTGATGAATTTTGTCTCCGTGCATGGCGTTCGCCTTGAAGTTCAGCGCATTGCCGGGCCGGCTGATCGCACGCCCCTGGTTTTCCTGCACGAAGGCCTGGGCTCGGTCAGCCTCTGGACCCAGCGCGGCCGCAGCTGGCCGCAAGCCGTGTGCCAGGCCACCGGGCGGGCCGGCGTGGTTTATTCACGGCGCGGCTACGGGCAGTCGGACCCGGTGCCTGATGTACGCAACACCGGCCGGCTCGCTCCAGACTACATGCACCGCGAAGCCTGGGAGGTTTTGCCTGCGCTGCTGCATGCGCTGGGCGTCAGCCAGCCCGTGCTGCTGGGCCACTCGGACGGCGCCAGCATTGCCCTGCTCCACGCCAGCCGGCACCCCGTCGGTGCGGCGATTGTGATGGCGCCGCACCTGATGGTCGAAGACATCGCCGTGACGGCAATCGCCAGCGCTGCGGTCGCCTTCGAGTCAGGAAGTCTGCGCGAACGCCTGGCCAGACACCATGCCGATGTGGACAGCGCTTTCTGGCAATGGAACGACGCCTGGCTCTCGCCCGCTTTTCGCAGCTTCGACATCCGTCCGGACTGCCGCCGCATCAGCGCCCCGCTGTTGGCGATTCAGGGACTGGGCGACGAATACGGCACCCTGGCCCAGCTCGACGAACTGGCGCTGGCCGCGCCGCAAACCGTGCAGTTGCGGCTGGCCGATTGCGGGCATTCCCCGCAACGCGATCAGCCCGACAGCACGCTGGGGGCAATTGCGGACTTCTTGCGCCCGCTGCCCTGACGCTATCAATTCAATAGCTGCTTGCGCCCGTCAGATAAGGGCTGGAGGCCTGTTTGATGCCCAAGTTCAGCCACTTCAGGCGGAAATGCGCGCCAGATCGTCGGCCGTCAGCCAACGCCACTGGCCGGGCAGCAGGTCGGCCGGCAGGTCCAGCGCGCCGATGCGCGCGCGGTGCAGGCCGCCCACGTCCTCGACCCGGTTGCCGACGGCGGCAATCATGCGTTTGACCTGGTGGTACTTGCCTTCGGTCAGCGTCAAGCTCAGCCGCGACTCGCCGGTTTGTGCGCAGGCGGCGGCGCGCACCGGTTTCGGGTCGTCGTCCAGCACCACGCCGGCCAGCAGTTTTTCGACCTGTTGGGCCGTGACCGGGTGTTTGGCCGTGACCGCATACACCTTGGGCACATGGTGTTTGGGTGAGCTCATGCGGTGGATGAACTTGCCATCGTCAGACAGCAGCAGCAAGCCGGTGGTGTCCTGGTCCAGCCGCCCCACCGCCTGCACACCGGCCGCCGCGCCGCCGCCGCGCTGGCGGATGGGCGGTGGCAGCAGGGTGTAGATGCTGGGGTAGGTGCTGGGTTTTTGCGAACACTCGTAGCCTGCCGGCTTGTGCAGCATCAAATAAGCCTTGGCATGGTAGGCCCAGTCCACGCCCTGGACCGAGAACAGCAGTTCGTCCGCTAGAAATTCCATAGCAGGCTCCGTACACGGGACACCGGCTACAGCCACAAATCCTTGTTGAACCTGGCCTGCACAGACGCGCCGCGTGCCGAAACCCTGGGAGAAAAGAATGTCTTGAAGTTGCATGCTTGCCATGGCCGTATTGTCGCCCGGCAGCGGCATGCATACACGTGACACGGCTGGCCCATGAAGGAAAAGGTCAAGAGCGGCTGGCACTGTTGCTGGAGTCGCAGCCGTAAGGCACCCCGGGACGCACACCACGCCTGAAAATCGCCCCATTACGGCTGGCATTGACTGCGGTCAAGCGTGTTTGGGGCACAGCGTCCTATGATTTTTTTCCAGAAAAGCGAAAGATCAAAAAGGACGCATGGAATTCGAAATACCGGAGTCCCTGGCCAGTGCGCTGCTCGGGATGATCAATGAGGAGTCACCGCTTGCCAGGCGGCTGAGCGAGCACGGCCTGTCCCGAGGCAAGCGCGTGGTGCCCAGCCGCCTCTTCGACGCCACATCGCTGAACACGCTCTACGGCCTGTGCCGTGCGGCCAACGAGCGCGAGCTGATGTTCCAGATGATGGCGCTGGACAATATCCACACCGCGCCGGCTGCCCGCAAAATCCCCAGCCTGGAGCTGCTGATCCCCGGCCTGATCGCCTGGCTGTCGCGCGACATGATCGACGGCTGGGTCTACAAGCTCGGCAAGGACGGCGTGCTGCTGCCCTGGCTGGTCCACTCGATGCGCCACGTGCAGCCGGCCGATGGCGCGGCCTACGTCATCATCGGCCTGCTGGCCAATACCTTGCAGGCCGCAGGACGCGAACCGGTCACCGATCCGAGGCTGCGGCGCACCGGCATGACCTACGGCATCAGCTTTTATGCCGACGATATTGTGGATCGCACCATTCCCGAATTAATGACAGGTGACGGTTTCTTCAAAGAATGTGCGGAGTTCAAAAACGAATACGAGACGCACGCGAAGCGCTTCATGCAGATGCAGCCGAAGTTTGGTGCGCAGTTCACTGTTTCTGGCACTGCCTGGATGCCCAGCGAAGGACCCCGCCCACAACTCGAATGCACGCGGCTGCAGGCGGGCACAAGCGCACGCTGCGTCAATGACGAAGAGCTGCTACAACGCCACTTCGACACCACCGCCGACGCGACCTTCTGGCGCGAAAGCGGCATCAGCGAAGGATTCGAACGGGTTCCCCTGCACTGCTACCTGCATCTGTTCCACCTGAATTACCACCGCAACCTATGGGTGCATGT
>Ga0105046_10011824_pt1 | contig 13552 bp, 11 predicted proteins | sample MAT03_FD_78385 | JGI IMG/M metagenome (GOLD analysis project Ga0105046, IMG submission 78385) | Freshwater microbial communities from Lake Fryxell liftoff mats and glacier meltwater in Antarctica - MAT-03 (megahit assembly) | ecosystem: Environmental > Aquatic > Freshwater > Ice > Liftoff... | reverse complement strand
CGGGTCACCCGTCAGCGGGTCACCCGTCAGCGGGTCGCTCGTCTGCGAGACACGCTCACTCATAGCGGATTCGAGGGTCAAGCCACGCATAGCTTAAATCGGTTAGAAGATTGACCACCACAAAGGTCACCGAGATCAACAGGCTGATGCCCATGATGAGCGGGTAGTCACGCTGAGCCAGACCCTCGACATACAGCCGGCCCATGCCTGGCAAGGTGAACACGGCCTCCAACAACAACGAGCCACCCACTGCGCCGGCCAGACTCAAACCAATCACTGTGGCAAGCGGCCCCGCCGCGCAGCGCAACGCATGTTTGAACAACACACGCCGTTCGGAAGCACCCTTGGCGCGGGCCGTGCGCACGAAGTCCTGGCTCAACACATCCAGCATGGCATTGCGCACATAGCGGCTAAACGCCGGAATGGACGTGAGCCCCCACAACGTGGCAGGAATGAAAATGATCTCCAGGTGCTTGAGCGGGTCTTGCGCAAAGCTCACGTAGCGAATCGGCGGCATCCAGTTCAAACTCCGCGAGAGAAACAAAATCAGCAGGATGGCGATCCAATACAGCGGGGCCGAGATGAAGATCAATGCCAGAAAGCGAATGATTTGATCGAGCGCGCTATTTTGATGGGCGGCCAGATACACGCCCAGCGCGAAGCTGCCCACACAACTGATGATCGTGGCGATCAGGGCCAGCTCCAGCGACAACGGCAGCCGCGTCGAGATCAGTTGCCACACCGGCAATTTGAACCGCCACGACTCGCCCAAATCTCCTCGCGCCACTTTGCCCAACCACGTCAGATATTGCTCCGGCAGCGGCTTGTCGATGCCCAGTTGCTGTGCCAGCGCCTGCTCGGCCTCGGGCGTGCGATCCTCAGACAGGCCAAAATACAGGTCAATTGCCGTGCCGCGCACCAGATTCAGCATCAGGAACAGGAACAGGGTGGACAGCACCACCGTTGGAATCACTTGCAGCACGCGCCGCACGAGGTAGGTATTCAATGTTGCCTATCAAATGTCAGATATCGGCGATTGAGTAGCGCTTCGACCACGGCACCCAACCGCCGATGTCTGACATTTTTAGCGTGACTCTCAACCGTTCCAATACACCTGATCGCGGTCGAACACGCGGAAGTCGGTGCCACCCGGCCATGGCTCGTAGCCGACAAAACTCTTGGAAGCCACCTCAAAGATCGGCGGCGCATACAGATACACCTCGCGCACCTTGGTGATGATCATGCGCTGAATGTCCTGCAGAATCACTTTGCGTTTGTCCTCATCCGGCTCGGCATCGGCCTTGTCGATCAGCGCATCCAGCTCGGGCAGGCCACCGCCCGTCCAGGCTTGCTCGTCCTTGTCCGAGCGATAGAACGTAAAGCTCGGCTCCGGCCCGTGCGCATAACCGTTGATGCTGAGGTCATAGTCCTTCTTCTTCAAGCGGCTGTCCACCCACACCCCGATTTCCTGAATGCGAATTTCCACATCGATGCCGATCTCTTTAAGGTTGGCCGCCACGATCTGAGCCACATCAGTGTAGTTTTTGAAGCCGGCGATGCTGAGGCAATTCAACTGCAAGCGCTTGTCTTTGAGGTCGTAGCCGGCCTTGGCCATGTATTGCTTGGCCAGCTCAGGATCGTACTTTTGCAACTCATCCACTTCGCTCTGCGGCAACGCAAACAGCGTGTTGGACGGTGCCACCGGCCCCGAGTTCTTGCCCAGGCCATTGCTGAGCGTGTCGACCATCTGCTGGCGGTTGACGCCGTAGCGAATCGCCTGCCGCACGTTCTCGTCCTTCATCGGCTCGCGCAACCAGTTCACATTCAGCCGCAGCATGCCCGAGCCGGGGTTGGCCCACGCGTTCAGGTCGGCCATGTCTTTCAACTGCGCGTAATTCTCGTATTTGGAGATCGATGCAAAGTTGAGCTGGCCGGTGCGCATGGCTGCGATAACGGCGGTTTCATCCGGCACAATTTGCAATCGAAATTCATCCACTAGCGGTGGTTTGCCCCAGTAATCTGCGAAGCGTTTAAACGTGATAGAGGTCTGCGGCACCCACTCTGCCAGCGTCCACGGCCCCGTGCCAGCTTCGGCCTGCAACAGAATCGGTCCCTTGTCATACTTCTCCACCACCTCGCGGTCCAATGCCGGCGGCAATGGAATATTGGTGATGAAGGTGTTGGGCTTCTTGAGCTTGACCTGGAAGTTGTATTTGTCGAGGGCGGTGATCGAGTCGATCCACTCGCCTGACACGCCCGCACCGGCGCAACCCAAATCCTTGTTGATCTGACGGGCGTGACTCCACACCACATCATCGGCTGCCAGCTCGCGGCCACTGTGAAATTTCACACCCTGCTGAATTTCAAATGTGGCCGTGGTCGGATCCACCTGCTTCCACGACTTGGCCAGAAAGGGTTGTAGCTTTAGATTGCGATCACGAATCAACCACGGATCATAGGGCAAACCGGCCATGCCTCCAAAGCCGCCACCCAAATTCCAGGGGTTGCAAGGATCCAGCCCAGGCGGATCTGCACCGATGTAGGTGGATATCGCTCCACCCAGTTTGGGTCCCAGTACGGTGGATGTGGACGCGCCGGATGCTCCGGCAGGCTCTGCTGATGCTCATCGTTCCTCCAAAATAGAAAACACGAACTTGCTTCAGAACCAGAAGCGTGATGCTCAATACCAGGCAGTTCAATCACAGTGGAATTGAAACTGCGCGGAACAGGATCACCACTTCCGACATATTCATTGTCGCGGAGAGGTGCTATATCAGATGAAGTGGCATGGGGCTACATAGGTGTCAGGTGTATAGCCCGGCTCCAACTACTTACGAAAACCCAGTCGTTGTGCAATCTGACGCGTGCCGTCCACCAGGGACTGGCCAATAGCAGCCAGCTGCGCGTCGGTCATTCGATCGGCCGGCCCAGACACGCTGATGGCGGCAACAACCCGGCCCTGGTGATCCCAGATGTGCGCGCCTACACACCGCACACCCAGTTTGTTCTCCATATTGTCGATGGAGTAACCTCGCGCGCGCACGCGTTCCAGCTCGGCCCACAACCCTTTCAGGCTGGTAATGGTGCGCGCTGTGAATTTGGGCATGCCGTGTTGGGCGATCATGACTTCGACCTCGGCCACCGACAGATGCGCCAACATGGCTTTGCCCAGCGACGTCGAATGCACTTTATCGCGCTGGCCCAGATGCGCCGCCATACGAATTGAGCGCGTGCTTTCGTAGATGTCCAGATAGATGACCTCGCCGCCGTTCAACACACCCAGGTTCACCGTCTCGTGAAAGGTTTCCAGTAGGTGGCGCATGGTCGGCTTAGCCGTTTCACGCACATCAAAGTTGTTGGCCACGGCCGAGCCCAACTGAAAGAGCTTCACGCCCAGGCGATAGCGCTCTGTGTCCAAACGGCGCTCGACAAAATCGCCCTCTTCCAGAGTCACCAACATCCGGAAGACGGAGCTTTTGGGCAGCTTCAGCCGGCGCGCCAGTTCGGCCAATTCCAACCCATCGTGCTCGTTTTCCAGCGCTGTCAGCAAGTCCATCGCCTTGGCCAGCACTTGAATGGAATAACGCGATGTTGGCTTCTGTGCCGCCTGCGCTCTGAGTCCAGCTACCATCGATAATTTGTTTGTTTTATACAGTGAAACGACGTTTTACTGACCAACAAAAATATCATAATGGATGAGCAATGGCATGTCAATAAGCAATCTGAGGAAAACGTGAATTCGATGCAGGCGGATTGCGTTTTACTTGAACCCACCCACCAACCCAACCCCGGCCTCCACCACACGTTGGGCCGCACCATAGCCCACGGCCGTGAGTTGTTCTGGAAACCAGCGACACGCCTCATCCGGCCCATAGCCGCCCTGATCCTTGGCCCAATCAGACGCGCAGTAGCCTAACAAGCCATTGGAATAGCCCAGCACCATCCCGCGCAACGGCAGCACGGCCTTCTTGAATTCCAGCGCCATATCTGAATACGGCTCCAACGGCACCGCCATCAATCGAAGGTCGCCGATTGCCGCGGTCCAGACTTCGATCGGCGTCGTTGCCGGCAACGTGCCGTTCAAGATTGCACCTTTCAATTCACCCGCCCAACGCAACAAGGACAAGGCCGTTGTCTCATTTGTGAGATTACGGGCCTGGCGAGCCGTGGCCATATCTTGAGCAAATGAAGCAAAGAGCGCATCTACTTGATCGGCAGCCGGTGGCGCGTCCAACGGCAGATCCACTGTCGCGTGGGCCACACCCAGCTTGGGCGAGTCCATCACCGGCGCATTGAACAGGCACACATGCGCGGCCTCGGCCAGTTGACGGCTCATGTCGGCCACATCCTCAAACGTGCCGTTGCCCCACCCTGTCATCAAATCGGTCGAGGGATTCACGTCGCCGCACGCACCCTGCAAATACAGCGCCACGCCCCCGCGCCGCTCCTCCAACTCCAGAGCCACCGCACCTGGAACATCGCCGGACAATTTCAAGTTGCCAAAACTCATCGTCACCGGATGCACGGCAAAATTCACCAACGTGGCGATGGCATGTCCATCCACATCGTCAATCGCCACGGCCATCAACTCCGTGTCGATGGGATGGGCTTGATCCTGGCGGTTGTAGCTCAACCCCTCGACCTGGGTCGATGCATGGCTCAGGTGTGCGGGCCGCAGTTGCGCCTCCAGACCCGCGACCAGCGCCACCAGCTTGTCCTGGGCTGCGGCCCACCAGCGCTCGTTCACATAGCCCAGCACACCCCGAAAACGCAGAGTGGCCGGTGCCGAGTGCGTGTGCGAACACGAGATCACAATATTCATGGCTGGAACCCGGCTCTGCTCGACCATGCGTTTGCGAAGCACAGCAATCTCCTGGGCCGAGATGCCAATCAAGTCGCACGCCACAATCACGAGTGGCGTAACGCCATCATCCAGCAATACCGCCCGGGCCATGATGGGATCATGCTGGCCGTCGCTGGGATAGATGCGCGCACCAAAGCCGGTCAGCCAGCAGCCAGGTTGCGGCACCAGATCAACTGAAGCTGCCGCAGCTCGAAACGGTGTCATCAACGCAACTCCTTCACGTGGGCGGCCACTTTTTGAATGGCCGCGATCATCTGGCGAATCTCCGGCTCATCCACCAGCAACGACATATGCGTCAGCCAGATCGCGTCGTCACACACCTGCTCACTCACAGGGCAATTCACGTGCGTGTAATCCAGCGGAATCCCAGGGTTGGCGCGCATCTCGCGCAGATTTTGAAACACGGCATTTTTGTAGATCGGCCGTGTGTAGCCGGGGCTGGCTGGCACGCCTTCGGCCACCAACGCCGCCACAAAACGCTCGCGCGAAACCTCAAGCGTGTTCAGATCCAACCGCAGCATGTAGAGGTGGTACGACTGACGCGTCATGCGCGTGTCACCCTCAATCACGCAAATGCCGGGCGTGTGTCGCAACCCATCCGTGAGCAATGCAGCATTGGCCTGCCGCTTCAGCGTATGCGCCTCCAACCGCGTGAGCTGTGCCTGCAATAGCGCCGCCTGAAATTCCGTCAGCCGTAAATTCGAGCCAAGATTTTCATGTTCATACCAAGCGCCGCCTTCCAGACGGCCACAGTTGGTGATGCTGCGGCACTGAGCCGCCAGCGCCTCATCGTCGGTGAGAATGATGCCGCCCTCGCCGCTGCTGATATTTTTGGAGACCTGAAAACTAAACACGCCGCAGCGGCCCAACCCACCCGTGCCTTTGCCGCGCCACTGGCTGCCCCACGAATGGCACGCGTCTTCAATCACGATCAAATTGTGCGCACGGGCAATGTCGTTCAGCCGATCCATATCCGCGACATAGCCGGCAAAGTGCACCGGCACAATCGCCTTGGTGCGCGGCGTGATCTTGCGCTTCACGTCCTCTGGATCAAGGCACAGCGAGTTTGGCTCGATGTCGGCAAACACCGGAATCGCATCCACCCGCAGCACCGCTGTGGCCGTGGCGATGAATGTATATGGCGGCAGAATCACCTCGTCGCCGGGGCCAATATCCAGCGCTTGCAACGCCGTCTCCAACGCCGTGGTGCCGCTGGACGCGGTCACACCATAACCCACGCCCTGGAACGCGGCAAAGTCGGCCTCGAACTGGCGCACACGCTCGCCGTACCACCATTTGCCCGACTCCAGTACTTCCAGCAACCCCGTCCGTTCCCGTTCGTCCCAGATCGGCCACGTGGGCCATGTCACATTGCACGCAGCCGTGCCGCCGTTTATCGCTAGTTGAGCCATCTTGATTTTTCACTGAATGAAAAGAACACATCCATAAACAACAAAGCCTCTCAATTGAGAGGCTCTAGGTTAAAGCATTCTGACAGAATCACAGGAGTTTGGGAATGGCACAGCGATCACCGCAAAATCTCGCGAGTTTTAATGAAAGTTCGTAACTACTCAGCCCATACGGGTGTAGCTGCCTCAATTGTCAAGTAAGGCTCTCGGATTCGTCGACGTCGACGTCGACATCGACGTCGACGAATCCGAGAGCCTTACTTAATAGGCTGAGTAGTTACGAAAGTTCAGAAATAAAACGGGCAAAGAGCGAAGCGTCAAGGAAAGTCTTTACGTAGCAACGTCATTCCCGCGGAGGCGTCCCCGCAGCGGGGCAGAATCCAGGCGCAACCCCAACGCGACAGCAATTGGAAAGTCTGGATTCCCGCCTCCGCGGGAATGACGGCATACGGGTATAGCTTTCAACCATGACTCGCGATCGCCGTTTTTCTTTTACTGAATTTAATTCCCAAACTTCATAAAAACCGCGAAATCTCTAACTCACCAGCCACACATACGGCTGTTGAATCAGCTGTTGCACGCGCTGCAAGAATCGCGCAGCCGGCGCTCCATCGACCAGGCGATGATCAAAGGTCAGACTCAACTGCATCATGTGCCGGATGGCCACTTTGCGGCCCGCGACTTTGCGGCCCGCCACATTCACCACCACTTGCTTGGGCACAATCCGGCCCACACCCAGAATCGCGCACTCGGGCAGGTTAATGATCGGCGTGAATGAATCAATGTCGAACATGCCCAGGTTCGTAATCGTAAAGGTGCTGCCCTGCAACTCATCAACCCTGGCCTTGCCCTCGCGTGCGCACGCGATCAACGCCGCCGACTCCGTTGCAATCTGGCGCAGGGTTTTAGCCTGCACATCACGCAACACCGGCACCAGCAAGCCGCGCGGCGTATCGGCGGCAATGCCAATGTGAATGGCCGCTTCGGTCACAATCTCATCACCCTCAAACCGCGCATTCACGGCCGGATGTTCCTGCAAGGCAAACGCACAAATCTTGGCCAGCAGGTCTGTGTACGACGGCACCGCAAACGCCGTCTGGCTGGCCTTCAACTGGTTGCGCAACTTCACCAACTGGGTCGCATCCACCTCGCTGAACAGCGTCACCGGCGCCGTGTTCTGCGCGCTTTGCAACATGCGCTCGGCGGTGATACGCCGCACCGCGCTGGCCTTGGCACGGGTGGCCGTGGCGCTGGGGAGCGGGGGGGAGGCGACTGGTGGCTGGCGGCTGGCGACTGGTGTCGAAGGTGTCTGTGGTGTCGGAGGTGTCGGCACAGCAACGGGCTTTTGTTTGGCTTTCGCAGCAGCGACCGCAACAGCAGCTTCTACATCAGCCCGGTCAATGCGCTTGCCACCCAATGAAGCCGATAGCGCTACCAGATCCACTCCAGCTTCTTCGGCCATGCGCCGCGCCACCGGGCTGGCGTCAACGACAGTAGGCACTGCTGTAGACACGGCCGCACGCACATCGCGCTCCACGATCCGGCCGGTGCGGCCGCTGCCTTGCAAGCTCTGCCAATCGACGTTTAGCTCAGTTGCAATGCGTCGCGCACGGGGGCTGATGGTGGGGGAGGCGGGAGCAGAAGCGGCTGGCGGCTGGCCGTTGGCGGCTGGTGATTGGCTGCTGGTGGTTGGTTGCTGGTTGCTGGTTGCTGGTGGGCTTTCGCCAGCCGCCAGCAGCCCCTCGCCAACCGCCTCTGCTCCCGGCAACGCTTCGCCGGGTTCAGTGATGTAGCCGAGCAATGCCCCGACAGGAATCACTGTGTCGGGGGCCGGCGCCGTGGCCGCGATGCGCAAAATGCCATCATCGGTGGCTTCCACTTCGTTCACCGATTTGTCGCTCTCCACCGAGTACAACAAATCACCCATCACCACGGCATCGCCGTCGTGCTTGAGCCACTCCACAAAGCGGCCCTCTTCCATCGTCCATCCAAGGCGGGGCAGGAGGATTGGTATTGGCATATCAGAAGTCAGAAGTCAGATATCAGAAGTCAGAAGTCAGAGGTCAGAGGTCAGATCGAAACACGAAAGTCGTCGATCCGTAATCTGATGTCTGATATCTGACATCTGACTTCTCAAATACTCTCCCTTTTATTCCGCAATCAACTCGCGAATCGCCTGCGCGATGGTCTGGGTGTTGGGCACCACGGCGGCTTCGAGCGTGGGGCTGTAGGGTGTGGGCGTGTGCGCGCCATTCAGGCGCATCACGGGTGCATCAAGATCATCAAAGCCCTTGACCATCACCTGCGCCGCAATCTCGGCACCGATGCCGCAGGGCCCAAAGGTCTCATCCACCACCAGCAGCCGGCCCGTTTTGTGCAGCGAAGCCAAAATAGTGTCAATGTCGAGCGGCGCAATTGTGCGCGGGTCGATCACTTCCACGGAGATGCCCTCAGCTGAAAGCAGCTCAGCCGCCTCCATCACCTTGCGCGCCATCAGCGCAATCGCCACCACCGTCACGTCTGCCGAAGGGCCGCCTTCGCGCATCACACAGGCCTGGCCAAAGGGAATGCTGTAGCTCTCCTCCGGCACCGGCCCCTTCAGATGCAACAGCGACTTGTGCTCCAAAAACAGCACCGGGTCATTGCACTCGATCGCGGTTTTGAACAGGCCTTTGGCATCATACGGCGTCGATGGCACCACCACCCGAAAGCCGGGAATGTGCGCAAAGATGGGGTAATAGCTGCCGCTGTGGTGGGTGGCGGCCGAGTTGCCAATGCCAATGCAGCCGCGCAGCATCATCGGCATCTTCAAGCGGCCATTGCTCATGTACTGCATCTTGGCCACCTGGTTGAACAGCTCGCCCATCGAGTCCAAAATGAAATCAAAGAACATGAAGTCGACGACCGGCCGCGCTCCGGTCATGGCCGCGCCGCAGCACAAGCCCACAAACCCACGCTCGGCAATCGGCGTGTCGCGCAGCCGCATTGGGCCGTACAGGTCATACAAACCCACCGTGGTGCCGAAGTTGCCGCCGCGCGGCCCAATCCCTTCGCCCACCACAAAAATAGCCGGATCCACGGCCATGGCATCGGCCAGCGCTTCGCGAGCGGCGGCCGTGTAAGTCAGTTCACGCATAAAGAGAAGAGTATTTAGTGGTTAGTAATTAGTTGTTAGTTGTTAGTGCGGATATTTCCCCGCCTGCAACTAAAAACTAAAAACTAACCACTAATAACTAATAACTAACGACTAAACACAAAATCCGTCGCCGTGCTGCCCTCTGGGTAGGGGCTGTTTTTGGCGAACTCGGTGGCGTCTTCGACGAGGGCTTTGACGTCGCGTTCGATCTCGGCAATCGCGGCGTCGTTGCTGGCAGCCTGCTCGCGCAGGGTCGCGGCCAGCAGCTTGATGGGGTCGCGGGCCTTCCAGCGCTCCACCTCGTCCTGGGTGCGATAGCCGGCATCGCGCATGCCCTCGGCGTGGGCGCGAGTGCGATAGGTGCGACACTCGATTAAGGTCGGCCCCTCGCCCGCCTTGGCGCGCCGAACGGCTTCACCGGCCACTTCATACACCGCCAGCACATCATTGCCATCCACCGACACACCCGGCATGCCATACGCCTGGGCTCGCTCGGCCACGTGCGGGTTGCCAGCCGCCTTTTCCAAGGCAATCTCGGTGGCGTATAGGTTGTTCTCACACACAAATAGCACCGGCAGCTTCCAGATCGAGGCCATGTTCAACCCCTCATGAAAAGCGCCGTTATTCGATGCCCCATCGCCAAAGAAGGCCACACCCACATGCGGCTGATTGAGCAGCTTGAAGGTGTAACCCGCGCCGGCCGCCTGCAATATGCACGGCCCCACAATGCCACTGGTGCCCATCATGCCCACCTCAGGCGAGAACAGGTGCATGCTGCCGCCGCGGCCGCGTGAAACTCCGGTGACGCGGCCGAACAGCTCGGCGATCAACTCGCGCGGAGACACGCCTTTGGCCAGCGCATGGCCGTGGCCGCGATGCGTGCTGAACACAGCATCGGCATGGTCAAGGTGCGCGCACACGCCGCTCGCCACGGCTTCCTCGCCAATGTAGGTGTGACATGCGCCGTGAATCAGGCCGGCCTGATACGACTTGACCAGTTGTTCCTCAGTACGGCGAATGACCAGCATCGAGCGATACAGCTCCAGCATGGCCTCGCGCGTGATGGTCATGTCCAGGTGCTCGGACAGGCTTTGTGGCGCGGTCTTGGTCGCTACTTGATCCACAGCGAAGCCTCCGTCGATGGCCCTTTGGTGCCGCCAGCATTCATCGCCAGGTTGCCGCCGTCCATCGGAATAATCGCGCCGGTGATCCAGGATGAGGCATCCGAGGCCAGCAACACGGCCAGACCCTGAATGTCATTGGGCGTGCCAAACCGGCCACGCGGCAAGCCTTTCAGCCACACATCCACCATCTCGGGGTTGGCTTCGGAGCGCGCCTGCAAACCGGGATTCCACACCTGGCCGGGCAAAATCGCATTCACTCGCACACCACGGCCGCTCCATTCGGTGCTCAACTCACGCGTCATCTGAATGACGCCGGCCATCGCCATGCTGTAGGGTATGTGCCCGCGTCCCAATGCCAACGCACCGGCAATCGAGCCGATGTTGACGATGCTGCCCTTGCCCTGCTTGATCATGCGCCGGCCAGCCAGTTGGCAGCAGTAGAAGCGCGAGATCACCAGGTTTTGCAGAGCCGTTTTGACCTGCTCAATGGTCACTTCAAGCGGATCGCCCATCACACCCTCGCCGGCTACATTGCCCACGAAGTCGATACGGCCATATTCGCTGTCGATGCGGTCGTAGATATGGGCGATGTGATCGGTGTCACTCATATCGCCGACGATGGGGATGACGCGGCGGCCGAATGATTCAATTTTGGCAGCCGTGGCGTGCAGGCCTTCGGCATTGCGGTCGGCGATGACCATATTGGCACCGGCTTCGGCCACGGCCAGCGCCATGGCCCGGCCCATGCCCTGTGCTGCGCCGGATACCAGCGCCACCCGGTCGGTCAGATCAAACAGTGGGGAAGACATAGTTGTTTGGTGAAACTCCGTTACGCTAATACGTTTGAGTTGTCGGCCAAGGAATTGGCCGTGGCCAAGGAATTGGCCGCGGCCAGGGAATTGGCCGCGAGTTCAGGACTGGGTGATACGGGCAGGCCATGGCCGTTGCTCTCGGACACGGGGAAATAGCGCTGGTGATAGACCAGGATGCGATCTCGCGCGCCGCTAATATGCCGGCTCATCTCGACCTTGGCCATTTCAACATTGCCCGACTTGATGACGTTGATCAGATCTACGTGCGATGTCACAGCGCCGAATAATTCCTCGGTCGGCATCAGCGAGATCGTCTCGTAGAGCAGCCGGGTCACGCGTTTGCGCAGGCTGGAAATCACCTCCAGCAGGATGTTGTGGTCGGCGATCTCCCACATCACATTGTGAAACTCGGCGTCCAATTCAGACATGCGGTGCCGATCCTGGGTGGCAACGGCCGCGCGAATCTGTTCGACAATGGCTTGCAGCTTGTCTTCATGGATCGGGCTCCAACGCGCGATGACACGCTCAATCACGAACCATTCCAACACAATCCGCAATGAACTAATCTCTTCAATTTCGCGCAGCGACGGCAGATACACAAATGTGCCCCGGTGCGGCATTTTCTTCACCAGACCTTCTTCGACCAGCCGTTGAATGGCCTCGCGAATCGGCACCCGGCTCATGCCCAACCGTTCTGCTAAATCCCGCTCAACCAATTGCATCCCCGGCCGCAGTGAGCCGCGCTGAATTGCATTGCGCAATCGCTCGGTTGCCCGGTCCGCCAGGGTTTGCACATCAATCGGGCTAAGATAAATATCATCCACACCGTCGCTCGCCACATCTTTCATAGTTCACCTTTCATCATCTTGTTCGTCTTGTTTCATCTTGTGTAGAGGCGTTTGCCAGGCGTTTTGCTGAAACAGGTATTACAACAACACCTTAAATGAAACTGGCAAAAATCATCTCTACGATTCAACCATTCACGGCAATACAACCCTCAATTTTTCAGCCAGTCGCTGAATCGCGTCCCAGGTCGCTGGCGGCAACGCGATGCCATTCACTTTGCGGTCGCGCTGGGTGTTCCACTCCGGCTCACCCGGCACCAACACTTCTTTCACCCCGGGCGCTTTTGGCGTGTTCTTGATGTTGTCGGCCAACCCATCGGCCTGAGTCATAAACTGGGTCAGCGGCACAAACATATCCACATTCAGGGCGATGAGCAAAGTCCCGTTGCCACCGGTGTATTCGGGCAATGACGAGGGGGCCGTGCCGGACAATGCGCCGCCCAGCAACTCCACCATCACACTCAGGCCATAGCCTTTGTGCCCGCCAAACGGCAGCAACACGCCACCATCATAGAACGCCAGCGGGTCTTCTGAAGGATTGCCATCCTTGTCCAGAATCAACCCCGGCCCTATTTTCTCGCCCTTGGCTTTTGCAATTTGCAACTTGCCCTCGGCGGTTCCCGCCGTCGCAAAGTCCACCAGCACCGGGTCCTGCCCCTCACCGCGCGGCGTGGCAAAGGCGATGGGGTTGGTGCCAAACAGGCGCGCCTTGCCGCCAAACGCGGCCACGGCCGGGTTGATGTTGCTGAAGGCAATGCCGATGAAGCCAGCCCGCGCCATCATCTCGACATACTCGCCCAACCGACCCACGTGATTGGTGCGGTGTAACGTGACCGCGCCGACACCGCTCTCGCGCGCCAGCTTAATGGCGGTGCGGGTGGCCAATTGTGCGGCCGGTTGCCCCCACCCGCGCGCGCCATCCACCTGCGCCATCGCGCCGGTTTGCCTGGTGATGACGGCTCGCTCCGTGGGCACAATCTGGCCTTGATCCACCATGTCGGCATATTGCGGCAGCCGAATCACGCCGTGCGAGTCGTGGCCGACCAGGTTGGCCGTCACCAACGCTTTGCCCACGATGCTGGCCAGATCAGCCGGCGTGCCCACGGCTTCCAGCACAACTTGTGAGATTTGCTCCAGGCGTTCGGCGGAGAAGTTTTCCATGATGAGTTAGACGTCAGACATCTTCCTGGATGTCTGACGTCTTGCGGTCTCACGCGTTCAAAATGCGGTCTACATCCAACTTGCCCGCCTTCACACCGGCGCGCAATGTTTCAATGGTCTGGCTCACACCCGCTTCCATCGGGATCCAGTTAATTTTACCGATCGCGTTATCAAGCGGCACGCTGTCAATTTCTTCGGGGG
>Ga0105046_10011823_pt1 | contig 13552 bp, 15 predicted proteins | sample MAT03_FD_78385 | JGI IMG/M metagenome (GOLD analysis project Ga0105046, IMG submission 78385) | Freshwater microbial communities from Lake Fryxell liftoff mats and glacier meltwater in Antarctica - MAT-03 (megahit assembly) | ecosystem: Environmental > Aquatic > Freshwater > Ice > Liftoff... | reverse complement strand
GGCCTGGTCGGCTTCTCCGCTCTGTCCAGCATCGCCCGCCAGCCGGAGCAGGCTAAAGACATCAAAAATACGATGCTGCTGCTGGCGGCCCTCATCGAAGGCGCCGCGATTATCGCCTTGCTGCTGGGCTTCGCTGTCGCGGCCCGCTTCGTGGGTTGATCCGGTCCCTTAACGTCTTTCCGTTCCACTTGAATGGGGAAGGTCTCCATGAGGACCGTGTCCGTTTGCTTGCTGGCATTGGTTGGCCTGGCTCTTTGCACGAGCCCCATCCTGGCCGAGGCTTCCACGCCGAAAGAAGGCGCCACGGATGCTTACACACCCAAGGACGGGGAAAAGAAAGATGCCGAGAAGAAGGACCCCGTCGAGAAAGACAAGACGGCCTTTATCGGCATCAAGCGTTACGATCTGGCGATCTACACGCTGATTGTCTTCGCCATCTTGTTCTTCGTCCTGGGCAAATATGCCTGGGGGCCGATCATGGATGGTCTGCAGAAGCGGGAAGACACGATCGCCAAGGCTCGGACGGATGCCGAAGAGGCCCGGGCATCAGCCGAAAAAATCTTGGCCGAAGTGAAGGTCCAACGGGCCAAGACGAGCGAGGACGTTGCCGCGATCCTCGCCGAAGCTCGCCGTGATGCCGAAGTCTATCGCGATGCCGAAAAGGCCCGGGCGGCCACGGACATTCAAGCGGAACGCGATCGGCTCAAGCGTGAGATCGAAACCGCCCGCGACCAGGCTCTTCAGGAGATCTGGGACAAGACCGTGCAGTTGGCGACGCTCGTCTCGTCGAAGGCGATCGGCAAGACCGTCTCCGCGGACGATCATCGCCGGCTCGTCGATGAAGCGCTCGGCGAGTTGAACGGTCGTATTTCCGCATCGAAGGCCTGACACCGAAAGGGAACCCCCCATGACGATGCCGGCCTCCGGTGAAACACGCGTCGAGCAACTCTACGAAGAGATTCTGCTGGCGACGAGCCCCGACCGCCTGAGAGTTCGTCTGGCGTCGACGTACGCTGAATCACTTTTGGTGATTGCCGAGAAGGGCAATCAGGTGAAAGAGATTGGCGAGGAGCTTGATTCGCTCGTCAACGACGTCTACGCCGCCAGCCCGGATTTGGAGATGTTCCTCTCCAACCCGGCAATTCATCGTCGCCGTAAGGTCAAGATGATCAACGACGCGATTGTGGGCCACTGTTCACCGTTGCTCGAGGACTTCCTGAAGCTCCTCTGCAAACACGATCGACTCGATCTGCTTCGGCTTATCGCGATCCATTATCAGGCCCTGCGCGACAAAGTCGCCAAGCGCGTCCGCATCCTGGTCGAATCGGCTGTCCCCCTGGACGCGGCCCAGCTGGACCGTCTCCGCGGCATGCTCGTCAAGTCGATGAGCGAGGAACCGATCCTGATTAACCGGGTCAAGCCGGAATTACTCGGCGGACTGTTGTTGCACGTCGGAGACACGGTCTTCGACGCCACGGTTCGCCATCGGCTTGACGCCCTCCGTACACAATTCCTGGCAAGAGGCAGCCATGAGATTCAAACCCGACGAGATTCTTTCAGTTCTAACCGCTGAACTCGGTGCGTTCCGCACCCAGTTCGATACGCGCGAGGTCGGCCGGGTGCTCGAGGTCGGCGACGGCATCGCGCGCGTTTACGGTCTATCGGGCGTCATGGCTGGTGAACTCGTCGAGTTCACCGTCACGGGCGTGCGCGGCCTGGCGTTTAATCTGGAAGAAAGCTCGGTCAGCATCATCATTTTGGGCGACTACCTCAAAATTAATGAAGGCGACGAGGTCCGCACGACCGGTCAGCTGCTGAGCGTGCCCGTCGGCGAAGCAATGGTCGGCCGGGTTGTCGACCCGCTCGGCAATCCGCTGGACGGCAAGGGTCCGATCGTCACCAGTGAGCATCGTCCGCTGGAAACGATCGCGCCGGGCATCGCCGAGCGTCAACCGGTCAAGCAGCCGTTGCAGACGGGCATCAAGGCCGTCGACGCCATGACGCCGATCGGCCGCGGCCAGCGTGAACTCATCATCGGCGACCGCAAGACCGGCAAGACGGCCATCGCGCTCGACACGATCATCAACCAAAAGTCCGAAGGGGTCATCTGCGTTTATGTCGCCTGCGGGCAGATGCAAGCGAAGACGGCCCAGATCGTGGAAGACCTGCGCCGCAACGGCGCCATGGACTACACAATCGTCGTTTGTGCGACCTCCGCCGACGCCGCCCCACTCCAGTACATCGCCCCCTACGCCGGCACGGCAATGGCCGAGTACTTCATGTACAAGGGCAAGGACACGCTCGTCGTTTACGACGACTTGTCGAAGCAGGCGGCCGCGTATCGCCAACTTTCGCTGCTCGTCCGCCGTCCTCCCGGCCGCGAAGCCTATCCGGGCGACGTGTTCTATTGCCATAGCCGACTGCTCGAACGATCCGCCAAGTTGGCCGACCGTTGGGTCATTGTCCCCAACGACGCGAAAGACGACGGTGTGACGGAAGATTGGGGCGTCAACAGCGCCGACGATCCCACACGCAAGCGCAACCCAGGCGAAAAGGGCCGGGTTTATATCGGGCCTTCGGAACTCGTGGGCAAGGCGTACGCCGAGCATCATGATCTGCCGAAGTTCCCTGGCCACAAGTTGGCCCGCGTCTCGACTTCCGGCGGCTCGCTGACCGCCTTGCCCATCATCGAAACGCTCGAAGGCGAAGTTTCCGCGTACATTCCGACCAACGTGATCTCCATCACCGATGGTCAGATTTACCTGCAGCCGTCGCTGTTCTTCGCGGGCGTTCGGCCCGCCGTCGACGTCGGCATCTCGGTCAGCCGCGTGGGCGGCAACGCCCAGATCGCCGCCATGAAGGATAAGCGAGTCGCCGGCGGCTTGAAGCTGACGCTTGCCGCCTTCCGTGAACTCGAAGCGTTCGCCCAACTTGGCACGGAACTGGACAAGTTCACGCAACAGTCGCTCGACCGCGGCTACCGCATGGTGGAAGTGCTGAAGCAACCGCAATATCACCCGATGAATGTGATCGACCAGATCATGATCATCTACGCGGCCAACGCGGGCGGACTCGACAAGGTCGACCGCAAAAAGGTCCGCGAGTGGGAATCGCAGTTCCTCAAGTTCATGGTGGAACAGAAGCCGGAAGTGCGTAACGCGCTGATCAAAGAAAAGAAATTGACTCCCGAAATCTCGAAGCAGCTCGACGCCGCGATCGAGGTGTTCCAGCCGCAGTTTCGGGGATAAATAACCTCGCCCCTCTCACCCAGGATGAAAGAGAACGTGAGCCATGAGGATCATGGTGGTCCAGTGCGCCGGCGACCTACGTGAAGCCTACGGTCGCTGGAAGCAAGGTGGTCTCGAAACTTATCGTCACCAGTGGCATACGGTTGATACCGTTGTCAACCTGGCGGAGAACTTTAACGCTTCGATCGCAACTGTGGTGTTTCATACCAGCATGGCTTATCGTGAACAGATCGCGCCGAATGTCGAGGCAATCGGAATGGGCTATTCCGTCTACCCACGCGACTTCACGCGCATTCAGGACACGATCCGCGAATGGAACCCGACGCATGTGATCTTCCGTTTCCTCCCGGGGAAGTTGCTCGACTGGTGCTCGCGCCAGAATTTTCGCATGCTCGTCGTCGCCGAGGATATGCTGCCGAGCGGCGGATTCAAAAATTGGTGGCGAAACCGACGGGTCGCTCGGGTTCTGAATCGTCCCGCGGTCGAGTGGGCGGCCCATATCCATTTGAACGCCTCGCGGTGGTTCGTTGAGATCGGTGTGAAGCCGGAACGGGTGATTCCCTACGATTACGAGGAGCTGCAATCACCCGACCAGTTCCCGGTCCGCGAGATGTCTCAACGAACCGGCAAGCGCAAGTTGGCCTTCGTCGGTTCGGTGACGGACGGCAAAGGCGTTCCCGATCTGATTGGCGCCGTGGCGGAACTGTCGGCGGCAGGTTATCCGGTCGATGTTCGAATCGCGGGCGATGGTGACATCGAAAGCTGCCGGGAACATGCCAAGCGATTGCAGATTGCCGACTCGGTCACGTTCCTGGGCCGGATTCCCAATAGCCAGGTCATTGAGCTGCTGCGGGATTCCGATGCGATGGTCGTCCCGAGTCGCCATACGTATTCGGAAAGCTTCGGCCTGGTGGTGCAGGAATCGTTCCTGGCGAGAACTCCGGTGATCACGTCAAACCACAAGGCCTTCAATGGCCGCGTGGTGGACGGCGAGACCGGGCTTGTGTTTCCCGCGGGGAATACCAAGGCACTGGCGACGCAAGTGCGCCGCCTGTTCGACGATCCGACCCTGTATCGAAAGTTGTCAGAGAATAGCTTGAAGGCCTGGGAACGGATGCAGATTCCCGCACGCTGGAAAAAGGTAATTCATAGCTGGTTGCAAGATACCCCCGAGAGCCGGGAATGGCTCCGAGCCCATGCCTGGAGCACTGGCCGCTACGACCCGAACGCCATCCCGAAGGACGCTTGATCATCCATGGCTCAACTTCGCTTACTCGTTCAACGCCGCAAGGCGGTTCGCAACATCCGCAAGATCACGCGGACGATGGAACTGATCGCGACGGCGCGCTTCAAGAAGGCGCTCGATCGCGCGACGATGGCGGAAGCCTATACCCGCAAAATCGCCGAGATCGCCGCCGACTTGACCAAGACCGGCGGCGATGTCAGCCATCCACTGCTCGCCGTGCGCCCGGTGAAGAGGAGCCTGCTGCTGGTCATCAGTTCCAATCGCGGCCTGTGCGGCGGCTACAACGGCGGCATTCTCCGCGAGGCGACGATCCGCACACGGCAGATGAATTCCGAGAACATTCCCATCGAGATGGAGCTTTCCGGCAAGCGGGCCATCGCCTTCTATCGCTACCAGGGCATTCGCGTTGCCCAGAATTTCACCCATTTCGAAGATAAGCCATCGTTTGCCGAGGTCGAGGTGATCGCCGACCGCTACATCCAGATGTACACGGAAGGCAAGATCGATCGCGTCGAAGTGGCCTACACGAAGTTCCTGAATGCCGCCCGTCAGCAGGCCGTCGTCGAGACACTGTTGCCGCTCTCGGGCGTGGCGGAGGACATCAGCCGGCATAAGAGCGCCGCCGGCAGCGACAACACTTCGTATGAATTCATCCCGAGCGCGGGGGAGATTCTCGATGAAATCGTCCCGGCCGCGTTCAAGGCCCGGCTTTTCAAATGTTTCCTCGATGCCGCCGTGAGCGAACAGATCGCCCGCCGCGTCGCCATGAAGGCGGCCACGGAGAACGCCGCCGACCTCATCAAGGCCCTGAGTCAGAAATACAACCGTGCCCGCCAGGCGAATATCACGAAGGAGATTTCGGAACTCATCGCGGGGGCGGAGGCGCTGAAGTAGTACAGATCCGTGGTAACATACAATGGCAACAACAGTCCGAACCACAGGGATTGTCTACCGGAGGGGCAGTTTTTCGCAAAAGAACTTCACTCCCCGACCAGGGATTGATGAGGTTGCAAGATCCGGCCAAGAAGCGGGATTATCAACCTCTCTCCGGATCGCACGGGGAGAAAGGGCTCAGGCCGTCGATCTCTCGCTGCTGCCGCCGAAATTGAGAGCTTTTGAGGATGATCCCACGATTGGCGGAACTACCGGGCATGTGACCATCACGCCCGTAGACGAAGATGGACGGATCGATTTACAATCGCTAGAGGATTGGGCCGCCGCTCGGGAAACGGATTCGGTCCATTTGCTGACAGTACAATTGATGAAATCCGTCGTTGAACGAGATATCAGGGGATAACCATGAATCCGATTGCTTCATCGGCCGACATCGGAATGGTTTCCGCGAGCGCCCTTAATGGAAAGGGGCCCGCAACTTCTCTTTCGTCCACGGAGAGTCACTCCACGCAGTCTGTCGATTGGAAGCAAGTGTACGCGGCGTTGCACCCGATTTGGGAGGAAATGATTCTCAAAGTGACAAGGCAATGGCCTGAGTACATCGCCCACATTCGAGAACCTGAGATTCGGGGATGTGTATTTGTAACGTCCTATTGCGATTTTGAGGTTCCGACGGATCACGCGATTGATCCAGTCCTAGCTGAGGTTGCTTTTCGACCAACCACGGTGGGAGACTGCATATTTCTTTCCTGTGACATTTTGGGAGAATCTTCCGGAAAGGTGTTTTTCGAAGGCCCTCAGCGAGTGGTCTCGAATTCCCTGCCAGAGATCATAGCCGAAGCAGTGGACTTAGCGAAAACCCTATGTGAGCGTCACGAGATCATCCATGAAGCGCTGCGACAACCCGAGTGCCCGTCGGAAATTTTGAGCGGTGATGAACGATAAAAAAGAGCGCCGCCGCTTGACCCTCCCGAATCTCGATGCCGTTCTCGCCGATATCGAGAACCTGCGATCGAAGGGTTATGACCGGGTCGGCAACTGGAACCTTGCCCAGGTGTGCGGGCACATGGCGGAGTGGATTCGCTTCCCGATGGACGGATTCCCGAAGGCCGGCTGTGCGTTGGGAGCGGTCCTGGGACTGATGCGAATGACCATCGGCGCTCATTTGCGGAAGAAGATCCTGAGAACCGGGAAGCTCCCGGCGAATGGCCCAACGCTCAAGGAGACGGTGCCGCCGAGCGATTTGGACGAAGCAACGGCGGTTCAACGTCTGACGGCCGAGATCGAGCGGTTCAAGCCATATACGGGGGATCTGCATCCCTCGCCGCTGTTGGGCCGCATGGATAAACAGACGTGGGAACGCATCCAAGTGGTGCATTGTGCCCACCACTTGAGTTTTCTGATTCCGAGAATGGGATAGTCCCTTCGATCGGGCCGTCAGTGGTCGCGAGGGAATCATGGCAGCGCCCGATCCATCCGTGGTGAATCCGTGGCTGCGGTTGCACCTTCGATATTCCGCGTTGACGCCGACAACGATGGAAGAAGCAGCCGTTGCGGGACAGTACTTGAACGAGCGTGTGACTCTAACCGAAAGTGTGCCTCCCGGAAGATACCTTTATGTTGTCGATGAGCAAGGAGCAATTTGGCTGGGATCGATTGCTGGTATAATTCGGACGGAGGGCAACCCGAGTTTGGAATGGGAGATCAGACACAGCTCTCTCGTTCCGGTGGGAGAGCCAGTACGAGCGGCGGGGATGCTCGTGTTGGACCATCGAGGCAACGCCGCGGTGAATTCCGCGTCGGGCCATTTTATGGCTTACCATCCCTTGCTTGGAATTGAGGCGAAGAGCCGGCGGGATTCAATGAAGGACGAATTGGCACGATGCGGATTCACGTTGGTGGAAGCTCATGCCTCGATTCAACGAATTCGATTGCAACCGGTTTAAGGGTTCAGGGATGGTTGAAACACTACCGCTTCTTGACCGGCTTTTGCATCCCGTCGAATGCTACGACGCATTCGATGAACTTGATACGTTAAGTCGAGAGAGCCCGCTGGATGCCTCGGCCATTGCCTGGAACTACTTGATGAAAGTAGATCCGTGGCTCTCAGATATGGGAATCGATGCGTTAGTCGTCAAAGTGTTTCTGGAGTCGACTCCAGATGGGTCGGAACGATTGTTGGCCGAGTGGCCGCAAATAGACGAATCTCCGAAGCGCGCCATCTGCTACGGAGCTTACCTTGCGGAAGCGATGCCGGAATCGTTGGTTGTCACACTGTTTTTTTTCGCATGGCAGCGGAGTCAGCGAAAGGCATTTGCTTGTTGCGGGTCTGGCCTCGACCGCGGAAGCTCGCAGATGCGAAAGAACTATCGCGCGATTGATCGATCAAGTGGGTGCCTATCCGCCCCATTTTGAGCATCGACAGGAGAGCTTGAATGGGCTCCGGAACGATCTTCGAAAAGGCTTAGTTCGAGACGCCGATGGTGCGAACGGTACAGTTTGATCAGAAGCAACGTTGCCCGAATGGGCAGAATCATTAGGATTTTTCTAACTTACTACCTCCAACCGGACAGCGACAAAACATGGTAGCTACCGCAGTGAAGAAGGGTACGATCATCCAGGTGATCGGTTCGACGTTCGACGTCGAATTCGAAGAGGGCCACCTTCCGGCTATCTACAACGCCGCCACGGTCGATGGCGACAATAAGGGCGTGAAGATCCATCTGACCGGCGAGGTGCAGCAGCACCTAGGCGGCAGCCGCGTCCGTTGCGTCGCCCTCGGCTCGACCGACGGCTTGATGCGCGGCATGAGCGTTCACGACACCGGCAAACCGGTGCAGGTTCCGGTCGGCTTCGAGACCCTGGGCCGCGTGTTTAACTTGCTGGGCGTTCCGATCGACGGGCGCGGACCGATCGAAGCCAAGGAACATCGGTCGATCCACCAGAATCCCCCGAAGTTCTCCGACCTTTCGCCGAAGTCCGAAATTCTCGAAACCGGCATCAAGGTTATCGACCTGTTGACCCCGCTCGTCCGCGGCGGCAAGGCCGGCTTGTTCGGCGGGGCTGGTCTCGGCAAGACCGTTATTCTCACGGAACTGATCGCCCGCATCGCGAAAGTGTACAAGGGCTACTCCGTGTTCGCCGGCGTCGGCGAGCGCACGCGTGAAGGCAATGACTTGTGGCTCGAAATGCAGGAGACGAAGGCCGGCGTCGGCGCCGATGCCAAGTCGGTCATCGATAGCACGGCCATGGTCTTCGGCCAGATGAACGAACCGCCTGGCGCCCGCCTCCGCGTCGCCCTGTCGGCCCTGACGATGGCCGAGTGGTTCCGCGACACCACGGGCGCCGAGACGCTGCTGTTCGTGGATAACGTCTTCCGCTTTTCGCAGGCCGGTTCGGAAGTGTCGGCTCTTCTGGGCCGTATGCCCAGCGCCGTCGGTTACCAGCCGACGCTCGCTACCGAAATGGGCGCGTTGCAGGAACGCATCACGTCGACGTCGCGCGGGGCCATTACTTCGGTGCAAGCCGTGTACGTGCCGGCCGACGACCCGACCGACCCGGCTCCCGCCAATACCTTCCAGCACCTCGACGCATTCATCTATCTCGAACGTTCGATCTCCGAGAAGGGCATCTACCCGGCCGTCGATCCGTTGGCGTCCAACAGCCGTTTGCTCGACGCTCAGTACATCGGCGAGCGGCACTTTACGGTCGCCCGCCGCGTGCAGACCATCCTTCAGCGCAGCCGCGAACTGCAGGACATCATCGCCATCCTCGGCACGGAGGAGCTCTCGGAGGAAGATCGCCAAAACGTCTATCGCGCTCGCCGCATCGAGCGCTTCCTCTCGCAGCCGTTCATCGTGGCCGAGCCGTTCACCGGCAAGCCCGGCAACGTGACGCCGCTCGTGGACACCATCCGCAGCTTCGAGGAAATCTGCGACGGCAAATGGGATCATCTTCCCGAAGCGGCGTTCATGTACGTCGGCTCCATCGAGGAAGCCGAAGAAGCAGCGAAGAAGATGGCCAAGTAAGTCGGCATTGAAAAATGAAAATTGAAAATTAACAATTGAAAATTGTGAGAAGTCACTCGTTCTTCAGTTGTTAATTTTCAATTTTCAATTTTCAATTTTCAATTCTCTTCCTTTATAGATCGTGGTTCCATGGCCAGCACCGATAAAAGCCTGAGGGTGGTGATCGTTACCCCCGAAAAAGCGGTCCTTGACGACAAGGCCGAGTTCATCGTTCTACCGATGGTAGACGGCGAACTCGGCGTGCTTCCCGCACACGCGCCGTTCATCGGCCGGCTCGGCAAGGGTGAACTGCGCATCACCCATGCGGGCGTTATTCAAAAGTGGCAAGTTAGCGGCGGTTTCGCCCAAGTTCGTTCCAACGTCGTGACGGTTTTGACGTCCAAGGCGGCGGCTGAAACGGCGTAAATAGTTTGCCCGAAAGAGATCGGGTCTCGAATCGCCACCTGGAATTCTTGTAAGGCACTTCCCCCGAGTGTTCGCTCCGCGCGTTAAATCTCCTCTAATTGTTCAATTCGGATTTGCTCACCTTCCATTCGTGTTACAGAATTGATTGTCGCCCCTCCACACATCGTTCGTCTCTAAAATCGAGACCTTGAAATGGGCATTCTACGTCTACCGGGGCGGATCTATGATCACGTCTACGCCGGATACGGTTGGTTCGGTGTGGCCTTTGGCGCACTGGGCCTGATCGTCTTCGTCATCGCGGTGATGATCTGGTTCGATCGCCGGAGGTAAGCGAGCTTTCCTTTCTCGCGTTTTGCGGAAGGTTAAGCCGCACTCTTGCATCGGCTTCGGAACTGTGCGATGCTTTGTCTCAGCATCAACCATGTTCTGGAGCGTTTCATGATCATCGCGCTGGCCTGGCAGGACCATCTCGTCATCGCTCTGTATCTGGCCGCGGTCATCGGCATCGGCTGGTATTCCGCACGGCGGCAAAAAAGCGGGGATGAGTTCTTCCTCGCTTCACGATCGCTGCCCTGGTGGGCGGTTGGCATCAGCATCATGGCGACGCTGATGTCGAGCCTCACTTACCTCTCGGAACCGGGCGAGGTCTGGAAATCCGGCGTCACCAATTTGCTCGGCAAGCTCCTGGCGATCGCTCTCGAACTGTATCTGGTCCTCTACCTCCTCATTCCCTTTTTGATGCGATTCCGCTTCACCTCCGCCTACGAATATCTTGAGTATCGCTTCAATCTGATCGCGCGCCGGCTGGGCGCGGCGTTGTTCTGCATTTTGATGATCACCTGGCTCGGCTTCGTCGTCCTTTCGGTGGCCCGCTCGTTGACGCATGCTTCCGGCATGCCGCTTTATGCCGTCATCGCCACGGTCGGGGTAATTGGCACCGTCAGCACCGCGGCCGGCGGACTGCGTGCCGTCATCTGGACGGAAGTCGCTCAGTTCTCCTTGATGCTGGGGGGATGCGTCATCACCATCGGCTACATCGTCTGGGCCACCCATAGCGGTCTGGGCGACTGGGTGCGGGCAAGCAATGATTTCCTCGCGAACTCCGGACAGGCGTCGGTCCGCTGGGCCAACATCGATCCCTTCGCGCGGACATCGGTTTTGACCGTGGCCATCTCGATGTTCGTTTGGAATCTTGTAACCCACATCGGCAATCAGATGATGGTGCAGCGCTATTTCTCACTGAGCGATGCCCGAGCCGCCCGGCGGAGCTTTCTCCTCGCCCAGGTTTTTCACGTCCTGATCGCCGTGCTGCTAACTATCACGGGGCTGGCGATCGTTTACTATTACTCGGCGGGACCTGGACGACTCTCGCTCAACCCCCTGACAGAGGCCGACCTGGTCTTTCCGCATTTCATGGTCGAAGTGCTGCCGCCCGGGCTCACTGGCGCCGTCCTGGCCGCAGTCCTCGCCGCGGCCATGTCGATGATGGATTCGGGCGTCAACGCGTTGGCCACGGTCATCTCCGTCGAACGGCGTTCCTGGAATCGCGGCGATTCTTTGCAACAGAAGCAAGCATCGCGAGGAACCGAGGTCTCGTTCGCGCGCGTGATCACTATCTCCGCCGGCACTCTTATTACCTTGGCCGCGTTCGTGCTTGAACCGATTACGCGCGACGGCAACATCCTGGAACTACTCCCGCGCACGTTCAATTTGTTCGTGGTACCCATGGGTGGTCTGTTCTTGCTCGGCATCTTCGTCCCGTGCTGCAACGGGCGGGCCGCGGTCGTCGCCGCCTTCGCGGGTCTTGCTGCCAGCTTCAACATCGCGTATGCCCATCTCCTTTACGACGTACCCAAAGTCAGTTTCACCTGGGTGTTGCCCTGCACGCTGGGAGTGATGTTGATCGTCGCGTTGCTGATGAGTTTGCTCGGCCGTCCGGAAGAGCGCCGGCTGCGCGGCTTGACCTGGTCGCGCAGGCATCAACGGCCGGAGATTGACGAGAGCTTGATTGCGCCTGGAGTAACGAAGAATGCCTAGTCCTCTCCGCCTAGCGTTTATCGGCATCGATCACCCGCATGGCGCGGGTTGGCGGGAATCGTTGCAGTTGTTGGCGCCGGAAATCGAGATCGTCGCGCTCGTGCCCGCTTTCGATGGCGGTGTAGCCAGCCTCGAAGAACGCTACGCGCGCTTGCCGCGATTCGAGACTGTCGAGGCGTTGCTGGAATTTGGTGAGTTCGACGCGGCCATGATCTGTTTGCCGAATCGCGACACGCCGGCCGCCTGTGTCGCGTTGGCTCATGCCCGAAAACACCTCGCTGTTGAAAAACCGGGAGCACGCTCCGTCGGCGAGTTCCAACCAGTTGTCGACGCCGTCCGCGAATCGGGGGTCGCTTTCCAGGCTGGTTACTTGTGGCGCTACGACGTGCTCTCGAACCGCCTGCGTGAGATGGTGGCCGACGGACGGTTTGGCAAGCTCATCAGCATCGAAATGTCGATGGTGACGAGTGACCTCAATCGTCGCGGACCCGGACACTATTTGTTCGACCGCGAACTCAGCGGCAGTGGCTTTTTTAGCTGGCTGGGTTGTCACTGGCTCGATCTGTTGCCTTATGTCGTTCAACAAAAAATCGTCGGCGTGACCGCCCGCATTGGCGTGTTCGGCGACGTGCCCACGAGCGTGGAGGACGGCGGCACGATCATCCTGGAACTCGCAGGCGGCGGCATCGCGACCCTGATCGGCGGCTACTGGCTGCCACGCTGGGTGACCGAAAGCGGCTGGACGATGCGCGGCAGTCAACGCTGGTTGAAATGGGATCCATCGCGGCCCGGCACGGGCGGCGCCCTCGTCATTCACGGCCCGCAACCGCAGTTCCACGCCATGGAAGAAACCTTTTCGCTGCCACCCGACACGACACCCGGTTACGGCGGCCCGCGCACGCAGCATCTGTTCCGCGATTGGCTGACCGAGGTTCGTGGGGAAGGAAAGATCTGCCGCAACGACGTCACGTCAGCCATGCAGTTCCTGCAATTGCTGGAAGCGATCGAGCGTTCTTCCGATGAGCGACGGCGCGTCGAGCTTTCCTATTAGGGCATCGAGATCCAAGTTAGGAACAACGAATGGTTTTTCTGAAATCGATCAAGCTCGGGGGATTTCTCTCCTTCGCGCCCGACTCGCCTGCCATCGAACTGACTCCGCTCAACGTGCTGATCGGTCCGAACGGCGCCGGGAAGTCGAATTTGATTGAAGCAATCGAGGTTCTGCACGCTACCCCAACATCACTTTCGTCACTAGTTCGTGCAGGAGGGTCGGCACAGGAATGGATTTGGAAGGGAGTGCCATCAGCGAAACTCGCGAGTATCGAAGTCGACATCGAGGGGACGCGCAAGCAAGCAAGCAAGAGGGCATGCATACCGCTTGGTATTTCCCGAAATGAGCTACCGTTTGCGATTTGCCGCATCCAACCTGAGTTTGGAGGTAATCGAGGAATCAATCGTCTCCGCGGCGAAGGGCGCTTCGGTCGGATCGGAGAAGGACTTCTATTACAACCTCAAGAGAAAGGGATCGCATTTTTCGGCTACAGGTCGCGGCTTGCAGCATCGCCGAACCCTTCCTAAGGGCAACGATCTTGTGTTGGACGAATCGATCCTGTCCCAACGCAAAGACCCGGACACATACCCGGAACTTAGCTGGCTTGCGCCGCAGTTTGGTCGCATTCAAACTTTTCGTGACT
>Ga0105046_10011822_pt1 | contig 13553 bp, 15 predicted proteins | sample MAT03_FD_78385 | JGI IMG/M metagenome (GOLD analysis project Ga0105046, IMG submission 78385) | Freshwater microbial communities from Lake Fryxell liftoff mats and glacier meltwater in Antarctica - MAT-03 (megahit assembly) | ecosystem: Environmental > Aquatic > Freshwater > Ice > Liftoff... | reverse complement strand
GAAGTAGGCGGGGCCTCGTCGGCTTTGTCAGTCGAGCGGGTGCATCGCCCCGCGGATCGTCTCGTGGACCACGCCCGCGCCGACCTCGAGCCGGCGCGCGATGTCCTCCATCACGTGCAGCTCGTCGTCGCTGACGACGCCGTCCGCCGCCGCGACGATCGTCAGGTGCTGGACCAACTGCGCGCGGTACAGCAGCGGCACCGCGAGCGCATCATTAATCCGGCCGTCGAGGTCGCGTAGCACCTTGTCGACGTCGGTCGGCGTATCTGCGTGGTCGCTCCCCAGCAGCCGGCCGATCGCGTCCAGCTCGCTCGCCTCGACCCCGCCCGAGGCCGCCGCCACCGCCACGCCCGCCGTGTACAGCAGCCGCCGCAGCGTGTCCGAGGTCTGGTTCTTCTCCTGAAGATACGTCGGCTCCATCAACTGCATGTCGCGGTCGACCATCGCCTCGACCTCGTCCAGCGTCCACGCGTCCAGGCTCGACTTGCCCATCGCGTCGAGGAACGGCTTGCTGCGGCTAAACGCCCACACCGCACGTACCCGCACCGGGTTGTAGGGGTGCGTGCTGAAGCAGTCGAGCGTGTCCTCGTCGTACTCCTTCTCGCGCGCCTCCGGGGCCGACGCCAGGCTCTCCACCTGCCGCGCGAAGGTCGCGAGGTCGGGCACCACCCGCGCGCTCGCCATCCCGCTGGCCAGCTTGAAGAACCCGCTGGCGGCCGCCTGCGGGTCCTGGGCGCACAACAGACCAATGCGGTCCGCCGACAGCTCGGCGCTGCGACACCACGCATACAGCTTGAGCGACATGTGCCGCGACACGAACGGGATCCCGAGCTCCTCGACCATCGCCGTCACCGGCATCGGCAGGCCGTAGTGGTCGAACGCGGCGTGGCCGAGCTCGTGGCCGATGACGAAGCGCAGCTCCGCCGGCGAGAACGCCTCGAGCAGCCGGCTCGACAGCGTCAGCACGGTCGGCCCGCGGATCTCGCGGTAGCAAGTCGCGTTGAACTGGTGCTCGGGGGTGACATAGACTTCGACCGGGCCCTCGTGGCCGATGAGCGCCTTGCACTGCGCGACCGTGTCGGCGATCTCCGGCGCCATCGAGCGGGTCAGCCGCAGCGTCGAGCTGAGCAGGCTGCGGCGATAGCCGTAGCCCTTGCCGCCGCGGACCTCGCGGATCTTCGCCAGCGCCTTGCGCACCCCGAAGTCGCCGACGACCTCGTCGCGCAACTGTTGCTCACGCCGCACCTGAAAATGCTTCGGTTCGATCTGCATGGCTCCCACCCCTCGCCGGTCCCTCACCCGAAACGCCTGCACCGGGGATCCTCGGTGCAGGCCTCATGCGCACTACGAGCGCGCGTACTTCAGCGTCAAGACCTCGAGGATCTTGGTCGCCAGCGCGTCCTCGACCTGCAACACCCGCTGCATCGCGTCGAGCATCGCGTCCTCGGCCTCGTCGACGTCGCCGCTCGCCATCGCGATGTCGGCCGCCAGCAGGTAGCACTTGTTCTTGACCGTCTGGGTCGAGAGGTCGCCGAGCGCCTTCACCGAGTCCTTGAGGCCCGGGAACCGCTTGAGCACCTTCGCGGCCTCCTGATACACCGAGCCGAAGTCCTTGCCCTCGAACTCGGGCAACGAATTGAAGTAAGCCTCGACGGTCGGGATCTCCTGCTCGTCGAAGCTGCCGTCGGCGCCGCACATCAGCAGCATCGCGTGCAAGAGCAGGGCGTCATCCGCCGGCTTCTTCTGCGGGGTGACCTTACCGGTGAGTTTGGAGAGTAGACCCATGACTTTGTGCCGTTCCTCGTGAGATGTGGCGAGAGCAGGGGCCCCCGCGAGCCGGTGCAGTGTCGACCACCAGCCCGCTGGTGACAAGACCCACGCAGCCGCACCCCGGGGCGGGCCCGCCGTTCCGCCGGGATCGGCGCGGACCGGCGTACGGCGGCCTTCCAGGCCGTGTTGCGCGATCGCGCAGGCCGTAAAACGCGCCGCGAAACCGTCCCCGGGCCGGCAAACTTCGATAGCATCGCCAGCCCCGCCCCGACCCCGAATCGCCCATGACGCTCCCGACCGAGCCGATCGGCAGCATCCCGAGACCCCCGGAGTTGATCGCGGCCTGCACCGCCGGCACCGCCACCATGGCCGAGCTGGACGCCCTCCACGACGCCGCCGTCCGCGACACCGCCCTCGCGTCCGAGGCCCTCGGGATCGCGTGATGACCCACGACGACGACGATGAGGACGAGGACCGGCAGCTTCGCTCTGTCGCGCTCCAGAACGCCAACGCCATCGTGCCCGCCCGCCAGCGGGCCGAGCGTGAGCTCGCCAAGGAGCGCGAGCGCCTGCGCATCACGCTCGCCAGCACCGGCGACGCCGTCATTAGCACCGACATCGACGGCCGCGTCATCTTCCTCAACCGCGTCGCCGAGCAACGGACCGGGTGGCCGCAGGCCGGCCGCTGACCGAAGTCTTCCAGATCGTCCACGAGTACACCCGCGACCCGGTCCACAACCCGGCCCTACGGGCGATCCGCGAGGGCGTCGTCGTCGGCCTCGCCAACCACCTTGCTGCAGATGAACCCCGCCGGCCTCGAGATGCTCGAGACCGACGCGGCGACCGTCCTCGGCCACAGCGTCTACTCCGTGCTCGCCCCCGAGTACCACGATGCGTTTCGCGCGTTCACCGACCGGGTCTGCAGCGGTCACCGCGGCATGTCGTCCAGGACATCCTCGAAGACGCTCGCGGGCGCACCCAGGCCGGTCATCGCCCGCCGCAGGTCCTCCGGCACCGGCGCGGTGAACAGCAGCGGCTCGCCGGTCGCCGGGTGGTGGAGGCGCAGCGAACGGGCGTGCAGGGCCAGGCGATGCAGGTCGTGGCGCTCGCGGAACAGCCGGTTATGTTCGCCCTTCCCGTAGCGCACGTCGCCGATCAGCGGGCAACTGATGTGCTTGAGATGGCGACGGATCTGATGCAGGCGGCCGGTCCGGGGCGCGGCTGCCACCACCGCGTAGCGGCCGGCGCGGTGCAACGTCCGCACACTCGTCACCGCCGGCACACGCGGACCATCCTCGCTGCGCGGCACGGGGCTGTCGATCTCCAGCGCGTCCGGGGGCGCACCGCGGACGATCGCCAGGTAGCGCTTGTATACCGCCCCGGCCGTCCACTGCTCTTGCAGCGCGCGCGCCATCGCCGACGACAGCGCGAACACCAGCACCCCGCTGGCCCCCCGGTCGAGCCGGTGCACCGGGTACACCCACGCCCCGACCGCGTCGCGCACCAGCCCGAGCAGCGCCACCTCGTCGTCGGCCCACCCGCGATGCACCACCAGCCCCGCCGGCTTGTCGACCACCACCAGCGCGTCGTCGCGGTGCAGGATCCGTTCTGGCCTCAGGGACATGTCCGCAAGGCCAGGCGTGTCGATCCCGCTCAATCCTTGCACGGCTCGGTCCACGCGTAACAGCAGGTGGTCGCGTCGCCAGCGTTGCGCTTGGCGCCGGTGGCCTGCTCGTCGAGGGTGACGCGGAAGTCGGCGGGCAACCCCGGCGGCGGCGTCTGGCCGGCCTCGCGGGCCACCCCGGCGTGCAGGCCGATCGGGCAGGTGAAGGTCGTGCCGGTCGCCGGCTCGGCGACCGCGGCGGCTTCCGTGGCCGCCGCGCACCAACTCGTCCGTGGGCAGCGCCCCGACCCGGGGGTGCTCGCGCAGGCGCCAGCGATCAGGCCCGCCGCTGCGGCGCCAGCCAGCGCCCTTGAAACCGTGAACGCCAGGCCTCGCATCCCCGCGACCCTACCATGCGCAGACGCGGCCCGTCACCACCGCCCACGCCTCGGACCCCCCGAAGGCCCGTGTTAGAGTCGTCGCCATGAAGCCGCTCTACACCGCCGTCGCCACCGCCCACGGTGGCCGAACGGGCCACGTCCGCTCCGCGGACGGCGTGCTCGACTTGCCCCTCGCGATGCCCACGGCGCTCGGCGGCCCAGGCGGCGCGGCGACCAACCCCGAGCAATTGTTCGCGGCCGCCTACGCCGCCTGCTTCGAGAGCGCCCTGCGCCTGGTGGCTCGCTCACGCAAACAAAACGTCGACAACGCCTCGGTCGCCGCGCACGTCACGATCGGTGCCCGCGACGACGGCGGCTTCCAGCTCGCCGTCGAGCTCGAGGCCTCGGTGCCCGGCCACACCCGCGAGGACGCCCAGGCGCTCGTCGAGGCCGCCCATCTGGTCTGCCCGTACTCGAACGCGACCCGCGGCAACATCGAGGTCAAGCTGACCGTCATCGACGGTTGACCCGCACGCCCCGTCGCGCGCACTTTCACGCAGTATCACGCAGTATCACGCAGTATCACGCAGCATCACGCGAGGGCGTGACGGCGAGATCGGACTGGGGTCCATCTTCCCCAAAGGGGGCGCCCGGCGCCGGAGCATCCTGTCCTTTCGGACAGGCCGCGTACGCCGACGGACGTTGTGTCCCGGTGAGCGCTGTGCGTAAGATGCAGTCGATGTTGGGTGGAGGATCGCCGCGGATGCACAATCGAACGACAGCCCCACGAACCCCGCGTGCGACCCCGATCGCCGCCGCCCTGCTGCTCGCCGGCTGTTATGGTGGCAGTGAGCTCGCCACCGAGGCCGAGACCGGCATGATGACGGCCACCGAGGCCACCACCGCTGCCGGCTCCACCGGCGGCCCGAATACGCCGACCACGACCGATGGCGAGACCGACGGCGAGACCCACACCGACGGCGAGAGCAGCACCGGCGAGCCCGTCGACTGCTACTCGACCCGCGACTTCTTCGCCGACAAGGTTTGGGCCCCGCTGATGGCCGGCAACTGCGCCCAGTGTCACGAGCCGACCGGCGTCGCCGCCGAGAAGGGCGCCAAGTTTCGCCTGCTCACGGCCGTGTACCCCGGCTTTATCGAGGCCAACCTCGAGAACATCAAGAGCCTCGCCGGCTACGAGTACGAGGGCGTCCCGCTGCTGTTGGCCAAGCCGACCGGGCTGGTCGACCACGGCGGCGGCCTGCAACTGCAAGACGACACCGAGACCTACGACAACCTCGCCGAGCTCATCGCCCAGCTCGACGCACCGATCGTCTGTCCGCCGACCCCGCCGGCCGCCGCCTTCCCGGACGTCGAGATGCTGACGCCCGCGCAGACGCTGCGTAAGGCCGCCCTGCACCTGCTCGGCCGCCTGCCGACGCCGGAGGAGCGGATGGCCGTCGAGGCCGGCGGCGAGGCGGCGCTGGTCACCGCGCTCGACGCCTACATGACGGAGAACCCGTTTTACGACCGGCTCGCCGACATCTACAACGACGTCTTCTTCACCGACACGTACCTGACCCGCAACGGCATCCAGACCCTCAACACCGCCACGCCCGACTTCCCGAACGTCCTCAAGGTGTTCGACAAGGTCAACCCGATGCCGCCCGACCAGATCGCGCGGATCAACCGCGCCGTCTCGCGTGAGCCGCTGTACCTGGTCCAGTACATCGTCCGTAACGACAAGCCCTTCACCGACCTGCTGCTCGCGCCCTACACCGTGTTCACGCCGGACTCGGCGTTTCTCTACGGCGTCGACGTCAAGTTCACCAACCCCGCCGACGCCAACGAGCTGCAACCGGGCGTCCTCAAGATCACCCGCAACGGTCAATCGCTCGAGTTCCCGCACGCCGGCGTGCTGACCTCGCCGATGTGGCTCAACCGCTTCCCGACCACCCCGACCAACCGCAACCGCAACCGCGCGCGCAAGGTCTACGACCAGTTCCTCGCCACCGACGTGCTCGCGCTCGCCAGCCAGGCGATCGACCCCGCCGCCGGTTCGACCTTCGCAAACCCGACCCGCGACGCCTCCGAGTGCGCCAAGTGCCACCGCGTCATCGACCCGATCGCCGGCGCCTTCCAGGCCTTCGACAAGAACAACCAGGAGTTCCTGCTCGACCCGCCGACCTGGTACCCGGAGATGTTCGCCCCCGGCTACGGCAACGAGCTGATGCCGACCGAGCAGTTCCCGACCGGCATCCGCTGGCTCGCCGAGCGGGTCGCCGCCGACCCTCGCTTTAGTGTCGCCACGACCTATACGATCTACCGCGCGCTGACCGGCCGCACTCCGCTCGCCTACCCGACCGACACCCTCAATCCCGACTACAAGCCGCTGTTGGCCGCGTGGGAGACCCAGGACGAGCTCCTGCGCGCGATCTCCGGGGAGTTCGAGGCGGCCAACTACGACCTCAAGCTGATCTTCCGCGAGGTCATCACCGGGCCGTACTTCCGCGCCAGCAACCTCGGCAGCGAGCCGAGCGCCCAGCGCCGCGCCGAGCTGATCGCCGTCGGCACCGGCAGGCTCTCGACGCCCGAACTGCTGAGCCGCAAGGTCCAGGCGATCGCCGGCGTGCGCTGGGGCGGCACCGGCACCGACCTGCTCACCGGCGAGTACAAGCTCCTGTTCGGTGGCATCGACTCCTTCGACGTCACCCAGCGCCTCACCAACATCAACCAGATCATGGCCAGCGTCGCCACCCGCATGGCCGTCGAGGTCTCGTGCTCCGCGACCGCCTTCGACTTCAGCAAGCCCGCGGCCGAGCGCCTGCTGTTCCCGCTGGTCGAGGTCGCCGACACGCCCGACTTCAACGAGGCCGCGGTCCGCAAGAACATCGTCCACCTGCACGACCGCATCCTCGGCGAGACCCTCGAGCCGGGCGACCCCGCCGTCGACGCCACCCTCGCGCTGTTCTACGACACCTGGGCGCAGGGCACCCAGAACATGGTCGACAAGCTCGAGACCAACAACCTCGGCCCCTGTCCCGCCGTCAAGGACCCGACCACCAACACCGACCTCCCCATCGAGCGCCAGATCAAGACCGACGACACCTACGCCGTCCGCGCGTGGCAGGCCGTCATCATCTATCTGCTCTCGGACTACAAGTTCATCTACGAGTGAGCCCCACGGAGATAAACATGGACCGCCGAAGCTTCCTCAAAGTCGCCGCGATGACCGGGCTCGCCGTCGCCGCCGCACCCCGCAACGCCCGCGCCGCACTCAAGCCCTACGGGGGGCCCTTCTACGTCATGATCTCGGCCCGCGGCGGCTGGGACCCCACGTACTTCTGCGACCCCAAGCCCAAGGGCGGCCCGTTCAACCGGCTCTACAACTTCGACCCGGTGATCGACAAGGTCGGCAACTTCAGCTTCGCCAACATCCCGCTGGCCGCCAATCTCGTCACCGACCCGATGGCCGCGGCGTACCTGATGAAGACCGGCGACTTCTTCGCCACGCACGGCAATAACCTCGTCTTGCTCAATGGCGTCAACATGCAGACCAACAACCACGACCGCGGCGTCGTGACGACCTGGTCGGGCCGCGGCGACGGCGGCTACCCCAACTTCGCCGCGCTGGTGGCAGCGACGCGGGCCCCCGACCACCCGCTGACCTTCATCAGCTCCGGCGGCTACGACGGCACCGGCAACCTGATCCCCGTCACGCGCCTCAACTCGGTCACCTCGTTTCGTAAGCTCGCCGAGCCCAACCGCATCAACCCGACCGACCCCAACAACATCAACACCTACGTACCCACGAGCACCTACGAGCGCGTGCAGGCGGCGCAGCAGGCCCGCCTCGCGGAGTTCAAGGCCAACTCGCACCTGCCGCGCGTGTCCGACTCCGCCGGCCAGCTCTACGTCGCCCGCGGCAACCTCGACGCGCTCTCGCAGGTCGAGCTGCCCGACACCCTGGTCGACATCCCCAACGAGCTCGGCGACCTCGAGCGCATGATGCAGCAGACACAGCTCGCGATCGCCGCGTTCAAGGCCGGCCTCGCCGTCGGCGTCAACCTCGAGATGGGTGGCTTCGACACCCACGCCAATCATGACACCGTGCAGGTCCGCCAGCTCGCCAAGCTCATGCACGGCATCGACTTCGTGGTGAAGGAGGCCACCGCCGCCGGCATCTATGGCGACATGGTGATCATGGTCGGCTCCGACTTCGGCCGCGGCAAGGGCTACAACGGCGTCAACGCGGGCGACGGCAAGGATCACTGGCCGGTCAGCAGCGCGATGTTCCTCAGCGGCAACGCGGGCATGATCGGCGGCGGTCGAGTGATCGGCGGCACCGACGACCAGGACCAGCTCCCCCTCGGCATCGACCCCGTCACCCTCGAGACCCTCCCGCTCGACGACGACAGCGGCGTCGTGGTCACGGGCGCCCACATCCACCTCGCCTTGCGCGAGATGGCCGGCATCAGCGAGGCCGCCCCCGCCCAGAAATTCAAGCTGCCAGGCGAGATCCTGCCGATCTTCGGCTAACGCGGCCCATCACCTCGACCTGATCGGGCCGATCGGGCCGATCGGGCCAGTGCACATGCACGAGCGCAGACCTCGCGCGGCCCGGTTGGCTGGACCCCGGGTGAACGCCGAGGAAATACTGCGAAGGATCTGGCGCGCCCGGGCATGAATCGACGGCGCCCGGGAAATATGCGATCCGGATCTCGCGTCGTGGGTGGCCCAGCCGGTCCGGCCACGGCCATCCGGTCTATCCGAGCCACCAAATCAGCCGATCCGCCGATCATGCACGCCGCCGTCGAAGATCCCACGGGACTCGTATACTTCTGCGACGCCGCCGAACACATCATCGGCGTGCGCGCGGTCGCGGCCGAATCCGACCAGCTCTTCGCGGGCTCTCGGGGCACGCCCGGCATTATCAACGCCAGTTGCCGCAAGGCCCGCTTCAACGGCCCGCGCTCGCTGTCCCTCGACCTGGCCCACCGGGCCCTGTTCGTCGCCGACACCGGCAACCAGGCGGTCCGCCACGTCGACTTGCAGGTCCGCATCGTCAACACCCTCGTCAATCTCCATGACGCCCGGGCGATCGCCGGCGTCCACGAGTTCGCGCCCGGCGGCGTCGCCTTCGACGGCGAGGGCCTGCTGGCGATCACCGATATCAAGAACCACATCGTCTGGGCCTACGACATCGGCCAGCACCGCCTGCGCCTCCTCGCTGGCGCGCCCGGACAGCAGGGCCTGTGCGACGGCGAACCCGGCCTCGCCCGCTTCTGGCTGCCGACCGCCGTCACCCTCGCCGACGACGGCTCCGGCTTCATCATCACCGAGGCCGGCAACCGCCAGCGCCGTCACGTCAGTCGCAACGGCCGCGTCCGCACCCTGTCGCGCTGACCCGCCACGGCCGCACTTCAACGCTGCCGACGCACCGGGCACGTCGCGATCTCCAGCGCGCGCAGCTCGGCGCGGCGGCGGTCGTCGTCGGCGGGCAGCCCCTCACCGGCCGCAGCCACCAGGGCGCACGCGCGGGGCACGTCGGCCTTGCGGGTGGCCAGCGTGCTCGCCAGGCGCAGGGTGGCCTGCGCGCTCAACTGCGGGCGCTCGCCGACCTCCGGCGGCGCCGCCAGCACGCCCGGTCATGGCACGCGCTCAGCGGGTTCGTCGCTGCGCAGCTCCCGGGCGCCCGGCTCGACCAGACGCCTGCCGACGAAGCGCCAGCCGCGGTCGAGCAGGCGCTTGTCGATGAAGAACAGCCCCTCACGCGGCCCGCGGAGCTTGATCCGCCAGTACGTCACGCGGGCGAGCGCGTGCTCGGTCCAGTTGGCCCGAGTTCGTGGTCCGCGGTACTGCCCGGCGAAGTAGCGCGCAGTGATCGCCCCGCGGACGGCCTGGTCGGCGCGTCCGGCCGCGATCATCCGGACCGTACGGATCCAGCTCCCGGTGATCGTATTGACCGCCGGATAGGGCGAGGGATTACCCCACAGCACCCGGCGACGCGGTCCGTTGGAGTTGGAGAACCACGGCAATTGGGTGCGAAGGAAGCCGACGAAGTCGGCGAACTCATCGTGGGTATAGTGACGCTCGCGAAATACGGTCACCGGTTCGCGGCCCTCGGCCGCGACCATGCGCATGAACTCGGCGACGAACGCCGGATCCGAGAAATGCCCGATCGCCTCCTCGAAGGTCGAAAATACCAGCCACGCGCCCGCGTAGTGGACCCCCGCGTGGAGGTAATTGACCGCGGGCGGCATCCGGCTCGGGCGCCCCGCCGGCCACGCCGCGTTCGGCACCGACAGGCTCACCATGTGCGCGAGGTGACGGCCGACGGCCGACACGATCGCGGCGTCACGCTCGTCGCCCGGACGCGGCGGCGTCGCAAAGACGATATTACGCGGCCAGATCGGCGCGCCGTCGGGGGCGAGCCCCGTGACCAGCGGATGGTCCGCCGCGAGCAGACCCGGCGAGAGCGGACGCCAGCAGGTGATATCGAGGACATTGACGATACCCCAAAGATTATGAAGCGTCTGATGACCCCAGCGAAACACGAGTTGGACGCCAGGAAGGATCCTCATACCAGGGGTCCTCGGCGGCCGCGACGATGCCGGGTGGTCGTGAAGGTCGCGTCCCTCATGCGGTCCTTATACTCCGCGCCAGCGTCGCCCGCGAGGCAGCGCGGTCCGCGAACAGAGCACAACGTTCCCCGGCCCACAAGGTCCACCCAGTCTCCCGTCAGTCACGTGGGATGGCGAGCGAAATGCTCGCCTTCGCCCGCGCGCCCCGCGTTACCCTGCCGTTATTAAGTCTCCTCGATCGATCGTCTGGTGGTGTGGCTTGGCGCTGGGCGCGGGGGTGTGGCGACGACGGACGCCCGGCGGTCACGGGCACCGACGGCTCCACCTCGGTGGCGACGACCTCCGCCACCGACCCGACCACCGATCTGCTCGCACCAGGCCCGCCGCAGCGTGGCCTTGCCTCCGTCGCGCAGCAACTCGGACCACGGCGTCGCCATGGCGATCTCGGGGATCCGATTATGGAGAAAGGGTACGCGGACCTCCATGGTGTGCGCCATGAAGCAGACGTCCGTGCGCAGCAGTAATCGACGCAGACGCAGTCGTCGCTCGACCTCACGCAGGTCGGTCGCGTGCGCGCAGATCCTGTCCATGCGAGCACGCACGGCTCGCAGGACCGGCGCCTCGAACAGGCCCTCGACCAGCGCCTCGCGGCTCGGGTGGTGATAGTAGTCGGCCAGCCGGGCGAGCCCGGGGACCTTGCTGTACGAGCCGTAACCCAGGAACAGCTCGTCGACGCCCTCGCCCGTCAGCATGACGCGCACACCCGCGGCCGCGGCGACCTCGGCGAGGCGCCAACAGCCAGGTCAGCGGCAAGCTCGACATCGTGGTCGGCTGACCGAAGGCCCGGGTCGCGCGCTCGAAGGTGGCGAACAGGTCGCAGTCGGGCACCTCGACGACGTGATGCCGCCATGTCGTCCACGCGCCGCCCGGTGGCAGACCCAGGGCGTCGAGCGAGTCGACCCCGTCGGCGCTGTCGGGCAGTCGGATGGAGACGGTCACGAGGTCCTCGACGCCGAGCGCGTCGAGCTCGAAGGCGAGGATCGTGCTGTCGAGACCTCCCGAGAGCGCCAGGCCGAACGGACCGGTCCCCGCGACGCAGCGGCGCACGGATGAACGCACGGCGTCCCGTAGGCCGATCGAACTCGGCGGTGGCAGCGAACGGGTCGCGCGCGGGCGCTCGAAGCTGCGATCCCCCTCAATGATCAAGTCGCTGTCGAGCAACGCGTGCACACCCTCGACCCACACCTCCGAACCGAGATACCAGCCGTACGCGAACAGCTCGGCGAGTGGCTCGATGGCGATACTCCGCGGATCCACGAGCGCGAGCAGCGGCGCCAGCTCGGAGCAGAACGCGAGGCCCGCGGGGCGGCGCGCAGCGGCCACAGCCCCCAGGCACGACGAGTTGCGCCCGGAGTTTCACGACGAGTTGCGCCCGGAGTTTCGTGATGCGTCGCGCCCGGAGGTTCGCGGCTGTTCGGGCCTGGAGGTCCGCGACGCTTCGGACCCGGAGGTCCGGGGCGCGGCGGGCTTGCTCGGCCTGGCCATTGGCACGATCTCGAGCTTGAGCAGCGTCAGGGCGCGAGCGAGGCCATCCTGCAAGGTGCTGAGGGTGGTCAGGCCCGAGAGGTCGACGCCGAGCTCGATGATCGTACGGGCGACGGTCGGAGACAGGCCGACGAGGATCAGCCGCGTGCCGAGCAAGCGCACGGCACGTGAGGTGCGGACGATGTGGTCGGCGGCCTCGGCGTCGAACACCGGCACGCCGGAGATGTCGAGGATGACGACCTGGGCGCGCGCCTTGACCACGCAAGCGAGCAGGGTCTCGGTCAGCAGCTTGGCGCGGAAGGCGTCGAAGACGCCGACCAGCGGGACCACCAGGATGCCGTCGTACACCGGGGCGATCGGCGTCGAGGCCTGGCGAATGAGGTCGAGCAGGCGGGTCTCCTCCTCGAACGCGGCCTTGAGTTCGAGCAACTGGCCCTCGAGCTGGCGCACCTCGAGCTGGGCCGCCTGCTCCTGGAACACGCGCTCGCGCTGGGCCACGTAGCGCATCGCGCCGAGCAGGCCGAGCTGGAACAGCCACTCCTCGACCCGCGTGCGCGCCTCGAGCTCGAGCTCCGGCGCGGCGTTCATGCGCGGCACGAGCACCTGGCGCGTCGACACGGCGAGCTGGCGTAGGTCGGCGTAGCCGAGGCCTTTCGGGGTGAACTCGCGGGTGACCCAGGTCAGGAGTTCGCGCAGGGCGCTGTGGTCAGTGCCGGCGAGGTCGCGGCGAACCGCGGCGAGCAGGCGCGCGGCGAGGTCGCGGCCCTCGGCCTCCGGGAGGGTCTTGAAGACGCTGCCCGCGCGGGTGCAGATGCGGCGACGAAGATCCTCGAGGGCGTCGGTCTCGACGCGCTCGAGCCAGGCTTGTAGCGTATCGCTCATGAGAGGTTAGAGAGGGTTAGAGGTTAGAGATAGTTCGGTCGCGCCAGTGCAGATTTGGCGCACTACCAGCTGACACGATAGAGACATGAGGGATGACCCCTGTCCATGCATCCAGTCGCGCCGTGTTCGATGAGGGCCTCGGCGCCGAAGCGCGAGCAGGCGCCCTCGATGATGCCGAGATTGAGGGCGCAGGGCCCCCAGGTGTTCCACTCGAGCACGGCGCTATAATCGTCCTCGATCTCGCAGAGGATGTCGCCGGTGTCGGGGCCGCGGGCGTTCATCTTGTAGGCGGCGTCGAGGCTCTGGAGGACGGTGCGGACGCTGTCGAGCCCGGGCGGGAAGGGGGCCGTCTCGATCATGCGGCGCCCGACCGCGATGAGCGCACCGCGTCCGATCTGGGCCTCGATGGCGTAATAGATGCCGATCGCCCAGTGGGCGTCGTACCAGTGCTCCGGCTCGATATGGTCGACGCCGTGGTCCCGCAGGATCTTCTGCACGAGCGGCTGGGAGTGGCCCAGCCCCAGCAGGAACGAATTGAGGGCGCTGCCGTTGTATTTCCCTCCGAGCTCGGCGCTGGGCATCATGGTCGTGGGGTCCTTCGCGCGGCGGGCACGAGTTCCGTCATCGGAGCCCGCGGATCTCCCGCAGTCAGTCTCGCATCGTCTCCTCGAGGAATACGCGTCGGCGCAGGGAATGTCCAGCGGCGCGGCCGCGCGGACGCGCGCGTAAAGCGTCACTGCCGAATACACTGGTGCGTGGGGATGGGGGCGGACCGGGCGGACCGGGCGGACCG
>Ga0105046_10011818_pt1 | contig 13554 bp, 11 predicted proteins | sample MAT03_FD_78385 | JGI IMG/M metagenome (GOLD analysis project Ga0105046, IMG submission 78385) | Freshwater microbial communities from Lake Fryxell liftoff mats and glacier meltwater in Antarctica - MAT-03 (megahit assembly) | ecosystem: Environmental > Aquatic > Freshwater > Ice > Liftoff... | reverse complement strand
TTCGGGCGAAAGAGCAACATTTCGATTTCGCAGAGAGGATATAGTCCTGCCGGAGCGTAAAAATCAAGAATTATTCAAGATGTTTTTCGCGCCGACTTCACATCGGTGTGTGGGCCAAGGGCTTAAGTTCAATTAGATGATGTTTTGAACGGAAATGTAGCAGCCCGTTACCACTCTGCATGCACTCCGATGGAAGGCAACGCGATTCGAAACCCGCGGCGGTCGATGCTACCGTCAGACCGGCGCTTCATGTCGAACACCTGCTCCGTAAGTGTGGTGTTGATTAGCTCGAGATAGAAGTCGAGTGTGTAGCGATCAAAAACCCAACGGCGATCAAAGCGAACGTCGATTTGATAGAAGTCGGGCAGCTTTCCGTAGAGTATGGGTGGCCCTGAATTGCCAGAGGTGGAAAGCGATCCCTCGTTAAATATGGGATACGGCCGGCCGGTGTTGTAGTGAAGCCGCCCTCCCACTTGATAGCCCTTACCTAAGCGATAGCTGGTGACTAAGTTGAGTATGTGCCGCTGATCCCAATCAGATGCGGCAACCGTGTTTAGAGGCGGATACACGCGTTCGCTCTTTGATAATGTGTACGATATCCAACCATACAACTGTTTGGAAACATCGCGCCTCAACATGAACTCGGCCCCGTAGCTTCGGCCATCTCTGAGTTCAAGGAGGCTGGTTTGCACTTCATAGGTAAAGAGGCTGGCCAAATCACTTACGCGCAGAAGTTGGTAGAACACAGTTGTATCAAACGTTAAAGACCACGGAAGCTTGGTTTCCATCCCCAAAGAGCCTTGAAGCGATCGTTGGGTACCGATGGATTGAAGTCCGAAGTTCTCAAAGCCTGGGACGGTGACTGGCAAGCTAGGTAACTGAACGAATCGGCCTGCGGACGCCTTGATCCAAGTAGACGACCCTACCCTGGCTCGTATGTTTAACCGAGGTCCAGGCTCCAAGCGGGTAACACCCTCTTGAGCTAGAAGGTCGTAGCGCAGCCCTGGGGCAATCGACAGCCATTCTTTGGGTCGATAAACCAACGAAGCGTAAGCACCGGACAGCAAGGATGTGCGTTCAACCAAAAGGTTCTGCGGCGGAAACGGCGTAGCGACGGACTGAGGCGAAAAAGATTGGATCTCTAGATCAACACCGGTTTCTAGTGCCAAGGTTGTGAAGAGTGAGCGCTCGTACCCAACGCGGGAAGCGCTAATCAAAGACGAAACGGCAACCGGAAGATTGTTCAGCTCTGGGATAAATGTCGAAGAAGAGTCGCGACCGACCAGGGTTGAGAGTTCGAGTCGACCAGATCCTAAGCCACCCACCCACCTAACCATCATCCGGTGGGTTGAGACGTCTGCGAACAGGTCCTGCTTGTTTTCGTCCTTGCGGCCAAGGTGGTCTCCCGAGCCAAAAACAAAGACTGTGAGCCTTCCCTTTGCCAGATTGTGTTCTAACCGGGCCTGATAATCCCAATAGTTGAAAGTGAAATCTGGAGACAGAAGTGACAGCAACAGACCTGTGTACGAAACACGTCCGGCAACAGCAACGCTGCCTTGGCCCCCGTTGATAGGAATGGCAACAATGCCGCCGGCATCTAGAAGTCGAACGTCAACTGAACCGTGAGCTCGGTCTACTTTGGGTTGCGTTGATTTAGCACTGACGATGCCCGAAACGTACCTTCCGTATCGGGCGGGGTAACCACCGGGGTAGAAATCAACTTGCTCGATGAAGAAGGGATGGATGACGGACGGGCCAAGGGCAAAGTGATAAAGCGAAGGCATCCGAACGCCATCAAGGAAGAATCCTGTGTTTCCAGGGTTCGCTCCGCGAACCGTGTAAATAGCGGCAGGCCAAACGACCTGTGAAACTCCGGGGAGCACTTCGATGATGCGCAACGGATCGCCGAGCGTGCCTGGCGTCCGCGTTAGCTCTTCCTGACGAAGCGAAATGCGATCGGCCCGCAGATCGGGCGGCGTAACCACGGTTTCATACCGTTGGCCGGTCAGCCTTGGACTAAGCCGAATGATCGTCTCGTCATTCATCGACCTTCCAACACGTGCATCAACCACCACGTCGAGAGGCGTATAGCCGGGTTGTTGAATCTGAAGGCGATGGGTTCCGGGCGGAAGCAGGAGTTCAACGCGACCTGCATCGTCCGATTCGGCCACAACTTCTAACCCTAAAACCACAGCGGCGCCAACCAGCGGCTCTTTATCACCCTTACCCAAAAGTCGCGCCCGGATCTTGATGGATTCAACCGTCGCCGTCGGTGAAGCTACATCGGAGCCAGCATCGGACGCGCCCCCATCAACATCGGCATCAGCTTGAGCATAAGCCGATTTACACAAGACAATACAAAGCGCGGCCGAGCTCAAAGTCAGCGCGGGAGCAGATCGAAGCAACGCTTGCCTGATCACGAGGGAGGCAACTCCGACATCCAAAGGCCTTCGACACTCGCCGCCTTTCGAGTCCTCAGGATGTACACCATCTGTATCAGGTTCGCGCCCCGATCATCGGTCATGATGTAGCTGTCGACGCTGCGTCCAACGATTCTTTCGGATCCGTCAGCGATGGTCTTGATCACGAGATCGCCAACAAGATCCTGCAGCGAAGTTCTCACGATGCCAATGATGCGTTTGCGAGTGACGGATACATCGCGAATCGATTCCGCAACACGGGTGACGGTGGGACCTTCAAGTTCGCCGAAATACAGATCGCTTGCACCATTTCCAAACCGAGCCCAAAACACGGCGACAGGCGGGACCGGATCTTCAAGCGTGAAGAAACTGGAAATAAGAAGCGATGTTCCAACGGGTGACAACTGTCGCTCTGGTGCCACGAAATCAGCATCTTGAATAAACAGCGGTCCTTCTGGCGACGGCACCAAAGTTGTAGGCTTCACGTAAAGTATGAAGCGACCGTCATCGGAAAACCGCGGAGACGGTACCTTCAGTGCAATCGGGATCACCCGGGGCTCGCGCATCGGATCGTCAGTAGCCACATTGCCTGCGCTATCGAACAACAACGATGTTTCGCTTTCTGGACGAGGCAAGATCCGAATCAGATCCGCCAACGGAGCGGGCAAGGCGCGAGAACTATGTTCGCCCGATTTCACGTTGTACTCGTGGTAAGTCGCGGTGGTGTTGGCACCACGAGCTTCAGCATAACGCCAAACATCTCTATTCTTGGGCGAGATGTCCAACCAGCAGCAGATGCGCGTTCCCGGTAGCTTTCGCTCTGTTTTTCGGCTGAGATCGAACAAGACATCGACTGGTTTGCCATCTTCAGGAACAGTCAAGATCGCCTGGTTTTCACTGAGGAAACGATTTCGCGTTACCCCCGATCGCAATGGCTCTGCGGGCGCCGAGAGGGTGGGAACCCAATAGAAGGTCAACTCGGGACCTCCCACGTAAAAGAATCCGGAACCGTTTGCAATGACCGGGCCGGTAAGGTCGTCAAGGATCCGTTCAACACCATCCTCACCTCGAAGGTGGTATCCCAGCCCCTTTCCATTCGCGAGAGGACGGCGAAACGTCTTTAGTCCACGCGGCAGCAAACTGAATTGCGTTACATCGCGAATCTGCTCAAGAACATTGCCATCAGCATCAACGCGCACGGCGTCCGTGAGACGCACGGACCTTTGGGCTACCGACACGGTTCGTTCATTGCGAGCCACCCAGAACTGAGGAACATCGCCGCCTAAGTTCAAAGAACTCCAGCTGTCAGCTTCCACGCGACCCGAAAAAAAGCGTTTGGCTGACGTTAATCCATCAACGGCGACGATCCACATATCAACCACCCCCCCGGCGTTGGCCGAAGGCAACGAGACGCGTGTTTCGAAAAGGACATTCTTCTTCCCGTTGACCTCGAGGAACGACATATTTTCTATGTCTCTTCCAGCAAACAGTTGTTTGCCCTCAATGGGAACGGGATCGGGCAGGCACGCAGACGTCACGAACAGGACCACGCATAGACCCGCAACTGAAACGTAGTTCAATCGATCACACGCGCCGCTGCGCTTTGGCAACGAATACTGCATGGTTGGCTATGCCGACGCCGCGCCGTTATCAGGATCAGCCAGGTCAGGAAATCTTCGCTTCATTTCAGCGAACACAACTTCCTCAACCTCTTTGCCCGTTGCCAGCTTTTCAATTGAGCGAACGAGTGCTTCCGACTCTGACAATCGCAAGCCGCGGACTATGGACTTGAGCAATGGGATCTGCTGGGGTGACATCGATAGGTCCCGAAAGCCAATGCCCAACAAAATAGCCGTTAGGTATGGATCACCCGCCATGTCACCGCACATGGCGACTGGTTTATCTACAGTGCGGGCGGCATCCACAACCATACGGATCGAACGAATAATTGCAGGGTGAAGTGGTTGGTACAAATACGCAACGTGCTCGTCCTGTCTATCCGCTGCCAAGGAGTATTGAATGAGATCGTTGGTGCCTATCGTCAAGAAGTCACACTCACGAGCCAGCATGTCTGAAATCAACGCAGCGGCCGGTGTCTCTACCATAACGCCCAGAGGCAAGTTGGGGTTATGTTCGATCCCGTCGCGCGCCAGATCGTGACAAACCTCAGCGCAAATAGCCTTCACTTCGCGCAATTCGCCCACACCAGAAATCAAGGGAAACAAGATGCGCAGCCGTCCCTTGGAGCCGGCACGGTACAGCGCTCGAAGTTGATCTTTGAACAGCGATCGTTGCCAAAGTGAAAACCGCACGGACCTCATGCCCAATGCCGGATTTGCTCCAGCGGGAATTCGTACCGATAGACTTAGTTTGTCGCCGCCTAGATCAAGGGTACGGAAAGTGGCTTCCCGTTCGCCAAGCATCCGCATGGCACTTATGGCGTGTTCGTACTGCTCTTGTTCTGAAGGAAGATCAGGCCGTTCGATGTAAAGGAACTCCGTTCGAAACAACCCGATGGCTTCAGCGCCGTTGTTTACTGCGGCAGGAACCTCTTCGAGCAATTCGACGTTGGCTGCGAGATGGATGTGGGTTCCACAAGCGGTGGTCGACGATTCTGTGCGAAGCGTGCTGAGGTAGGCCGTTCGAGCTCGCTCGCGGGTGGCTCGTTCAGCGTAGTGACGCAGGGTTGCTGCGTCGGGATCGAGGATAACTTCACCTCGAGTTCCGTCGACCACAACATTGAGACCTGCTCGTAGGTTGATACCTATGTCGTGCACGCCAACAACCAGAGGGAGACCTAGCGCGCGGGAAACAACCGCTGAGTGAGAGGTTTTGCCACCGGCTTCCGTGAAGAATCCACCCATGCCTTTTCTGCCAAGCTGGGTCACATCTCCTGGAGAGAGATCGTGCCCGTAGACGATGGCCCCCGTTGGGTACTCGCGTTGTGCAGGATCAAGAAGTTCGAGGAGATTGCGTAGCAGCCGCTCACCGACGGCATCGATATCGCTTCTACGCTCGCGAAAATATGGGTCTTCGATGCGATCAAATACCGCCCGAATACGATCGAGTGACGAACGAACAGCCCATTCAGCTGCCGAGGACTCCTCAACTATTAAACGCTTGGCTTGGTCAACCAAGTGAGCGTCCTTAAGCATCAAACGATGAGCTTCAAGAATCTGATAGTCTTGGTGCCCGTCGCCCTCTGCCTCCGCAATTTGGGCTTGGATACGAGCAAGTTGAGCATCTGACTCAGCCAACGCCTGATCAAAGCGCGCAAGTTCAGACGGTATCTCGTTTTCAGAGACCCGTCTTTCGTGTACCTCGATACGCCACCCGAACAGGTGGGCGGGCCCCATGGCCACGCCTGGCGCTGCAGCGACGCCCAACAGTTTACGCATCTGTGTCGACCACGCCCTCGTCGAAACCACAGTTGACCAAGGCTGACAATTGTTCGACGGCGACCGGTGCATCAGGGCCTTCGGCCGAAACCTTGATGTCCATTCCATAGGCCGCCACCAGAGTCAAAAGACCCATGATGCTCTTGCCGTTTACTTGATCGCCGTCCTTCTCGACAAAGATCTCGCTTTCGAAGCGCCCCGCCAATTGCACGAACTTGACGGCAGCGCGGGCGTGCATTCCAAGCTTGTTCCGTATCTTAAGCACCTTCGAGGGAGGGGATGGTTCATTGCTCATGGGCTACCTCTCGTTAAGGATACACGACCTGTTAGCTCCGACCCCAAACGGATCGAGCGCCGACCAATATCGCACAACGCTTCCGCAATCTGGTTTGGCTGCTGACGGGTCCGGTCGATTGTTGCGACCTTGATCAGCATCGGAAGGTTAACGCCACATAGGACCTCGGCAGACCTGGTGCCGTCGAGCAAAGACATGCATGCGTGGAAAGGTGAGGATCCATGAAGGTCAACCAACATCACGACGCCCGCGCCTTCGTCCACCAATTGGCATCCTCGCGATATCTTGTCTACCAATGTCGGAAACTCGTCGGCCATGGCACAGGGAACAGCTGCCACTCCTTGCAGATTCCCAAGGAGTGCGCGAGCGGCGGTGACCAGGGCGTCAGCAGCGCCTTCATGAGTCACAACCACGACCCCGACTTTGGGTTTGTTGGTGGTGTTGGACATTGCCGCCATTGTACACCATCACGCTCGTATCACGCAGATGTTGCGAGCGTAGGAAAATTTAGCTCGTAGCGATTTTCAACTCTTGCTGATGTCTCGATGCCGTACGGTTACGATCCCGAGTCCCTCAACTTGGTTCTCCGGGGCCGAAAACCTGCGTCCCAACTCTTCAACCAACGCAACGGACCGGTGCCTGCCACCCGTGCAACCTATCGCGACTGTTGCGTAAGACTTCCCCTCGCGAGAAAACCCAGCAAGGCAAAGGCGCAGCAGTGATTCAGCACGCTCCAAGAAAGACTGTGCTTCGGGCCGATCCAAGACGAACCGACGGACGTCGTCAGATTGACCGGACATGGCCGAAAGCGATTCGACGAAGAAGGGGTTGGGGAGAAAACGGACGTCTAAAGCGATGTCTGCCTCCACCGGAAGTCCGTACTTAAAGCCAAATGAGAGAAAGGTGACTGCCAAACGACCGTCACTTTGGCTGTAGTGCTCAAGTACTAGCGCCCGCAGCATATGAACGGTGAGGGTCCCCGTATCAATGACCGACGTGGCTTGTTGGTGCAGCTCTTCAAGCCGCCGCCGTTCCTCCAACAGGCCCGCCCGAATATCGGTGCCTGACAGCGGATGACGCCTTCTGGTTTCAGAGAAGCGGCGAAGCAACACCACATCGGGGGCGTCCAAGAATAGAATTTCTACGTCGTGACCGGCTGCCCGCAACTCCGAAACAACCGCTGCAGCCCCCACCAGGAAATCGCCACTGCGCGCATCAGTAACCAAGGCGGCGCGTTTGATGTCCGGTCGGCCCGACAGTAGCTCTACGAACCGCTGCACCAACGGCATCGGCAAATTGTCCACGCAGTAAAAGTCTAGATCCTCCAGTGCGTGGACGGCCGTGGTCTTACCCGCTCCAGACACGCCTGTTACGAGGACGACCTTCATTCAATGGGCTCGCGGTGGTGGTGTTTTCCAGCAATCGCCACCGCCAGGGCGCGGTCGAGTTTTTCTTGAAACTCGCGCGCCGAGTGATGCCCCTGCACTTGGAGGAGTCGATTGCGCGCTGCCACCTCAACAACGGCGCTGACGTTGCGCCCCGGGCTGACCGGGAGCCGGAGCAAAGGAACAGGTACGTCGAGGATCGGAAACACCATCTCTTCAAGACCGAGACGATCACTTGCGTCTGCTTCATCCCAATTGAGAAGCTCGATGACGAGCTCAAGCTTCTTTTCCTCGCGAACAGCCGCGGCGCCGAACAGATCCTTGATGTTAATGATGCCTAACCCTCGAATCTCCATATGGTGTTTGATGAGTTCGGAGGGCCAACCGATCAGATGATCTTGCGCCGTGCGCCGAATTTCGACCAAATCGTCCGCCACCAGACGGTGCCCCTTCATCACCAACTCCAACGCTGTTTCGCTTTTTCCAACTGAGCTCTTGCCGAGCAACAACACGCCAACCCCCAGAACGTCTAGTAGTACGCCATGGAGGGATAAAGAAGGCGCAAGTTGTCCTTCGAGGAAGGTCTGTAAAGCTTCAATGGCCACGGAAGACATAAGAGGCGTCCGTAACAAAGGCACGTTACGCAAATCAGCTGCGAGCAACAAATCGTGGGGAACATCTAGTCCCTTGGTAACCACGACGCAGGCAGGCTCCAGCGTCATCAGGGTCTCGATGCCATGGCGGGCTTCCTGTTCTGGCAGACTCGCGAGATACGAAATCTCAGTGGCGCCAAGCACTTGAATCCGCTCTGGATGAACCTGCCGAACAAAACCTGCCAAAGCCAAGCCAGGCTTTTGAATTCGGCTCACTGTGACGGCTCGTGAAAGCCCCGCTTCACCAGCCAACAAGACCATACGAAGGCCCGAAGCTTCACTGAGAAGCGCTCGAACCGCCAATTGGGGGGTACGTCCTGGGGGAATCTTCACGCCGACCGCTCCGTTCTTGGACAGAACTCTAACACGACCGCGTTCTCTTCTCGCCACCAACATCGGGTGGCGACCGTCACCTGCGCGTTAATACTTCGCGTCTTCTTCGCAGATCACGTCGTATATGGCGGCGGCGTCCGGAGCTTCAATCAGGCGTTGCCGGAAAAGAGCATCGCGGAACAACCTCGATAGACGGGCAAGGGCCTTGAGATGTACCCCAGCCGAGTTCAGCGGAGCCACCAGCATGAACACCAAGTGAGTGGGCTTCCCATCAATCGAATCAAATTCGAGTCCCGCCGTGGAGCGTCCTAGGACGCCCATCAGGTTCGGAACAGATTCGAGTTTCCCGTGAGGGATAGCGATTCCGTCACCGATGGCGGTTGAGGCTAGCAACTCGCGATCCTCAAGGATCTTTCGCAACCGGGGACCTTCAACCCCTGGTTGGTTTGCCGCGACATGCTCAGACATCTCGCGCAAAACTTGGGACTTCGAGGAAGCCCCTAGGTTGGCGATGACCATTTCCGGTCTCAGAAAGTCGGTGACCTTCATGCAGCTTTTCTTATGCTGAGATTGTAGTGAAGAGGATGTGTCGGCCTGTAAAGCAACCATGACGACCTCGGGTGACTCATGCGTTCTCGGCAGTTGCCTTGGAAACTTTCGCCCCGGTGTCGATCAAACCGTAGTGGCCGTCTTTACGACGGTACACCACGGAAATCAAACCAGATTCGACATCGCTGAACACAAGAAATTCTGCGCCCAGCAAACTGAGCTGCATAACAGCATCACTGACGGACATTACGCGAGCCGTAAAGGTCTCTTCGCGCACTACGTCAATAGGGGGAGCAGGCGGAGGAATTGTGGCCACGCTGCCACCCTTCCCCTTTGTGGCCTTTCCCGACGCTGCTACTTTAACCTTAACTTTAGCCGCTTTTGACTTGCCGACTCCGCCCCCAATTGATTCACCCACCACTGAATCAGCAGTGAAGATGCGGTTCTTGATGGCAAAACCTGGGCCGCCATGCGGCTTGTGGTCGGTGATTCGGTCCTTCCAGCGTCGAACCTGACGCTCTAGCCGGGCACCCGCCATGTCAATGGACAGGTACATGTCCTCCGAGGTCTCACGAGCCTGCACCAACAAGCCGTTAGGCAAAGTTACCTGCAATTCGACGGTGTACTGGTGGTTGTTCTCGACTGAAAACACCGCATGGCCAGCGAGAAGTTCCTTCGTGAAGTACTTCCTCACCTTCTCAAGCCGTTCAAGCGCGTGCTGGCGAACTGGCTGTGACGTTTCCATGTGGCGGAAGGTGGTAGTTACCTGCATTGACACTCCGAGAGAAGCAGCCTTGGTACGTGGAAAATCGAAAGGACCCAGCGCGTCGGTGTTTACTCCTGTGGCTAAGTTTTTTCCACAAGAATTGTAAAGGATATCGCTAGTTTCTTTGAGGGACTTAAAATTGAGGACGAGGTGACTTCGACCTAGAACATAACTTTTCGCCGACTACTGGGAAAAATACGAAGTTGCTCACGGTACTTGGCAACCGTTCGGCGAGCGATCTCGATCCCCTGTCCGCCCAAGACTTCCACGATTTTTTGATCGGAAAAAGGCGCCTTGGGATCTTCAGAGCCCACTATCTGTTTGATCTTGAGTTTCACGGCCTCAGATGCCAAATCGTCGCCATCGGAACGAGCGATTCCTGAGTTGAAAAAGTACTTGAGCTCGAAGATTCCTTGCGGCGTATGAATGTACTTATTCGTTGTCACGCGAGACACTGTGGACTCGTGCATTCCGATGTCTTCAGCCACGTCCCGTAAGATCAAGGGCCGGAGAAAAGCAGGCCCTTTTTCGAAGAATTCCTTCTGAAACTTCAGAATGGATTCCGCAACCCGAACGATTGTGCGCTGCCGTTGTTGAATGGATCGGATCAGCCACTGCGCGCTTCTAAGTCGTTCTTGAATGTATTCCTTGGCCTGACTGCCGCCTTGAATTGCCGACCTGTAGTAATCAGAAATTTTAAGCTTCGGGAGACCATCGTCGTTGGCAATAACGAAGAACTGACCCGCGACCTCGTGAACATAAATGTCCGGGGTGATGTACGAAGGCTCGTCCGCACTAAAGCCGCGCCCCGGCTTCGGATCGAGATCGCGAATGACCTTTGCAGCCTCGTATATCTCGTCCAACGATTCGTTGAGGTCTTTGGCGATCGCCGCGTAGTTCTGCTTTTCAAGGTTGCCAAGATGTTTCGTGATCATGCCAACCAGCACATCGTCATCCGCCCCTAAGTAGCGGGCTTGAATGAGCAAACATTCCTGAAGTGAGCGAGCTCCGATCCCTTGAGGGTCGAATTCTTGGACCTTCATCAAAATCGCCTCGGCCTCCTCGACAGTGATACTGGCCTCTTCGGCAATCTCCTCAAGGGAGGTATCTAGGTAACCATCGGCCGTGAGATTGCCGATAATCAAGAGCGCTACCACCTCTTCGTTGGAGGAAAACTTCCTTGAAAGCTTAAGCTGCCATTCAAGGTGATCAAAAAGGCTGGTGCCGCGGGTAAGGTTGGCCTCAAGGGAGGGCATGTCCTCCGAATTAGAGGGCTTGTTTCCCGTCATCGGAGCGGCAGCGGCTTCGCTGGCCAAATACCCTTCCCAATCGAAATCGTCTACCGCTTCCTTCGATGTTGTCTCGACTTGAACTTCGGTAGCGGGCGCCTCCATGCGCTCGGGTGCCGCGCCCATTGCTAGTTCAGTCTCCCCCACCCGTTCTGCCGCCATGTCGGAGGCTTGATCAGCCGACATCGAATCTTCCGACATGCCTCCTTTGCCTTGCTCGGCGGAGGTATCAATCGAATCCTCGAGAACCGGGTTCTCAAGCAACTCTTCGCGGACCATATCAACGAGTTCAGCCCGCGATAACTGCAGAAGCTTGATGGCTTGCTGCAGCTGGGGGGTCATCACTAGTTGCTGTGACAGCTTTAGCTGTTGCTTAATCTCCATCGACATCGAGGTAGGCTCCGAACATGGCGGGATCTGCCCCCGCCGTTCCTCTAAGCTAACACTCCCTCACGATCCCCGTAAGGGTCGAAATGTGGGTTGGTACATGAATTGCTAGGAAAGACCCGCCCTGTGGCCAAGACAGGCCCTAGCAAGAACGAATTAGGCTTCGGCAGTTTGCTCAGAGCCGGGCGATTTCGAGGCCTTGTTTGCCGCATGCTTCAGCGACAGGACAGCCGCAATGAACGATCGGAACAAGGGATGTGGCGATTGGGGGCGAGATTTGAACTCGGGGTGAAATTGGCAGCCCACGAAGTAAGGGTGGTTACCCAATTCGACCATTTCGACCAAACGGCCATCAGGCGAGGTGCCCGAGACTATCAAGCCCTTGGCTTCCAGCTGAGCCCGGAATTCGTTGTTCACTTCGTATCGATGACGGTGACGTTCAGAGATTTCGGTGGACCCGTAGGCGGCAGCCGCACGCGAGCCAGGCTTGAGCTCGCAAGGATAGGCGCCTAGGCGCATGGTTGCGCCTTTGGTTTGGACCGATTTTTGATCCGGGAGGAAGTCAATGACTGGGTACTTTGCCTTTACGTCGAACTCGGTTGAATTCGCGCCCGTGAGCCCCACAACGTTGCGGGCAAACTCGATCACGGCGATCTGCAAACCAAGGCAGATTCCGAAGTAAGGGATGCCCATTTCACGCGCAAATTGAGCCGCTCGAATCTTGCCTTCGGTGCCTCGGGTCCCAAAACCAGGAGCCACCAGGATTCCGTTGGCTTTTCCAAGCACCACGTCGGGGCCGTTAGATTCGATTTCTTCGGCGTCGACGTACCGGAGGTTCACCTTGCAGCCAGCCTCAAGCCCTGCATGGGTGAACGCTTCGTTGAGGCTCTTATAGGCTTCAACAAGTTCGATGTATTTGCCCACGAACGCGATATCAACCTCTTCGCGCTGGTTCTTGGCTCTGGAAACCACTTGCTCCCATCCAGTGAGCTGCGGCGCGCGGGACCAGATGTTCAGAAGCTCGGCAATCTTGTCGTCGACGCCCTCTTCATGAAGTTTCACAGGCACTTCATAGATGCAGCCGACGTCAACAGCCGAGAACACGGCGTCCGGCGCTACGTTGGTGAACAAAGCGATCTTCCGCTTCATTGCGGTGTCGATCATCCGTTCGGAACGGCACAGAAGTATGTCGGGCTGGATGCCGATCTCGCGCATCTTCATTACCGAGTGCTGGGTAGGCTTGGTCTTGAGCTCACCTGCGGCGCTGATGTACGGAACCAAGGTAACGTGCACCGAAATGGCATTTTGAGGCCCCATTTCGAATTTCAACTGACGAATGGCCTCGAGAAATGGCAACGATTCGATGTCGCCAACGGTCCCGCCCACTTCAACGATAAGAATGTCGTTGCCTTCAGCACACGCAACGATGCGCGCTTTGATCTCGTCCGTGACGTGAGGGATGACTTGAACCGTTCCTCCCAAGTACTCGCCGGCGCGTTCCTTCTGTATAACGGTTTGGTAGATCTGCCCGGACGTCACGCTGTTAAGCCGGGACATGCGGTGCGTGATGAACCGTTCGTAGTGTCCGAGGTCGAGATCGGTTTCAGCGCCGTCATCCGTGACGAACACCTCGCCGTGTTGCATCGGGTTCATCGTTCCCGGATCAACGTTCAAGTAGGGATCCAGCTTCTGGATTGTAAGCTTTAACCCACGGGTCTCAAGCAGCGAGCCAATGGACGCCGCGGCTAGCCCTTTGCCTAGCGACGAGACAACGCCGCCGGTCACGAAGATGAACTTGGTTTTGCGCGCAGGCGCACGGCGGTTCGCATTTGGAGGCGTCATTCTGATCTGCCTCCCTTATCGTTCGCAGCGTGATTGTGCAAGTTCCGAGTTCCGTTCATGTTGATCATCAACTCGGGAGCACATTCTTGGGGCGCGATTCCAGCAAGTCAATGGGCAAGTCCTGCAACACCCGAAAGAAGTCCTGAAAGTTTTCGATGGGTTCCGCACTTTGCCGTTGACTTTGTATGCACCCAGCTTGCCTTGACTTGCCTGTTGGCCTCGCATAAAAACAAGGGG
>Ga0105046_10011812_pt1 | contig 13558 bp, 10 predicted proteins | sample MAT03_FD_78385 | JGI IMG/M metagenome (GOLD analysis project Ga0105046, IMG submission 78385) | Freshwater microbial communities from Lake Fryxell liftoff mats and glacier meltwater in Antarctica - MAT-03 (megahit assembly) | ecosystem: Environmental > Aquatic > Freshwater > Ice > Liftoff... | reverse complement strand
GGTTCGGTCGCGATCATGGGCGGGAAAGCCCTGATGCCGGCTTTCGAATCGGCATCGGGGAAGGGTGCCAGGTAGGCGGCGATCGTCTCTGGTGCGAGGTCCGTTTCGCAGCCACCGACGATCGGCATTTCTACCCTGACGTCCCGGTGGGAGCCGATGAAGTCGCGGAAGTGGTTCCAGTTATCGGTCATCTTCTGGTAGCCGGTGAACAGTCCAGTGTCCATGGCGACCAGCTTCGAGAATCGCTCGGGCCTTTCGAGGCAGGCCACCCGCAGGCCGATCGGGCCTCCCCAGTCGTGGCAGACCAGGGTCGTGTCTCGAAGGTCGAGCTGGTCGACCAGTGAAACGATCGCGTCAGTGTGGCGGTCGAAGGTGTACCAGTCGTCATCGACCGGTTTGTCCGAGCGGCCGAAGCCGGGCAGGTCGGGCACGATGCAGCGGTAGCCGCCTTCGAGCAGCGGCGACATGACCTTGCGCCACAGGTACCCCCAGGTCGGCTCGCCGTGCAGCAGCAGGACCGGCGGACCGTCGCCTTCGTCCAGGTGAGCCAGCCGCATGCCCTGCCAGTCGCGGTACCGTGGCTCCCAGGGAAAATCCTGGATGCCTGCAAAGCAACTTTCGGGCGTTCGCACGGTTTCCATTAACGCAGAGAGTAACCGCCGGTATGGTGGTCATCGAACATCAAACTTCCAGGGGAGATACTTGAACACCTTCAGGGCAGTAACTGCAGTAGTCATCGCGATCGGAGTCCTCGGTTTCGTAGCCGGTCCTGCGGTTGCGGAGAACCGTTTCCTGAACGGGACCGTCCCGGTCCAGCCAACGCCCGAAATCGACTCGAATACCGGTGTCTTCGACGTCGCGCAGGCCGATTCTGGCGAAGCGGTCGCTTTCTGGGGCCAAGGCGACGGTCTTTTTGTCTCAGTGCGTCCCGCTAATGGCACGTTTGGTTCTCCGGTCCTCATTGTGAGCGGACCGTCCGGTACCGCGCTACCCAAGGTTGCAATGGCACCGAACGGCCAGGCCGTCATCACCTGGCGGGAGAGTGTCATGGGGACCGACCAGGTTCGATCCGCGATCAAGCCGGCCGGCAGTGCCACCTTCGGCGCACCGATCACGATTTCCGCGGAGGAACATCCGGTACCTAACCTCGATCCGCAGGTTGACATCGCCGATGATGGCTCGATGCGATTTGCCTGGATCGGGCGGGATCTGGCGAACCAGGCAAACGCAAGAATCCGGACGCGAGCGCTGTCGGCAAACGGTCTGGTGCCAGGCTCTGTCAGCAGCATTTCGCCGCTTGACGTGAACGGAGTCACGGCGCCCGAACTTGCCGTCGGACCCACCGGGTACTCGATGATCACCTGGGTGGATGGAAATGTCGGGAGCGGTGACCTTGGCACCTATTACCTGGCGCCCGGTGGCGGCGATCCCGACCTGCAACTGCTGGACACCAACGACGGCCAGCCGGCGGTCGCCGCCATCGATAAGAACGGCACCGCCGTGATCGCTTATCAGCAGGGTCTCAACGGTGACGAAGTGATCGGCAACTACCGGGCTTCAGGTCCCGGCACGAATTTCCAGTCTGACCAGGGGCTCCAGCTCGCAGGAACGAACAACGCCTTTTCGCCCCGACTCGAGATGGATGAAGACGGCAACGCAACGGTCATTTTCACGGCGTTCGACGCCGGTCAATGGAGCATCCAGACGGTGGACCGGCCAGCCGGTAACGATCAGTTCTTCGGCACGACCACTGAAGCAATCGCGCGATCCGCTGATGTCAACGACGCCGCACTGGCGGTGGGCCCCGACGGAACCGCGATCATCGGCTGGTCCAGACAGGACGATCGGGTCTACACCGCCGTCCGGACTGCGAGTGCCACTCAGTTCAGCGCGCAGTCGGGTCCGGTTTCCCCGGACGGTGCGGAGGTCGGCGAGATCAACAGCACGGTCGACGGTCAGGGACGTGGTTTGACGGCTTACTCGAGCCGGATCGCACCCGCGACCAAATTCACGATCGATGCCCTTCCGTACGACGACGTGCCGGTTGCCAACGACCTCGTGATTCCGGCAGCCGCGGTTCAGGGTGAAGTCGTCAACTTTTCGGTGAATCCGTTCGACCCTTGGTCGCTGGTGACCGGGGTCGAGTGGACGGTCGACCCGGGAGTCAGCAAGTCCGGTAACGCGATCGCTCATACCTATGCGACCGTCGGCGAACGTACCGTCTCGGTGAAGCTGACCGATGCCGACGGCAACACGAATACCTTCGAAGGCAAGATCAAGGTCAGCGCGAAGCCGGATACGACCAAGCCCAAGGTGACGAAGTTCTCGATCAAGCTCAAACGCGCCAAGGCTAAGAAGAAGAACGCCTTCCGCTTCACTCTCTCCGAGAAGGCCCGGGTGAAGATCACCGTCAAGCGCACCTCGAAGGGCAAAGGCAAGCGGGCCCAGGGAAAGATCGTGAAGAAGAACGTCGCCGCCGGCAAACGCAAGATCGTCTTCAAGGGCCGGATCGGCAAACGCAAGCTCAAGCCGGCGAAATACCTGGCCACGATCGTCGCTGTCGACCAGTTCGGAAACAAGAGCAAGCCACGCAAATTGCGTTTCCGGATCATCAGGTAGCATCACGCCCATTCATCCGCGGCGCCGGGGGGCCGGAGCCGAAGTAATGAGGAGTGGAGCTTGAGCAACACCAAGAGCAGCTACCTGGTTCTGACAGCGATGATCTTTGCGGTGTCGATGACCTTCATCGACCAGACGATCGTCTCGATCTCGGTTCCCGAGATCCAGAAAGACCTCGGCCTCTCATCGACCGGAGTCCAGTGGATCGTCAACGGCTACCTGATCAGTCTCGCGGCGCTGTTCGCCCTCGGTGGCAAGCTCGCCGATGTCTTCGGCCATCGGCGCATGGTTGTCCTCGGGGTGCTCATCTTCGCCACCGCCTCGGCCCTTTGTGGTGCCACTCCGACCGGCGACCTCGCCGAACCCTGGATGATCGCCTTCCGGGTGATCCAGGGTGCCGGTGCTGCCCTGATGTTCCCGGCGGCGCTGGCGATCGTGATCTCGTCCTTCGCGATCAACGAGCGTGGCAAGGCGATGGCGATCTTCTTCGGCATCACCGGTGCGTTTACCTCGATCGGTCCGATCGCCGGCGGCTACCTGTCGGAATGGACCTGGCGCTCGATCTTCTGGATCAACATCCCGGTCGCCCTGCTCGCGCTCTTCTTCATCTGGAAGTCGAAGCCGGAAGACAAGCGTCACCCGCAGCCGATGGATTACAGGGGCGCCGTGCTGATCGCTTTCGGCATGGGTCTCGCCGTTCTCGGCCTCCAGCAGGCATCGGTCTGGGGCTGGACCAGCCCCGCGACCATCGGGTGCATCGTTGCCGGCCTGGCGGTACTGGCCGCCTTCATCCTGTTCGAACTGAAGCAGGAGCACCCGCTGATCCGGGTCGGCATCTTCAAGGACCGGGCTTTCTCGGTCGACAACGTGATCCTCTTCATGCTCTCGATCGCTTTTGTGCCGATGTTCCTTTTCGCCAGCATGTACTCGCAGATCTCGCTCGGCTGGGAGGCCTCTGAGGCGGGGCTGTACCTGCTGATTTTCTTCGGTGGTTTCGCTGCAGCATCGCAATGGGGCGGCCGGATTCTCGACTCGAAGGGGGCGCGCCCGTCAGTCGTGCTCGGCTGCCTGGTCGCTGCGGTCGGTTATGCCCTCTGGGCCCACAAGATGACCGACATCGACGGTGGTGCCGGTGCCCAGTGGATGTACATCGTGCTCGCCGGCATCGGCATCGGTCTGGTCCTCGGACCGGTCAGCACAGACGCCGTCAACCGGGCGCCGAACACCAGTTACGGCGAAGCGACGGGTATCACCCAGACGGTACGCAACTTCGCCGCCAGCCTCGGCCTCGGAGTGATGGGTTCGATCCTGATCGTTCAGAACCGCCTCAACATCGAAGACAAGCTGGCCGCTTTCAACGTGCCCAGGGAAAAGGCCGACGAGGTTGCCGCCTCACTTTCGCAATCGGGTGGTGGCGACTCGGCAACCATGGGTGAACACGTGAGCAAAGCCCAGGAGGCGGACCTCTTCCATGCCGTCCAGGAGGCTTTTGCTTCGTCGACCCAGACCGTCTTCTACATCATGGCCGGAGCGATGGCCGTGGCTTTCTTCATCGCCCTCATCTGGTCGCCCCCGGGCAAGATGGAAGAAGTAATCCTGGACGAGGATGACACTGCAACACCGGCGCGAACCTGATCCAGCTATCGGAGGGCTCAGGTTTCAGAAATGTCTCTCAGGGAATGGTTAAAGCATGACCGCCTCGACCAAATCCGTAGATCACCCCAACGCCATGCGACGTGAACCGGTCCAGGCCCGCAGCCAGAAGCGGGTTGAACTGCTGCTCGATACGACCGCCAGCCTGATCGACGAAGTCGGCATCGAAGGTGTCACCACCGGCTTGCTGGCCGAGCGGGCGAATGTATCGATCGGGTCGGTTTATCGTTTCTTTCCCGACCGGATCTCCCTCATGAAGGCTCTCAGCGCCCGCAACTTCGAGCGTTATGGGGCCCGATACACGAGCGAGTTCAACCGTCTCGGCGTCAAGACCTGGCAGGAGGCTCTGGACGTTACGATCGCCCAGTTCGTGGACATGCACCTGACCGAGCCCGGTTTCCGGACTCTGCGTTTCGGTGACGTGATCGACGAGCAGCTTCTCGACGGCACCGAGAGCAACAACGGCGTGCTGGCCGAGTCCTTCAAGTTCATCCTCACCGACCGGCTGGGTGTGCGCGACACCGACGACCTGGTCCGCCAGGTCCAGGTGGTGACCGAGATCTGCGATGGAGTTCTCAACCGGGCATTCATGGTTGATCCCGGAGGGGACGAATGGCTGATCAATGAATGCAGGGTCGTGGTACGTGAATACCTCGAGCAGCGGCTCGAGACGGCCTGACCTCCAGCCGCAGGGTTCCTACGCAAATGGCTCCGGCTCGACTGGATCCACGGCGGGCTTGACCAGCTCGTTGTAGAGCACGGCAGGGCCGGTCAGCAGCAGTGGATAAGCGACGCAGACCAGGATGAAGTTCGAGATCATCTGCCCGGCCAGTCCGGTTCCGAAAGGCAGGGCGAGGATCAGGCTGAAGAGCAGCACTGAGACGGTGATCAGGGCGAGGCAGGCGAGGAAGCCGAATACACGCCAGCCATTGCCACGAACGATCGCCTGGCTTCTCTGCAGGGCAGCGATCGCGGTCGAGCGTTCGACCACTACAACCGGCACGACGACCGCCCAGATGGTTGCCAGGATGAACGGCACGACGATCAGGATTATCGAGAGCGTGACCGCGACGGTGACGATCAGGGTCGCCCAGATCAGCCGGGAGAGCACCGGCCGGACCGCGGCCCAAAGCTCGGCCGCCTGTTTTTCCTTGCCTGGCAGGCAGACCATCGCCGCGACCATGCCCGAGTAGGCCGAACTGAGCAGGATGCTCAGCCCCAGCCGGACCGACTGGCCTAGCGCTCCCAGCTCGTCGGCGGGAACGAGGGCCGTGCTCAGCAGGGCGAAGAGCAGGGTCAGTTTGACGAGGACGGGCCGGTTCTCTTCGGCGTTCTTCCTCATGCTCCTGAAAACGGCGCTGATCGAGAGTTGTTGCGACGGCGTCAAGGCAGCCCACCCTATAGCCTCCCCGCTCCACCGATGAGCGACGACAAGACCCCGGGCGACTCCCGGAAAACGCCAAAGATCACTTTGGCCACCGCTCTGGTGGTCCTCGCTGCGCTTGCCATCGGTGGCGGTTTTGGTGCGCTCGCCTATCGCACCTACCTGACCAACAAGAAGGACGACAGCCCGGCGAAGGACAACACGTCGACCGGCGGCATCAAGAACACCGGCGCGCCCGGCGCGAAGTTCGACGCTCAGTTCAACACCGACACCATGTACCCGGCTTTCAACCCGGACCGGAACTACTACGTGACCCGCTGCGTACCCGGCAAGGTCAAGGTCCAGGTCAATGCTCTCGAAGGATCGACCGTCAAGGTCGGCCCCTTTCCGGCGCAGTCAGGCCGCTACGCGGCCGAAGCGAGACCGCTTCCCGGGCAGGACTTCAACGTCCAGGTCCGGACCGGTGGTACAAAGCCGCAGGACTACAAGGTGCGTTGCCTGCCCTCCGACTTTCCCGAGTGGGATTACACCCGCCTGAAGAAGCCGCCGACCGGCATGTTCGTGGTTTCTTTCCGTCCCGAGCCGAAGGAGTCGATGCGCAACTGGGTGGTCGTCTTCGACCAGGACGGAACCCCGCGCTGGTGGTTCAGCCCCGAGACAAACACCCTCGGTGGCCAGATCCTCCCCGACGGCACCGTTCAGTGGCCGCGTGGCTTCGGTGACGGTTTCGGCAAGGACACACGTACCGGCAACGAGATCCGCACCCTCGATGGCAGGCTGCTCAAAGTCGTGACCACCGAGAACGCCCCGACGGACGGCCACGAGTACACGCAGCTGCCAAACGGCAACGTCCTGATCAACAGCTACAAGCCACGCTTCGGGGTTGACCTGACATCGGTCGGCGGCGAGAAGGACTCTGGCGTGCTCGACGGCGAGATCCAGGAGGTGACCCCTTCAGGCAAGGTCGTCTGGAAGTGGAACTCGGCAGACCATGTGCCGCTTTCGTACACACCGGAGCGCTGGTGGAAGAAGGTCCTCAACAACCCGCACACCGACATCGACGGCAACGAGCGTTACGACATCTTTCACTTCAATTCGGCCGAGCCGTTCGGCAAGGACCAGCTGGTGATTTCGACGCGCCACACCGACAAGGTCTTCGGTATCTCCCGCAAGACCGGGGAGATCCTCTGGACTTTCGGTGGCGAGCCCGACCCGAATTCATTGACGATCGAAGGTGACGACCCGCGGGCCGATTATCCGATCGGCGGCAACCACGATGCCCGGATCAGCGATGGCAACCTGCTTTCAATTCACGACAACCGGACCGACCTGGAACAGCCGCCTCGTGCCGTCCGATACCGCATAGACCTGAAGAACCGGACTGCAACTTACGACGGCCAGAGCGTCGATCCGAAGATCAAACGCAGCCACTGCTGCGGCGGTCTGCGCCCGTTCGGCGACGGATGGCTGGTTGCCTGGGGCAACAACCCGTTCGTCGACGCCTTTAACGCCGAGGACCAGCTCGCCTTCCGTCTCGGCCTGCCGATCCCGGTCTACCGCGCCGTCCCGGTGCCACCATCAGTGACCGCCGCCGACCTCGACCAGGGCCTGGACAGAATGGAACCGGATCCCCCGATGAGCAAGGTCCCGGTGAACCCGATCGTCGAGTACAAGTAAGCCCGTTCGTCATTGAGATGGGCAGCAGGGCTCTCGGCACCGGGAGAACGTATCGTCATTCCAGTTCGTCGGCGAGGATGCCGACCATCTGGGCCAGCGACGGCACTTCGCGGCTGATCTGCCGCTGGCGCACCGCACCGTTCTGGTGGGCGAGTTCGGAGACATGCTCGAGCTCGGCGACGCAGCCGAGGTCCTGGGCGTGGGGTAGCAAGGCCGGGAAGAGCCCGGCGACGATCTCGCGAACCGGGGTGCGCGTTTCCGCTTCGGCATCGATCAACTCGGCTTCGATGCCGTCACGGGCGGCGAGGAAACGGTTCTCGCTGATGATCTCCTGGGCGTCGATGTTGCGGATGGTCAGCTTGCTCTCGTGGATCTCGGCCCGGACCATGCAGCGGGTGAGGGCGACCAGAGCGGCGGTGTCTTCGGTCCGGGTCTGGGAGTCCATGATCCGGATCTCGATCGTGCCGAGACTGGCCTGCGGGCGGATGTCCCACCAGAGGAAGGTCGACTCCGGGATGGCGTTGGTGCGGATCATCAGGTCGACCTCTTCCGCATACTGCTCGTAGCTGCGGAAAGGACGCGGGATGCCGACCCGGGGGAAAGCCTGGAACAGTGGGGTACGGGCGGAAGCGAGGCCGGTGTCGCGGCCCTGCCAGAACGGAGAGTTGGCCGAGATCGCGAGCAGCAGCGGCAGGTGGACCCGCATCTGGTTGTGGACCTTGATCGCCGACTCGGGGTCGCCGATGCCGACGTGGACGTGTAGTGCGAAGGTCGGTTCGCGGCGGGCCAGCTCACGCATCGAACCGTGGACGAACTGGTAACGCTCTCCGGCGGAGACGACGATCTCCTCCCACACGGCGAACGGATGCGTTCCGGAAGCGGCCGCCCTCAGCTGGAGGCTCTTGAGCGTGTTGCTGAGGCTGTGCCGCAAGAAGGTGATCTCATTCATCGCGTCGGCGACGCTGCTGTGAACCCCCGTCCGCAACTCCACCGCCGAACCATGGGTTTCGGGCGTGACCCGGTCGACGACCTCCGGGTCGAGCCGCGGCATCACCGCGTCGATCCGGTTGGCGAGGGCGTTGCTCATTGCTGAAATGAGCATCACCTCTTCTTCGACGCCGATCGTGAATTCACCCTTGGGATGGGGCTCTTCGGGCCACTTTGCCCAGTCGGGCAGATCTCTGGTGCTCGTGTCAGTCACGCCGAGATACCACTCAGCCGCTGTTTTCCAAACTCCGCACTCGCGTCGATGAACGCCGAGTAAAGCCGCAGGTGGTCGGGCTGGTCGACCAGCAGCTCGGCGTGCCACTGGACACCGATCAGGAATTCGTGGGAGCGGTCCTCGACCGCTTCGACCGCCCCGTCCGGCGCCCAGCCTGACGGTGTGAGGTTGTCGCCGAGCCGATCGACCGCCTGGTGATGGAAGGAGTTGACCGCGATCACGGTCGAACCGAACATTGAACTGAGCTGGGCGTCGGGGGAGAGGTCGACCCGGTGGCTGGCGGTCTGGCCGGGCATCTTCTGGCGGTGCTCGATGTCCACCCAGCGGTCCGGGATGTGCTGGATCAGAGAACCACCACGGCTGATGTTGAGTGCCTGCATGCCCCGGCAGATGGCGAGGATCGGCAGGCCGCGCATGTCGGCCCAGCGGGCGATCGTCAGCTCGAACCGGTCAAGGTCGGGTTCGGTGGGGCCGAGCATCTCGTGGGGCTCTTCTCCGTAGCTTTCCGGATGGATGTCGGGGCCGCCGGAAAGGCAGATCCCGTCGAGGCGGGAAAGCAGCGGGCCGATCAGGTCGGTGCCGAGCGGCGGAATCACTACCGGGATGCCTCCCGCCGCTTCGACCGCCCGCATGTAAGTGAGACCGAGGGCCATCTCGTGGCGGGGCGGCTCGCCTTCGGGGGTCGGGGATACGGTTTCCGCCTTGCGTACCTCGGAGGTGGTCACGCCGATCAGAGGATGGCTGGGAAGGCTGATTCTCGGTGTGATCGAAAAGATCATGTGGCCAGTATCCAGGTGTCCTTGGCGCCGCCGCCGCGGGTGCTGCTGACAATGAGTTCACCTTTGTTGCGGGCGAAACGCGAGAGGGCCACCGGCGCCACTTCCACCCGGTCGCCGATCGTGAACACGTACGGGCGCAGGTCGACGTGGCGGGGGGAGAGCTCACCGCCCATGATCGTCGGGTGCTGCGAGAGCATGACCATCTCCTGGGCGATGAACCGTTCCGGTGACTTTCGGATAGTCGTTGCCAGCACGTTCAGCTTTTCGACCGGGGTGCGGGGGCCGATCACGATGTCCTGACCACCGAAGGTCCAGCGTGGCTTGATTACGAGTTCGCCGAGCCGGTCCATGACCTCTTCCCGCTGCGCCGGGTCGCCGAGGTCGAAGCTCGGGGTGTTGCTCAGCAGCGGTTCTTCGTCGAGGTAGAAGCGGATCAGCCGGTCGACGTAACAATGGATCGCTTTGTCGTCGGCGACCCCGGTGCCAAAGGAATTGAGGCAGGTCAGCTTGCCGGCGGCCATCGCGCCGAAAAGCACTTCTCCCAGCGGTGTGAAACGGCCGCCGGTAAGCGTGAGCCGCTCGGTGCTCGACCGGTTGTAGAGCACATCGATGCCGAAGCTGCCTTGACCCGTGTTGGCGCTGATCCGGCCGTTGATTTCGTGCAGCTCGCCCGGCGAAACCAGCGGCACCCCCAGGCGCCGGGCCAGCTCCTGATGCTCGTACCAGGCGCTGCTGATCGGGCCGTCGGTCAGGATCGCGATTTCGGGATCGCCCGTGCCGGTCGGGTCCTTGGCGCGCAGGGCGTCGCCGAGCAGGTCGAAGGCCGGCTCCGGCGAGCGCAGATCGAGGCCGGTGTCGAGTCCTGTTTCGAGCACGTGCCGTCCGGCGGCGGCGTAAGCGAGTCCGGAAGGAGTGCGCAGGTTGTCTTCGATCACGGAGAAGCTGCCGTCGGCGCCGCGCACAAGGTCGGGCCCGGCCACTTCGGCTTCGACCCTGATGCCGGCTTCCGCGAGCAGCGGCTCGTAGTGGAGGGACTCTTCGATCAGCCCCGGCCTGAGGATGCCGGCTTCGACCACCATGCGTTCACCGTAGGCGTCGGCCAGGAACAGGTTCAGGGCGCGGACCCGCTGGATGAGGCCGCGTTCCGTTTCGGACCAGATGTCGGCCGGGATCAGGCGAGGAATCGCGTCGATTCCGAACGGGGCCCGCGAGTGGGGTGGCCCGAACTCGACTTTACGTTCGGCCAGGTCGTGCCGGACCCTTCCGGTCAGCTCAGAGAGGTCCGAGGTCCCGATCGAGTCGAACAGCTCCCGGTAGAGCGGGCGCACCTTGCCATTGGCTTCGAAGGCTTCGTCGAAGACCCCGGGATCCACCGGATAACTCTCCTGAGAAGTCAAACCACCAGTCGACATAGGCGAAAGCCTAGAGGTGGAGGCAGCCACAGGATTTGGCCACCGGTCTGAACTCCGCGCAGACTCTTTCTCGCAGCGGGAAAGGGCAACCATCTCCATCGGCTACTGGCTGCCTGGATCCAGCGCAGCGGCAGCTGGCTACTTCACGCGCAACCGGGCTGAAGAATTCGGCTTCCCGGCGCTTGAAAGCACCTGGAATCCGACCCGGTAGGTGCGCCTGGTGGCGCCCTTCTTCAGCTTCAGACGGAAACTGCCACGGCTGGTCGCACCCGGCTTGATCGCTCCGAGGCTCCGGCAGGTCCGTGGCTTGCGTGCAGCCTTCTTTGGCGCCCTTACGCAAACCTTGACCCGGGAGGCGACCGCGCCACCGGCATTCTTGACGCTGGCGCGGTACTTCACCGAGTGCCCTGCCTTCGCCTTGCGGGTCTTCGGGGTGACCGTCAGCTTCAGCTTCGCCGGATCTCCATCGACGATCGGCGGGTCGACCGGCACCGTGTCATCGCTGGTCCGGGTAAGGGTGATCGCACTCGGGCCGAGGTTGATGTTGTCGAGCTGGGTCAGGTCGATCCCTTCGAGCAGGCCGCCCAGATCAATGCCGCCGAGGCCGGCTCCGCCACCGAGACCGCCGAGCAGGCCGGGCAGAAGTCTCGGGATCTCCTTGCAGACATCAATTATTCCCAGCAGTTTGGTCCGGCCGGCGAACGGTCCCAGCTGCGACCACTCGGCCGCCAGGGCTCCAGGGCCGAGAGGGCCGGTGGCGAAGCGCTGGCCTTCGGCCTGCGAATTCGCTTCGGTGGAGAACTGGATGTCCATCGGTGAGAACCCGCAGGTCAGGTTTTCGCCGAGCAGCGGTAGAAAGGAACCGATCGAGCCGAGTGAGCCACCGAGATCAAGTCCGAGGCCGCTGGCAGCGCCGAGCACGTCCTGGATGTTCACCGAAACCCAGATCCCGGCCTTGCCGTCGAGGACCAGCTTTCCGGTGATCGCGTCGAAAGTGCCGGTCATCGGGCCTTCGATCCCCATGAAGCCTTTGATCGCAACTGGTTCGGCGATCCCGAGCTCCGGCAGCTTGAAGCCGTTGGCCGGAACCTTCACGTTGCCGTTCTCGTCGATCGTTCCCTTGAGCGAAGCCTTGGTACTGAGTGAGTCGAGCGGCAGGTTCTCGATCACGCTCACCTGGAGTTCGGATGTGTCGAATTCGACCTCGAACGGACTGGTTGCCGCCGAGGCGCGATCGGGGGCGATTGCCAGGAGCAGGAGGAGCAGCAGGCAGCAGGTTGCGGCCAGAATCCCGGCAAGCGGAATGCTGCGGTTGAAACGCATGGTTTCCAAGTGACGCTCCCTTTGATTCATCCGTGCCGCACCCTTTGCGGCTTCTCCACTACGAACTCCGCCTGTGAGCATAGCCGGGCCGGGGGCCCTGATGTTCTTGACATCTAACCTTGGGTACAGGTAAACCGACCGAAGGATCGAATGAGCGACGCGCAGTTCCCCACCGAGACAGACGACAAAGGCGCTTTCGTGCGTCAGCAAAGCGCCTTTCGCGAGTGGGTAACCGCCGATGGGTCATCCGGCTTCCGGGCCGAGCCGGGCAGGTACCACCTGTACGTCTCCTACGCCTGTCCGTGGGCGTCACGCACGATCATCGTCCGTTTGCTCAAGCGACTCGAAGACGTGATCTCGATGACCATCGTCGATCCCGAGCGTGAAGATCTCGGCTGGCGTTTCATGGAGCATGAGCCTGACCCGGTCAAGGGTTTCGAATTCCTGTCCGAGGCTTACCTCCTGACCGACCCCGATTTCGACGCTCGCGTGACCGTGCCGCTGCTCTGGGACAAGCAGGAGAACCGCGCCGTCAATAACGAGAGCGCCGAGATCATCCGCATGCTGAACACCGAGTTCAATGCCTGGGCCGGCAACCCGTCACTTGACCTCTACCCGGGAGAACTTCGGGGCGAGATCGACTCGATCAATGACCGGGTTTACAACAGCATCAACAACGGTGTGTACAGATGCGGTTTCTCGACGAAACAGGAAACCTACGAAGAGGCCTTCATCGAACTCTTCAAGGCGCTCGACTGGGCCGATGACACCCTCGCCGGCAAGCGTTACCTCACCGGCGACCGGATCAGCGAGGCCGACTGGCGCCTGTTCGTCACCCTGATCCGTTTCGACGCCGTCTATGTCGGCCACTTCAAGTGCAACCAGCGGCGTATCGCCGACTACGACAACCTCTCCGGCTACCTGCGGGACCTCTATCAGCAGCCCGGGATCAGCGAGACGGTCGAGATGGACCACATCAAACGCCACTACTACCGCACTCACCCTCAGATCAACCCGACGAGGATCGTGCCCGCCGGTCCGATGCTCGACCTCAATTCGCCGCCGGAGCGTGACCACCTCTCACTCTGAGCACCTCTGCCCACCTGACTGGCAGGTGGCGGCGTGATTGGCGTTGCAGTTGTCGAGTAACGTGATCAACTCAGCTTTGGGCGGACGGGAGACAAGACAACTCAAGTGGCACTGGTTCCTGCCGACTTCCGGTGACGGGCGCAACGTCACCAACGTGATCGACGTGCTCGGCCAGACCTCGATGAGCAGGCCTGCCGATGTTGCTTACCTGACCGAGGTGGCCCAGGCTGCCGAACGGGCTGGTTTCGAAGCGGTTCTGACCCCGACCGGTTCCGGCTGTGAAGACGCCTGGGTGACCTGCGCCGCCGTCGCCCAGCACACCGAAAAGCTCAAGTTCATCGTCGCTTTCCGGCCTGACGCGATCCAGCCTGCCTGGGCCGCACATCAGGGAGCGACCTTC
>Ga0105046_10011810_pt1 | contig 13560 bp, 9 predicted proteins | sample MAT03_FD_78385 | JGI IMG/M metagenome (GOLD analysis project Ga0105046, IMG submission 78385) | Freshwater microbial communities from Lake Fryxell liftoff mats and glacier meltwater in Antarctica - MAT-03 (megahit assembly) | ecosystem: Environmental > Aquatic > Freshwater > Ice > Liftoff... | reverse complement strand
TGATTTCATTGGCGTGACCATTCTCGATTTTGAGCGGTAGATTCTGTTTGGATATGCCGAGCCGAATACAGATATCTTCCATCTCATCGACTAACGCAGGAGGTAGTCCTAGCACGCGAAAGTCCGTCGTTTTGCTCGCATCAATATCGCGAAGAAATTTTTCAGCTAGAAAAACGAACCGTGCAATCATGGAGCGTCGTTCAGTGTCTGTTAGGTGCGGTTGCATGATCTCATTCTGTTCCTGTATTTCAGGTACCGCGGTCTCCTTCCAAAAGACTTCTTCAACCAAAAGAGTGAAATCTTGCTGACTTAATTTCAGTTCTGCAAAACGTTCGGGTTGATTTCTGTGTCGCCGTGTTTCACTTTTTCGATTCGTATCTATTACCCCACCCCAGACCGAAACGAACGGTGTCAACCATCGAACTTCGACCATTTGCAGGATAGCCCACTCGGCGGCATCTCGGCCATGATCCGACTCGATCAAAAGCTTGATAAGATGGCTCGACTTGGTTGTTATTCTCCCGCGATTATCTGCGGTAAGTTGCTTTAAGAGTTTTACTAACGAACTCGCAGCCTTCGAGACAATCTCATTGTTAGGACGAGGCATAGACGAAGCTGCCACGCACCTCCGTTGCGAAGACGCAGTCACAGGATACCTTGCTGGTGACCTTGCCGAGTCAAAAACAGGAAAAACACGGCGCGCCGAAAAACCCAGCAAGGATTTCGATTCTCTCAGCTTCGGGGGATCAGCCCTAGCCGTGTCGTCTCATTGTACCAATTTCACCGAAGCTACCCAGCCGAATAGATACTAATGCCTTCGCCGACGTGAAAGGTCCTGATATGGGTTGGGCATTTAGCTTCGCATCGAATCTCGTTCACAAATCCATCCCCGCACCTTTGTCTCGCAACCACTCTTTGCGTTCCTGAAAGTCTGGCATCACCTTGTCCACTTGGTTCCAGAACGCCGCTGTGTGGTTCGGGTAAAGCAAGTGGGCAAGTTCGTGGACCACTATGTAGTCAATGATGGTCAGCGGGGCCATCATGCACTTCCAGTGGAAGTTCAGATTGCCGCCCGGAGTACAGGATGCCCACCGATGCTTGAGGTCGATGACCTTGATGGACCTAGGCTCCACGTCCATCTTCGCTTGAAAGTAGGCGACTCTTGGAGGAATTCTGGCGGCTCCCTTTGCACGGTAGAAATCCTTGAAGGCTGCGTCAGCATCTGGAATTGATCCATTGTTCGCGCGCAGGCAAAAGTAGCCGTCCTTCAACATCAAGGGGTCATCCAGTTCCGAAACCAGTTTCAAGCGATAGGAGCGACCTAAGTACAGGAAGCCCTCACCGTTGACGTAATCACGGTGGACCTTATTGGCATTCAAGTCGTGCCATTCAGCCAGATTCTTGTAAATCCATTTTTGTTTGCTCTCCAGTAACTCTTCTATCTGCCGAGAAGCAAGTTTATCCGGCACAAGCACCGACACTTTGCCATCACGCTCGATGTAGATGCTGGCGGTCCTTCGGTGACTTCGTACCAAGGTGTATTCGATGTCCTTGAAGGTTCGGATCATGACAAGATGTCCTTGTGCCGAACCTTTGCTAAGGCGGTAATCTCGGTCACGATCTTGTCACTCTTTACCGCGATCTCATCGACGCTTGAGAACAGCAACAGGTCGGACAGTTCTCCCTTCACCTTGCTTACCTCCGGCGCATTGCTCCAGAAGTTGATGATACCGATGGTCCGCTTGAGCTTCTCAAGCACCTGAGCGACCAAATCCGTTACGGTAGTGATGTGATCAACTGGGACTCCGCCCGTGCCGAATGCGATCAGGCCAATGAGATCGAAGAATGGTCCTGACCGTGGGTCTTTCTCATCCTTGCGACCAGCTTCGGCTTCCGTTCGTAGATCAAAGAGGTGCCGATAAAGATCGTCCCACTCTTCCTTGTATTTCTGGATCAATGCTTCCAGCTTCTCGCTCAATTTTTTGTATAGCACCGGGTCTTCGTCCAGGTGGACCTTGCAATGCTTGCGAATAGCATGTTCCATTTCGCTGGCTTTTGCCTTCGACGATTTGTTTTGCTCCAGCTCTTTGATAAATGTCGAAGACATCAATTCAACTGGTTTGATCTTCGGGTTAATCCCCAGGCTGATGAGATGTTCGTTAATGAGGGATCGTACCTTTTCCCCAGCCCCGGAAATACTCAGCGTGTCGTCCTTATAGCGATCCTTGACCTTTGCCAGTAGGTAGCCGAATCGCTTGACCGGAATCTTGTAGGGATTCGCCTCCGCATTGGGCAGGATGATGTCCATACTCTGAAGGAACTTCTTCAGGTAGACCTCAAAATTCGCCCGATGTTTCAGGTCTTTCATCCCCTCGATGGCTTGTTCCAAAACATCGTAAGTACTTTGCGGATCAGTAATCTCTTGCTTCACCCAAGGCTCGATTTCGGCTACGCCACGTTCCTGAAAGAGTTGCAGCAGGCGGCGGTAGCGAGACTCCAGCACCGGCACTTCGGTGGTGATGTCCCTCAGCCCTTCTTTTAGGTCTTCTTGATCGTCAGCAGCATAGATCGAAAGTGCTTCCTTCAAGTGATCGGTCAGTCCGATATAGTCCACGATGTACCCACGGGTCTTTCCCTTGGCTACCCGATTCACCCGTGCGATGGTTTGCAGCAGGTTATGGTGCTTAACCTTCTTGTCGATGTACATCACCTGTTCGATGGGCGCATCAAAACCCGTCAGCAGCATGTCGCAGACAACCAGGAAGGCAACACCCGTATTGACCTTCTCCGAGTCGTCGTAATTGAACTTTTGCTTGAAGTTCTCGACAGCATCAACGTCTTGACCGTGCTTGCGAGCCTGAGTAATGACTGCTCGCTCATTGGTTCCCTCGGACGACACCACTACCGCTGATTTCAAAAAGGCGACTTTTTTGATGAGTTCGTCGTCACGATAATTCGAACGGTCCTCTTCAGGCGGCGCTTTGGGGTCATTCGTCCAGACGGGCTTAGCCTGCTCCTCAACCAGTCGCTCTGCTACAGCTTTGTCTATGTACTTCTTGTAGTGTACTGCCGCCATCTTGGAACTACAGACCACTTGAGCCTTGAAGCCGTTCGGCAGTATGTTTTCGACGTAATGGCGAACCATATCGTCGGCGATGGCTTCAATACGTTTCTCTGCCTCTAGGATGTCGCCCGTTGTTCCCCACTTCACTTTGAGGGCAGCAATCTCCGCATCGGAGAGTTCTTTAAAGAGATCGTCGAACTTTCGGTTCTGCTTCGCTGCGATCTTTTCAACAAGTTTCTTGTTCTCCTCCTTTCTCATCTGCGATGTAATGTGCTTTTGTGCCAGTTCATCTACCTTGTCATCAAACTTGGCTTTGTCCTTGACTGCGGTATCGGCAGTCTTTCCTTCGTAGAGAATCTGCACAGTCGCCCCGTCGTCCACGGCGTCCTGAAGTTTGTACTTGTCGATATACTCGCCGAATCTCTTGATCGTTCGCTGCGAGACGATCTCGCCATCCTTCACTTCGATCAGCGGTGTGCCTGTGAATGCCAACCGTGTGGCACCGGGGAATGCTTGGAAAAGATTGTCGCCCAAATCACCTGATTGCGTGCGATGAGCTTCGTCAATCATTAGCAAGATGCGTTCGGATGGATTTACGAGGCCGAGTGGAGCGTATACGGGCAAATCACCCAGAACTTCCTCTAGGTAGTCCGGCACTTCCCGGTTTGAGTTCTCCTGAAACTTGTGGATCATCACCATACTCAGGTCGGATTTGTCGCTCTTGAGCTTCGATTTCAGGTCTTCCGAACTGGCGATGTAAGTTACTTTCTCCCCGGTCAGTTCTGCGGTTTCGCCGAGTTGCGTCTCCAAGTCTTTGCGGTCGTTGACCAAGCAAATCTTATAATCCTTCAGGTCATCACACATTCGCATTTTACGGATCAAGAAGACCATTGCTAACGATTTGCCAGAACCCTGGGTGTGCCAGATCACGCCAGAACGATCTTCCTGCGTCTGACCTTTTCGTAAGCGGTCGATAATCTTGCAAACTGCCCGATACTGCTGGTAGCGAGCGACAATCTTGGCCCGGACCTTGCCAACATCCATGAACACTGTGCAGGTGCGAATCAGGTCGAGTAGCGTCTCCTTCGGCAGCATTCCCTGTATAAGAATTTCCTGTTCACGAGGCTTGCCGAATGGTGGCGTAAACTGCCGGTACTTCTCCGGATAGATGTCCTTCCAAGGGTAGAAGAACTCTTCGTCGGTTGCAGTGATCGAGCCGAAGTCGGCCCGGTCGCCACAAGTGCGAATCACAATCTGATTTGTAAAAAATAGTTTCGGTTCGCCCTCTCGCAAGCCAGCCTGCTTCGTTTCTTCACGTTGATCGCTGTATCGCATCAACTGCTTAAAAGCTTGGTGCATCGGGTTGGCGGTGAAGTCGTTTGCATCCTTGGCTTCGATGATGACTATCGGCAGGCCATTCACGAACAACACGATGTCTGGGATGATGAAGTCCTTGGTCGCCCCCGGCGTGTCGATGCGGAACTGGTTGATAGCGAGGAAGTGATTCCGCTCTGGGTGATCGAAGTCAATCAGTTTGACATTCGGATACTGTTCGCCCGTAACTTCGTTGGTATCGACTTGCGCCCGGTAAAGCAATTTCAGTACCGCTTCATTTGCTTCTGCAAGGCTATTAGCGGGCTGATTCAGAATCACTTGAATCATTTCGTCGATCTGTTTGTCGGTCAACCACGATTGCCCTTGTTCTGTGCGGTTGATCTCGTTGAGGCTTTGACGAAAAACACTTGGAAGAATCACTTCCCGGAAGCTGGTTCGGAGGCTCTTTCCCGGGTCGGTCGGTACACCACGCCCCTGATCGACAATCTGCCACCCCAATGCGGCTAGTTGGTCGAGGAACGGACGTTCGACGAACAGATATTCTTTCCCTGCGGAGCGGACCACTGGACCAAAATTGAGTTTCTCTTGCACTTGACTAAGCTCCTGTGCGATCCACTCGTTGAATCGTGGGTGCTGAAGGTACAATAGGCTCTGCCGGAAGACGCCGACTGCCTCTTCGATGCGGCCTGCATCAACCAAACACGTGGCTTGACTAACCAGATTGACCACAGCCTTTTCAGGCAAGCCACTTTGAATCAGTGCGGCTGCGATTTCACCTTCCATCCGGGCAACATCATCCGCCAAGATTTGAATAGCCGACTCATCGCTTTGCGCTTCTTGCTGGAGCCGAAGCAGGTCGAGGAGCTTGCGACTCTTCTCTTGAATTAAGCTGTCGATGCTCATGGTGTTACCTCATAAAACCAGAGATACGACGACTTTTTGTCATAAACTGCCACACATACGAATCCAGACCTGCCGAAGGGGTTCTTTAGTAACTGATCCCGCTTGGTATCACGCAGCGATTCCAGGTTGCCGGACTGCTGGCCGCTTACCTCAAGCAAATATTCCTTGTTTCCAAGCCAATAATCAGCACGCTCTCCACGCCTTGTGACTTCGGTAATCTTTAGCTTCGCAAACTCATCAATTAACACACAAGCGAGTCCTAGGGTGGCGTATTCGGTTAAGACAGGTACTTGATATGTTCGCACTCGCTTTTCAAACTCGCTTGCAAGTCCCTTCCACATGAGCGTGACATTTGCTGTCTGAGTATCGCTTTGCCATTGGTAGTAAACTGTGATTTCTCTCGAACCATCTATGTAGCTCGTATCGTCGAGCAGTCGTAGCACTAGGGGACTTCGCCAGTCATTTGCAGTGATAAGGGGATGGCGTAGCTCCAAATCATTGACCTCGCATTCTCGACATGACAGAGTTGGAAGTAATGGCGTTTTAGACATGGGCGGCGACCTCCTCTGCTTCATCCACACGCACCCGCACTTTGCCAGTTAGCAGGTCTTGCATGAGGCCGACTTTCTGTACACGAAACTCGTCTAGGCTTCGACGTTGGATACACAGAAAGTTCTCGATTGCGTCAATGCGTGCGCAGGTTCGTTGTTGCTCAGCATGGTCAGGAATTCCAATCCACAGTCTCCTGACAATCTCTTGGGAGATGTTCGTCTGCGATTCTGCGAGGCCGGTCTTAAGTGTCGAAAGATAGGTTTGCGTGCTTTCTGATGAAAGTGCTAGTGACAGATAGCGGGGCAGGACGCTTTTCTTCGGAACCAGTCGGTAAATCTTGTCGGAAAGCATAAGCATGTTTCGTGTTTTTCGAACGATGGCCACTACGCCGACACGAGAATTCGGACCACCTCTTGTCATCAACACATCGTCGGTGTGGACTTCGTATTGCGGTAATGCACCCAGAAAACTTGGAAGCCGTTTGTTCTCTTGACAGTTGAAGCCCTGCCATACAACTGATGTCGTCTTGAGGACTCCCCATTCACCAGCCGACGCCGGTTCGGAATCGCAATCAGGACTCCAGCCTTGTTCGATTCGATCAAGGTGATCGCCGACACGACTAATCGCCCACTCCTTCGGAATCCAGCCCAGTTCGGATGGCTTGTAGAGGTCGGGGGCTTCGGCTTGGGTGGGGCGCAGGTGGCCGTGGGCGTCCACGCCACGGGTGAAGAGGTCGTGCATCATGCCCTGCTTAATCGCCTGATACTTGGCAATCAGGCTCTCCGTCTTCTCGATCAGATTGTCCAGCGTCGTCAGAATCCGGGCGATCTTGCGCTGTTCGGGCAGCAGGGGCGTCTCGAAGGCGATTCGGTAAAGATAGTCACGACTAATACTCGGAACGCCCGTCGCCTCGTTAAGAGATTCGAGGTTGAAGTTTAGAAGGTTGTAAAACAGCCACTTGGTATCCACTTCATTCCTGGCAATCACTGCATACGCCGTGTCGATCACCCAACAGGGGGAAAGACAAAAAGTTGGATTCCCCAGAGTTCCTTTTCGGGCAACAACCACAAGAGGACCATCGAACAGCGGTCTGCTGGCCCAACCCATCTGGCCGCCGGTCCCGAAGATCGGAAACGAAGAATCATCGGCGCGGACACCATTGGGCGAGTTTCCATAATGGACCTCCGCAATCTCACGAAGCGATTTATTCATACCCCAACTCCTTCAAGAACTCGTTGAGTTGGGCCGCTTCCCGGTCCCGCTGGGTGAGAATCTGCTTCGTGGTGACTGCGTACTTCTGCCAGAGATTTTCCACGGCGGCGATGAAGGCCCGCTGGTATTGCCGCAGATAGCCATCGAACTGCTCGGTCAGGAGCCGCTGGAATCGCTCCAGAATCAACTCCTTCGCCTCGTCCTCGGTGATCTTGGCGCGGGCAGCGGCGACCAGTTCATCCTTCTGCTTCTCCGCTTCCCTGATGTTGGCCTTCAGCTTCTTAAGTTCGGTATCCAGGGTCGAATGCCGTGCAAGCTGCTGGTCGAGGGCCTGAATCCGTTCCCATTGAACCAGCCCTTCGGCTTCATCGTCGCCGTCCTCTGATGTTTTCGCCAGTGCCGACTTCCGACGTTCCTTCATCTTCTTCTTGGCTTCCTTCACTTCACCCGCCAGCAGCTTGCGTTCGTCCTTCAGGGCTTTTACCAGAGCCTTGGGCAGCACGCCGTTCTCGGTGTCCACGTTCTCAAGGTCGGCGTCTTCGTCTTCCGTTTCGTTGGCGGCGGCGAACAGCCCTTCGAGTTCGGCGATGCGGGTCTGGTCCTTCTCGATCTTTGCCAACACCTCGGGGAACTGCGATTGCAGGATTTGTTCTTCGGGGATCAGTTCCGCACCCCAGCCGCTCGCCGCCACGGACTTCAGGTCGCTTTCCAGGCTTTTGATGTAGCTGGCGACGGCTCCCCGCACCTGATGCGTGGTGAGGATACACTGCGGCGTTAGCGACTTTGCCAAGCTGTCGATGCAGTGACGGCGAAGCTCGAAGACGTTCTTCGTCTCCGGGAGTCGTTCGACCTCGGCCACGTTTTTCTTCCACCAGCCGTCAATGGCTTTGTGGAAGACAGCGTGCTTGGCTTGCAGGCCGGGAGCCGCTTCGATGGCCGATTTGATGCCGTCTTTCGCCGTGATCGACTTGATGAAATCGCTGTAGCGAGAATTACGGTCCTGAAACAAAAGCTGCTTCAAACCATCGTAGTTGTCAAAGAACTCTGAAAGCTGGTCGATCTCGGATACTGGGATACCGCCGTGAAGATGCGCTCTAACATCATGCGGTTCAGGCGGCGGGGAGTTATCGACGTAGCGGCGAATGTTCAGGTTGAAGTCTTCTTTTTCCAGTTCATCGACTGGCACGAAACGGGAATATTTGTCGAGCGTTTGTCGGGTGCGATAAACCTGGGTAATCTTTTCGATGTCTTCGGGCCTGAGCGAGTTCTGATTCTTGCCTTCCTTGTATTCCCGGTCGGCATTGATGAAGAGAACCTGTTTGCGGGTGCTGGACCCGTACTTATTGATCACCAGGATGCAGGCCGGGATGCTTGTGCCATAGAATAGATTGCTCGGCAAGCCGATGACCGCTTCGAGGATTCCATCGTTGATGAATCGCTTACGGCAGGCTCGTTCTTCGCCGCCCCGGAATAGGACACCATGCGGCATGACGACGGCCATTTTGCCATTGCTCTTGATCGAGGCGACCATGTGCTGCACGAACATCAGGTCGGCCTTCTTGCCGCTCTCCGGCATGAAGTGAGTGAACCGTTCCTTAAACTTCATCTCCTGGATGCTGTAGTTCTGCGAAAAAGGAGGATTGGCAATAACTCGGTCGAACCGCCGAATCTCGCCACCTTTGTCTCGGTGTAGCGGCTCTTTGAGAGTATCGCCTTGTCGAATGTCGGCACTGCGGATGCCATGCAGTAGCATGTTCATCTTGCAGATAGCCCAAGTGCCGCCGTTGAGTTCCTGTCCGACAAGTTCCAGGTTGCGAGGGTCGCCGCCCGTTTCCTGGACGTACTGCTTGGCTTGAATCAACATGCCACCTGACCCTACAGCGGGGTCGTCGATGCTCATGCCTTCCTTCGGTTCGATGATTTGCACATTCAACCGGACGACTTCAGCGGGTGTATAAAATTCGCCACCTTTCTTTCCGGCGCTGTCAGCGAAGTATTTGATGAGATATTCGTAAGCGGCTCCCAGGAGGTCAGGGAACTCGAAGTCATCGTTGCCGAGCGGGATGTCGGTGAAGTTCTGGATGAACTCGACCAGCGTGCTGTCGTCAAGCGTCCGCTGGCCGATCCTGCGGTTGAAGTTGATTCCCTTGAGAACGTCCTGAAGCGTGTTGGGGTTAGCGTCTTCGACTGCGGCAAGTGCCTTGTTCAGACCGGTGCCGACCGCTGTTTTCAGGTGGGCGATGCCGTGATTGCGGCCATTGTCGTCGGTGTAGGTCCAGCGAGCTTCGTCCGGCACGAAGAAGTCGTACTTATCTGGGTTGGCAAGCTGCTTCTCGATCAGGTCGGGGTTCAGTTTCTTGTCTTCATATTCCGCCCGCAACGCCTGACGATCATCCTCGAACTGGTCGTTCAGCCTTTTCAGAAACAACATCCCGAAAATGTACTCCTTGAACTCCGACGCATCCATGTTGCCACGCAGGATGTCGCACGCCTCAAACAGCTTCCTTTCCAGGCGTGCCAGCGTGAGACGTTCTGATTTCTTCCGGGCAATCGCAACGGCAGAGGGCAGTGATCCGTTCGTAGTAGTTGCCTGTGGCTGCATCTTATTTCCTAGTTGAGACGCTGATATCTTACCGTTGCCGTTCAGTAACCGTTCGACGAGATTGGCCCGGCTACCATTTCCCTTCATTCCTGCTTCTTCGCAGACCAGCCGCAGCTCCGGCACTCGCAAGGAACCGAGCAGGGTGTCGGCGGTCGCTCCAGGGCTTCTCTTGAGCGCCGACCGCATCGCATCGACGCTACGCCGGTCCACGCCATCAATTTCTTGCTTGTCAAGTAGCCGCTTGAGGCAATCACGATCCAGCACGGCAAGGATGACCGCTTTTTGGATCATGGGAATTCCCTGGTTGGCTTGTTGGCGCTAATCTGCAAGTATCCGTCGAAGCGATGGTCGGTATAGATGAGGAAGATCAGCCCCAGCACCGGCACCGAGTATTCGCAGGACTTGAGTTTACTATTGGCACGCAACTCGTCTGTGGACACCCAGAGTCGCTTTTCGATTTTGGAGTGTTTGTTGGCCATGCAGCGTAAACGGTCGATCTTGGATGGTGGGACAGTGCGAAAACGTCAGCATTTTTAATGCGATACGAGCTGAGATTGTAGCCGAAAACTTCCATTCCTGTCATTGCATGACAATGAAGGTATCTTAGGGGCGGACAATGGACGACGGGCGCAAGTTCGACTATTATCGTCCTTCGACGTGCGAATCTCCTTAGGTTTTCCTGGTTGTGCAAAAGGCGAGTGAGCAACATGAACAATGCCGCTTCTCTGCAAATCAACCACAGGCTGGTAACTTCGCCCTTCGGCTTACTTGGGACCGATGAGAATGCCCTTTCATTTTCGTTGGGCTACACATTACAGAAATGCCTACCGCTATTGCAGTGGTTTCTCAAGCACATCGGCATCTCTGGAATACAGCTCTCAAGGATGCGCGACGTTCGAATTGATTTGCAAAGGCATCGAAGCGAAGATTCCGGTCGCGGAATAACCGACATTGAAATCCATCTCCCGGGCTATTTCCGTGTCATCGTCGAAGCTAAGGTAGGCTTGGCAACTCCTACAGTCGAGCAGTGTTGCAAGTATCTGCCTCGCTTTGAAAAACCGCACGAACCTTATGAAAAGCTTGTCGCGTTAGTTATTTCCCCAAGTACAGACTTTGTAGAATCTTATGCAAGACAAAACCAAGAATTATCTAGTCGGTTAGTTGGCATGAATTGGTCGGAGTTCTTGCCACAGTGCATTCGATACATGCAATCTAAGTCGATTGGTGTTGAGTCAAAGCGATGGGTCCGATCCTTTTACACGTTTTTAGACCAGGAGTACGAATTGAAGGCGTTTTCTACTGAAGTCTGGATACTTTCGACTAGCAAGAAACCTCTTTGGTCGAATGGGTTGAGCCATTGGGACATCCATCAGAAGTATCGGGTGTGGTGGGATTACAAGGAGCACACAGTTCGACCTCTGTACCTCGCCTTCAGGGTTGATGGGATACTCGACGCCATTTGGCGTGTGAATAAAATCGAACATGAAGTAACTATCCTCGGCAGAGTGCCTGAAATGAAGAACATCAAGGAGGATTGGCCTCGAATGCCTTGTTCCATTTGGCACTTTGACCCACCTGTCAAACTGCCAAATCCAATTCGCACGGGCGGTGGCATGTACAACCGAAGAGTGCGATGCGATCTGGACAAACTGCTGGCTTGCGAGACAGTCTTGGAAATCGAACAAGCCATGAAGCAACGTCGTGAAGCGCAGACAGTTTAAATCGATCACACTTTGGATTGGAAGCGACGCTAAACCGTTTGGGTCCAGATAGGCAAACAGAATTTCAAGTACTATGACTACTTAAGGCGCATATCCCTCAAAAAATCACACTTCGAATAAAGGTTTCCTTGTCCTTTTCCAAACAAATCTTTTAAACCGATTTGCCCATGTGCTAACATCGTAAGCGAAGCAGAAATTGCGAGTTCGGAACCGTTCAAATGGCTCCATGCGAATGGAGCTAAGCAAGACTGTACTCGCTCATCTACATCCAATGTCGTTGGATCTTTCCCAAATGACAAATAGCCGATTCGAATCGTGGAAAAATGGGGGCGAAAGCTAAGAATGATGTGGCTAAAGGACGAATCTTTGCCTGTCAAACACTGAAATGGAAAGTGCTCTGTAAAGTCTTCTTGAATCCATTCGTTTCGCTTCTCCTTGAAATTTTCGAGCCCCAACACCTGGGACATTTCAGCACGGGTTACAAAGGTACCGTCCCAGTCAAAATATCGGCACTTCAATGCGCAAAACAATGCAAAGCTCCTGTGTTGCCTCCTAGCGCCTTCTCGGTTGTCAAGTTGGTGTGTCATTGCTGAACTCCCAGGATCTTTTGAGGACAAAGTAGCCATACGCAAAAATCTAGTTAGCAGAATACGGGATGGCTTAGAAGGCGCACCTGTGGCACTTGTTGGTGATATGCGAGGATAGTCGAAAAATCCTTACCTTGGTTTAGATTTCGCATGTTTGTTGCTCGGCCCGTCGCTGGAATGCACAGTTCTCTGGCCTGCTGAGCCCCCGCTTTATTATGGCGGCTTCTGGTGTGTTGTCCATTCCAGGAAGTAGAAGGGTAGCCGCATCAACGTTTGTAGCTCTTAAACCCTTTCCTCGAAGGCGATTAGAGGACGGAAGCGAAAGACGCAGTATGTGCCTCGTCCGCTGGCGTTTGGTTAACCCTGATTTCGGCTTTAACGTCCACTAATATCGACAACTCCATCTTTCGGACGGTCGCAAGCACCTTTATCGCGGACAAATGTCGTTTGTGAGACCGATCAATGCGATGCTGTTTGTACTTTGCTTCGGGGATTGAGCCACCTTTCCATTGAGCACATACCAATTCAGCGAAATACAGATCCAGCCACGTTGCCACGATGCGCTCAATGAGGATCCGTTCTAACGCTGACGATTCGTCCCAACCAAGCTCAACTCGCATCTGTTTCATCTTTTCGCGAACGCAAGTTTTGGCACCTTCTTGCTCACCTAGCATCGCGACGAGAAGGCTTTCTTCGGCTTGGAATGCAAGATCCCCGCAAACGCCAATAATCGCGTTACCGTTCGCCCCGGCGAGCTCTGTACGCAATGCAGCAATCGCACTTTTGTCGCCGCTGTTGGCCTTCCTTACGTTTCCAAACAGATCGTTTGCAGCTCGATCCACTTTAGTCATTGACTCGCTCATGGCTCATTCTCCAGTTTCCGCGTTTGTGTTGGTGATAGCCTGCCAGGATCAACAAACCGCTGGTAACGGCGTTCGATAGTTCGACAAAAGAATCAAGTGTTCGGTCGAGCTCGGCATCACGACGTTGGACCGCCTCAAATGCTTTACGTTCCGCCTCACGCTCGAGCCGCTCTTCAACGTCCATCTGATGAGCGAGTTCGGCGATCGGACCTTGGCCGATGTACTCACGCACAATTCGACCGCTTACCCGTCGGCTCCGAGTGTAATAGGTTCCGGTTCCGCTTCATTTTTCCCAAGCCATTGTGTAACACTTTCTGCGATGCCCCGCCTTCGGTTGCATTAGACGGGTTTGGGAGAGGTCGGAACAATCGCTTCTGCGACGGCCAAGATTGCCGTCCGCTGCGCACCATCGGCAACTGAAAACAACTTGAATAGCCGTTCCATTTGCGGATCGTCGCACAAACGAGGTTTCGATTCGCCGCGGTTTTCAGCTTCAGAAAGTTGTCCTGAAATCGGTTTCTGGGGTAACGGATGGGGTAACGATTCGCCGGAACCAAGTTTCGCCCTTGTTTTTGTTGGTCCTACATCGACGTGCTCGTACCTTGGGGTGGTAGAGGTCGTGGGTTCGAATCCCGCCGGCCCGATTGACGAAAACCCTGTAAATACCTTGGTGTTTGCAGGGTTTTTTCGTGTCTTGTAGCCAGCCAGAGCTTGAAGCGTA
>Ga0105046_10011809_pt1 | contig 13560 bp, 14 predicted proteins | sample MAT03_FD_78385 | JGI IMG/M metagenome (GOLD analysis project Ga0105046, IMG submission 78385) | Freshwater microbial communities from Lake Fryxell liftoff mats and glacier meltwater in Antarctica - MAT-03 (megahit assembly) | ecosystem: Environmental > Aquatic > Freshwater > Ice > Liftoff... | reverse complement strand
ACCGGGATGGGAAACGCAATTATCTGGGAAAATTGCTGCGATATCCCCGTCTTTTAGAAGCTACAAACTCCATTTCGCATCTTGGCGATTTTGTTGCCTCGTGCTGGGAGACAATTTCCCGCGAGCTCCCCGGCGGAATCTATAATCTGACGAATCCAGGAAGCGTCACCACGCGTGAGATCGTCGCCATCATGGAGGCCGGAGGATTGGGTGAAGGCAGGGACTGGCAATTTTTTGAGAGCGAGACCGATTTTCTTCAGAAAGCCGCGAAAGTGCGAAGAGCTTCCTGCGTGCTCAACGCAGATAAAGCCGTCGCGGCGGGTTTGCCGATGCGCCCGGTTCGCGAGGCGATTGAGGATGCCGTGCGACGCTGGGAGCCGATGGAATGAAGGCTTTTATCGAACGCGCTGCCTGGCTGTATGCAACCGTCGGTGGAGTTGGCATGCTTCGGCCTGCACCCGGCACCTGGGGTTCCATTCCGGGATTTCTCATGGCGTGGTGGGCAACGCATTCCGGTTGGCCAATGGGCTGGGTGGCTCTTGCGACAGTCATCGCGCTGTGCCTGGCAATTCCCGCAGCCACCATCACAGCGCGGAAAATGCAGAAAAAAGATCCAGGATCAATCGTGGCGGACGAAGCTTTCGCGGTTCCAGTGGGGGTCTGGCCCTTGATGGCATCAGGCATCACCGACTGGCGCTGGTGGAGCTGCGCTTTTGTGCTCTACCGGATTTTGGATATTCTCAAGCCGTGGCCAGCGCGTCAATTGGAGCGGCTGCCTGAGGGCACCGGGATCGTGGTGGACGACGTGGCGAGCGCCGCCTGGTGCGGATTACTCGTCTGGCTGGCGCTGCGTTGGTGGGGCTAGCTTATTGAGGCTGCTGCCTCAGCCAATTCTGGTGCGGTATGCGTCCGCGTCCAACATTGCCTCTAAATCGGTCGGATTCGTCGGCTTGATCCGGCAAATCCATCCTTCTCCGTAAGGATCAGTGTTAATCAAAGCCGGATCCGTGGAGAGCGCTGCGTTGGATTCGACCACTTCGCCCGCAATTGGAATGTAGATATCGCTCGCGGCTTTGACGGATTCCACGACCGCCACAACCTCTTTGCCGACGAGTTGTTTTCCAATCTGCGGCAAATCGACAAATACAATATCGGTGAGTTCATTTTGCGCATGGTCGGTGATCCCAAGCACTGCGGTGCCATCGGATTCCAAACGGAGCCATTCGTGGGATTCTGCGTAACGAAGCTGGTCGGGAACGTTCATAGTGGGCGGTGGTAAAGTGGTTTAGAGTGAATGCGTGCCGGAAAAATTTGTCCACGGATTTCGATCCCGATTTCACTGCCGGGCGCACTCGCTGATTCGGGAACCATCGCAAGGCCAATCCCGGCGCCAAGACTTGGAGATTGGCTGCCACTGGTTACTTCGCCCACGGCAACCCCGCCGATCATGACCGGACAATGGGCGCGAGGCGGAGGCGTTTTACCCTCCATGATAAAAGCCACCAAGCGTTGATAATCCCCTTCCAACTGGCGCTGCAATGCGGTTCTACCTTGAAAATCGCCCTTATCCATTTTCACGAAGATATCTAAACCCGCCTCAAACGGACTGCGCTCCGGGCTGAGATCATTTCCGTTCAACGGATAGCAAACCTCCAGACGCAAGGTGTCTCGTGAAGCCAGTCCACATGGGCGGAGACGGTCCCCGGCCGCTTGAAAGATGTGCGTCCAAACACGGTCTGCTGATGAGGCAGGGATGACGACCTCGCAACCCGCCTCTCCCGTGTATCCCGTGCCCGCCGCAAAAAGCGGCACATTTTCCCAAATGAAATCCATCACGTGATTGCGTGCGGGCATCTGCACCGCAAAAGCAGACTCGAACACCTCGGCCGCCAAGGGTCCTTGCAGGGCCACCGCTGCGCTGGCTGCGCTTTCGTCAACCAGCGTGACTGATTCCGGCAATTCCGCCGCCAAGGTATCGCGAACCTCGATGACGCGCGAAGCGTTTGCGATAATGAACCATTCTTCCTCTCCAATCCGATAAAGCATCAGATCGTCGATGACGCCCCCTTTTTCATTGAGCAGCAGGGTGTATTGCGCGCGGCCGATCGGGAGCTTTCGCGTGTCATTCGTCAGCATCGTATTCAACCAGGCTCCGGCATCCGGTCCGGCGAAACGAAGCTCACCCATATGGGAGATATCGAATAATCCCGCGGATTCCCGTACAGCGCGGTGTTCTTCAAGGATCGAAGAATAAAGTAAGGGCATGTTCCAACCGGCAAATGCGGTAAAGCGCGCTCCTGCGAGTTGATGCGAAAGGGCGAGGGGAGATTCTTGAAGTTCGGATTCGCTCATGAGTTTTTTATTTGAACCGGCAACCAGGAAATTGAAAACACAAATCCAGCCTCCTTGACTTGAGCGGACTGTCTCCACAAATTGGAGGCTATGGCTTGGACTGATAAACTGGAAGCGCGCTACGGCAAATATGCCATCCCCGGTATTGTGCGGGGCATCGTCATCCTTCAAATTCTCGTTTACCTGCTGCTCCAGGCGAGCCCGGCGTTCAAAGAGATCCTGATTTTGAATCCCGCAAAAGTTATGCAGGGCGAAGTATGGCGTTTAGTCACCTATATTTTTCTGCCGCGGGAAATGAGCCTTATTTTCGTGATCTTCGCGCTCTACATCTTGTGGATGGTAGGAAATGCACTGGAAGAAGCGTGGGGGGCATTCAAGCTAAATTTGTATGTCTTAACGGGCGTGATTTGCATGACCGTAGCTTCGCTGCTTTTTGGGGCAGGCGCAGATGGCGTCGTCTTTTACACGAGTATCTTTTTCGCCTTTGCGACCGTGTATCCCAATTTCACCTTCCTGCTTTTCTTTATTCTGCCGGTGAAAGTGAAGTGGCTTGCTTTTATCAGCGCCGGTTTCCTGGCGTTACAGGCGCTCGGACCGTCGGGTGCCGCGAGGGCGGCCGCTGCGGCCATCGTGGTCAATTACCTGCTTTTCTTTGGAGAATACTGGGTTCATTACTTCAAGAATCGCGCAGAGACAAAAGAACGCCGCGCCCGTTTTGACGCAGCGAGATTACCGGAAGATGAAGCCCTGCATCGTTGCAAAATTTGTAACCGCACGGAGAACGATCCCGCCGATCTCGATTTCCGCGTCGCGCCGGATGGCGAAGAATATTGCACAGAACATCTGCCAGCTAAAAAATAGAACCTTAGTGTTGCGCGCCTTCCCAGCCTTCTCCGCAGATCCCTCCGCCGTTTCCAATTTCCACTGAGACCGTTTCCCCGCGCATATTGAGCACCGGATGAGAGAATTTTGATATACTCTCGGTTGCTTCATCGGCGTAATGGCCGATGAAAGTGCGACGCCACCGGGATTGACTGCGATTGGGGCCGGAGCCGTGAATCAGGTTCCCATTAAAAAACAGGGTTTGGCCGCGCATCACCGGAACGGGGATGGGTTTGGTTTCCCGTGGAAAACGCGTGATATGGCTGTCGCCATAATTCAGCCAGCGCGTGGTTTTCTCTTTATCCGGACAAATCAGACCATCTTTGTTGGAGCCTGGCACCACCCAAAGGCAGCCGTTTTCTTCGGTGGCATCATCAAGCGGGGTCCATGCTCCGATGCACGACGTGGGTTTGGCTAAAAGACTAAAGTTATCCTGATGCATGCCCTGTCCACATGAACCGGGTGGTTTATAATAAAACATGGTCTGCACCCCGAGCGCGGGTTTCTCCAGTAACTCCTCCAACACTTCGGCGACCCGCGGATGAAGAAACCAGCCTTCCGCCCGTGCATCCATCCGGTGCGGATGCAGAAAGCGCACCTGCGTTTTGGTGCGATCCACCTCTTTGATTTTCACCGCCTCGGCCCAGGCACCACTTGGACTTTCAAATACCGGCAGATCCTGATTCTTGTGGTACTCAAAAAAATCCTCGATGTCTTGGAGTTCGGAAGCGGAATAAACGCCATCCACCACGCAGTATCCAAATTCATCATAGTGCGCTTTGTGTGAAAGCTCAGTGCTCAAAAATTGTTGCATATTCTTATAAATAGCGGAATTCCGCTTTTTGTGAATACACAGCCTTGCTAAATACCTGTGATATCCTGCTATGCTGTCGCGCATGAAACTGCAAGAGGTGGAGCCGCATCAGGTGCGTTCGATCTATGGCATGTCCTTTTCCAAGGGGCTTCGCTATTCCAACTGGAGGCCCGATGGCAGCGGCGATTGTCTCTTACTTTATACGCTGAACGGAGGTGGCCTCGTAGGCAATCGGCAGACGCAAAAAAAGACAGCCCCCTCGGATCTGGTGCTTTTCGAAATGCATGCGGAACAGGTGTATATGACGGATCCGGAGATCGGGCGTTGGGAATTTCTCTGGTGCCACTACCTCCCGCGCCCCGCTTGGTCATTTGGCAAAACCTGGCCCGCCATCGCGCCGGGGGTGCGCCTTTTGCCGATCCCAATCGGTTCCGCGCAAAGGGCGGTTCAAGGCGCGATGTCAGATCTCATCGCCTCCACGCGAAAGCAAAGTCTTCTCGGAGATCAATTTGCCTTGAATGCATTGGAGTGTGTTTTATTACACGCGGAATCTGAGGCGCAAATGTTTGGTCAACCGATCCTGGACCCGAGGATTCGCAAGGCCATCGATTTTCTCACGCTTCACATCGACCGCCCATTTAATCTGGCGCAAACCGCCAAGCACGCTGGTCTTTCGGTTTCGCGTCTCTCGCACCTTTTCCGTAATCAGGTGGGTCAACCGCCCAGGGTTTACGCGGAAGAACAAAAATTGCGGCAGGCCGCGCAGTTACTCCGCCTCACCGCCATGAGTATCGAAGAGGTCGGGCGGGCCTGTGGTTTCGAAAATGCATTCTATTTTTCCAATCGTTTCCGAAAATGGGCTCTGGTTAGTCCCAGCGGTTTCCGCAAGCAGGATGGGAGAAAACGCGCAAAGATTTGCTGATTTTTTTCTTCGGATCGTGCGCTTTTTGCTCTGCGAATGGATGCGCCGTCTAATGTGAACAAGCACGAATGACCGGGCATAAATCAGGGTGCCCTCCTGTTACCGGCTCTTATGCGGATTTGAGTTTCACCTTATTCGCAGGGTTGTTCGGGCCGCAAACCCATTGCTGATGAATGTTCGAGGCCGAATACGCAACTTGTTCACACGATGATTATGAAGGTGTTTTTATGTATTAAAGAGTTCTTTCTTCTACAGAGCTGCGAACAAGTTCTGAAATGTCGGGGCATGCTTGCTTTGCAATGACGCGATTTTCCGTTTGACGCTTCCCTACTGCGAACGCACTATTCCGCTCCTTTTCGTCACCGCATGCGCCATACCATCTCAGTTCTTGTTGAAAACCGTTCCGGCGTGCTGACACGCGTTGCGGGAATGTTTAGCGGCCGTGGTTTCAACATCGACACGTTGAATGTTGGCCCGACCCTCGATCAAACCGCCTCGTTGATGACCATTGTGGTCCGGGGCGACGACGCCGTTTTGGAGCAGGTCACGAAACAACTGAAAAAGTTGATCGACGTGATCGAGGTGCAGGATTTCCGTGAAGGCGAATCCGTGGATCGTGAGCTCGTGATGATGCGCGTGTCTGCCAACGCGGAGACACGCTCGGAGATAATGCAGATTTGTGATGTGTTCCGCGCCAAAATTGTGGACGTTCAGGTTTGTAATTTTGTGATCGAAGTGACCGGCAACGAAAGCAAGGTCAGTAAATTTATTCGAATGATGGAAAACTTCGGCATTCAAGCGCTAACCCGCACTGGCAAAGTGGCCTTGGCCCGCGAAGCCTGATGTTTGACTCCGCGTGCCGCGGTTTAAAACCTCCCTCAAACTCCTTATATGCCTGCTAAAATATACACCGATAAAGATGCCGACCTGAATTTTTTCAAGGGCAAAACCCTTGCTGTCATCGGGTTTGGTTCGCAAGGACATGCGCACGCGCTAAACCTCAAAGAGAGCGGTTGTGAGGTGATTATAGGTTTGTATCCTGGCAGTAAATCGCGCGCGGTTGCTGAGGAAAAGGGCTTCAAAGTGCTGGACAACGCAGAGGCTGTTAAAGCGGCGGAGGTGATTTTTGTGGCGGTTCCGGATTTGAAAATAGCCGAGGTTTATGAGCGCGATATCCTTCCTTCGTTGAAAAAAGGAAAGACGCTTTTATTCAGTCATGGTTTCGCGATTCATTTCAAAACTGTGCTACCACCGACTGATATTGACGTGATCATGGTCGCGCCAAAAGGTCCCGGGCACACGGTGCGTCGTCAGTATGTGGAAGGCAAAGGCGTGCCGACCCTGATCGCGGTTTATCAGAATCCAAGTAAGAAAGCCAAGAAGACCGCATTGACCTGGGCCAAGGGGATTGGTGGTGCGCGGGCGGGAGTCTTGGAAACGACTTTCAAGGAAGAAACCGAAACGGATCTCTTTGGCGAACAGGCTGTGCTTTGTGGCGGTGTTTCCGCGTTGATTCAATCTGGCTATGAAACGCTGGTTGAAGCCGGTTATCAGCCGGAGATGGCCTATTTTGAATGCCTGCACGAACTCAAATTGATCGTCGATTTGATTAACGAATCGGGCATTAGCGGCATGCGGTTTTCCATTTCAGAAACTGCTAAATTTGGCGATGTGTTGAGCGGACCGCGTGTCATCAACAAAGCGGTGAAAAAAGAAATGAAGGGCGTTTTGAAGGACATTCAGGACGGCACTTTTGCCAAGACATGGATTCGCGAATACAAGACCGGCATGAAACGCTACAACAAGCTGATGAAAGCCGGCGAAGATCATCCGATTGAAAAAGTGGGCGCCAAGCTTCGTGCGATAATGCCTTGGATGGGCAAGCGCAACCTCAAGGGCGCGCAGGCTTCTTACTAAAATTCAGGGCCATGGCGCAGCGGTATTACGCGGGCTTCGACATTGGTGGTACGCGGATCAAAGCCATCGCTGTCACCCCAGAAGGGCAACGTGTCGCCGAGGCTTTTGCGCCGACGCGCGATGGAGATTTTGAAGACGGAGTTCCGGCTTATGCCTGGGAAGCCCGTGAAATCCTTCGGCGCTGGGAATCGGAGTTAGATAGTCCGGCGGATGGTGTTGGGATTGCCGCGCCAGGTGTGGCGGCCAAAGATGACAGCCGCATGATTTTTATGGTTGGTCGTATGCAGGATGTGGTGAATTTTGATTTCGCACGTTTTTTTGCAACGCCGAAAATGGTGCCTGTTTTGAATGATGCCCATGCCGCTTTGCTGGGAGAAGCGTGGATCGGAGTAGCTGCAGGAATGGTCGATATTGCTTTGCTCACGCTGGGCACCGGTGTCGGAGGTGCCATGATGTTGGATGGTCAATTGGTAAAGGGCGCTTACGGACGCGCTGGGCATTTTGGTCATAGCTGCATCGATATTGATGGGCGGCCGGGCATCTTTGGAACGCCGGGTGTGCTCGAAGATTTCATCGGGAATTTTCGTGTGGCTGAGCGTTCGGGTGGGCGGTTTACCGATACGCGCAGCCTCGTGGATGCAGCCGCTGCTGGTGATGCCGAAGCTAATGCGCTTTGGAACCGGACCATTCGCGCGCTGGCCTGTGGGATCGCCACGATTGCTAACATACTCGATCCTGAGGCAATTATTGTGGGCGGAGGTATTGCGGAGGCCGGCCCCATCTTGTGGGAAAGATTGGACGCGGAATTGGACATCGTGGAGTGGCGTCCCAATGGGCATCGCGTTAAAATTATTCGCCCTGCGTTAGGTGATTGGGCAGGAGCTTACGGAGCAGCGCGTCGGGCCATTCGCTAGTTTTCAAGCGAGCCCACTTCGCAGGACCAGCGGATGAAGGATTTGCGCCAACTCCGTCAAGGTGTGCACCGGAGCCCGGCAAACATGGTCGGCACATAAATAAGCCGCCGTCTTTTTGGGCGATAGATCCGCGATAGGCAAACCGCGAACAGCTTCGGTTAAAGCCGTATGATTTTCAGGACTGATCCGAAGTATGAGCAATCCAGGCGCGAACGCCTTATGGGCGAGTGCTATCATTTCTACGGCCACGGAATCTTCGTGTGCTCCGGTAACGATGAGTTGAGCGTGAAGCCCTTCAAGCAACAGGGCCTCGGCGAGCAGGTGTGGGAGAATGGTGCCCGAGCGATGTAGCTCCGCTTGAAAGCAACGGATCATGGAGTGCGCGTTCGCGAGGTGGGTCTCATCACCCGTCCAAAATGCCAGGCGCCGCAGATTCCCTATTGCAATGGAACTTGCTGCGGGTTCTGCGCCGTCATGGTCTGTTTTCAGTCGCAGCACGACCGTGGGATCTTCGGCGTCGGAGGTGAAGTATCCGCCGTGTTCGACGTCGAGAAAACGCTGGTTCATTTGTTGTTGCAGTTCCTGTGCCCACTTTAGCCAGCGCACCTCGCTGGTTGCGCTGAAAAGCTCCAATAAACCGGCGATTAAAAAAGCGTAATCCTCCGCAAAACCAGGTACCGGGCCACGCTTGCGACAGTAACTGCGGTGCAGGATTTTTGTGACAGGATGTATCAGTTCTTTTTGAAGGAATTCCGCAGCTTCAACCGCAGCTTTTGTCCATGCAGATTCACCAAAGGCCGGGCCGGCTGTGGCCAGTGCACGTATCATTAATCCATTCCAGGCGGTGATGATTTTTTCATCGCGCCCCGGACGCGGGCGTGTGTTTCGGATTTGGAACAAGGTCTTCAAACCTTCGAGGATTCGTGTATCTTCGGCTTGGGAACCCTCAGCTAGACGCAGCACGTTCACTCCGGAAAACTCTCCATGCGGGTCGCTATCGGCGTCAACGTTGCCATCCACCGAGATTGCGTAGCGCTCGCGGATTATCGAGGCCGTATCTGGCTCTAAGGCCGCCTCAATTTCGGCGGCGCGCCACACATAAAACGCACCTTCTTTTTCCTCGTGCGCCTCTCCTGCTTCGCTGTCCGCATCTTCGGCGGAGAAGAAACCACTGCGACTATTCCGCAGCTCACGCAGCACATAGCGAATGGTCTCGGTGGCAACAGATTGAAAAAACGCATCGCCGGTAATCTTGAATGCATCCACCAGTGCCCGGGTGATCAAGGCCTGGTCACACAGCATTTTTTCAAAATGCGGAACGTGCCAGCGGCGATCCACCGAATATCGATGAAATCCTCCGCCCACATGATCACGGATTCCCCCGCAGCTCATGCAACGCAGTGTGTATACGGCAGGAAAGCACGCAGTTTGCGCGGCCTCAGGATCGTCGCGGTGGATCCATGCTTTGGTCATGAGAAATTCCAAGGTTGCGCTGCGTGGAAATTTTGGGGCCTTACCAAACCCTCCCCATTCAATGTCGAAGCTACGGATGAAGGACGCCTGTGTTTTCTTGGCGATCTCGACAACTTCAGAATGTGTTTGAACACCAGACCTCCCACCGAGAGCCTGACGGGTGGTGTCAAGAAATGCTTTGCCTCGCGCTCGCAAGTTTTCCGACTGTGTTTCCCAGAGCTCGCGAATTCTCTTAAGAACGGTAAGAAAGCCCGGTCGACCATAGCGATCTTCGGGCGGAAAATAGGTGCTTCCATAAAATGGTTCAGCCTCCGGAGTAAGCCAGACGCTCATCGGCCAACCGCCTGCTCCGGTCTCCGCCTGCACGTAGGCCATGTAGATTTGATCAATGTCCGGTCGCTCTTCGCGATCCACTTTCACGTTCACAAAGGCTTCGTTGAGCAAAGCCGCGATCGTTTCATTTTCGAAGGATTCGTGTGCCATCACATGACACCAATGGCAGGTCGAATAACCGATCGAAAGAAAGACAGGTTTGTTTTCCGCTCGTGCTTTTTCAAAAGCCTCCGGTCCCCAGGGAAACCAGTCCACCGGATTTTGTGCGTGTTGTTGCAGATACGGAGAACGCTCGTGCAAAAGTCGATTAATCCGTTCCATGGGTGGAAATGCCATGAGCAAACGCTGGCGATTTCATGGGCAGGGGTCAATGCACCACAGATTGGCCCAACGGTCTCCGCTTGATTTTTTGCGCTAGCACCTGTTCATTGTTCAAATGATTAATCCCCGTCGTTGGTTCTCCTTATTTCTCGCGGTTGCGGCCTTTGCGGCTGCCCCGCTCGCTATGGCCCAAGATAACAAAACAATTGGTGAGGCTTACCTCGCTGAAAACAAAACCAAGGAAGGCGTAAAAGTCACCCCTTCCGGTCTTCAATACGAAGTTCTCACCGAAGGAACCGGCAAACAGCCGAGCGCAACCGATACGGTTACCGTGCATTACCGCGGCACCTTGATCGATGGCACGGAGTTTGACAGTTCCTACAAACGGAATGAACCCGCTTCTTTTCCGCTGAATCGCGTGATTCCCGGTTGGACGGAAGGTGTGCAATTGATGAAAGAAGGCGCCAAATATCGCTTCGTTATTCCATCTGGATTGGCTTACGGCGAACGTGGAACCGGCAGCGACATTAAGCCGAATAGCACCCTCATATTTGAAGTCGAGTTAATCAAGGTGCAGTAGGCTTTAACCCTCGATCCTGATCTATGCTGATCACTCCCACGGGATGAAGGCCGGCGGGAGTGATTTTTTTTCGTCGCTAGTCGCGAGACAGGAATTCGGGGATATCGCGAAGCCAGATGTATTTGCACCCATTCCGCCAGATTGGTGGGTCATCATTTCGGATGTGGTCGGCTCCACCCGCGCGGTGCGCGAAGGACGCTACAAAGAGGTGAATTTGGCCGGGGCGTCCGGCATCATGGCGGTGAACAATGCGCTACGCGGCTATGGTGAAATCCCATTTGTGTTTGGTGGCGATGGTGCATCACTCGCGGTGCCTGGAGCCTTGATACCGAGGGTGAGAAAAGTGTTGGCCGGAGTGCGAACCATGGTGCGATCGGCCTTTGATCTCGACCTGCGGATTGGTGGGGTGCCGGTGTCGGAACTCCGTGCTGCGGGGACGGATGCGCGGGTTTGCAAGGTGGCCATATCCAGGGACGTATCGCACGCCGCCTTTGATGGCGGAGGGTTTCGCGCGGCTGAAACATGGATAAAATTGTCTGATTCAGCTTGGTGTTGGCCGGAGATCGGGGATGTGGCTGATGCGGATTTCTCCGGATTGGAGTGTCGTTGGCAACCGGTCAGCTCGACGCGGGGGCGTTTTGTTTGTCTCTTATTGGTGTGCCTGGATTCCGATGAACAAGCGCGTGCCGCGTGTTATCGCGAGGCAATCACCCGCATCGACGAAGTGCTCGCTGCGCCCAGGCATCCGCTCGCTCAAGCGCGCCTCGAGCTCGGAACGGATCTGAAAGCAATGCGTGGCGAAGTCGCGGTTAAACACGCCGGAAAATCCGTCTGGTGGCAGAGACTGCAAGAACTGCGGACCTTGGTCGAAACGCGCATCGGGGCCGAGGCCATGAGACGTAATTGGAAGGTCCAAGGCACTGAGTGGGGACCCTACTCAGACGCGGTTCTGGCGAATACGGATCACCGAAAATTTGATGATGGTCTGCGCATGGTGGTGGTTGCGGATGAATTACAACTGCGGGAACTCCGAAGAATCGGAGAAAGCATGCGCAACGAAGGGCGCGCTGTCTTTGGAATGCATGACTCTGCCAACGCGCTGCTCACGTGCCTGGTGTTTGATCGACCGGCTGGGAACCACTTGCATTTCGTGGACGGCGCGGAAGGTGGCTACGCCATGGCTGCGGCGGAGTTAAAGCAGCAGATGCGTTCTTCGTAAGCACAACCTGCTGCAACCAGTGCGCGACGTTCACTTCAATTGCCCGCCACGGTTGAACGAGCGATTTCCGCGTGCTGGGCGGCGGCCCGTAGGCAGCCCGCAATGGTGTCCCTTCTTTGCTCTTTGGGTTGCTGCTCCATGGCGTAGTGGATCATCCCCAAAGCGAGCGCCTCCCGTTCGGCGTCACTCAGCATGCGGTTGCGCTTGTTTTCTTCGTTTTGTATTGTGGTCGGCTTCATTCCTTAATCCCGACAACTTCACACAGTTTGCGAATCCGGTCGAGTTTTCGCTCTGCGGGCGACAACGCCAACTGACACTCCAGCATGTGACGATCGGATAAAGAATAAAAGCGTGTTCCCGAGCCGGTCTTGCGGATCGCAGATGCGGAATAGCATTCGGCAAAGCGGCCTTCCAAGCCCAAGACTTCCCTGAACAGATCGAGTGGCCCGTGTTTCGTCAGCATGTAAAACACTGGCTGCCGTATGAGCCGCGATGCGTCGCGCGGCACGGGTCCCCATGAACGATCATCAATACCCCAGGTTGCCTCGAGGTCATGCAGGGCAGCATTTGCCTTGGCCCGGTTTTCCGTGGTGTCTTTGATCCATATGTCGACATCGAAAGTAGTTACAGGCTCATGCACCAACATATGGTTCACACCGCCGAATAGCAGGTATTCGGCTTCTTGGAAGTTCAGGGCAGAAAAAATTCCGTCTGGATTCATTCAGAAATTCTAAACCCATCCGTGGTCCCGGTGCAATCCGCTCAACCCTGTGGCTCAAACTAAAAGCAGCAGCGGCTTTTCCAGGAATTCTTTTAGCTTGGCTAACAACTGTGCTCCAACGGCACCGTCCACCACGCGATGATCGGCGCTAAGTGTGAGGCGCATGCGTTGGCCCACCACAATCTCATTTGCTTCGTTTACCACCGGCTTCTTCACGATGGCCCCCACGGCCACGATCACGGCCTGCGGCGGGTTGATGATCGCGCAGAATTCTTCAATGCCGAATGCGCCCAGATTAGAGACGGTAATACTGCCACCCTGATATTCGTCTGGCTTTAATTTCTTGTTGCGTGCGCGTCCTGCGAGGTCTTTTACTTCGGCGCTGAGTTCCGCCAACGACTTCATCTGCGCATTGCGCACGATGGGGGTGACCAAACCGTCGTCAATCGCGACGGCCACCGCTAGGTTCACTGTGCCGTATTCAATAATGGCGTCGCCGGTGAAGGAGGCGTTTGCTTGTGGTACCGCGGCCGCAGCCAGGGCGGTGGCGCGCAAAACAAAATCGTTCACGGTGATCTTCGCAGTTGCTTCGCCCAAGGATTTGATCTGCGCGCGCAAGGCCATCATGGGCGCCGCGTCGATCTCGATGGTTTGATAGAAATGCGGAATCGTCGTTTTGCTTTCGAGCAGGCGCTCGGCTATCACGCGCCGCATGCCGCTTAGTGGAATATGACGATTCTCGGCGACAGATACCGGCTGTGCCGCAGGTGCTTTTGCTGTGGTGGGCGCGGGTTTCTTTCCAGCGGATTCGACATCATTGCGAATAATGCGTCCACCGGGGCCGGTACCGGAAAGCCCGGAAAGATCCACCCCCGAAGAGGCGGCGATCTTTTTAGCAAGCGGTGAAACTTTTATCCGTTCGTGGTTGGCAGAAGCTTTCGGCGCTTCAATGGCTGATGACTCGGTTTTTTCTTTGGATGCATTTGCTTCAGGGGCATCCTTTTTTGATTTCTCTGCTTTTGCTGGAGGCTTAGCACCTGCGGCGGGAGCTGCTTCGCCTTCTTCCAGCAGAACATAAAGCCGGCTACCCAGGGGCACTTTCTCGCCTTCTT
>Ga0105046_10011805_pt1 | contig 13563 bp, 12 predicted proteins | sample MAT03_FD_78385 | JGI IMG/M metagenome (GOLD analysis project Ga0105046, IMG submission 78385) | Freshwater microbial communities from Lake Fryxell liftoff mats and glacier meltwater in Antarctica - MAT-03 (megahit assembly) | ecosystem: Environmental > Aquatic > Freshwater > Ice > Liftoff... | reverse complement strand
TCGCGCACCTTGGCTTGATGAGGTTTCGCTCGACGAAGTCGAACGGATCCTGGTTTGAAACAGCTTATGAAACAGGTCGAGTCCGCGATTCAAGGGCTCGTGGCGCTGGTTTAAAACTCAGCCTTTGTGAATGTTCTCAGAACTCGGGCACTCCATTTAGGCGTACTTCGATTCAAATATGAAGACCGGCCTCCGGCTATGCAGAGAGAGGTGCCTCGGCGTATTTTAGCCAATAGTCGCAAATAACAGCCAACATCGCCCGTTGTTTGTCGAAGTCTACTGGTTTCGTGAAAAACGAGTTTGCGCCACTCGCAGAGCAACGCTCGACGTCCTTTGGATTATTCGAAGTAGAGAGGATGAGCACCGGTACGGTGCGCCCCCAATCCGAACGGCGAATCTCCGATAGAAGATCGTATCCATGGACAACGGGGAGGTTCAAATCAAGCAAAATGAACGCTGGACGCGCCCCTTCACGATCATTACCACGATTTTGAATGTAGCGTCGCGTAGCCGCTCCGCTAGGAAGATGAACGAGAGGATGGCCTACACCGAGCTCCGTTAGAATATGGGTGATTATTTCAACATCTTCATAGCTATCGTCAATGATCACGATTGGTTGTGTAATGTCAGCCTTCATCCCTAGCGGTCCTCCGGCCCCAGGGTAAAGTAAAAAGTCGACCCCTCGCCCGGGCTGGAATCAAACCAGATCCTGCCGCCATGCCGTTGAAGCATGCGACGCGTTATCGTGAGGCCGGCGCCAGAACCGCCGCCAAACTCGTGCCGTGCATGCAAGCGCCGGAAAATATGGAAGACTTGCTCGGCGTGTTGGGGATCAATGCCGATTCCGTTATCGCGAACGAAATACGTGACAGGGTGTTTTTCCTGATACCCGATCTCGATCCATCGCTCCGGCTTGTCGTTGTACTTAGCAGCATTCGTGATAAGGTTCTGTAAAACTTCCTCGACACACTGAGCGTCGCAACTCGCCATCGGGAGAGGCCGCGGAATCCGCACAGCGACATCACCCTCGTCAAGCCTGGTTTTTGTTGTCTGAACCACTCGTTCCAGGATGGTATTCAAATCCACCGGGAGAAATTGCAAGCCGAGTTGGCCCACCTTCGAGTACTTCAATAGCGAATCGATCAGCGCGTCCATTCGCTGCGTCAGGGTTTGGATTGTCTCCAGGTGTTTCTGGCTCTTGGGGTCCTGTTGGGTGGAAGCGGAGCGTAACAAACCGGAAAAGCTATTGATGCCACGCAACGGTTCCTTCAAATCGTGCGCGGCCATGTAGGCAAATGAATCGAGTTCGATGTTGCTCTGCTCGAGTTGCCGATTCAAAAGGGAAACTTCTTCGGCGCGCTGAAGAACCACCTCGACGATACTGCGCCGGAGATCCCCGACGGCGTCCAGTTCCCAGCTTTCCCACGAGGCCGACCGGCCGCCCACGGACTGCTTCCACAGCTCGAACGAGCGGCGTGGGGATAATTTGACGATGTCTCCTTCAGACGAAACCTCAACCGGTTTCTCAGGATTGCCGGCCCAGTTGACTGTTTGGCACAACTCCGGCCGGAACCAAAGAATCATGTCAGCGGTATTCCGCGCAAGGCGGATGCCCATCACGCCCGCCGCTGCGTGCTTAAATGCCTCCGCAGGTGGGTAGAGTGAGGAAAGCCGGTCGGTCGAAAAGACCGTTTCCGCTTGCGTTGCAACCCATGCCGCCAAGCTGAGTACCTGCTCGGCCGATGGCGTCGTTCCCAAGAGGCGTACTTCGCCTTTCGCTATTACAGCCGCGCCTCCCGCATCCATGTTTGTCAGGATTGACGGCTCATGGTTGGTCAGCCCATCGCGGAAGTCCTTTTCTCGCACCATGTACTCAGCAATCTGGTTCCATGCCGCCGCCACTTTAAGCTTGATCCGATAGTTTCCGATGTCCTCTTTGGAATCCATCAACAAGGAAATCATGTGCCCCAAAAACTCGCAGGCCATGCGCGTCTCGTAGGGCACGTGAACAGGCCGTTCATGATTCATGCATGAGATCAGGCCCCACAGGGCGCCCTTCTTGAGGATCGTAATCACCAGGGTCGCCTGAGCCCCCATGTTCTTCAGGTAATCGGTGTACATCACGGACAGGCTGCGGGTGAAAGCATAAGTGAGGTCCAACGGCCCATTTGTCATTGGATTCGTCGCAGGTACGATCGGAATGGGCTCATAGTGGACATCCGGCAGATGCCGCACCCAACTCAGAGAAAACAGCCGCCGGGCCGGTAGCGGAATGTCCGATGCCGGGTAGCGAAGTCCGAGGTAAGGTTGAAGCCCCGGTTTCAGAGACTCCGCGGTCACGTCGCCGCTGCCGTCCTCTAAGAACCGATAAGCCATTACGCGGTCAAATCCAGTGAACTCGCGGATTTGTTCCACCGCGAGATTCATGAACTGATCCAGGCTGGCCGTAGCCTGCAGGCGACTGATGGCCATGCGCAGCTCAGAATAAAGATCCAGCGTTTCGGCCGCCGCATCACCGGCCATCTCCAATTCCAGAATCAGGACGCCATCGATCCGGTGGCCAAAAACATGAAAACGCTGCTCGTTCCGCACGTCCAAACGAAGCAGGTGCACGGGCGAACCGTCCAGGTGCGTCGAGCCAAGACGTTTGCGCAACTGGCGAGTGTTTAGAGCCCCGAGCAAAGCTTCGGCATCGCTCGTCAGGAGATTCTCCATTGAGAGACCGAAAACCGCGGCGGCATTTGCGCTGGCTTGCAGGATGCGCAACTCCGGCTCATGCAAGACAAGTAGCACTCCGTGCGGCTGAATGGCTCCGGAGTACTGGATCAGTTCGCGGTCGCAATTGCCGAGGTCTACGTTTGCGGCTGTCACGGGAGTTTCAATCGATTGTGCCGTTTTGGTTTCTTGATCCATGGGCGCTCCTGTTATCCGTGAGAATTATCCGTGAGAAGTGATTTAGTACTAAGCCAAGTGTCGAAAGTCTGAAAGGTGGCGCATGCTGATTCAATGACGGCCCGTTTGTGGGGTTCTTCTGAGATGGAGTTTAGAATCTCGCCCAGACCTTTCCACATTGAACCTCGCTCTTGGCCGTAACTAGAGAAAAAGGCGCAGCCTGTATCCGTGGTAAGTCCGAGAACGGCGGAGACGTGGCGCGAAATGATAGCGCCTCCGAGGGTCGCCCCTTCTGTGACGTACAGACAACCGAGCGCATCGGCCGCGGTAGCAAGCGCTGGTAGTTCCGTGCAGCGGGGCAGTTTGGCGATGGCATCGGCGGACAAACCGAGCTCTCCGAGGTCCTGTTCGAGGCGCGCCGTTTTTGTGCGCATAGAATAATCGGGGCACGCTTCATTGAGGCCCGGCACCTGAGCCAGGCGCAATTCGAGAGGCGCATAGAATCCGTAAAAGCGCCCAATCAACTGGCGGTACTCCGTTGACGAAAGATCAGGACGCAGGACGTCCACGTGCTTCTCAATTGCTTCGTGGAAAGGCCTTGTAGTTTGCCTGAGCCGCGCCAGCAGGGAGGATTCCAGCGTCTCCGACATCATTCGTTAGTGGACCTTGTTCGAATTCAACACCTTGCCGATTTGCGCGCCAAGCTCAAGAAACGCTTCGAATGAAGAGGGCTTAGAGATAAGGTGCGTGCCCTTGAATTGTGAAATTGCCAAGCGGTCCTTTGGTGATGGGAGGGAACTCCACACGATGATAGGCACTTTTTTGAACGATGCCCGATGCCTCATGAGCTGTAACAATTCTACTCCATCGATACGTGGCAAGTGCAAATCGAGGAGAACGAGATCGGGCGGGGCATTGTTCGGAAACTCGATGTACCTTTGAGCCGTCTGTCCATCCACAATCAAATGGATTTCGAAACCAACCCCCGCCTGGTTCAAAGCATCCTCCAGAAGGACGACATCGGCGCTGTTGTCTTCTATGACGAGGATGCGATACGGCATGTTCCCATTTTCCCTACCGCCTTGATGGCTGGAATGGCAGAATGATGTAGAATCTTATCCGACAGGGGAACGGCGTGTCAATCGGGTCGCCCTCTCGAGTCGCCCTCTCGCTGTCTCAGACAAAGGGGTTCCGCGCCTGGTTGGCGCCGCAAAATAGTATTCCTCATAAGTGGCGCAGAGTTCGACGAACTGGGACGAAGCCTGCCGCCGAATGAGACGCGGCCCCGCCGGTCGGATCGCGGCCTAGATCGTCGCTTTGTGGGCGCTGTCAGGACGGAACGGGGGGTAAAGTTTTGGGTTGAATGACACAACCATGCGACGGCGAGTTGGTCTGGTTGGCGTGGGAAGGCGTCGAGTACTCCGCCTTAACGTCTGGACGCGCCGCCACTTCGCCCACCTTGTGCCGCAGAGTTCGAGCGATTAGTCGAGCGTGTCGTGTGGCGGTGACACACTGCGGCCCGATTCTCCCGAGACTCAACGGAGTGAGACCGCGACTTGCCGCCAATACGAAGCCAATCGGAAGGCTGGCCACTTTGCTTTTGAACAGTGAGTAGCCTGCGAGGGGGCGAAGCCAGCCAAGGGAGAATGCAGCAGTCGAATCCGGAAAATTGTGGGCGCAACGCACGCCCAATTCTAGAGGCAGCCTTTGTGCCGCCGTCCAGGGCATCGGGTATAGCCAGGGTGGCGCGGAAGTCGCCGACCCTTTTGGGGCCGGTTGCGTTCCCCAACAAGGTCAGGCGGTTTCCGGGACCGCAAAGTTGAGTAGGTTGAGGGGAATGTGTTCAACGGCTACTCAAATATCGGGCTCGATGACTTTTTCAATTGCTTTGGCTAGCTCCGTTCTAAAAAGCGTTCTCGCGGTCTTGGAGGGTTCTCTTGGAGCGTCGTGGGGCGAATTGGGGTTCTCGCATCCTATGACGCTATGGGCGTAGCAAGTTGGTAGCGGTTCGTGCTCTGGGTGAAAGTGAAATCTTACTCCGTCCGCAGCGCGCACTTCCCGGGGAACATCGCGGACGGCGCATTTGAAGACGCCCCAATTGGAAAGGTCTTTTCCGGCAGCATAATCCGGATGGAGCACATCGCGAGGAGCGCTAAATTGACTTCGATTGAACGATGGCCTCGGGAATGGGAGAGCCGCCGGAAGGAAGTTCCCATCGACGAAGTGTTCTTTCTTGAAACGCCGGAATAGGAACTCGTTCGGGTCGAATTCGGCTACGACCACTCTTGAGTCAGTGGGTAGGGGGGGCATGGGCGGGATCGGCTGCGAGAAAGGCCCTAATTACTTCGAGGGCGCCCGTAAGACTCTGTGGATCACGTTCGATTGGTGGAACAGCCGACGGGCAATCGGCACCATAGTGGGCAACAATAGTGTCTCCGTCGTTGTAAAACTCAATGTAGCTTGTTCTGCCCCTCGCGATGAAATATGCGGCGAGGCCGCCCCCTTCCGCGGAGGCGATGATGGTTGAGGGCAGCGTTTCTAGAGCTTGGGCTTCCCCAAGGAGCACTTGTGCCGCAGCGACAGAGTTGGGCGAGGGTGCCTCGGCACCGTACGAATCCCAGTTAGGCCCATAAGCCGAAGACTTGAAAAGCTGAGCTTGCAATGCGTCGAAGGCCTGAAGTTTCTGACTCGTTCTGCTAAAGATCTCAGACTCTGCCGCAGCGGGTGCCTTTTCGACAAAGATTGAAGCTATCTCGAGATCACGGCGGGGCCATCCATGCGTCGAGTCGAGGTTTATGGGTCGTGCGGTGATCGCCATTTTTCAAGTCTATCGCAGAGTATTGAGCAGTGTTTCGGTAATCGAGCTTTGGAAGGTTGTATTCTTCAGGTCTCTTACCTCGTCGATTCTACTCCATAGATCCTCATCCAAGAGTGACGCTGGAGCGAAGAAGACGAACTCGTTATCTATCATGATGGTGACAACATCAGACTTGGCCTTGTCAAAGGGATTGAGCGTGTGACGGATTAATAGCAACGCGTCGGACCTTCCAGTGAGGGGAAGTTCCAGATTGAGGTTGTATCGTTACAGTGTTTGGTGGGGGAGCCTTTTCGGGATTTCCGGGTAAATGGAGACATAGTCGCTGATCTCTTCACCCAGAGGCAAATCGATCGCATTGATGTACCTTACGGAGAATTGCGTTATGGGGATTGGTCCGACGGCGGAGCGATAGTTCGAACAAAGACTGCGGGCGGAGGTTCGGAAGGTGTCCCAATCTTCGTAGGGTGCGAGACGATGAAACGAAAATCCCGTTAGGCGGGCTTGGTAGGCTTGACGCCTATCTTCTGATACGAATTGCCATCCAACTTGACGTTTTGACATGCTTGTTTCCGATTCGAGCTTGATCTCGAACTTGGCCTGCATTTCGAGGATTTCGGATGTGCCAGGGTAGGGATTTGGCAGCGCCGCATTGATCGCCTTGAGTTGCGGGAGCATTTCGTCGGGGGACATCAGACTGATTCCGATGATTGCTTCAACGATTGGTGCTTTTGAGAGTTGGGCGGCTGGCGGCTGGGTTGTCGGCATGAGTGGGCGATTATGAGGGGTGGGGTTCGGCAATAGGTTGTCTTGAAATCGGCACAGGAGTGGTTCTGTGGACGAACATTCCAAACCCATTTTAACTGCGTTGGAATAGCGGTGGCTCATATAGGTGCTGGGGGCCGACGGGCGAATTGGCGCAGAGGGTCTTTTGCGGGGAACTTTTGTTTTGGGGGCTTCCGTAGATCGCCATAGGAAGCGTATTGCATGTCTAAATCTCCTACTCCAGCCTTGCTGCAAGGCACTCTCGACCTTCTGATTCTCCATTCGGTGGGTCGGGGGCCTTTGCATGGGTATGCCATTGCGCAGACCATTCATCTTCTGTCTGATGAGGTGCTAAAGGTTGAGGAGGGGTCTTTATATCCGGCGCTTTACCGGTTGGAGCTGAGCGGGGCTTTGTCGGCTTCGTGGGGGCTTTCGGAGAATAACCGGAAGGCTAAGTATTACGAGATTACCGCCGTGGGGCGGCGGATCATCGCCGAACAGCAGGCCACTTGGGAGCGGCTTTCCGGTGCCGTTGACCGGGTGTTGGCCCAGGAGCCGAAGTGATGCGGGGATTCCTTCTGAAGATTTTTCGGCGGCGGCGGATGGAAGCGGAGATTGACGCTGAGTTGGCTTTCCATCGGGAGATGGCGGAGGCGGCGGGCAATCCGATTCCGCTGGGGAATAGTAGCGTGATTAAAGAAAAAGCTTTTGATTTGTGGCGGTTCCAGTTTTTGGAGAATTTAGGACGGGACCTCGTCTATGCGCTGCGGGGGCTGCGGAAGAGCCCCGGGTTTGTAGGGACGGCTCTGCTGTCCCTGGGGCTGGGGATCGGGGTGAATACGACGATGTTCTCGCTGGCGGTGGAGTTTTTGCTGAGCGAACCGTCGGTGCGGGCGGGTTCCGAACTCGTCTACATCCGGAAAGGGGGAGGGAGCCACGCAGAGTTGAGAGAACTCGAACAGTTGCGGCGGAGCGGGGTGTTTGAAGACATCGCCGGGTTGAGGGAGATGGCCGGGGCTTTGGGTTTGTTGCTGGCGGTGATTAGGTTATATGGGGTGCTGGCTTATTCGGTGGTGCGGCGGACGCGGGAGATTGGGATCCGGATGGCGATTGGGGCGTCGCCTCGGGATGTGACGTGGATGGTGTTGGGGGAGTTCGGGGGGTTGGTGGTGGCGTTGCTGGTGACTCGGCCGCTGGCGATGTTTTTTGTGCCGGGGTTGAGCGCGACGGACGCGGGGAGTTTTGTGACGGTGATGGGGGTGCTGGGGGTGACGGGATTGTTGGCGGCGGTTGGGGTCGTGAGGCGGGCCCTGCGGGTGGATCCGGTGGAGTGTTTGCGGGAGTCTTGAGACCTCATTTGGCCGTTTTGGGGTCGGTGGTGGAAGTTTCCTGGTTTTCGATCCGAAGTTGATTTTTTACCGAGAAGACTCCAGAAACGCTGTTGGCCTGAATGTTGGCGATGTTGCTGTCCGTTGAGTTGGCGGCGACGCCGTCGAGGATGACGTTACCTTTATCGACGATGATGTGGATGGACGGTACTGCTTGGAGGGCGTATCGATTTAGCGCAGTGTGCCCGTAGATCGCCCTATAGAGCGCCATACGCAGTTGGTCGTCCATCGGCGAGAGAGGCAAAACGTTGATTTCGTTGACTATCTTGTCGATGCCTTCTATGTCCTTGATGACATTTTCGGCTGAGCTTTTGAGAGAAGGGCGCGTCACATCTCCCATCAGCTTGACGGTGGATCCATCGACGGAATAGGACAGACGGTCAAACACGCCATAGTAGGGGAGCATGACCAATTCGTGGTGGATGAGCCGTTCGAGGCGCATTCTTCCCTTAGTTGATTGGGCGGAAGATGCTCCGCAGGCCGCTAGCAGAATGAATACTATAGAGACTATTTTCACTGTAATTCTCCTTGTTGATGCGGACCTCCGCAAAGCGGGCATGTGCGGTAGTCCTGCTGAAAGAGACGACACAAACAGCGGGAAAAGTGTTTCACGAGTCAGTATTCGGTGGCGTTAAAGGGCATGGTTTGAATGGGATAGGATGAATAGACGAGTTTCCCTCCACTAACCAGGCACAGTGAGGGCTTAGAGGGAGTCCTAGCATGAATGGGAAGACGATCTGGTGGATGCTGAGTGAGACATTTGCGGGCTGGAATAGACATGAGGCTCCCCGCATGGGGGCGGCTTTGGCGTTTTACACGATTTTGTCCCTTGCGCCGTTGGTGATACTGGTGATTTCTTTTCTGGCTCTTGTTTTCGGACAGTCTTCAGCTCAGGAACAGCTGATTAGCCAAGTAAGGAACCTGGTTGGTCAGCAAGGCGCCGAAGCGGTTGAGGGGCTGATCGTACAGGCGCGGCAGCCGGCTTCGGGCTGGTTCGCCGCGATCATCGGCTTGATCACCTTATTAATCGGGGCGTCGGGCGTATTTGGGGAGCTCCGGAGTGGGCTCAACATGATTTGGAACGTTACACCCAGGATTGAGCACGGGTTATGGGGGGTGATCCGACAGCGGTTTTTTTCGTTTGGCATGGTTTTGGCGGTGGGATTCTTGTTGCTTGTTTCGTTGGTGGTGGGCACTGCGTTGGCGGCAGTGGGGAAGTTTTTTGGGGGGATGTTGCCGCTGCCGGAATTCGTGTTGGGTGCTCTGAATCAGGTGGTTTCCCTGGGCGGGACGGTGGTTCTATTTGCGTTGCTGTTTCGGTATGTGCCTGAAACGAGAATCGCGTGGCGAAAGCTATGGGTGGGCGCGATGGTGACGGGCATGATGTTTACGATAGGGAAGTTTCTGATTGGGCTTTATTTGGGGAAGGCTGGGGTGGGTTCGGCGTATGGTGCGGCTGGGTCGCTCGTGGTGATGATCGTTTGGGTTTATTATTCCGCGATGATTTTTCTGTTTGGGGCGGAGTTTACTTATGTGTGGGGACGTTACGAGGGGGATGCGAAACCGAAGCATTGAGGTGGTGCGGTAGAGGTTCGGGGCAAGCTGGACTCGGTTGCGCAGGGGTTTTGTTCGCATTCTGGGATGTATCGCGATGTCGGTAGAAAGCGGATAGACTAACGGACTACGGCTTATGGAACCAGAACTGGAGCGGCTGCGGGCTCGGGTGGATGAGTTAGAACGGCGGTTGGCGGCGGTGGAGTGGCGGGTGGGGATGGCTCCGTTGGTGGCTCCGGTTTTTGCTCCTCCGCCTTTGCCTCCTCCAATGCCTCCTCCGTTGTTTGTGCCGGAGCCGGTGGTGGCGGCAGTTGCGGTTTCTAATGCGGACACCGTGGAGACGAACGCGGGGTTGGTTTGGGCGAATCGCATCGGGGCGATTACGATGATTCTGGGCGTGGCTTTCGCGTTTCTCTACGCGGTGGACAACGAGATGATCGGGCCGACGGGGCGGGTGCTTTGCGGGTTAGTGGCGGGGATGGTGGCTTTGCTGGCGGGTGATCGGCTTTGGCACAGGCAGCACCAGGTTTTCGCGCAGGGGATTACGGCGCTGGGGATCTGCATTCTTTACTTCTCGTTCTACGCCGCTTATCAGCTTTACCATTTGATTCCGCAGACGTTGGCTTTTGCGGGGGCGACGGTGACGACGGCTTTGGGCGGGGCGCTGGCTCTGCGATACGATGCGCGGACGATTGCGATTTTGGCTTTGTTTGGTGGGTATTTGGCTCCGTTTTTGGCTTCGTCGTCGGAGCCGAATGATTTGTTCTTTGGTTCGTATCTGCTGGTTTTGAATGCGGTGGGGTTGGCACTGGCGCGGAGGAAGGATTGGATTTCCGTGGACGTGATGGCGGCGGTTTCGACGGTCGTGTTGTTTGCTGTTTGGTTTGGGGAGCGCAGGGCTGAGATGTCGCCGGGGTTTGCGGGGTTTGCGGTGGCTCAGTTTTTGATTTTCGCGCTGTCTCCGTTTGTGTTGCTTCGGATGGGGGCTCCGGCGGTGGCGATGTTGGCGGTGGGTTGGATGTGTGGGGTGGGATCGTCTTCGGTTTATTGGGCCTGGGCGGCAGTGGTGGGCTTGGTGGGAGTGGGGTTGGCTTGGCGGGAGGGGAATGATCAGCGGCTGGCGGCGTCGGTGATTGGCTGGGTGGTGGGATTTATCCAGTGGACTCCGGGCGGGGCATCGCATGGGTCTTTGTTCGCGGGGCTGGCGGGCGGGTATGTGGGTTACTTGGGGGTGACGGTATTGCTGCCCGCGCTGCGGCGGACGATGGGTAGTTACTTGACGATCGCCGTGAATGCCGTATTTTTCTATGGCATGTGCTACGGGTGGTTCCAGAGGGAACATGCTGGGTATATGGGGTTGTTGGCGGTGGTGGTGGCGGCTTCGTTTCTGGGAGCCGCGGTGTACCTTAAGGGGAGCGGGATGCCGCCGGAGATGATGTTGGTGTGCGCGGGTTGGGCGCTCGCATTTGTGACCTTGGCGATTCCAATCCAGATGACCGGGTATAGCATTACGCTGGCGTGGGCGGTGGAATGTGCCGTGTTGGCTTTCCTGGCGATGCGGTTGCAGAACCAATGGGCGTTTGCGGCTTCGTGGGTCGTTGGCTTTCTGGCTTTGGCGGTTGTGTTTTCTTATGACGCGGGGCGGGCTTGGGGGGCGGCGTATTCGCCGGTGATAAACGGACGGTTTATTCCATTTGTGGTGGTGGCGTTAGGCTTGGGGGCGAACGCTTACTGGACGAGTAAGCTGGAGTTTCTGCCGCGAGCGATGGCGGGGGTGCCGCTGGTGGCGGCGCACTTTACGATGTTGGCGGGGTTGCATTTGGAGGCGTTTGCCTGGATTGGAACGGGGGACAGCAAGATGGCTTTTACGGGTTCTTTGTTGATGGCGCTGTATGGGTTGGCGTTGATGGGGCAGGGGATGGCGCGGAGTTTCCGGTTGCATCGGGTGTTGGGGTTGGGTTTGTTCGCTTTGGTTGTGTTGAAGTTGTATCTGTACGATATTTGGCAGTTGGATCGGTTCTACCGGATTGTGGCGTTTGTGGTTTTGGGGGCGCTGCTGCTTTCGGGGTCGTTCCTTTATTCTCGGTATCGGCATCGGCTGCTTGAGTTACTTCGAAATGATAAAGAAGCTTAGTTTGGCGGGGTTGGCGGCGGGGTTGCTGACGGCGGCTTTTGCTCCGGAGGGATGGCTGTATCGGCAGAAGGTGGAGGTGGCGGGGCCGGTGACGCGGGTTACGCTGGATCGGGAACTTTATGCGGGGGCGGCGGGGAGTCTGGAAGATTTGCGGGTGGTGAGGGACGGGGTGGAGGTTCCCTACTTGTTGCGGGTGGCGCACGCAGTGAGGGTGGGCGGGGAGGTAGGGGTGCGGGTGGTCAATAGAGAGACGCGGGGCGAGAGTTTGTTTGTGACTCTGGAGTTTGTCGGGAAGATTGTGTTGCACAACCAGGTGAGGTTGGAGGTTTCGCGCGAAGAGTTCCGGAGCCAAGTGAAGATTGAGGGGAGTGACGATGGGCGGCAGTGGGGGACGGTGCGGCAGGGGGCATATATCTTCCAGTACAAGACGGATGGGGGCCAGTTGGCGAGGCATACGACGCTGCGTTATCCGGATTCTCGACGGCGGTTTTTGCGGCTGACATTGAGCGGCTGGCCGGAGGCGTCTGAGTTTACAGGGGCGACGGTTTGGAGCGATACTTCGGCTGAGGGGCGGCGGTCGGAGATTTGGGGGGTTTCGCGTCCGAGTTACGAGACGAAGAATCGGACGACTTGTACGGTGCTGGACACCGGTTCACGGGCTCCGCGGGATACGGCGCGGATGACGGTGGCGGCGGGACGGGAGCAGTTTTACCGGAGTGTGACGGTGGAGCATAGTTTGGACGGGAAGGCTTGGGCATGGGCGGGGGCCGGGGCGATTTATCGGGTGCCGGGGGAAGAGAGTTTGGCGGTGACGTTTGCGGAGACGCAGTTTCCGTGGCAGCGGTTGTGCGTGTATCAGGGGGACGATGAGGCGGTTTTGTTGGAAAGTGTGAAGCTATCGGGCGTGGACCGGGAGGTGTTTTGTCGGAGCGCGGTGGCGGGGGGGTATTGGCTGTATGCGGGAGCGACGGCGGCGGCGAAGGGTCCGGAGTATGATTTGGCGCGGACGGCGGGGGCGGAGCTTTTGAGTTCGGGGCAGGCGGGGAAGCTGGGGGCACGGGAGGCTAACCCGGGATACAAGCCGCCGCCGGAGCCGGTGAAGCCTTGGACGGAGCGGTTCCCGGGGTTGCTTTACACGGTGATGGGGGTGGCGGTGGTGGGGATTGGGTGGATGGCTTTGCGGTTGTTGCGGACTTAGGCGGTGTCCTTGTATTGCTGACGGAGACGGGTTAGTTCGGCTTCCAGCTTTCTGATGAGCACCGTGTTTTTGGGGTCGTTGTAGATATTGCGGAGTTCGTTGGGATCGTCCTTCAGATCGAAGAGTTCCTTGTATCCGCGGTCGGTGTAGTAGTCGATGAGCTTGTAGCGATGGGTACGGACGCCTCGATGGGGGGTGACGCGGTGGGGGGTGAGGTAGGCGAAAGTGGGGTCGGAGGCGAGGTCTGCGGAGGTGATGCGCTCGGCCCAGGAGTTTTCGTAGTAGTGGTAGTAGATGGACTTGCGCCACGTGGCGGGGGGCTTGCCGGTGATGACGGGGACCAGGCTTTTTCCCTGCATTTGGGCAGGTATAGGGAGGCCGGCGGCGGCGAGGATGGTGGGGGCGTGGTCGATGTTCATGACCATGGCGGGCGAGACTTGGCCGGGTTTGGCTAGACGGGGGAAACGGATGAGGAGGGGGACGCGAAGGGAGGGTTCGTACATGAAGCGTTTGTCGTACCAGCCGTGCTCGCCGAGGTAGAAGCCGTTGTCAGAAGTGTAGATTACGAGGGTGTTGGTGGCTTGGCCGGATTTGTCGAGATGGTCGAGGACGCGGCCGAGGCCTTCGTCGATGCCGACGACGTTGCGGTACATATCCTTGACGAAGCGTTGGTAGATCCAGTGTTTGCGTTCGGCGGGGGAGAGGGTTTTGGGGAGGTCGGGGTAGTCGGGCGCGAGGCTGAGGTCGAGGCCCATGTCCTCGGCTTCACGGGCGATTTTGCGATTGGCGAAATCGTCGTTGAAGTCGAGAGGGAGGG
>Ga0105046_10011803_pt1 | contig 13568 bp, 9 predicted proteins | sample MAT03_FD_78385 | JGI IMG/M metagenome (GOLD analysis project Ga0105046, IMG submission 78385) | Freshwater microbial communities from Lake Fryxell liftoff mats and glacier meltwater in Antarctica - MAT-03 (megahit assembly) | ecosystem: Environmental > Aquatic > Freshwater > Ice > Liftoff... | reverse complement strand
ATAAGGATCGGGTCCTGACACCCTTTTCCACGCTTCGCGCGGAAGAAGGGTGGCGAGACCCTATGAGAGCAACCGGCGCAGCAGATGCATTGCCACAAGGGCCGAGCGTTCCCGGACGTCCCGGCGTCCGCCCGGAATCACCGGACTCAACGTCTTCGTCCGGCCGTCGGCGGTCATCGCGTGGAAACAGACGAACCCGACCGGCTTCTCGTCCGTACCACCGTCCGGGCCGGCGATACCGGTGATCGAGATCGCGACATCGGCCCCGAAGCGCTCGAGCACACCTTCAGCCATCGCCCTCGCCGTCTCCGGCGACACGGCCCCGAGCTCACGCAGCAGCTCCGGATCCACGCCGAGCACGTCGGCCTTCGCTTCATTCGAATAAGAAACGACTCCACCGGCGAAGTAACCGGAAGCCCCGGGCAGATCGGTGATCCTCGCCGCCAGCAGTCCGGCGCTGCAGGATTCGGCGACGGCCAGTGTGTGCCCGTCCAGCAGCCCGGCGACCATCTCGTCGATCGAAGTGCCGTCGAGGCTGTACAGCGTGCTCTCATGACGCTTTCGCAACTGTTCCCGCAGGTCCTCGGCCGTACCGGCAGCATTATCCCGGTAACGCACATCGATCTCGACTTCACCTTTACGCAGGCAGGTCGTGACTTCGAGCAGGTCGATCTCCAGGCCTTCCTCCTCGATCTCCCTGAGGCTCAGGGCAAGCTCTGATTCGGGGGTGCCGAACATGCGCAGCCGGTAGAAGTTGAGTTGGGTGGCTCGTCCGGTGATCTCCTTGATCAGAGGAACCTCGAGCGCGGTCCTCCACATCGGCTGCAGCTCACGCGGCGGCCCGGGCAGCACAAGCACGACCAGACCATCCGGCCCCGGCACCACCAGTCCGGGCGCAGTACCCACCGGATCAAGTGGTGTCGCACCTTCCGGAACCATCGCCTGCTTGCGGTTCGCCGCGTTGAGCGCGTCGGTCGCGAGGTCGATCGCCGTCGATCGGGCAAAACGGGCCAGGATCTTCCGGATCTTGTTTTCCATCTCGACATCCAGAGCAAGCGGACGGCCGGTGAACTCACCAACCACTTCGGCGGTCAGGTCATCGGCCGTAGGCCCTAGACCACCAGTGGTGATGATCAGGTCGAGTCCGATATCGGCCATGTGCCGCAGGCCGTTCAGCAGGTCGTCACGATGATCGGCAACGATCAGGATCTCCGCCAGTTCGACCCCGAGACCGGTCAGCTGCTCGGACAGCCAGGGACCGTTCCGGTCCTGGATCGTAGCGGTGAGCACCTCGGTGCCGGTGACCAGAACTCCGGCCCGTACCGTTTCCTGTTTCTCGTCCGCCATCGAACCGACCCTACCGTTCGGGCGGAGCCGGAAGCAGGTAAGTGCTTACGTCCCGGTGTCGCTGCCGGGCGGAGGCGGAATCTCTTCGGGAGCGGAGTCGAGCACGACTCCTGCATCCGGAGTTTCGGGCTCTTCATCGCCGAAAGCCTGGCCACGGCCGAGGACCCTGGACAGGTCAGCCGCGGTGATCAGAACCTGGCGCGGCTTCGAGCCTTCGTAACCGGAGATGACACCACGGCGTTCAAGCATGTCGACCAGTCTGCCGGCCCTGGTGTAACCGACCCGGAGCCGACGCTGGATCATTGAAACGGAAGCGGTTTCAGTGTCGACCACGAGCTGGATCGCTTCGTCGAGCAGGTCATCCTGGTCCGGGTCGAAGTCACCATCGCCGCCTTCTCCTTTGACGGGTTCGACTTCGGCCAGCAACTCCTGCTCGAATTCGGGTTCGCCCTGATCGGACCAGAAATCGGTGATCCGCGCGATCTCTTCCTCGGAGACGAAGGCACCCTGGATGCGCTGAAGCTTGGAGGTACCGGGACCGCGGAAGAGCATGTCTCCCTGGCCCAGCAGGGCTTCGGCGCCGCCCTGGTCGAGGATGACCCGGGAGTCGGTCTGCGAGGAGACGGCAAAAGCGATCCGGGACGGGATGTTGACCTTGATCGTGCCGGTGATGATGTCAGTCGAAGGACGCTGGGTCGCCAGCACCAGGTGGATGCCGGTGGCGCGTGACTTCTGCGCCAGCCTGATGATCGAGGACTCGACGTCGGCTGGAGCGACCATCATCAGATCGGCGAGCTCGTCAATCACACACAGGATGTGCGGCAGCTTCGGTTCCCCGGCTTTGGCCTGGATCACGTTGTAGTCGGCGATGTTCCGGGCGCGGGCTGTCTTCATCAGGCCGTACCTGGTTTCCATCTCGGCGATCAGGTTCTGAAGGACATTGGCGGCCAGCTTGGGGTTGGTCACCACCGGCGTCAGCAGGTGGGGGACCGCCTCGTAGTGGTTCAGCTCGACCTGTTTCGGGTCAACCAGCACCAGGCGCACTTCGTTCGGCGAAGAATGCATCAGGATCGAGGTCAGGATCGCGTTGACGCAGCCGGACTTGCCCGACCCGGTAGTGCCGGCGACGAGTACGTGCGGCATGGTCGCAAGGTCGGTCGAGACGGCCTTGCCGTCGATGCCTTTGCCCAGCCAGGCGAGCAGCGGTGACGCCTTCGCTGAAGGCGCCGAGTAGATGTCCCCGAGCTTGACCATCTTGCGGCTCGAGTTCGGAACCTCGACCCCGACCGCCTGCTTGCCCGGGATCGGCGCCAGGATGCGGATATCGGTTGAAGCGAGCGCGTAGGCGAGGTCGTTCGACAGCTCTGAAACCTTCTTGACCTTGGTTCCCGGCGCGAGCTGGAGTTCAAAGCGCGAGACATGGGGTCCCGATACGACACCGATGATCTTCGCTTCGACGCCGAAGTGCCCCAGGGTCTCGACCAGCTTGCGGGCCAGCTCTTTCTGCTCAACCGGGTCGGGACCGATGTCCTTCGAGCCACGGTCGAGAACCTTTACGGTCGGCTTGTAATACGAAACCTCTTCGGCGGTGGTCGCACCACGCTTCTCGCCCATCGGCGTCAGTTCGAGCTGCTCGACCTTTTTGCCCTGGATCCCGGCGGCTCGCTCGGCGACCGAATCGCGCTCATCCTCGATCAGCGTGTTGTCCTCTTCAAGCGGGACTTCGGGCGGAGCTTCGAACTCTTCTTCGAGGTCGGCGAGTTCCTGCTCGAAATCATCACTGAAGGTTCCGGAATCACCTTCTTCCGGCCTGACCGGATCGGCGACCGGTGACGAAGTCCCGCCCGCCCCGGCGAAGATCTCGATCGGTTCGAGTTTCTCGGTCCTGTCGGAAATGGTCGGCTCTCCGCCCTCTTCGGCCCATATGTCAACTTCGATCGGTGACTTCGGTGATGCTTCTTCCGGCAGGGCGATCTCGGCTGTATCCGCGTCATTGGTCGCTTCAGCGGTGATCGGGTGGTCGAAAAGGTCGGGCGAGATGAGTGGTTCCGTCAATTGGTCGCCTTTGGCTTCCACTTCGGCCACGGTTTCTTCTTCGTCAGGGAGGTTTCGGGAAAGGACCCGGGTCGCTTCCGCCGACGTCACGGCGGTCTTCTTGATCGCGGTGCCGCCGCGACTCAGCACGGCGGCAACGGTGGTTCCGGTCAGCAGCAACACACCGGCGATCAGCGCGAAAGTGGCGATCAGGTGGGCGCCGAAAGGCTGCAGCGCGGTCGCGAACAGCCAATAGAATGACTCGCCGATTACCCCGCCATGGTCGGGGAACCACCCGGAATCGAAGTAGCTGACGTTGTCACTGCGACCGCCGCCCATGCCGAGTGTGCCGGCAGCGAAAGCGAGCAGCAGTCCGGCCAGCAGGACGCCGGCTCCGGTACGAAGCGGACGGGTGGAGGGCAGCGAAGGACGGAAGATCAGGATCGCGGCGACCGCGAAGAGCGCGACCGGAATGACATATGCGGCGAGGCCGATCACGTAGAGCAGCCCGTCGCGGATGCCGGAGCCAAGGCGACCGCCATCCCAGCCGAAATAAAGGACGAAAACGAGGTAGATGCCGAGCAGGACGCAACCCAGTCCGATCAGGTCCAGATGGCGCTGGTCGAGCGGCTTCTTCTCCTGCTTGACTTCCTTCTTCGAACCGGGCTTTCTGGCACCCTTGGCCGGGCGCTTCTTCGAAGCGCGCCTGGATTCACGTACGAACATTGTCCTGTTTTTCTACGGAAGGGCCCCAACCCCTCCCCGGCGTTCTTTAGACTTGCGCCAATGGTGAGTCCAGAGGACACAACTGGCGGGCGAATCCTCGTGATCGAGGACGACGCCGAAATCGTCGACGTGCTGCGGCGAACCCTGCGGGCGGAGGGTTATGAGGTCCGCGCCAGCGGCGACGGGCCCGACGGACTGGAGGTCAGCCGCGAGTTCCTTCCGGACCTGGTCGTGCTCGACCTCGGCCTCCCCGGCATGGACGGGCTGGAGGTCTGCGCCCGGATCCGTGAAACCTCCGAGGTGCCGATCCTGATGCTCACCGCCAGGGTTGAGACCGACGACCGGGTCACCGGACTCGACAGCGGCGCTGACGACTACCTGGTCAAACCGTTCGAGCGGTCTGAGCTGCTGGCCCGCATCCGGGCCCTGCTGCGCCGCCACCCCCCGCGCGGTTCGGCGATGATCACGGTCGGTGACCTCAAGCTCAATCCCGACTCGCAGGAGGCCCTGCGCGGGGAACGTGAGGTCGAACTGACCAAACGCGAATTCGAACTTCTTGAATACCTGATGAGGAACCAGCGTCTCGTCATTTCGAGGGAACGCCTGCTGGAAGAGGTCTGGGGATATGACCCGCTTGATGAAACGAACACGATCGACGTTTTCATCTCCAACCTCCGCCGGAAGCTCGAGGAAGGCGGGGAACCCCGCATCCTCCACACCAAGCGCGGAGCCGGCTACGTGATCAAGGCCTGAGATGGGCTTCCTGCCAGGCCTGCGTGAATCGAAGTTCTGGCCGCCAAGCTGGCCGATCCGCTGGAAACTGGCCGCAGTCTCGTCGGGCCTGACATTTGTCATCCTGGTCGCTTTCGGTTTCGTGGTCGGACAACTGACCACGCAGCAGCTGCGCGACAACTACGCGGCCGATACTGAAGCAGCCGCGAATGACCTGATCAGCGACGTTCGCCGGGTGAACGCAATCACGCCTGCCTATCCGGTCCGCGACCGGATCTCCGAACTGGTCGAGAATGCCGGCGGGCCGGCGGACGTGACTTCGATCGTCAATTCGGTCCCGGACACGATCTCGTCGAAGAATGCCGGAGCCCTCGGCAACCTGCGCCTGGACAGCAAGATCACCCAGTCCGGCGGTTTCCAAGTGGCAACCCTTGCCTACGAAGACCCGCCCGGCAGCGGCAACACGCTCGGCTTCGTGAGGGTTGGCCGGCCGATCGCCCGGCTCGACGCCTCAGTCAACCGGATCTGGATCTCGGTACTGGCCGGAACCCTGGGAGCCACCCTTCTTGCTGCCCTGGCCGGCGTCGTGCTGTCCCGCCGCGCCATGCGTCCGATCTCGAAACTGACATCCGCAGCAGGCGAGGTAGCCCGTTCCCGTGATCCCTCGATCACGCTCGATGACCCGGTGGCCGATGACGAAGTCTCGGAACTCACCAGGACCTTCAACGACATGCTGCACGAGCTATCGCTCGCCAGAACCGAGCGCGAAAGATCCCTCGCCCGGCAGAGGGAGTTCGTGGCTGACGCCTCGCACGAACTGCGCACACCGCTGACCAGCGTGCTGGCGAACCTCGAACTGCTCGAGCACTCGCTCACCGGCAAGGGCCGGGAACTGGAACTGGAGAGTGTCGAGTCCGCACTGCGTTCGTCACAGCGTATGCGCCGCCTGGTCGCCGACCTCCAGATCCTGGCTCGGGCCGATTCCGGCCGAATCATGCCGACCACCGCCTGCGACCTTGCGGAGATTGCCGGCAACGCGGTCGAAGAAGTCGAACCCCTTTCAGAGGACCACAGGATCGAACTCGAGGCCTCCGGCCCGGTCATGGTCCTCGGCACCGCCGATGACCTCCACCGGGTGATCCTCAACCTGGTCGACAACGCGGTCCGCCACACGCCAGAGGGTTCGACCATCACCGTGGCGATCGAAACAGCGCAGCAGGCCGGGCGTGCGGTGCTGTCGGTCTCGGATGACGGCCCCGGTATCCCAGAGGAGCTGAGGCCCCAGATCTTTGACCGTTTCGTGAGAAACACCGGCCCCGGAGACCGCGCATCCTCGAATGGCACCGGCCTTGGCCTGGCGATCGTCTCAACCATCGCCCAGGGCCACGGCGGAACCGCCACGGTCGGCAATTCTCCCAGTGGTGGAGCTAAATTCTCGGTCGACCTGCCGCTGCTGGAGGATGAGACGGGCGAACCTCAAGGAAACCGTTAGTGAAGCTTTAGGACCTTTTTAAGGCCCCGGCCTATCTTTCTTAGCGGACGAGACACATGAACCCGCCGGGGATCTCCCCCAGACTGCCTCGGCGGGTTCAACTTTCTTCCCTAAGAGTTAAAACAGCACAAGCGGTCAGGCCCCCTCTCCCCCTAGGCTTGGCCGTTTTGCCGTTAAGAGTCCGACCGCGGTTGCAGCCGAACGAACGTCAGACGTCTCCGAAGCACGAACCTATCGCGACTTAACCGAAATAGTCGGCAAATTCCCGACAGGTTCCCAACCCGAAGGCCACAAAGTGTGGACCAGGCAGCAAACCGAGAAACCCGGGTCGCACAGCGAAGCGACCCGGGTTCCTTGTCCCTGCCGCCAGACGTGCATAGGCGGACACCGGGCGCCGCTCGCCAACCACCCCTGCAAAAGAAAGGGCCGCCCGGAGGCGGCCCTTTCGAGGCAGCATCTTCAGCCGCGAGGCAACATCCCTAAACCTCGATGACCACCGGCACGACCATCGGGCGCCTCTTCAGCTTCTTCCAGATGAACTTCGCGAGTTCATCGTGGAGGTCGCCCTGAATCAGCTCGACGTTACGGACCCCTGCTTTCGCCTTTTTCTCCAGGGAGTCCTCGACCAGGTCCTTGATCTCGTCGGTGAATTCGATTTCGTTGTCGAGGGTGCCGACACCACGCAGGATGACCTCCGGGTCGGCGACCACGTCGCCGTTGTCGCTGGCGATCGTCGAGATGACGATGAAAATTCCGTCAGCGGAAATCGTGCGGCGGTCCCTCAGGGAAGCGTCGTTGGGGTCGGCGAGTTCGACACCGTCGACGTAGATCATGCCGGAAGTCTCCTCTTCACCGAACCTGGCACCATCAGGTCCGATCAGAAGCGGTTGACCGTTCCTGCCGCGGAAGATGTTCTCGGCCGGTACCCCGACGGATTCGGCCAGTTCGGAATGGAGCCTGATCCGCTGGAAGTCACCGTGGACCGGCAGCACGTACTTCGGTTTGGTCAGGTTGAGCATCATCTTGATCTCTTCCCGGAAACCGTGGCCGGAAGCGTGGATCGGTGCGGACTTGGCGGTCACCACCGACGCGCCGATCTCGTAGATTCGGTCAATGGTCTCGTTGACGGCTCGCTCGTTACCGGGTACCGGCGAAGCTGAGAACACGACGGTGTCCCCCGAATGGAGTTCCATGTCGCGATGGTCGTTGTTTGCCATGCGGCGCAGGGCCGAGAACGGCTCACCCTGGGAGCCGGTCGACATCACGACGACCCGTTCGTCGGGGAAGTCCTCGATGTCGCGTGGCTGGATCAGGATTCCGGCAGGCGCGTTGGCGATGCCCAGGTTGGAAGCAATATTGAAGTTCTTGCGCATCGAGCGGCCGACCAGGGCCACCTTGCGGTCGAGGGCTTCGGCGGCGTCGATCACCTGCTGGACGCGGTGGATATTCGAAGCGAAAGAAGTGACGATGATGCGGCCCTTGCAGCGGCTGAAGGTCTCCAGAAGCGCCGGGCCGACACTCGACTCTGAAGGTGAGACACCGGGCCGGTCGGCATTGGTCGAATCGCCGGCAAGCAGCAGCAGTCCGTCACGGCCAAGCTCGGCAAGTCGCGAAACGTCTGCCGGACGTCCATCGACCGGTGTCTGGTCGAACTTGTAGTCACCGGTGAAGAAGATCTTGCCGAGGTCGGTGCCGAGCACAACACCACGCATGTCGGGAATGGAATGGGACAGATGCACCAGTTCGAGTTCGAACGGTCCGGCCTGAACCTTCTGGCCGGCCGGCAGTTCGGTCAGTGGCGCGTTGCCGAGCTTGTGCTCGTCGAGCTTCGAACGGACCATGCCGACAGTCAGCATGCCGCCGTAGATCGCCTTCGGGAAACCGATCTCGCGCAGAACGTATGGCAGCGCGCCGACGTGATCCTCGTGGCCGTGGGTGAGCACGATCGCTTCGATGTCATCGGCCCGTCCGCGCAGGTACTCGAAGTCGGGCAGCACCAGGTCGATGCCGAGCATGTCGGGTGTAGGGAACATCAGCCCGGTGTCGATCACTACGATTTTGCCGCGGTACTCGACCACGGACATGTTCTTGCCGATCTCTCCGAGTCCGCCCAGGGGCAGAATCTTGATTTCGTCGCTCATGACTTCAGGCTCTCGTTCAGGTTGATTCCAGCTTGTTCAATCAAAGTTCGGATTTCTGCTTTCTCGTTTTCGGTCGCTTCGACCATCGGCAGGCGCATCGTGGCCGGACAGCAGCCGGCCATTTCAAGTGCGGCCTTGACCGGTATTGGATTGGTTGTAACGCCCATCGCTGCGTAGACGGGTCTCAAGTTCTTGTCGATCGTTTCGGCGCCTTCGGTGTCACCGGCCTGGAACAGGTCCCAGATCTGGCGCATCGCGTTGCCGGCGATGTGGGATGCGACAAGGATGCCGCCGGTCCCTCCCAGCTTTAGCGCGTCCATGAAGGAGCCATCGTTTCCGGCCAGCAGGTCGAGGCCGGGGATGTCCTGCAGCTCGCTGTCGTTCGCCTGCTTGACGGCGACCACGTTCTCGATCGTGGCGAGTTCGGCGAGCAGATCAGGTGACATATTGACCACGGTTCGGGTCGGCACGTTGTAGAGGACCATCGGCAGGGCCGGTTGGGCCTCCGCGACGGCACCGAAATGTCCGAGAATTCCGGCCCGGTTGGGCAGGTTGTAGTACGGCGTGGCGATCAGGCTGGCGTGAGCGCCCGCCTGGGCTCCGGCCTTGGTCAGCTCGACCGAATGGCGGGTGTCGTTCGAACCGCTGCCGAAGATGACCGTCGCTTCGTCGCCGACCTCGTCGAGTACGGCTTCGAGCAGGGCCAGTTTCTCTTCATCTTCGAGTGTCGGGGACTCCCCCGTGGTTCCGGAGACAACAACTCCATGCGAACCATGTTCGATCAAGTCACGCGCAAGTTTGCGCGTGGAAGGCACGTCGACGTTGCCGTCGACGTCGAAAAAGGTGGCCATTGCCGTGATAACACCCTGGATCTCGCTCACGGCAGCCACCCTATTCGATTACGATTAGCCAAATGCGGGCGCCCGGCGATGCGCCCACGGGTGCGCTTCTTCGAGCTGCGCCGCGACACGGACGAGAATGTCCTCGCGCCAGATCGGGGCCACAAGCTGAATTCCGATGGGCAGGCCCTCGTCACTCATCTCCAGTGGAACGGAAATCGCCGGCTGGCCGGTTGCGTTGAAAGCACCAGTGAAATTGGCGAACCGGCGGGCCTTGAGCATCGCGTCCATCGGATCGTCGCCGTACTGGTCATAGTGGCCGAGTTTCGGCGGTAGTGCTCCCAGGGTGGGTGTGAGTACCAGGTCGACCCCGTTCTCGTAGATGCCGGCGATCATTCGTGCCATCAATTGGTGCGCCCCGATCGCCCCGAGGTACTTGGCTCCGCTCTCGGAGCGGCCCCGCTCGATCAGCGTCCAGGTGAGCGGCTCGACGTCGTCGGCGGTCAGTTCACGGCCAACGATCTTTTCGACGATCCCGGCGGTTTGTGCCATGCCTGCCGCCCAGCGGGTGATGAAGGTTTCGTAGAGCTCATCGGCTTCACCGAGCTCGGGCAGGACGGCACCGGAAACGTTGTGGCCGAGGGCTTCGAGCTTGCGGCCGGCAGCATGTGCGGCCTCGATCACCGCCGGTTCGAGCAGGTCACCGGTCATCGACTCGGTGAGGATGACGATGTTCAGGGTGCCGGGATCCGCTCCGAGTTCCTGGACGTACGGCCGTTCCGGATCGGGGCAGCCGTAAGGGTCACCCGGCTCGGCTCCGTGGACCCAGTCGAGCATGGTCGCCGTGTCCCGCACTGTCTTGCTGACGACCAGTTCGGAAACCAGGCCGGACATCGAGTCACCCATCAGCGGACCCTGTGACACCCGGGCCCGGCTCGGCTTGAGGCCGACCAGCCCGCATGAGCTGGCCGGGATACGGATCGAACCGCCACCATCGGTTGCGTGGGCCATCGGCACGATTCCGGCAGCAACTGCGGCAGCGGAACCGCCGCTGGAGCCACCTGTGCTTCGGGTCAGGTCCCAGGGATTCTTCGATGGGCCATGTGATTCCGGTTCGGTGGTCGGCAGGATGCCGAACTCGGGAGTATTGGCCCGCCCCATCGTGACCAGTCCGGCCGAACGGAACTTGGCACCAAGGAAGGTGTCGAAAGGCACGGTCATGCCGTGTTCCTTGAGCAGGCGGTTACCCATGTGCATCGGCTGGCCGGCCAATCCGGCACCGAGATCCTTGAAGATGAAAGGCACGCCGGTGAACGGTCCGGCCGGCAGGTCGGTCTCGGCGAGTGCGGCGGCCGCTTCGTATTCCGGATGAATGATCGCGTTGATCTCGGGGTTGATCTGTTCGGCGCGTTCAACGGCGATGTCGAGCAGCTCAAGGGCACTCATCTCGCCACTGGCGACGAGGTCGGCCTGGGCGGTTGCGTCGAGTCCCCTGATTTCTTCACTCATGCGAGGAGCTTCTCCAATCCGACCGTGAACCGGTCTTCGAGCTGGCCTACCTTACGGACCGAGAGCACGACTCCCGGCATGAACGACGAACGGTCGATGCTGTCATGGCGGATCGAGAGGGTCTGGCCCTCACCGCCGAACAGGACTTCCTGATGAGCCACGAGGCCTGGCAGCCTGACCGAATGGATCGGCTGGTGGACGTGGCCACCGGCAGCCGTGATCAGCTCTTCGGTGCGTTTGGCGGTACCGGAAGGTGCGTCGAGCTTGCGATCGTGGTGGAGTTCGATGATCTCGCACTCCGGCATGAACTTCGCGACCTGCTCGGAGAGGGTCATCAGCAGCACCGCCCCAATCGCGAAATTGGGGGCGACGAAACAGTTGGCTTCAGTGCCGCTGCTCTCGGCTGAGTTCTTCAGCCGATCGAGGTCGAACCCGGTGGCACCAACGACCACATGAACGCCGGCCTCCAGGCATTGGATCGCGTTCTGCAGTGAGGTGTCCGGAGTGCTGAACTCGACCACCACGTCGACATCCCCGAGGATCTCGGAAAGTTCGATATCGAGGGCGGGGTCGGCGCGACCGGCCAGTTCCATCCCGTCGGCTTCTTCCACCGCCGCGCAGACGGTCGAACCCATCCTGCCGGCGGCACCGGCGACCCCCACCCGGATCATGCCGTCAGGGCCTCGCTCACGGGCGCCACGGCAGCCTTGAAACGGTTTTCGTCACGGCCGACGCAGGCGGTCGAAAGGCTCTCCCGTGAATAGATCCCGGCGGAAAGCTCAGAGATGTCCTCGACCGTGACCTGATCGACCCGTTCAAGCATCTCGTCGAGGGTAAGCAGCGGCAGGTCGTGCAGCGCCGAGCGGGCGATGCGCGACATGCGGGCGGCGCTCGATTCGCCGGAAAGCACCAGGCGGCCCTTGACGTGTTCCTTGGCCCGGGCCAGTTCGTCACCCGAGACTGGCTCGGTCCGGATCTTCTCGAGCTCGGTACCGATGATCGCGCAGGCTTCTTCGATGTTGTCTTCGCGGGTGCCGACGTAAATCGCGGCCACGCCGGTATCGGTGAACTGCTCGGAGTAACTGCCGACCGAGTAAGCCAGGCCGCGGTTCTCCCGAACTTCACGGAAAAGCCTGGAAGAGCTGGAGCCGCCGAAGATCGAGTCGAGAACGGCCATCGCGAAACGGCGCTCGTCAGCCCGGTTGATGCCGGGTCCGCCGAAGCAGACGTGGTACTGCTCGGTGTCCTTGACAGCGAACACGCAATTGCCGGTGGCCGATGGGTTCTGTGGGGTGATCTCGCCCACCTTGCCGGAAGTGGCCGGGCTCAGCTTCTCGGTCATCGCGACGATCTGTTCGTGGTCGACGTTGCCGGCCGCCGCGACGACGATGTTGCCGGCGGCATAACGCTGCCGGTGGTACTCGGCGATCTCCGGGACCGGGATGTTCGCGATCACCTCGGCGTCACCGAGGATCCGGCGGCCGAGGGGTGTGTCACCGAAGATCGCGTCCGAGAGGTAATCGTGGACCCGGTCGGAAGGCTCGTCTTCGTACATCGCGATCTCTTCAAGCACGACGTCACGCTCGGAGTCGATGTCGGGGAAAGTCGATTCGAACATCATCTCGCCCAGCAGGCTGAAGACGTCATCGGTGTGCTCGTCGAGGAAACGTGCGTGAAGATGAGTCGTCTCTTTGCCAGTGGCGGCGTTGAATGATGCGCCGAGGCCGTCGAAACGCTCCGAGATCTCGATCGCGGAGTAGTTGGGCGTGCCCTTGAAGAGCAGGTGTTCGAGAAAGTGAGAGACCCCCGCCAGTGGGGGGGTCTCGTCACGTGATCCGGTCCGGGTCCAGAGTCCGAGGGCAACCGAGCGCACCGAAGGAACAACCTCGGTGATCACCCGGATGCCGGACTCGGTTTCTGTAAGCCGGGCCGTATCGGTCATTTAGCTGCGGCTGTCCCGGTCGCCGCGTTCGCGACGACGGCGTCCGCCTTCGCGGTCGCCTCCGCGGCCTCCACCGCCGCCTCCGCCGCCTTTGTTGGCGGAGAGAGCTGCGATTTCGTCCTTGGACTTGCCGGCGATCTGCGGGTCATCAGTCATGCGCAGGCCGATGCGGCCACGCTCCTTGTCGACTTCACCGACGGTGACGTCGATGACCTGACCGGATTCGAGGACCTCTTCAACGGTCTCGACCCTTCCACCGGGCTTGACGTTGGAGATGTGAAGCAGGCCGTCCGTGCCCTTGGTCAGCTCGACGAAAGCACCGAACGTAGTCGTCTTGACGACCTTGGCGGCCGGGTAACGGTCACCGATCTCGGCTTCACGGGTCATGCCTTCGATACGGGCGACACACTCTTCGACCTGGGTACCCGTCGGCGCGTAGATCCGGATCGTGCCGTCGTCTTCGACGTCGATGTCGGCCTCGAACTCTTCGCACAGGGAACGAATGGTCTCGCCACCCTTACCGATGACCGCACCGATCTTCTCCTGGTCGATCTTGATCGACTCGATGCGCGGGGCGTGAGCGGAAAGCTGCTCGCGCGGACCGTCGATCGCTTCAGCCATCTTGCCGAGAATGAACAGACGTCCTTTTCGAGCCTGTTCCAGGGCGTCGGTGAGGATGTCGAAAGTAACACCGGTGATCTTGATGTCCATCTGGAGGGCGTTGATGCCTTCCGCGGAACCGGCGACCTTGAAGTCCATGTCACCGAGGTGATCTTCGACTCCGGCGATGTCGGTCAGCACGATGT
>Ga0105046_10011801_pt1 | contig 13570 bp, 11 predicted proteins | sample MAT03_FD_78385 | JGI IMG/M metagenome (GOLD analysis project Ga0105046, IMG submission 78385) | Freshwater microbial communities from Lake Fryxell liftoff mats and glacier meltwater in Antarctica - MAT-03 (megahit assembly) | ecosystem: Environmental > Aquatic > Freshwater > Ice > Liftoff... | reverse complement strand
CGACCAGGCAGCGTATGCCTCAGCTGCCGGGTTTTTCAAAAAAGCCGCTTCGATGGGAATGAATCAGGCCCATTACTGGTATGCACTTAGTTGTCTTGATGGTGGCCGGAAAGCCGAAGCCGCAGAGGCTTTTAAAGAATCCCTTCCATTTCTGAATGAAACCGATAAAATCCGAATTACGATACTGATCGATGGCTTATCCAGTGGTAAATTTCACAACGCAGCCCAGCGATCGGATCCGGAGAAAAGCGCCTTTTTGAAAATTAACTGGAACCAGATGAGCGACAAAGAGATCGGGGACCTTATATACCTCATTTCAGATAAAGAAGCCCAGCGTTTCCTGTGGAAGTATTCTTTTGACCGGGCTTATAAGGAAAGTATGCCAGCTCGAAGCAAAAATCTGCTCTCTTTCGGTACTCAGCTATTCAGTAAAAACCAGAAATGGCAGCCTTTGCTCGCCGAGGCAAAACCACTCATGCTTGAATTGACTTCGGATTTTAAAACATTGAACTCACTTCAAAAATCGGATGCCATAAACGGAATGAGTTTCATTCAGGCAAGGTGTTTTGAAAACCAGAAAAACAAAACCAAGGCGCTGGAGTATTTCATCAAGGCACTTTCGGAAAACCCGATGAACACAAGACAAATGGGCTATTCGGTTCATTACCTGTCTCAACAACCAAAATACAGAGATATTGCTTATCAGCAGGCACTCGATTTGTCTGATCTGGATCCGGGAAATGTGGAGTATTTGAAGCTCTATTCATTATTATCTGTCCGGATGGGATTGGTGGATTATGCCTATCAGGTATTGCCTAAAATAGCTGTGCTCACCACACCAAAGGTGGCAACAGATTTCCGTAAAAAACTTGATGAAGAAGTAAAGGCAAAGAATTTCCCGTCAGTGGCTTCACCAATCCAATAATTAGATATTCAACTCTGAAGTACAGTAGGTTCTGATATCCGGGATTGGCAAACATTTTATGTGTAAGCCCTATTCTTTTGATTCCGGGTGCTTGAAGAAGTTTTCCGATTGTTGAAAACAGTTCAAGCCAACCTAAAGAAATAGGTTGGCAAGGTGTTCAGGAAATATAGAGATACATTCTCCAGCCAATGGTTATGAGCAAAACAACCAATCCTGAAATGATCAGTGAAAGGCTGAGTGATTTGGATATAGGTTGAGAGTTTGGTTTTCGATGCAATTGAATCACATGAAAGGATATATACATCCATGTAATTACAGCCCTGAACAGAAACAAAATACCGAAACTCAAAAGACCTATTTCAGCGAAAAAATAAATGAAATCGTCCTGAGTACGAAGCTTTGGGTAAAACCCTACAAAAAGAGAAATAACAATGAGGTAAATCTGAAAACTGGTGGCAGAAATAGCTCTTGGAAAAATTTTCTCAGCCCGCCAGTCACTAGAAGAAAGTGCCAATGAATAGTTTGATAACAGAACAGGCCTAACAAGAATTTTTATAATTTTCAACATGCAGATATGAAACCAAAAGACAAGAATATCGAAAGATAATGCTATTTAACCCAGTAATGAGTCTTTGTTATTAATAAATCGATAATTTGGCATTAAACTTCGGCACTTGGGTAAGTTATCTCTTTCACTCCGTTATATTTTAACATACCCGAATTTTTCAGAATTCCGGAACATGCCTAAATTATTACCGAAATCTGGCCTAGGTGGAATCAAAACATCTATTTTCGCCCCCCTAAATTGCCTTAACCAAAATAATATGCAAAAAGCTGACGGCCAACAAAAGCCGAACTATTTCCTGCCTTTCGTACTGATTACATCGTTGTTCTTTTTGTGGGGATTTGTACATAATCTGGACCCGATCCTGATTCCACATTTGAAAAGGTCCTTCTCTTTATCCACACTTCAAGCCTCTTTGGTGGATTCAGCCGTTTTTATAGCCTATTTTGTTATGGCTTTACCCGCGGGTTTTATCATGAAAAAGTATGGTTACAAATCCGGAATTATCATTGGACTTATCCTTTTCGCACTCGGTTCGTTTATGTTCATACCAGCAGCTGATACACAAGCCTATATTTTCTTTTTGGGTGCCCTTTTTATTATAGCCTGCGGACTTACCATTCTGGAAACGGCAGCCAATCCTTATGCTGCCTTACTGGGCGAACCTGAAACCGCCAGCCAACGATTGAATTTTGCCCAATCCTTTAACGGATTGGCAGCTACACTTGCACCAATTATTGGAGCCAAACTCATTTTATCGAAGGGTGCTACAGATGCAGAATTAAACAGTATGACCGAAGCCGCAAGAAAATTGGCGCTTGCATCTGAAGCGTCTACTGTAAAATTGCCCTATTTCATTTTAGGTGCGATTATCCTGATTATTGCCATTGCTTTTTATTTTACCCGCTTACCTGAAATTAAGGATGGGGACAATGAAGAAAGAAGTGCCAGTATTTTCCATGCATTTAAACACCGACACTTAAGTTGGGCTGTAGCGGCGCAATTTTTTTACGTTGGTGCACAGGTCTGCGTGTTCAGTTTTTTTATATTGTTCGCCTCCAAAACCATTCCGCCAGGAACTGCGAAAGACGGTCTCATCCAAACCATTGAAAGTGTTTTCAAATCACTTCATATCATTGATAAGGTGAGTGATTCCGATTATTTCTCCTACTATTTATCTACTGCAGGGCTTTTGTTTATGATCGGGAGGTTTGTAGGTACTTTCATAATGAAATACGCAAAACCTAATATTCTGCTCGCAATTTATGCTGCTGTCAATGTGATTCTTTCTGCATATGTGATGAACAGTTCGGGTGTTGAAGCGGTTTATGCCACCATTGGCATTGCCTTTTTCATGTCGATTATGTTCCCCACCATTTTCTCTCTTGGCATTGTTAACCTTGGTGGCGATACCAAATTTGGTAGCAGTCTGATTATCATGTCTATAGTGGGTGGTGCTTTACTGCCTCCGGTTTTCGGCTACATCAGTGATGCAACCGATCACATCCAAACGGCCTATGCAGTACCTTTGGTTTGTTTTCTGGTTGTTTTTGTTTTTGGTGCCTGGGGTTCTTCTATACGTACAAAAACCGTTTCATAAATCCGTTTCCGAATTTCCTCAGTATATTGTTTTAAAATCTTATACCATGCATTTTAAATTCTTAATTGTTGTCCTTTTAAGTTTAGCTTTTTCACCGGCACACTGCCAAAAACCTGCAACAAAAGTTGTAAAAACCGAAGCACAATGGAAAGCCCAGTTAACTCCCATGCAATTTGATGTTGCCCGAAAAAAAGGCACTGAACGTGCTTATTCAGGAACCTATTGGGATAACCATGAAAGCGGAACCTATACCTGTATTTGTTGTGGACAGTCCTTATTTTCTTCCGCCACAAAATTTGAATCAGGAACTGGTTGGCCCAGTTTTTACCAGCCGATTCTTAAAACAGCTGTACAAGATAACCGGGACGAAAGTCATGGGATGGCAAGGACCGAAGTAGTTTGTAGCCGCTGCGATGCCCATCTCGGCCATATTTTTGATGATGGCCCAAAACCAACCGGACTACGGTATTGCATCAATTCGGCTTCATTGAACTTCGTGAAGAAGTAAGAATCGGGGATTCTTGTTTACGCTCTGGGTCTGTGGCTCACAGACCAATATTCTGCTGGATATTCAATACGATTTCTCTCCACTTTTAACCTCTCTTTGGGTCTGTAAGCCACAGAGACGGGAATTGACCTTGGAAAATATAAGGGAAGTGATATCTTCCGCTTTGCCCCTGGGTCTGTGGCTCAAAGACCAATATTCTGCTGGATATTCAACATGATTTCTCTCCACTTTTAACCTCCCTTCGGGTCTGTAAGTCACGGACCTTGGAAAAATCACAGACCTGGGAAGTGAACCAAAACTTTATGCTATTTTGCTTTGGCTTTCAGCACATCCGAACCAACAGCAACCAGGTGGCCGCTCGGTTTTCCATGAAGGTAAGCCTGAACCCGAAGGGTAATTACCCCATCGGCCGGAATCAAAACAGGATCCGTATATTTTGGCGAAAAATCATCGGGCATGGAGTCATCTATTGTATAGTAGATTTCTACACCAGGAACTTCAGAAGACATTTCTACAAAAAGTTCACTGCCTTCTTTTTTAAAAGTGACCACCGGATCATAGATCGCTTTGGCCACTTTGATTCCGGAAGCTTCTGCTCTTTTAAGGTGCTCTTCTACTTTGCCAACGAATTTTTCCCAATTCTGATTGGTTCCTTTTGGCGACCACAAAATCTCACTGGTTGCCCAGGCCCTAGGGAAAATCATATACTCAGCATGGCGAAAATTCTGTACGCTCTCGGTCCATAAATTGGATTGCCCCCCAAGAATCATTTTCTCATCGGCTCCCACAGGAACCGGTTCAAATTTATACGCATCTTTCAATCTAAGATTGGCATAAACCGGCGGTTCCACACTTCGGTCTCCCTGGAAATAATCGAAGTAATTGGTGCTCGTAGGCGACATGATGATTTTGTAATTTCCCTTCACTGCTTTTGGAATAATATCTTTTTCCAGCCATCCCCGCCACAACATTATAGTCGCCTCATTGGACATTCCACCTTCCATCACTTCATCCCAACCAATCACTTTTTTCCCTTTTGCCTGAATGATGTCCTTAACCCGGTTCATAAAATACCCCTGCAGGTCTTCCACATGACGGATTCCCAATCGTTCCATCAACGCCTTGCAACCCGGGTCTTTTGCCCAATAGCCTTTATAGCATTCGTCGCCACCAACGTGGATATAAGCCGCTGGAAATAATCCGGCAACTTCAGTAAATACTTTATCCAGAAATTGATACACTTTCTCGTCGGATGGATTGAGGCTGTTATCCACATTCATACGAAACATACCTCCGCCAAACCAATCGGAAAATTTGGTACCCGGATTCACTTTGATACTGCTATCTTTTGTGCAGCACAATTCTGGATATGCCGCAATAGCAGCCATACAATGGCCGGGAATGTCTATTTCAGGAATTACCTGAACACCCAATTTATTGGCAAATAAAACCACTTCTTTAATGTCTTCCTGCGTATAGAATCCACCATCGGTCGCAGGTTCACCAGGCAAAGGTGCTTTCCGTTCTATTGTATTATAGGCACCAAATCTAGGTACTCGCCACGCTCCGACGGATGTGAGTTTTGGAAGCGATTTAATTTCAATCCGCCAGCCATTGTCATCGGTTAAGTGCCAGTGAAACGTATTGAATTTGTAACGGGCAATGTCCTCTATGTATTTCATTACCTCCTTTTTGGTAAAGAAATGACGGCTTACATCCAGCATCATTCCCCTCCATGCGAACCTCGGATAATCGATGATTTGAACACAAGGAACTGAAATCGAACTCTTTTTGATCGCATTTTTTTGTTTAGACGCAGTTGAAACAGGCAAAAGTTGAATGAATGTCTGAATGCCATAAAACAATCCATTGGTTGTATTGGCTGAAATAGAAACTGAATTTGTAAGAACTTCCAATGAATATCCTTCACTGCCCAATTGTGGATTGTACGTTGGATTAATGATTAGAAAAAAAGTACCCTGTCCCCCTTTTTTCGTTGCAACAGAATAATGGGTATTTACTGCAATTTCTTTTTTTAATAAAGATGCGGTTTGTGACAGAGAATCAACACTATAAACAACTTCAATTCCTTCTTTTAGTCGGAATTCTCCCTTCAATTTTTTTAATGTAACCGGCTCAGGAATGAGGGGATTGATCGGTATTTGGCTGAAACTCATAAAGGATTGTAAAAACAGTCCTGATAGAAAAAGCCACTTGGTGTGCATTATGTTCGACAAATTTGTTTGTGGAAATAGAAGGGCAAATATGAATCTCATTTTGGAAGTGACCCGAATTAAATCTCCTAACACCGAATAACCAATACCTCAACAGTAAAAAAATCGGCTCAATTCAACCATTTCGGTTTGGAAGCCACATGGGAAGTCTATCTTTGTGACCACTTTAATATTCAACCTTATGAAATTTAAACTTTCACTTATCATACCAATCCTGGTTCTTAGCTCCTATTCATCAATTGCGCAAGCTCCACTAAAAGTTGGGGGCAATCAATTTAATTTCGGCGTCGGTTTATCCGGTTGGGGCGTACCAATTTACATCGGCTTCGACCATGGATTCAGAAAGGACGTCACCCTTGGTGGCGAATTTTCATTCCGGTCCTATAGAAAAAATTACAAAAATACTTATTACAGACACTCGATTTATAGCCTCTCTGTCAATGCCAATTACCATTTTAACGATTTGTTCGACATTCCCCCAATCTGGGATTTTTATGGAGGCCTCAATCTGGGATATTATGCCTGGAATTCGCCTTCAACCTACAAAGGAGATGGCGAATCCGGAATTGGTCTGGGATTTCAGGTAGGAGGAAGATATTTCTTTCAAAAGAACCTGGGCGTAAATCTTGAATTTGGTGGAGCCACTGTAACGGCAGGAGGAAAATTTGGCATCACGTATCTGTTTTAAGAAATTTCTAAATTTCTGCCATTCCTTCTCTCTTCTAAAAAAGGATCTCCCTATTTTAGAAGAGAGGAATAAATGAATAGATAAGATATCGGACCAGAAGATTTCCTGATATTGATGATCAATTCAATCCGTATCACCTCATTTTGTCTTTTTGAATGGTCGGGTTTGAGATCGTAACCTTAAATTTTACAACATCACTCATTATAACTGTAACACAGAAAGTCAGGACGAATGCCAACTTTGGGGATCAATAATTTTTACAACCGGATCCACCCAATGAAAAAGAACCCTATTTTTTCAAAAATTCTTATTGCGCTTGATTTCAATCCGGGTGCAGAATTTGTGGCTGAAGCTGGTTTTGCGGTTGGCAAAGCTCTAAAGGCAGAAATAACTCTTCTTCATGTGTTGTCAGATCCGGTCTATTATTCAACGGCAGAGTATTCTCCGATCATGGGTTTTACAGGATTTGCTGATATGGACACCTGGGCTTTAGATACAAACGATGCCCTTAAAAAAGAGTCACTCCGCTTTCTTGAACAATCCAAAGACCACTTAGGAGACGATTCCATTCAAACCCTCATTAAAGAAGGAAACTTTTCTAAAATAATCCTGGAAACTGCCACAGAAATGAAAATTGATCTTATTGTGATTGGCTCTCATAGCTATAGCAGATTGGAAGAAATGATTTTGGGCAACGTGACTGAAGAGGTTTTGCACACATCGAAGGTTCCGATGCTCATTATTCCAAGCAAAGAGAATTAATAAGTATTGTCTTGATTTCGTTCTGCTGAATGCGATTCTTTCATCTGCAGATGGCAATTTCCAGATGTTTGGTTTCGCTTTTTCCAATTAGCAAAAACACGCTTCTATTTCAAAAACAGAAGATCTTCAAAATCGTCCCGATCAATATGTGTGTATCAAACGAAAAATCAAACGGCTTTAATGGATTAATGATCAGAATCGCACATTTACATCCATTCTATTTACCTATTGACAGCAATCCATAATTGCAGATCCCTGCCTTATCATTCAAAGATTTAGCCTAAACCCGATCACTTCTTTACGGCTAAAACTACGGCTAAATCCCCCAAACCATCAAGTTCCTGTACACGTAAGAATTCGGACCAATCGGGGTCGAATAATTCAGGGGAATGCCACACCTTTGTACTGTTCGCACTGAAGACATTCAATACGAAAAACAAAAGAGACTCACCCGAGGGCAACCCGGATGCGATCTTAAAAAACGAATCTATACTTCTCAAACCGAGAGTCTGCAGCTCCGGATGATGACCCTGTATTCGTACCGAATTTGCTTAACCGTGATCGATAAGATCCATTTTAAATTCTGAGCCCTATCAGAAGAATTGTATGAGAACAATATTATCATGCGGTCCAGGCCGTGAAAGAGAATAAATAGGGTTTAGAAATAATGGAAAGATCCCCGTCAATGGCGGGGATTTTTTTTTGTCCCCACCTCAAAATCTGCCCATTTTCCAAAACCAAAATATGGACCTTTCATTAATCCGGGAAAAAGATCTGATTTGCACCATTAACCAAGATTTTAATGCGTTCAATTTTAATCATTATTACAAGCTTGTTTCTGGCAAGCCATTCTTCATTTGCCCAGCAAAAATTCTATTTAGATGATATTGAAGGTTTCGATCAGGTAGAGACAGGTTGGAGCACACCAAGACGCCGTACCAACCTGAGCAATAAACCCATTTCATTGCAAGGAAAAGTGTATGAAAGAGGCGTATGCATTCATGCTTTCAGCGAATACACCATCGCTCTTGATGGCAAAACAACTCAATTCCATGCACTTGTGGCATTGGATGACATGGTTGCCAATCTATCAGGAAATCCGGTAAGGGTCAGGTTTTTCAAAGACAACGTTTTGATTTGGAACAAAGACAGCATTGCAGGGGGAATGGCTCCCATTGAAGTGAATCTTGATTTAACCGGCAGCAAAATGTTTCGGACAGAAATCGAAGGCATTGGTGGAACACACCATTCTCATGTTGATCTTGCAGATGCGTGGTTTACAGTAGGGGGGATAAATCCCAAAGTCTATTTCCGAACCATTGAAAAAGGAGAAATTCTAACTCCTCCATCCGTACCAAAACCAAGAATTACAGGTCCGAAAGTGTTTGGAGTTCGGCCAGGCTCTCCGGTTTTGTTCCGGTTTACTTCAACTGGTCAGAAACCAATGACTTTTTCTGTGGATAAATTACCGGAAGGCCTGACGCTCAATCCTTCTACCGGAGATCTTACAGGATCGGTAACAAAGGCTGGAGAATATTTTTTAACCGTTAAAGCAACCAATGCATTGGGCAGCGATCAAAGAAACTGGAAACTAAAAGTTGGAAATATATTGGCATTAACTCCACCTATGGGCTGGAATTCCTGGAACTGCTGGGGAATGAGCGTGGATGCCGAAAAAGTAAAACGTTCGGCCAAAGGGATGGTAAACAGTGGATTAATCGATCATGGCTGGACGTATATTAACATAGACGACGGCTGGCAGGGAGAAGCCCGAAATCCGGAAACGGGTGAAATCACTTCAGATCCTGCGAAATTTCCTGATATGAAAATCCTCGCTGATGATGTTCATAAAATGGGACTTAAAATTGGTTTGTATTCTTCTCCCGGAACGTTAACCTGCGGTAAAAGACTGGGAAGTTTGGGTCATGAATTGGAAGATGCTATGACCTATAGCAAATGGGGCTATGACTATCTTAAACACGATTATTGCAGTTACAACGAAGTCGTAAAACAAAGCCAGAAGAATTTTTACAATGCAAAAAGGCCTTATGTGATTATGGGTGACGCACTTAGGAAGCAAAACCGTGATATTATTTTAAGTCTTTGTCAATACGGTGAAATGGATGTTTGGAAATGGGGGCACACAGTTAATGGAAGTCTTTGGAGAACCACAGGTGATATTATTGACACATGGAATTCTATGCGGGTAATTGGTTTCAGGCAACAGGCTTCAGCACCCTACACACAACCAGGAAGATGGGCCGATCCGGACATGCTGGTGGTTGGTCGTGTTGGTTGGGGACCAAATCTGCATCCCACCCGCCTTTCTCCCAATGAACAATACACCCACATCTCCCTTTGGTGCATGCTCTCCTCCCCTCTTTTGCTGGGTTGCGATCTTGAAAATCTGGACCCATTTACGCTCAATTTGTTAACCAACGACGAGGTTTTAGACATAAATCAGGATCCATTGGGAATTCAGGCTACGGAGGTAAAAGGAAATGATCAAACGAAATGGTATGTAAAAAAACTGGAAAACGGAGACATCGCAGTTGCCGTATTTAACATGACCGAATCGAACAAAGATGAAAGCATCAATTGGTCCGATTTGAAATTGGAAGGAAAGTATGCCGTTAGAGACCTTTGGCGCCAGAAAGATCTTAAAACCAATGATCTTGGTTGGAAAGGAATCGTCCCGATTCACGGGGTTCAGATGTTGAGGCTGAGCAAAAAATAAGAAATCATCTTCAAAAAAGAACAACAGTCCGGTGTTGATTGTTGTTCTTTTCTTTTTGCTAAGGAATCTGAATCAGATTTTGAGCACAAGGTTAAAAATCCGATACTTGCCCTACTAAAATATACACCTCAATTGAATGACTGTAAAAACCATGGCCGAATGGGCCGCAGAAGGGAAATCGCCCGAAATATTATTCTGGGTAGGATGTGCGGGTTCTTTCGACGATCGCTACAAAAATGTTACTCTGGCTATTTGCAAAATTCTTGAAAAAGTAGGACTAAGTTTTGGTGTCCTCGGTTCGGAAGAATCCTGCAGTGGAGATCCCGCAAGAAGAGCTGGAAATGAATTCCTTTTCCAAATGCAGGCTTTGATGAATATTCAGGTGATGGAAGGATACGGCATTAAAAAGATCGTAACCGGTTGCCCTCATTGTTTCAACACATTAAAGAACGAGTATCCTGCTTTAGGCGGAAATTTCGAAGTGATTCATCATTCCGAATTGATCCAACAACTGATTAACGAAGGAAAAATCAAAACAAAAGGAGGGGATGCTTTCAAAGGGAAACGGATTACTCTTCATGATGCCTGTTACCTGGGACGTGCGAATGATGTGTATGAAGCGCCCAGAGCCGTTTTTGAAATTCTGGATTCGGCATTGGTTGAAATGAAACGCAGTCGCCAAAATGGATTGTGCTGTGGTGCAGGTGGTGCACAGATGTTTAAAGAAGCCGAAACGGGTAAAAAAGAAATCAACATCGAACGCATTGAAGAAGCTCTGGATACAAACCCAAATGTGGTTGCCGTAGCATGTCCGTTTTGTATGACAATGCTCTCCGATGGAATCAAAAACAAAGATAAGGAAGACACCATCAAAGTGTACGATCTGGCTGAATTGATTGCAGCGTCTATTTAACGGTTCTTATCCATTCAAATCTTAAAAAACGATTTTTAATGAGCCCTATCAGAAAGTGGGCTCATTGATGACTACTTATTTTCTTCACTTCTTTTAACTGTTTCTCCGAACTTTATTGTCGTTACTTGCGCTCAGTATCCAACCTGATGAAAAAAACCACTTTCCTGGCTCTCGCTATACTTGCCGGAGTCATTTCTTTGTCTCATGCGCAAACAAAGAACCAATGCACAATCGCATTTTATAATCTTGAAAATCTGTACGACACCATCAATGATAATAGTGTAGATGACGAAGAGTTTCTTCCTGAAGGCAAAAATCAATGGACAGGCCAACGGTATGAAAAGAAACTAAATAGCCTTTCCAGAGTAATTGATTCTTTGGGGGGCGGCCCGGCCGTGGTTGGTTTTTCTGAAGTTGAAAACAAAGCTGTTCTGGAAGATTTGATAAGAACCAAACGCCTTGCTCCGAAAAATTATGGAATTGTACACCATAATTCGCCCGACAGAAGAGGAATCGACGTGGCTTTAATTTACAAAATGGCTGATTTTGAGCCCCTATTTATGAAACCCCTTCCCGTGACAATGGAAAATGATCCCAGGTTCATTACAAGAGACATCGTTCTGGTAAAAGGAAAACTTCATGGAAAACCAATTTACTTTTTCCTCAACCATTGGCCTTCCAGACGGGGTGGTACTGAAGAATCAAAGCCTAAGCGAATGGCCGCAGCCAAAGTGGCCCGTTTTTCGGTGGATTCAATCCTCAAAAATGATAAAAATGCAGCCATCGTGCTGATGGGTGATTTTAATGACGAGCCCGATGATGCGGCGGTTAAAGAAACACTTGGCGCTTCCTCTGATCCGAAAACAGGAGATTTATACAATACGATGGCCCCATTAAAAGCGGCTGGCGATGGCAGTTATTCGTATAAAGAAAATTGGGATATGATAGACCAGTTGATCATAAGTCATGGTCTTATCAATAAAAAATCAAAACTCGAATGGGTTGAAAACTCTACTGCAGTGTACCGTCCGGTGTTTATGCACGACAAATACGCTAAACATTCGGGAGCACCTTACAGAACCTATGGCGGTCCGAAATATCTGGGTGGGTATTCCGATCACTTTCCCGTTTACGGATATATCAAGTACTAAAAGGATTGATGCCATGCTGCTGAAGGGATTTATTCATTTATTTCTCTTGTGGTGGTGAGTACTTAACAATGTCAATGCCTATTCCGTTGGGATCTTCTATGGCAAAGTGTCTGTCACCCCAAGGTTCATCTCTGATTTCAATTTTGATGCCAACTCCTTTGTTTTTTAGCTCTATGTAAATTTTATCTACATCATCAACTTCAATAGTTAAATACATTCCCTGACCTTGAAATGGCTTATGGAAAATTGGTTGCTGACTTGGATGGTTTGGAAGCAAAAAACTGATTAGTGCTTCGTTGTTCGAAGTATGCAGTAAAAGATAAAACTCGTTTTCAAAAGTTACCCCAAACCCTAAATTGTTGAGATAGAATGCCTTGCTTTCCGCCAACTTTGAAGTTATAATTCCTGCATTTAATTTCATTTTGTTTTGATTTTTAGTATTTGAGATTGATTGACCAAACGCTGTAGCAGCTATACAAAAGGCTAAAATGATGGTTTGAATTCGTTTCATTTTCGTGATGATTTAACGATACAAACTTCAACCAAATCAAAATCCTAACATTGTAAAAAACGGACAAACTTATCTTCCGAAAGCTTTACCTGGAGTAACGCCATAAAAGTTTTTAAATTCTTTTACAAAATGAGCTTGGTCGTAATAGCCAATATCAAAAAACAATTTGTTCTGCCGTAAGCTTTGGCTGGATGGTTTTGCTCTCAGAATATTTTGGAACCGAACTACTTTGCTAAATGTCTTTGCAGTATCGCCGATATAATATTCAAACAGTCGGCGAAGTTGTCTTGGGCTAATACCCGTATCCAAATCGGTCTCCACATTGAGCACACCGAAATTTTTAAGAATGATATTGATCGCTTCGTAAAGTCTGTTGTCGGATTCAAATTTCATTTTTGAAATGACTTCCGTAAAATAATTGTCAAAAAGAAGCTTGATTTCATTGGTGCCTTGATTGATACAAAAACTGTTGGCAATGAATGTAGCTATATGAGGAACAACGATGCGTAGATTTTCAAAACGATTGCTTATTTCGGCTGCGTTAACTTTAAATAGTTGCGGAAACATAGTGGGCAAAAAACGAACACCTATATAATTAAATGTATTGTGGAGCGGAAACTCCGTATATTTTTTACAAAACCCCATTATAAAATTATCTTCCGGATTATTAAGCTCAAAAAATATATCAATACAACCGTCTGCTACGACCTTGTAGTTAAATTGGTCAGAAAGTGTTTGCGTTGTTTTGAGTTGCCAATAGCAATAAATATACGGTTGAAGTTGCAAGGCAGGTAGAAATTCAAAATAAGTTACGTTTTCAAACGATTGTTTTATTGTCGGTTGAATAGGTGTGTAAAGCTGTCTTATGTTTGCCGAATGTTTCAATGTTTCAGGTTCTTTTTTATCATAACATTTAATTATCTGGCTCCACAGAGCAATAGATTTTAAATCTCATTTTCTATAACTCTATTCCATT
>Ga0105046_10011799_pt1 | contig 13571 bp, 12 predicted proteins | sample MAT03_FD_78385 | JGI IMG/M metagenome (GOLD analysis project Ga0105046, IMG submission 78385) | Freshwater microbial communities from Lake Fryxell liftoff mats and glacier meltwater in Antarctica - MAT-03 (megahit assembly) | ecosystem: Environmental > Aquatic > Freshwater > Ice > Liftoff... | reverse complement strand
CTCTCGCAGGGGGCTCCGATTGACGCCGGGTTTCCCGACGGGCAGCGGGGGCAGCGCGGGTGCGCCGAGCATCGTGCGAATGAGCGCGTGTCGCTGTCGCTGCAGCTCGGCCAGGCGCTCGCCGGCGGCTTGTTGTGCGGCCAAAGCACGGGCGATGGCGGCCTGGTCGGCCGCAGCGATGGCGGCGCGGTGGGCCGCGGTATCGCGCAACATCGACTGGTGGACGCCGATCAGTTCGTCCAGCATCACCTCGAACCGGTCGAGCAGTGCGGGGGTGAGGTTGATGAGGCTGGGGGCGGGGGGGGCGGGGGGCGTCATGCGGTGATCCCTTGGGCCACGGGCCGGTTCGGCGTCGGCACCGGCGGTTTGTTCAGCAGATCGCGTGCCAGCCGATCGACCAATGGGAAGCGCGACGAGTGGGCGATCTGCCGGGCCATGTGCGTGTCAATGAGCCCGCGGAACTGCTTCTCGGCCGGACCGGGCGCAAAGGGCGGCGCGGTGTGGTTGCTTTCGCGCAGGCTCTTGAGGATCGGCTCGATCAACGCGCTGGAGACGAACTCCTCAGCCGCTCGGCGGGCCCGCTGCTCCTTGCCCTCGGCCGGGCCGAGCCGATCGCGGCTCTGGCCCAGGATTTCGGAGAAGCCCTCTTGGCGGGCACCGAGGCTCGTTGCAGGGGACTTAGCCGCGTTGGGCCCGAGCGCGGCGGCGGCGGCGACGCGCTCGCGTGCGACGCTCAACGAATTGGCGGAGGGAGAAGTCAGCATGTGCGGGGCTACTCGGTGATGAGCCGGGCGTGCAGCCGGCCCGTCTGGTGGATCTGTTGCAGGATGGCGATCTGGTCGGCCGCTGGCACGTCGAGCTGCCTCAAGGCTTGGAGCAAGTCCTGGATCCGGGCCCGCTCGCTGCCGCGTGAGGTGGTGCCGATGATCGCGGCCCGGTCCGTGCGCGTGATCGGATTCACAGGCGACGGCTGCGGCGGCGGGGTCGTAGTCGTGATCACCAAGTCCTTATGCACGATCACGACGGAGGAGATTTCTACGTTTCCAGTGACGACGATCGAGCCGGTGCGCGGGTTGACGATCACTTGAGCCGGCAGTCGGAGCAGGCTGGGGCTGAACGTTGCGGAGAGCACCCGTGAGAGAAACTTGGCCGGGTTGGCGCGTTCGGAGGCCGGGATATTGACCTGCACGGTGGCGTCGTCGATGGCCGAGGCGATCTGGGCCTGCGCGGCCTCTTCGTCGCCAGCGTCGGCCTCGGGCGCGAGCGCGTTGATCGTGTCGGCCAGTTGATCGGTGACGGTCCAACTGCGGAAGTGCGGGTGAACGATCAGGTTGAACCGATCGCGCACCCCGGGCATGAGGATGTCCTCGACCACGCGGGCCCCGCCGCGGATCCGCCCGACGGTGGGGATCGCGGTATCTTCGATGACCAGCGGCCCCGACGCGAACGCGTAGACCCCTTGACCGGGCAGCGGGCCCAGCATCGGGCTGATGTACAGCCTTCCCCCCACCACGCTGCTGGCGGCGTGTGTCGTAGCGACGAAGACGTCGAGCTTGTCGTCCTTGCGGGCACCTTCAGGGGGCACCACGACTTCAAGGGCGACCAAGGCGAAGGACTTGGCCTTGGCCAGTTCGCGCAGGTCGGGGAGGGGGTTGCCGGAGTTTTCGTAGAACTTGGCGACCATGCGGGCGGCGGCCAGGTCGGCCCCGGAGTCGCCGGTGCCTTTAAGGCCGAAGACGATGCCCAGCCCGCGCAATATTGACTCGCCCTGGCCCTCCAGCCGGGTCATCTCCTGGACCGAGGTCAGGCCCGGGGAGGCGTTGAGGTCGGTCTGAGCGGAGGCGCTGAGGCTGAAGGTCAGGATGATCCACGCGACCAGTAGGGGGGGCAGGCGGGGGAACATGCTGAGTCGGAGAGCGAAGCGCGTGCCACCCCGGATCAGAAGTTGAAGATGGTCTCGAAGATCCGCGGGATCAGGCCCTTCTCGCTGGCGTCTTTGACCTGGCCTTCGTGGAGCGTGCGGATGGTGAGGCCCGCGAGCTGGGTGGAGAGGACGGTGCCGCTGGTGGTGATGTCCTTGGGGTCTACGAGTCCGGAGACGACCATGGTCTTGATCTCCTCATCGGACTGCATGACTTCCTTGGCTTCAACCAGGAGCAGGCCGTTGGGCTTGACCTCGGTGACAAGAGCGGAGAGGCGGGCGGTGAAGCGGTCTTTCCGCTCGTACTTGCCGTCGCCCTTGAAGTCGCTGTTGGACTTGACGCCGACGTTGGGGGTGTCGCCGCCGATGCCGTCGCGGAGGGTAATGTTTTTGATCAGTTCGGCGATGGAGGGGAACTGCGAGAGTTCGGCGGAGAGGTTGTACTGCTTCTTCGAGTCTAACTTTTGCTCGTGCGATTGCAGGGCGGTTTCGTTGATGATGATCTCGATCTTGTCGTTCTTTTGGAGCACCTTGGGTTTGGGCGGGTTGATGGCGAAGAGCGAGACCGCGGCGAGGTCAGACGCTTGGCCCGCGTTCGCACCTGCGGCGATGGCGGGAGTAGGGGGAGTGGTCGGGGCGGGCGAAGCAGGGGGGATGGCCGCCCCCCCCCCACCCCCTACGCCGGCGGGGCGTAGGAGCAGGCTTTGCGCTTGGGCGGAGGCGGCGAGGCCTAGGGCGACCCAGCAGGTGGCGAGGCGGGCGTTGTTCATGGGTGTCCCTCGCTGGGCGAGTCAGGGAGATCGACGACGGCGGTGCCACGGCCCGAGGCGCGGGCTTTGAAGGCGCGTTTGGAGCCTTCGACCTGGAGTCGAACCGGCTCGCCGTCACGGGCGTTGTCTAGCGCGCGGGCCTTGGCTTTGACGGCGACGCCGCCGGAGAGGCATTGAACAAGGACCTGGTCGCCGCGTTTGATGACGATGGGGGATTGGACGTCGTCTTTGGTGATCATGGTGCCCGGTTCGATGCGGCGCTTGGCGATCATCCACTCGGCCTGGGCACGGGTGATCGGTGCATCGGCGCTGGGAGCAAGCCACTGGGCGTCGTCGCGGAGTTCGCTCGCGGCGATGGGGCGGTCGCGATCGATCTGAGCGCCCGCGGCGACCCCCTCGCGGCGGACGAGCACTTCCGCCGTCAGGCGGTGGCGCTGCAAGAGGCGGTCGCCCTGGTAAATTTCGATCTCGACCGGCACGCGCGGCGAGCTTCCGGCGGCTTGAGGCTGGATGCGGATGCGGGCGGCGGGGTCGGGGGTTGCGGACAGGAAGGCGCGCTGGGCGGGGTTGAGGTTGGTGAACTTGAGGCGGAGGTCGCCGGACTCGACGCTGAAGAGCTCGGCGAGGCGAGCGGTGATGAGGCCGGCATGGGTGCCTGGCGAGGCTTCGGCCGAGTCGATCGAGGCGGCCTCTAGCTGGGCTGATTTACGACTGGCTTGGCTGTGGGGGAGGTCGGGGGGGCCGTCGGCGAGCAAGCAGGTTCGGCCTTGGAGGGTGAGGCGAGCCCAGTTGACGCCGGCCTTGTCGAGAGCCGAGCGGACGGCGGCGAGTTCGACGGTGTTGGTGCCGGCGGGGGCGATCTCGAGCGGGGCAAGCTCTTCGGCCTGCGAGCCGGTGATGACGGCGACGTCGTCGAGGCGAATCGCGCGGTCGGGGGCGACTTGGGCGGCGCGGCGGAGCGTGATGGAAGTGTTGCCCACTGCCGCTGGGGCGACGGCCAGGCCGAGGAACAGCGCGAGGATGGCGGAGAGCAAGGGCATTCGGGGAACTCCTGCGGGCCGGTGACAGGGGGGCTTAGCGGCGGAGCTGGGCGACGTTGCGGAGGGTTTCGTCGGCGGCGCGGATGGTGTTGGAGTTCATCTCGAAGGCCCGCTGGGTCTTGATGAGGTCGATGAGTTCGCGGGTGGGGTCGACGTTGGAGGCTTCGAGGAAGTTCTGGACAAGGGGGCCGCGCTGGTCGACGCCGGGGTTGCCGATGATGGGTGGTCCGGAGGCACCGGTCTCGGTGTAGAGGTTCTCGCCGACCTGCTTGAGGCCCGAGGGGTTGATGAAGACAGCGGTTTCGATCTGGCCGACCTCCTCGGGCTCAATGGCGGGGGGGACGGACACCAGAACGCGGCCGTCGGGCGTGATGGAGATGGGTCGGACGGCCCCCTCGGGGATGACGATGTTGGGTTCGAGGCGACGGCCCTGGTTGGAGGCGAGGACGACCTCGCCGTCGGAGTTGAGGGTGAGGGCACCGGCGCGGGTGTAGGCGAAGCCGCCGCCGATGGCGTCTTGGGTGCGGACGCGGAAGAAGCCGAGGCCGTCGATGGCGACGTCGAGGTCTCGGCCGGTGCTGGTGGGTGAGCCTTGGGTGAAGTCGAGCTGGGTGCCGCCGATGCGGGTGCCCAGGCCGACGTAGAGGCCGATGGGTCGCTGGTCGCCGTTAATGTTCTCGGTGCCGGGCTGGGCGCGTTCAACGTAGAGGAGGTCTTGGAAGTTAGCGCGGCTGGCTTTGAAGCCGGGCGTGTTGACGTTGGCGAGGTTGTTGGCGGTGACATCGAGGGAGGTGTTGAGAGCGGAGAGTGCGGAGGCGGAGGATTGGAGGGCGAGGATGGCCATGTGGGGAGCCTTGTTGAAGCGAGCGGGGCGTGGTTAGAAGCGGGCGGCGAGTGTTCTTTCAGCCGATGCGGCCGAAGGTGTTGATGGCGCGGTCCATGAGCTGGTCGTGGAGCTGGATGAGGCGTGTAGAGGAGCCGACGGCGCGTTCGGCGCTGGCGATGTCCATGGTGGCGCGGATGGGATCGACGGCGGAGCCTTCGATAGCGCCCTGGATGAGCTGGCCCGTGGCGGGGGAACGCTTGGCGATGACGGCGGGCGGAGCGGTGAAGAGCCCGGCGCCGCGGGGCTGGAGGTTGGCGGTGTCGGGGATGGAGACGAACTGGATCTCGCCGACGCGGACGCCGCCTTGGAGCACGGCCCCGGCGGCGTCGATGGAGATGTCGCGGTCGGGGGCGAGGGTGATGGCGCGGCCGGAGCGGTCGAGGACGGGCTTGCCGCTGGAGGCTTGGACCAGGCGGCCTTGGCCGTCGAGGGCGAGGCGGCCGTCGCGGGTGAGGCGGAGGCTGGCGGGATCGGAGCCGCGGCCTTCCTGGACGACGAAGAAACCGTCGCCCTGAATGGCCAGATCGAGCTTGCGGCCGGTGGTTTCGGGTGTCCCTTGGCGGAGGGAGACGCGGTTAGGGAGCATCATGACGCCGGCCCCGAGTTGTTCGAGCATGCGGCTGGAGGGAAGAGTGGAGAGGCCGTCTTCAACGGAGGCGGCGTCGCGGGCGCGGACGGTGGCGAAGACGGGTTTGAAGCCGGTGGTCTGGCTGTTGGCCAGGTTGTTGGCGAAGACGTCCATGCGATAGAGGTTGGAGAGCGTGCCGGAGGCAGCGAGGTAGAGGCCGTAGTTCATGGGCGGGCCCTCGGGGGGGGCGGGCTGGTGTGCCGAAGGTGCGCGGCGGCCGCGGCGGTGGCGCGAGTGGCAATGACTTCGCCCAGGCGCGACCAGTCCCTAAAGGGGGGAGTCGGGCGTTTAGGTTGGGGATGGATGAGTTTCATGAACGCGCGGCCCCTATATGAGGACCACAACAAGCCGCGTGCCAGGATATTGAGCGGGCGCGAAGGGCGACTGGGGACGGTGTTGGGGTGGGGCGGCCGCGCTGGCGAGGTTGGGGCTAGCGTGGGCGGAGCCTGCGCCGGAGCGCAATGGTGGCCGACTACTGCTTCTTTGGCGCGGTGGCGGCGGAGGCGGTTTCGGCGACCGTCTTGGCTGGAGCCTCGCCCCCACCTCCATCGGCGGGCTCGGCTTCCGCGACGGCTGGGGTAAGGGGGGTGGGGGGGGTGGTCGGGGGAATCACGACGACCTGGCCCTCGTCGTTGGTCTGGAGTCCGACGGCGGCGAGGGCGGCCTTGTCCCACGGGGCGTTTATGAGTTCGCCAGCGAGGGGAGCACGGAGGAGGACGCGCTCGCCGTCGGCGAGGCCGGCGGTGATGGCGGCGAAGCGGTCGGAAATCTGGCTGGGCTTGACGGGCCGTTTGGCCCACTTATTGCCGCTGGAGACGTGAACGAAGCGGACGGGGCCCTCGGCGAAGATGGCTTGCACGGGGACGCTTAGGACGTTTTCGGCCCGGTCGAGCTTGATCTGGGCTTCGACGCGCATGGAGGGGCGGATGTCGAGGCCGGTGGCGTCGGGCCCGAGGGCGATCTTGACGCTGAACTCGCGGAGTTCCTGGTCGCCCCAGCCGCCCGACTCGGCGAGGAGGCCGATGGAGTCGACGGTGCCAGTGACGACCTTTCCGCCGAGGGCGTCGATCTTGATGGAGGCGGTCTGGCCGGCCTTGATGCGCCCGGCGACGGACTCGGGGACTTTGACCGAGGCGACCATGACGCTGGTGTCGGGCAGAGCGATCAAGAGTTTATTGGGATACACCTGTTGGCCGACCTGGAGCGGGCCCGCGTTGTTCCAGGGGCGTTTCTCAACGGTGGAGCCGTAGACGACCAGGCCGTCGGAGGGGGCACGGAGTGTGGCCCAGCCGAGCTGCTCTTGGAGTTTCTTGAGTTTGGTTTCGCGGAGGTCGAGTTGCTGCTGGCGGTTGACGCGGTCGGCGGTGCGGGTGGCGAGCTGGGCGTCGTTCTTGTCCTTAATGCGGTCGAGCTCGGCCTGGGCTTCTTCGACTTCGGAGCGTTTCTGCTTCTCGTCTTTGGGGTATTGGAAGGACTCGAAGACGGTTTTGTCGAGCTCGGCCTTGGCGAGGGCGGACTGGGCCTTGGTTTTGGCCAGTTCGTCGCGCTGGAGCTCGTCGCGCGAGAGGAACTCTTTCTTGTAGAGCGCCCGGCTCCGGTCGAGCTTCTCGGTGAGGCGTTCGAGCTCGCTCTGGGCTTCGGCGAGGGCCAGGTCAAGTTGCTGGCGGCGCGAGCGGACTTCGCCCTCTTGCCACTGACGCAAGTCGAGCTCGGCCAGTTCCAGAGCCAGGCGGCCCTTGCGGCCGGCGGATTCGTTCTCGTTGATTTGGATCTTAAGGGCGCTCTCGGCGCCGGCCAGCTCGGACTTGGCCGTTTCGATGCCTTGGGTGACCTCGGCGATCTGCGTGTCGATGGGGTCGGCGTTGAGCTTGACCAGGACCTCGCCGGCCTTGGCGATGGTGCCTTCTTTGACGAGTTCGGTGATGGTGGTTTCGAACTCTAGGCGGTTGCGGATCTCGACTTGGTTCTTGGCTTCGAGGTCGCCGCGGCCCAGGGTGGTGATGTCGAAGCTGCTGACAGAGGCGGCGGCGATGTCAGTGGTGAGCTTGCCGGCGGTGGCGGCGGGTTTGGCAGCGCTCGTCGGCGGGGCGGCCCCCACCAAGACCACGAGCCCGCCGGCGACCAGCGTAAGCACTGCGGCGGTCGCAGCGATCTGTTTGAGCCCGAAGCCTGCGGTGAGTCGGCCCGAGGCAGAGGAATGGTTCAAGGTCGGTGGACGCATGAGAAAACCTCAATGGGGAGTTCCCCGAGGCCCACGCAAACAAGTTGTGCCCAGATCAGCGATGTGCGAGCCGGAGCCACGGCCAGTCGTCGAAACATTCTACGGCAAGATATGGAAAGAGGTTCCGTGGCGAATGGCTGTCATCTCGTCAATTAGGGTCGCGTTCGTAGAGGGGTTTCTCGGACCGGGTTGGGCGGGAGATTGAGCGCGCGGGGTGTGACCTGAGGGGTTGGGCGGATTGCGCTTGGTCGAGATGGACGGTGGTGTCGTTGGGGGCCTAGAGGGGGGTGGGTGAGGGGTCGATGGCACGGCGGACGAGGGCGAAGCGATGGACGCGTCCTCGTTGGAGGCATTGCAACTATGGGTGCGTTTGGGTTGAATCGGCTGCGCTCCTGGTCATCTTCGCTGGTCTCCAGCGGTGGGCGGCCGGTGGCGATCGATTTCGCGTCGTCGGGGATAAAGGTGTTGCAGCTTGGTGCGGGGGAGACGCCGGTGTTGGAGGCGGCGGGGTTTGTGGCGACGCCGGAGGAACTGCAGGGGGATCCGAACAAGCGGATCGCGCATCAACTGGCCCAGCTACCGAAGGTGATCAAGGAACTCGGGCTGTCGGGTCGGCGGGCGATCTGCTCGATCCCCAGCTCGCAAACGTTCTGCAAGCACATGCAGATCCAGCCTGAGCTGGGCGTGGAGATGGGGCTCTTGGTGTGCGGGGCGGTCTCGGCGCAGCTGGGATGTGCGCCGGAGGCGCTTTTGTGCCGCCATGTCGAAGTCGGGGCGGCGCTGGGCGGGACGGGCAAGAGTGAAGTGATCGCGTTGGCGGCGGGGCGCGGGTTGGTGCAGAAGTTGATGGATGGATTGCGGACGGCGAAGCTGGAGCTGGTGGGGATGCACCCTGAGTATGTGGCGCTCCTGCACTGCTTTGGCCACATCACACGGCGCGAGTCGGATGTGGAACTGACGAGCCTGTACGTTGACCTGGGCGCGGGCGGGACGCGGCTGGCGATCGCGCAGGGGAGCCGACTGGTGTTCGCCAAGCAGATCCATATCGGCGGGCGGGTGCTGGATGAGCTGGTCTCGAAACAGCTTTCGTGCAGCCTGGCGGAGGCGAATCGGCAGCGTCTGGCGATGATCCCGCCGGTGGGCGGGGGTGATTCGGCGGGCAACGCGCCGGAGCCGGTGGCCGCGCCGGTGTCGGCACCGACCTCGTCGGAGGGGTTTGCGGTGTTGGCGGCGGGGATGAAGCTGGCCAAGCCGGGCAAGTCGATGAGCGGAGGGGAGAATGGGGCTCTTTCGTTGCCGCCGGATCAGCGTAGTGGGACGTACCCGGTCGGGCACGAGCCTTTGCTGGAAGTCGCGATGAGCCAGTCGCGGGTGGATCTGCGGGAGGCGATGGAGACGCTGACCGACGAGATCAGCATGTGCCTGCGTTATCACGAGGCGTTGTTCCCTGGGCGCCGGCCCGGTCGGGTGATCTTTGTGGGGGGCGAGGCGCGGCAGCGGGGCTTGTGCCAGCAGATCGCGCGGATCATCAAGGCCCCGGCGCATGTGGCGGATCCGATGGCGCGGGTCTCGCGGACGGGGGCGGAGCGGTGCGTGGGTGTGCGGTTTGCGGAGCCGCAGCCGGGCTGGGCGGTGGCGATGGGATTGAGCTTGAGTCCGACGGATCTTTGAACGAGCGATTTGTGGAGTGAGCCATGCTGAAGGACCGTTTCAAGTCGATGTTCGGGGCGCGGCAGGGCGATGGGGATCGCACGAGCTTTTTGCCCTCGGACTATCTGACGCGGAAGGCGGACACGCACGCGAACATCGTCAGCCTGACGCTGTTCGGGATCGTGCTGTTCGGGGTGGTGGGCGCGTTCTTTGTGACCAACCGGGCGTGGAACGCGGTGCGGGCGCAGCAACTGGTGATCAACCAGGAGTACACGGAGCAGACCAAGAAGATCGAGCAGCTCAAGAAGCTGGAAGCGCAGAAGTCCGAGATGCTCGACAAGGCGGAGATCACGACGGCGCTGATCGAGCGGGTGCCGCGGTCGATCCTGCTGGCCGAGCTGGTGAACCGGATGCCCGATCGGCTGAGCTTGACAGAGTTTGTGCTGACGAGCAAGCGGGTGGTGGAGGCGGCGCCGCAGAAGACGGGGACGGGTGCGAAGTCGATCGCCAAGAGCGCCGGATCGGCGGGCGCGAAGGGCGGGGCGAAGGGTCCGCCGCCGCGGCCGAGGCCGCCGAAGATGGAGTTCGCGCTGACGCTGACGGGCTTGTCGGCGACGGACGAGGCTGTGGCGGACTTCCAGGCGGCACTGAAGGACTGCGCGCTTTTGGCGCGGGTGGATCTGGTGTCGAGCGTTGAGGCCACGGTCGACAACCAGACGTGGCGGCGCTTCAAGATAGAGGCGCAGCTGCACCCGGACGCGGACGCGAGGAAGATCGAGCCCTTGCAGGTGCCGCGGCTGGGCGGGCTGCTGGATGCGGCGGTTCGTGAGAAAGAGCCGGAGAAGGCCGAGCCCAAGCGGAATCCATTGTCGCGACCTTCAGGCCGGCTGAGCGGAGTGCGGACCGACCCGCCGCGCTAGCGAATGGCGGGTCACTAAACCAGGTCGACATCGGCTCCCGAGCGGGCCTTTGAGGAGTGTGAAGGATGCGGATCGGCGTTCGGCAAATGTTGTTCATGGTGCTGCTCTTGGCGGTCCCGCTGGCGAGCTTCTTCCTGGTGTTCCGGCCACAGAACCGGGAGATCGAGAAGGCGAAGGTGGAGATCACGCTGAAGCGGGCGATGCTGGAGAAGCTGCGCGCGGCGACGGCACAGACAGATGATCTGGAGGCCGCGAACGCCGAGATCCGCCAGAGCATCGCCGCGATCGAGGCGCGGCTGCCTTCGGGCAAGGAGATCGACACAGTGCTGCGGGAGGTGGCGCAGATCGCGGCGCGGCACGGGCTGAAGATCCCCGAGTTCAAGAAGGCCGACAAGGCGCTGTCCGCGGGCGAGGCGTTGGAGCAGCCGCTGGAGGTGGAGGTGACGGGCGACTTTGACGGGTTCTATCGGTCGCTGCTGGATCTTGAGAAGTTCGCGCGGATCACGCGGCTGAGCGACATGAAGATCGTCCGGACCGACGAGTCCAACGGGAGCATGAAGGCCGTGATGAAGCTGTCGATTTTCTATCAAGGCGAGCCCGCGCAGCCGGTGGCGAGCGTGGGAACCAGCGGAGGTGGCCGTTGAAGCAAGCAACAGGCAAGGGCGCGGAACCGGGGATGTCGTCGGTCAATGAAGAGCCTCAGGGCGGCGGCGGCGAGGCGGGCGCGCGGCCCAGCGAGACATTGCCGGGTATCGAGATCGACGGTTCGGTGCGGGCTCCCCGCGTGTCGAGCGGGACGGTCTTCCTGGTGGGTGCGCTGGTGATCGCGGCGGGTCTGCTGGCCGGGATGAGGTACGTGGGGCTTGGCCCGAAGGGCGCGTCGGCAAAGATGGCGTTCGACGACGACCTGCTCAACTCGGCGAGCATGCCTGTGCGTGATCACCGGGTGGTGCTGGGTGATCTGAACGCGAGCCGGATCGATCAGCAGGTGCCGGATTCGTCGATCAAGCGCAACCCGTTCAAGCTGGCGGGGAGCGAGGTGACGGCTTTACCCGAAGACGACGCGGCCAAGCGATCGGCGGAGGATCAGCGGCGCGTCAACGAGCAGCGGGCCAAGGACCTGGCGGCGCGGACCAAGCAAGTGGACGACGCGTTCAAGATGCTGGCGCTGCACGGCGTGATGGGTGGGTCGGTGCCGCTGGCGCGGATCAACAACAAGACGATCAAGCTGGGCGAGAAGCTGGGGCCGTTTCTGGTGACGAAGATCGCCGGGCGGACGGTGGAGCTGGAGGCGGACGCGCGGGTGTTCAGGCTGGAACTGGCCGAGGGCGGCGCGGCGGGGGAGCGGAGCAACGAGCCGCTGATGGAGAACGGGTTTCCGTGGAACGTTCCGACCCCGCCGAGCCAGACGGGTGAGCCGGCCCCGAAGTGATGCGAGCAGGCGCCCGGAGCGGGCGCGAGGAGCGACGGCGTGTCCAAACGTGATATCGACGACATTCTGAGCGAGCTGGGTGTGGATCCGAACGCGCCGGCAGAGACGCTGAAGCGACCGGCGCTGAAGGCCCCGCCGCGCGAGGCGTCGCCGGAGAAGGGCGAGCCGAAGCGTCGGCATGCGGTGGACGAGGCGGAGTCGGCGTTCACGTCGCTACCTTCGGTGCCGACGGGGCAGCGGTCGTTCGGTCGCAACCATGTGGTGTTGGATGATCCGGCGGTGCCCAAGCCCGGCGCGGCAATCGCGGGGCCGGTGGTGGGCGATGCGCTGAGCGCGATCTATCAGCCGGATCAGGGCTCGGGAACGAGCCAGGCGGTGATCTCGGAGTTGCTCCTGCAGCGCGGCGCGGCGACGGCGGCGCAGGTCTCGACAGCGCAATCGGTGATCCGGCAGTCGCCGGGGCGGACGCTGGTGGAGGTGCTGGTCGAGCAGGGGGCGGACGAGGCGCAGGTGCAGGCGTGTGTGGCGGAAGTGGCGGGGTTGCCGTTCGAGCACATCGACCTGGCCAAGGGCCTTGATGGCGGGTTCGACGGAGGGCTGCTGCAGCGCTTGACGCCCGAGTTCTGCAAGCAGCACATGGTGATGCCGCTGCGGACGGAGGGCGCGCGAGCGGTGCTCGGCGTGGCTAAGCCGGACGACGTGTTCCTGATCGACGAGGTGAAACGTCGGCTGGGCGTGAACGGCGTCCGCGTGGTGGTGGTGACGGCGTTCGAGATCCGCGGGGCGCTGGAGATCGTCGGGGTCTCGAACCAGAGCCAGTCGGACGTGGACGTCAACCAGATCTTGTCGGAGGTGCAGGAGGGCGACGTCCAGGTCGAGAAGAAGTCGGAGTTGGAGGTGGACCTCGAGAAGGAGGCCGGGGAGAGCCCGGTCATCCGCTACGTGAACTACATCATTCAGCAGGCGGTAAAGGAGGGTGCGAGCGATATCCACATCGAGCCGGCGGAGAAGAAGCTCAAGGTGCGGTTCCGCATCGACGGCGAGCTGTACGAATCGATGCAGCCGCCGGGAAGCATGGCCGCGGCAATCACGTCGCGATTGAAGATCATGGCGAACCTGGATATCTCGGAGCGGCGCTTGCCGCAGGACGGCCGGATCCGCTGCGTGGTGCAGGGGCGGAAGCTCGATCTGCGCATGTCGACGCTGCCCAACGGGCACGGCGAGAAGACGGTCATGCGTATTCTCGACACCAAGTCGATCAACGTGAAGCTCGAGGACCTGGGCTTCGACGAGAACACGATGCAGCTGTGGAAGGGCTGCGTCAACGCGCCGCACGGGATTGTCCTCGTGACCGGGCCCACGGGCTCTGGCAAGACGACCACGCTGTACTCGTCGCTGCGGACGCTCGACAAGAACTCGATGAACATCTCCACGGTGGAGGATCCCGTCGAGTATCACCTCGACGGCATCACGCAGACGCAAACGCACGAGAAGATCGGCATGACCTTCGGCAAGGCGCTCAAAGCCCTCTTGCGTCAGGACCCGGACGTGATCATGGTGGGCGAGATCCGCGACTCGGAGACGGCCCTGACGGCGGTGCAGGCGGCGCTGACAGGCCACCTGGTGCTGAGCACGCTGCACACCAACGACGCGCCGTCGTCGATCACGCGGCTGGTGAATATCGGGATGGAACCGTTTCTGGTGGGCGCGGCGTTGAACGGCGTGCTGGCGCAGCGGCTGATCCGCAAGCTGTGTCTCGCTTGCCGACAGGAGATCACGCCGTCGGAGGAGATGGGCGAGTTCTTGATGCTGCAGGGGCTCAACAGTGAGAAGACCTGGAGCCCCAAGGGCTGCGACAAGTGCCGCAACACGGGGTACTCGGGCCGGCTGGGTATCTATGAGTTGCTGGTGGTGGACGATCAGCTCCGCGACGTGGTGGCGCGGAACCCCAACGTGGCAGAGCTACGCCGCATGTGCACGGAGCGCGGCATGGTGAGCCTGAGGTCGGACGGCATCCGCAAGGCGGGCCGGGGCCTGACGAGCGTGGAAGAGGTTTTGCGCGTCACGGAAGCGACGATCTAGCGGCCGGATTCTGTTCGCCGG
>Ga0105046_10011796_pt1 | contig 13574 bp, 13 predicted proteins | sample MAT03_FD_78385 | JGI IMG/M metagenome (GOLD analysis project Ga0105046, IMG submission 78385) | Freshwater microbial communities from Lake Fryxell liftoff mats and glacier meltwater in Antarctica - MAT-03 (megahit assembly) | ecosystem: Environmental > Aquatic > Freshwater > Ice > Liftoff... | reverse complement strand
CGGGGGAAACCCTGGCCATCGTGGGCGAGAGCGGGTCGGGCAAGTCGGTGACGGCGCTGTCGATCATGCGTCTGCTGCCGGCGCGTGTGGGCCGCATCGCCGCAGGATCGATTCGACTGCACGGCCGCGAACTGACGACGCTGCCCGATGCGGAGATGCGCGCCGTACGCGGCCGGCACATCGGCATGATCTTCCAGGAGCCGATGACCAGCCTCAATCCGGTGCACACGGTGGGCGCGCAGATTGGGGAGGTGGTGCGGTGCCACGAGGGTCTCGGTCGCGACCAAGCGCAGGCCCATGCGGTTGAGATGCTGTCACTCGTCGGGATTGCGGAGCCGCGCCGCCGTGCGGGCAACTTTCCGCACGAGCTGTCGGGCGGCATGCGCCAGCGCGTCATGATCGCCATGGCCCTGGCGTGCCGGCCGAGCGTGCTCATTGCCGATGAGCCGACGACGGCGCTCGACGTGACCATCCAGGCGCAGATGCTCGACCTCATGGAAGACCTGCAGGCCAAGCTCGGCATGGCGCTGGTGTTCATCACCCACGACCTGGGCGTCGTGGCGCAGCTGGCCGACCGCGTGATTGTGATGTATGCCGGCCAGGTGGTAGAGGCCGGTCCGGTCGCAGACCTCTTTGCGCGACCGCGCATGCCCTACACCGCAGGCCTGCTGGCCTCGATTCCCCGCCTGGGCCGATCGCTGCACGGGCGGCGTCTCCACGCCATTCCCGGACAGGTGCCGACGGCGGCGCAGCTGCCGGCCGGCTGCCGCTTCTCGACCCGCTGCGGCCACGTGGAACCGCACTGCGTCACGACCTTACCGGGCCTCGAGACGGTGGCGCCACAGCACGAGGTACGGTGCCGGCGCTGGCAGGAGCTGCACCTGGGCGAGGGAGCCTCCGCGTGAGGGACGCACTGCTGCGCGTCGATCGGCTCGTGAAGCACTTCCCGGTTCACGGGGGCTTGCTCCACCGCGTGGTGGGACAGGTGCGGGCCGTCGATGGCGTGAGTTTCGACATTCGCCGCGGCGAGGTGGTGGGCCTGGTCGGCGAGAGCGGCTCTGGTAAGACCACCGTGGGACGACTGGTGCTGAGGCTGGTCGAGGCCACCTCTGGCCAGGTGTCCTTCGACGGCATCGACGTCCTGGGCCTGTCCACGGCGGCGCTGCGCCGCTTCCGGAAGCGCATGCAGATCGTGTTTCAGGATCCGTACGCCAGCCTCAACCCGCGCGAGCAGGTCGGCGCCATGCTCGGCCACGCGCTGGCCCTGCACACAATTGGCACGCCGGCCGACCGCGCCGGCCGCGCGGTGGAGCTGCTGGAGCAGGTCGGGCTCTCGGCCGACCACCTCGACCGCTTCCCGCACGAGTTCTCGGGCGGCCAGCGGCAGCGCGTCGTCATCGCGCGCGCGCTGGCCGTGCAGCCCGAGTTCCTGGTGGCCGACGAGCCGGTGTCGGCACTCGACGTATCGATCCAGGCGCAGGTCATCAACCTGCTCGCAGATCTGAAGGACCGCTTCGGTTTGACCATGCTCTTCATCGCCCACGACCTCGCGGTGGTCGAACACATCTGCGACCGGGTCGTTGTGATGTATCTCGGCAAGATCATGGAGATCGCGCCGGCGGCGGAGCTCTACCGACAGCCGAATCACCCCTACACCGAGGCGCTGCTGTCGGCCGTGCCGGTGCCCGAGCCCGGCCGGAAGCGGACCAGGATGACCCTCACGGGCGACATCCCCAGCCCGACCAATCCGCCGTCAGGCTGCGTCTTCCGCACGCGGTGCCCGCGCGCGGTGACGGCGTGCGCCGAGACCGTTCCAGAGCTGAAGGCGGTCGGCGTCGACCACCACAGCGCCTGCCACCTGACCACGTGAACGGGGGGTCACTTGGTCGTTCTCCCACCGCGCCACGGGCGTATACTCCAGGCGTTCGCCCACCACCCGTTCGACAAGGAGGCCGTCATGTCTGTCTCGCGTCGCCGCTTCTTCCACTCCATCGGTGCCGGTAGCGCCGTCCTGTCAGCCGACTTCTTCATCGGGCGCGGTCGCGAGGCGATGGCCTTCGAAGGCGCGGAGGTACAGCCGCCCGACGACGGCGGCTTCATTCGCATCGACTCGAACGAGAACGCGCGCGGTCCCGGCCGCTCGGCGCTCGAGGCGCTGAGAAACGGCATCACGGCCCGCGTCGGTCGCGGCTACCCGCCCGACTACGTGGGCGACCTGTCGGCGACCATTGCCTCCACCTTCGGCGTCGAGCGGACCGGGGTGATCGTCGCCACCGGCTCGGGTCCGATCCTCGAGGCCGCCACGCGGGCGTTCTGCACCATGGACAAGCCGCTCGTCACCGCCGCACCGACCTTCACCACCTGCGAGCAGACGGCCCGCCGCATGGGCGTGCCGGTGAAGGTGATCCAGGTGGATCGCTCGCTGTCGCTCGACGTCGCGGCAATGACCGCGGCCGCCAAGGGCGCCGGTCTGGTGTTCTTCTGCAACCCCAACAACCCGACCGGCACGGCCCACAGCGGCGCCACGGTCGAGAAGTTCATCCGCGACGTGAAGGCGGCCTCGCCCGGCACGGCCATTCTCATCGACGAGGCCTACATCGACTACACCCACGACCCGGCGGTGAAGACCGTGGTAGCGCTCGCCAAGGAACTGCCGGGCGTGTTCATCACGCGGTCGTACTCCAAGGCGCACGGCATGGCCGGGCTGCGCCTGGGCTACGCCGTCGGCCAGCCCGACACGCTGCAGACCATCTCGCGGGCCTGGGGCCTGGGCAGCATCAACACGCTCACCGCCGCGGCCGGCATCGCGTCGCTGCGCGACGTGAAGCACATGGAAGAAGAGCGCGCCGAGAACGCGCGTATCCGCGACTTCACGCTCCAGGCCTTCCGTGACCTGGGCTTCGAAGGCACCGACGCGAACACCAACCACGTCTTCGTCGACATCAAGCGCCCCGCCAAGGACTTCCGCGACGCCTGCGCTGCGCAGAAGGTGCGCGTCGGCCGCGACTTCCCGCCCTTCGAGAAGAGCCACACGCGCATCTCGCTCGGCACCATGGACGAGATGAAGCAGGCGGTGGCGGTGTTCCGGCGGGTGCTGACCGCGAGCACGGCGTCGCCGGCGCGGTAAGACATGAGGAACGAACTCTTCGCCCTGGCCACTGCGCTGATCGTGGCGGGCGCCGTCACGTCCACGCAGCAGCCGCGGCGGGAGCCCGACCCGCGGTCGATGGGCGGCGGCGATTGCCGCGACAATCCGTACAACTGCAAGGACACGCCCAATCCGCTGCCGCCGGCCTCCACCGTGTGGCTCGAGGAGATGACCTGGATGGACGTCCGCGACGCGATCGCCGCGGGCAAGACCACCGTGATCGTGCCCACCGGCGGCATCGAGCCGAACGGGCCGTGGCTGGTGCTCGGCAAACACAACTACGTGCTGAAGACCAACTGCGACGTGATTGCGCGCACGCTCGGCACTGCCCTGTGCGCGCCGATCCTCGCGCTGGTGCCCGAGGGCCGCATCGATCCACCCAGCGGCCACATGCGCAGCCCCGGCACGCTGAGCCTGCGGGAGGAGACCTACCAGGCGGTGCTCGAAGACGTGGCGCGCAGCCTGCGCGCGCATGGCTTCCAGAGCGTGATCTTCATCGGCGACAGCGGCGGCAACCAGAACGGGCAGAAGGCCGTGGCCGAGAAGCTCAACACCGAGTGGGCCGGTAACCCGGTGGTGGCGCACATCGGCGAGTACTACACCGCCCCGCCGGGCACGCCCAACGTGCTGCGGCAACTGGGCGTCGTCAAGGACGGGCAACCGGACGACGGCCTGCACGACAGCCCTGGCATCACGCTCAACATGATGCTGACCGACCCGATGTCGGTGCGCTGGGACGCACGCGTGAAGGCGGGCACGGCCACCATCAACGGCGTCTCGATCGAGAACAAGGAACGCGCGCTAGCCCTCGCCCGTCAGGTCGTCGAGGCTCGCGCGGAGCGGACCGTGACGCTCATCAAGACCGCCATCGCCAGCAAGGGTAAAGTCACGACCAGCACCCCGCAGTAGTTTGGTGACGCAGCTGGCCCGGCGAAGCTCCCGGTGTCCTGCGGCATCACCGGATGTGGGTAACGAAGTAGCCACAAATGGAAGCGCGACGGCAGGGAACGCCCGGAATGAGCGGCACAGGGCGTGCACAGAGGGACGTCAGTGTCGGGCTGGCCACCGCTTTCCGGTGTGCCTTGAAGGTGTGCTCTCCAGAGGTAACTACATGCGTTCCATACACAAGCTCATCGCGCTTCTCGTGATCCCCGTGTTCTTCGCCGCGTCGCCGGCGTTCGCCCAGCAGTCGCGAGTCGTGGACGGTGCCGCGCTGACTCAAGCGCTGGCCGCTCAGGCCGAGGGCGACCGTGCACAGCGCGACCAGGTACGTCGGGTGCTCGATCGTGACGACGTCCGCCAGATGGCCGCGGCGATGGGGCTGAACGCCGCGCAGGCCAGTTCCGCGGTCGCCACCCTCGGCGGGGCGGATCTGGCGGCGGCCGCCCAACATGCGGGGGCGGTCGAACAGGCGTTGGCCGGAGGCGCGAACACGATCGTGATTTCCGTCACCACGCTGCTGCTCATCCTCATCATCGTCATCCTGCTGGCGAACTGACGGCGCCACGGCAGGCGACCATGCGTGGTCTCTGCAGAGCCGCGGCGTCTGCTGCGGCCGTCCTGCTCCTGGGCGGGACGGCCGCGACGGCCGCGACGGCTGCGATGCGCCCGGCGGCTCTGGCTGACCGCCAGGTGGCAAGCGCCCGCCTGCTCGACGTGCCATTCATCGCCCAAACCGAAGACCTGTGCGGCGGCGCGGCCCTGGCGATGGTGATGCGTTACTGGGGTGAGCGCCAGGTCTACGCCGACGACTTCGCCGCCTTGATCGATCGCAGCGCCGCGGGCATCCGCACCGACGTGTTGGCCGAGGCCGTGCGGCGGCGAGGCTGGTCGTCATCGGTGATCGACACGTCGGCGGGCGCCGCAGCCGCCATGGTGACGCAGATCGACCGCGGACGGCCGGTCGTGGCGCTGATCGAGGTTCGCCCCAACCGCTACCATTACGTGGTGCTCGTGGCCTGGACGGCCGAGCAGATCGTCGTGCATGATCCGGCGCTGGCGCCGTTCAGGGTGATGTCGCACGGCGAGTTCGAACGCGCATGGCGCGCCGCCGGCCGGTGGGCGCTCCTGGTCCTGCCAGGTGACGCGCGGCCCGACACCGACCCCCTGGCGCCCCATGCGGCAGACAGCCCTGTGGCGCCCAGCGTCAGCGCGTGCGGCCCCTTGCTGCCGTCGCTGGTTGCGCAGGCCGTGGCCGGCGACCTCTCCGGCGCGGAGCGCGGCCTGCTGGCGGCGACCGCGGTGTGTCCAGACGACGCGGCTCCCTGGCGCGAACTGGCCGGCATCCGCTTCCTGCAGTCGCGGTGGGCCGAGGCTGGCGCGCTGGCGGAGCGCGCGGCGCGCCTCGCGCCCGGCGACGAGCAGGGGCTCGACCTGCTGGCGACCAGTCGCTTCCTCAGTGGCGCGCATGGCGACGCGTTGGGAGTGTGGAACCGAATCGGCCGGCCGTCCGTGGATCTGGTGCGCGTGGAGGGCGCTGAGCATACGCGTCACCCGGTGATTGCCGCCATCGTCGGTCTGCCGCCGCGGACGCTGCTCACGCCGGAGCGGTATCAGTTGGCGGCGCGGCGGCTCCAAGCGCTGCCGAGCGCCGTCGTGACGCGCCTGCGCTACCGCCCCACGGCCGGCGGCCTCGCCGAACTCGACGCCGCGGTGGTCGAGCGTCCGACGGTGCCGCGGGGCGTGGTGCCCCTGGCGGCGCTTGCGGCGCACACGGCGATTCAGCGCGAACTGCGGCTCGAGGTGGCCGCTCCGACCGGGAGCGGAGAGCTCTGGACGGCCGCGTGGCGATGGTGGGAAGCGCGACCGCGCGTGGCGTTCGCGCTGTCCCTGCCGTCGGTGGCTGGGCTTCCCGGCATCACGACGATTCAGGGCGTGTGGGAGCGCGCCTCGTATGCAGTCGCGAGCGCGCAACCGGGCGGCGCGGCGGTCGTCGTTCGCCAGGAGCGCCGCCGAGCCTCATTCGGGCTCGCCGATTGGGCGACGGGACGGTTGCGGTGGACGGCCGGCGCCGCCCTGGACCGCTGGGACGACGACAGCCACGCGGCGCTCGACGCCGGGCTCGACCTGCGCCTCGCCGACGACCACGTGGCCCTCGGGCTCGACGCGGCGGCGTGGACGCCGCTCGGCTCGGGCCGGCGATTTGCGACCAGCGACCTCTCGGTGGCGCTACGATCGACGACCCTGCCGGGCCGGCCACAGTGGTGGGCAAGGGCCGGTGTGGCCCGCGCGTCGTCGGCCTCACCCTACGACCTGTGGCCGGGGGCAGGCACCGGGCTGGCGCGGGCGCCACTGCTGCGCGCCCATCCGCTGCTCGACGACGGCGTGGTGACCGGCGCCGCGTTCGGCCGGCAGCTGACGCACGGCACGCTCGAGTATCAGCATCCGCTCGTGAGCCGTCCCGTGGGAACGCTTCACGCCGCGGCGTTCGTCGACACCGCGCGAACGTGGAATGGGACCGGCGCGCGGCGCAGCGGGCGCTGGCAGACCGATGTCGGCGCCGGTGTCCGCGTTGCGCTGCCCGGAGCAGCCGGCACGTTGCGCGTCGACCTGGCCCGTGGTCTCGCCGACGGGCAGATGGTGGTGTCGGCGGGCTGGCTCACCGGCTGGGCCGGCCGCTGACCGGGCGGCGCGCCTAGGAGTCGCAGAGGCAGGGCGCACTGACTGTCGGGTCAGCCCCCGGCGCCACCAGGCCGATCAGGGAGGTCGTGACTGGTAGCGTCACCGGGGAGTTATGGTCCCATTCGCCAGCCCCTTCTCGAAAGCAGGATGCCGCACGGCTACTCCACCCCGATGGGCACGGCGCCCCGCGCCGTGCCGGGTCGTCTACTCGCTCTTCGGCGCGTCCCCGGGTGCCTCCCACCCGAGTGCGATGAACTCTTCGCGCTTCGCCGCGGCGTCGCCGTCGAAGTGCTGCGTCTCGTCGAGCGCGTAGTTGCGCGACCACAGCAGCCCGCCGTTCACGTAGACGCGGAACTCGCGGCGGCCGAACTTGGCGCACATGCGCGCTTCAGCCTTGTCCGTGCCCTTGCGCAGCAGCCACAGGGGCGTTTCGATGCGGGAATTGAGGTCGACACGCACCGCCGGCGGCGATTCGGCCACGTCTGCCTGGTCTGGAACTGATTGCGGACCGCCCACGCGCTCGTCATCATCGGCCATCTCTTACTCCTGACTGCAGACTAGGAGTTTACTCCTCTGCCCACAGCCGGGTGCGCACGTATGAGTCTCAAACAGTGGTTCTGCGCTCGTCCCTGGACAACACCGGCTGCCACCTCGAAGTGGTCGCGCCGTCGCGCCTCGTGTGGGGCGCGGCCTTCGAGCAGCCCGTGGCGATGGCGCGCGAGCTGCAGCGCACCAGTCCTAGCGGCGCACCGCCACGGTAAGGCTGACCTCGCCCGCCTTCACGATCAGCTCGTCGCCGTCGAGGATGACGAGCACCGAGCGCTCGGGCTCCTCCGGGCGCAGCCGTGCGCGCCCGGTGAACGTGGCCCAGTTGGCTGCGCTTTGCAGCTGCCCGAACTCGGTCATCGCGAGCGCCACGCCGCGGGCTTTGTCGGTAACGCGAAACGTGCCACTGGCCCGGCGTGCGCCCGGGCGCTGTGTGACATCGAGCCTCACCGTGGCATCCGCCGGCGTGGCGCGTCGCGCCACCGCCCGGGTCTCGCGGCCGTTCATGGGCCGGGTTGGCATGTGGCTGGTGCGCCGTAGGGCCTGGCCGGCCCGCAGCCCCGTGGGGCGGCCGTTGCGGAGCGCGAGTTGCCCGTTGACGACCACGGCGCGGATGCCTTCGGACTGGAGCGTCGGTGCCTCGAAGGTGGCGTGGTCGATGACGGAGACGGGATCGAACATCACGACATCGGCGGCCATGCCGGCCGCGAGCAGCCCGCGATCGACCAGGCCGACCGTGGCCGCGGGCAGGCCGGTCATCTTGCGCACCGCGTCCTCCCAGGTGAGCACCTGCTGCTCGCGCACGTAGCGGCCGAGCACCCGAGGGAAGGTGCCGTAGGCGCGCGGATGCGCCGCCTCCCCCGTGCCGGCGCCGCAGTCGCAGGCCACCGACGAGGCGGGATACTGCAGCAGCTTCACGAGATCGGCCTCGATCCCGAAACGCGCGATGATGCCGGGACTACCGCGTTCGAGCAGGCGCACCACGGCCTCTCCGGCCGGCGCCTGCAGCTCGCGCATCACGTCGGTGAGGTCCTGCTTCATCGCCGGCAGGTAGACGCTGGCGGGGCCGCCGAAGCGCGCATTCATCGCCGCCTCGGCCTCGGCCACGATGCGCGCCCGCAGTGCCGGGTCGGCAAAGCGCTTCAGCATGGCCTCGCGGCCGCCGTCCTGCGCCCAGCCCGGAATGGTGAACGCCACCAGGCCGGTCTGCCCGGCGAGATATGGATACACGTCGGCCGCGGTGTAGACCCCGCGCTCGGTCGCCTGCCGCATCTGGCCGGTGATGACGTCGGCGCGTCCTTGCTCGTGCCCCTGCACCTTCATGTGCGTGATGAGCGGCGTGATGCCGCTGCGCGCGCCAATCGCGATGGTTTCGGCCATGCCGGCCAGTGAGCTGAAGCTCGATTCCGGCGTGACCCGATCGTGATTGGTGAAGTAGGTGCGCGCGGCGCGCGCCGCGTCCACCACCTTGATCACGTCTTCGGTCTGGGCGAAGTAGGCCGGCTTGTAGTCGAGACCCGCCGACACGCCCCACGCCCCGGCGTTCAGGCCGGCGGTGATGAGGTCGCGCATGCGCGTGACTTCTTCGGCGGCCGGACGCCGGTCGTCGAGGCCGACCACGTGGGCCCACACGCTGTTGAAGCCGATGTTGGCGCCGACGTTCACGGCCAGGCCGCGCCCCGCCGCCGTGGTCAACTGCTCGCTGATGTCGATCGGGCCGGCGCCATCGGCATTCAGAATTTCGGTCGTGACGCCCTGGGTGAGCATGTTGGCGGCGGTCATCAGACCGTCGGGCGTGGCGTGGCTGTGGATGTTGACGAAGCCAGGGGCCACGAACAGCCCCGTGGCATCGATCTCGGTGACGGCGTGCGCGCCGGCAAGGTCGCCGACCCGCGCGATCGACCCGCCGGCGATGGCCACGTCGGCCCAGTAGCGTGGTGCACCGCTGCCATCGATCACCGTGCCATGGCGGATGATGACGTCGTACGCCGGGGGCGCTTGGGCGAAGGCCCCCGATCCGGCCGCCGCGGCCACGAGAGCCGCCGTCACGAGTCGCAGCGTGCTGGTGCCCTGCATGCGCACGGATTATAGAGCTGGGCGAACGGGGGATGAGAGGTGTCGTCTGCCTGCTCGGCGTCTTCGTCCCGTTCTTCTGGAATTCCTACCGGCAGTTCGCCGGTCAGGTCGACGGCTCCGCAGGACTCAGCGTGGCCGTGTGGCTGCTCGTGAGCTTCGTGGTGCTCGAGATCGTGCTGCACGCCGCCATCGCGCTCCAGGCGCCGAAAGACGCCGCGGCGCCCCGCAGCGCGTGGGTGATGCAGCAGGTGGTGCTGCTGGCCATCGTGGTGGCCGAGCTCGTGAAGTTCGGCGGCCAGGTGCTGCTCTACCGCCGGGACGCCTGACATGGGCTGCGCCATCCGCAACCGCATCCGCAACCTGCGCGCCGCGCACCAGGACCTGACGCAGCAGACGCTCGCCGATCGCATCGGCGTGACCCGGCAGACCGTGAACGCCATCGAGCTCGGCAAGTACTCGCCGTCGCTCGAGGTGGCGTTCCGGATCGCCGCGGTGCTGGGCGTGCCCCTCGATGACGTCTTCCAATTCGACGGAAAGGTGTGAGCCGCGATCGACCTGTTTCGCGACGACTTCGGCCGTGCTGTTCGCGCTGGCCGCCTGCGCGGCCTGGCGCGTGGCGCGCCCGCGGTTGGGCCTCGTGTGCGCGGCGCTCAGCGCGTGGGCGATCGCCGGCGCGCGCCCGGGCTGGTCCAGTCTGATGGTGTTGCTGTCGCGTCCCGCCGCCCCGGTGACGGCGCTCGACATCTTCGGCACCGAGTAGGGCATCGGCGGCAACTCTCCCAACCGCCTGCGCGCCGTCGCGCGGGCCGCAGGCGCGGAGTCGCGCCTAGAGTTGCAGGTGGGCGATATGCGCGCCATGCCCTTGGCGCCGGCCACCTTCGACGGCGCGGTGAGCGCCTTTGCCATCGATCACTTGCGGCGCCCTGACGTGGAGCGCACCTTCGCCGAAATGACGCGGGTGCTGAAGCCGGGCGGCGAGTTCCTGCTGCTCGTCGTCAACCAGGACGCCTGGATTCGCACTGCGCTGCCGTTCTTCGTGCACCACGGCTGGCCCGCACTCCTCAGCGCCGCGCCGCTGGCCCGTCCTGAGGCACATGCTAGTAGTTAGTTAGTTAGTGCCGACGCGCCACCAGTAGACAACTGCCGCCGAACGGCAGGCTCCGCCCGCTGCGCAGCCAGCGCGCCTCGAGGTTCAGCACCGCGCCGAGGGCGCGCGTGAGCACGTTCTCGCGCGGCTGCAGTTCACCGCGAATGGCCTCGGTGTCGGCCGTGGCGCGCAAGCCCAGACGGCTCGGCAGGGCCCGCATCAGCAGCACGGGCAGCGGCAGCGGCCAGAAAATCTGGGTGGCGTACTCCACCGCAAACCCCGCGCCCTCGACCACGCGCCGCAGACTTCGTCCGCTGTAGCGGCGATGATGCCCGCTCAGGTCGTCGTCGGTGGACCAGAGCCACTGATACGCGGGCACGGTGAGATAGAGACGCCCGCCAGGGGGTAGCAGCCGCGCGAGCTGTTCGAGCACTGCGCGGTCGTCGGCCATGTGTTCGAGCACGTCGAACAGTCCGGCGGCGGGCAGGCTGCCAGGCGCGAACCCGGCGTCGTCGAGCGTCGCGCACACGACCGGTGCCAGTCCACGGGCCTGCGCGTTGCGGGCGCCCGCCGCTCCCGGTTCGACGACCACGGCATCATGGCCAGCCTGCACCAGCGCGCGGGCCACGAAGCCATTGCCGCCGCCGATGTCGAACAGGGGTCCGTGTGGCGGGAAGCGCCTGACCGCCTCGAGGATGCAGGCATTCCGGTGCCGGAACCAGAACGAGTGATCCTCGACCTGGAAGCAGAACGCGTTGCCCTCGTCCGGGTAGTCGAACCGCGACCTGGAGCGCGGGTGCCACAGTCCGTCGGGGCCGGGCTCCAGATTCGAGGCGATGGCGCTCAGGTCGATCACGAAAGGCACAATGTATCATCTGGGACCGTGCTCGCCGCCTGCATCGTCCTCTGGCTGGGGCTGCTCATCACACTTCCGCCCCGGCCCTCGGCCTGGATGGTCGTGGCGTCGGGACTGCCCGTGGTGCTCGCCGCCTCGTGGCGCTACGCGCGCCGCTCCGCCAGCCCGTGGCGCGACGCGCTTCGCGCCACCGCCGACCTGCACGTGCTGGGCCTCGTGCTGCTCTACGCCGCGGGCGTGCTCGTGGCCGACACGCACGGCATCACGACCGACGGCGTAACCTACTTTGCGCAACTGCGCAGCGTCGTGGTCGACGGCGACCTCGACGTGACCCGCGAGTTCACGCACCTCGGCCAGCCGCCGCGTCCCAACCACGTGGTGCCGATCGGCCCCACGCTGATCTGGACGCCGCTCTACCTGGCGGTCACCGCCGTGGACGCATTCGGTCGCGCGGTGGGCGCGTGGCGCGGTCCGGCGGATGCCACCACGCAGGGACTCGGGCTGCCCTACATTCGCGCGGTGCTGCTGTCGTCTTTTGCCGTGGGCGCGCTCGGTCTGTGGGCGCTGCTGTGGCATCTGCGCCAGCGCTTCGCGCCGGCGGTCGCGGGCACCGCCGTGGTGCTGCTCTTCGGTGCCACGCCGCTCTTCTGGTACATGGTCTACGAGCCGTCGATGACGCATGCCGCGTCCTTCGGCTTCGCCGCCCTCTTTGCGGTGGCCAGTGCGCGGTGGGTGCCGGCAGGCGCCACGCGCGCGCAGAGCCTGATCCTTGGCACGCTCCTCGGCCTGGCCTTTGCCGCGCGTTCGCAGGAGGTGCTCTTCGCGCTGCTGCCCGCGCTGCTCGTGTTCGGCGCGGCGGCGCCGTGGTCCGATCGCGTCACGCGCGCGCGGCACCTGGCCGGCTGGGCCTTCCTCGGAGCGCTGCCGTGGCTGCTGCTGCAGGGCCTGCACAGCTACGTGCTCTTCACGCGCTACGACTATCAGTTGTTCGGTCAAGGCGGATACTTCAATCCGTGGCAGTCGCGCTGGCTCGACACGCTGTTCTCGTCGTGGCACGGCCTCTTTTCGTGGACGCCGATCGCCTACGTGGCGGCTCTCGGCACCATCGCTTACCTGCGGCGCGAGTGGCGCTGGGCCACGGCCGGTCTCATCGTGCTCGTGCTCACGGCCTGGGTCAATGGCGCCACGCAGGACTGGGCGGCCGGCTGGTCGTTTGGTGGCCGCCGCTTCTCGAGCGTGCTCGTGCTGCTCGCCCCCGGCCTGGCGCTCGTGATCGAGGGCGTGGTGCGGCGGCCGGCGCTGGCCCTGGCGCCGCTCGTCGTGGCGGCGTTGTGGTGGAACCACCTGCTGATGGTGCAATACACCTCGGGACTGCTGCCGAAGGACGAGCCCGTGAGCTTCGGCCGGCTGGTGCAGCAGCAGGCCGAGCTGCACACGCGGCCACCCTACGTGTATCCGTTCGCCTTCCCCGCCAACGTGTGGTTCGCGTGGCGCGAGGGCCTGCCGGTGGATCGCTACGACCTGCTCTCGCCCGAGGTGCCGCGCGCGGCCTTCGAGATGCGCTTCGATCGCCACGGCGAGAAGTTCCTGCTCGACGGGTGGGACGCGCCGACCGGCGACGACTGGGGGTCGGCGTGGTGGATCGGCCGCGCCACCGCCACCCTGGCCGTGCCCCTGGCCGCGCCGTCGGGCGGCGTCGTCATCACGCTCACGACGCGCACGCGGCTCAGCGAGCCCCCGGTGCAGGCGGCGCTCGCGCTCGACGTGAACGGCACCCAAGTGGGCCAGTTCACTGCCGGCGTGCCGGCCCCGTCCACGGCCACCATCACCGTGCCGGCCGACCTCGCCGCGCGGCTCTTCCGCGCCGGCTTCAACCGCATCGCGATCCGGAGCCTGGGCGTGGCTCGCATCGATGCCGCTGACAATCGCCTGCCCGACCTGCTCGCGCGGCGCCCCGACACGGTGTGGCCGGTCGGCGTCTACGATCTGAGCATCGCGCCGCTGCCGTAGCGCGCGTCAGCGTTCCCGTGGACGTACAATCGCAGCCTTGGAGGCTCTCATGCGTCTGTCTGTGTTCACCGTCATTCTTGCCGCCCTGACCGCAACCGCGCCGTCTGCCTTTGCGCAGGCGCCGGCTCCAACGCCCACCGATCGCACGAAGGCCACGGTGTTCAAGGCCGATGACCTGGCCGCCGCCCTGGCGAAGCTGCCCGGCGATCGGCCCTCGTCGGCCGTACGGG
>Ga0105046_10011795_pt1 | contig 13574 bp, 9 predicted proteins | sample MAT03_FD_78385 | JGI IMG/M metagenome (GOLD analysis project Ga0105046, IMG submission 78385) | Freshwater microbial communities from Lake Fryxell liftoff mats and glacier meltwater in Antarctica - MAT-03 (megahit assembly) | ecosystem: Environmental > Aquatic > Freshwater > Ice > Liftoff... | reverse complement strand
TGTCGGGCCTAATTGGTTACGGGGCCGTTGGTTATGGAGCCTTGGGCGTCGGCGGACTGAAAATGAAAATCCATCGCGCTGCGATCCAATCGTTGTTTGAGCGTAACGATCTGGTTCTCGACGCTCGCGAAGTACTGGCGATTGGCAAGACGATCTAAAGCCGTACGTCGCTCCGCGACGTAACGCAACGACGGCAAGGGTCGTCTAACCATGTTCCAACACCAAAACTTACACGGTGTTAAGCAGCCGCAAATCTGGAAACGGCTGCGGTCTGCGCGATAACCTCTTCACCTAGGGCGCGATAGTCGGCCGCGCCGTTGCTGTCTGGAGCGTACTGGAAGATCGATTGGCCAAAGCTTGGTGCTTCGGCAAGTCGGATGTTGCGGCGAATCTTCGTGTCAAAAAACTTGGCTTGACGAAGCGCTTCCTTCGCGTTGGGACCGCCACTGAAGAACGCTTCGACGTCGCTGCTGACTTCAGCGGCCAAGCGCGTGGTTGAGTCATACATACAGAGCATCACCCCAGAGAGTCGCAGGCTTTCGTTGAGACGCCGTGAAACGACCTCAATCGTACGAAGCAGCTTGCTGAGCCCATGCAGCGCGAGGAAATGTGGCTGCAACGGCAGAAACACTTCATCAACCGCCACGAGCGCATTGATCGTTAGCACACCGAGGCTGGGCGGACAATCGAGAATCAGGTAATCAAACCGCGCGTTGTCAGCCGACAGGGCGTCGCGCAGGATCATCTCGCGACCAACCTCGCCAGCAAGTTCCATTTCTGCGGCTGCCAGATCGATGTTTGACGGAACCACCGACAAGTTTTCGGAAATGTCGCAGCGAGCTTGGGCGATCGTGGCGTTTCCACAAAGCACATCGTAAAGGCTCGGCACGGGGCCTGAGGCGGTCACGCCAAGGTGCAGCGACGCGTGTGCTTGGGGATCAAGGTCCAGAACGCAAACGCGATTTCCTGCGTTGGCCAAAGCGGCTGACAAATTAACAGCGGTCGTGGTTTTTCCAACGCCGCCCTTTTGATTGATGACTGCTATCGATCGCATGGTTGGGCCTTTGGAATGTTGGTGCTGAAAAACGATACGTTGATCGTGGTGAGGTGAATTTACATTTACGCAGCGTCGAGACGTCGCATTTGTTGGTACGCAAGCAAGACTTCGTAAAGATCGGCGTCAATTTGAATGGTTTCAGCAGCGAAATCGGTCAACCAACCTCGTCCGCTTGCGACGGCGTCGGCAATGACTGGCGCGATGTCCACCAATGCGACGCTGACCCGCTTGGGCGATGTGATGCCGCTGGTTCGGTCGAGCTCTTCGCTCCTGGGGTTCTCGCCATCGGCTGGATTTGCGGAGGGAGAAAAAACGCGAAGCTGGTGGATTTGTCGGTTTGATTTCACGTCGGTACTCGTATCGGGAAGCGAATGTCGGAGGCAACCCCGTTTAATTCCAAAAAATTGATTGGCCGATGCAGGACATGCGGGCCAATCAGTTCATCAGTTTTTCAGGTGGGATGCTTACGAAAACAGCGAAAAATGCCGCTATAACCGGCTCTACCGATCGTATCGACTTTGCCGCCTGGGTAAGTTGAGGCGAACTTGAATAATTTTCTGACAAAACTACTTTCTAGGGTCGGTTGACAGCATGGCCCTTTGGGTTCTACATTTCTGAGCCTTGGAGAGCGAGCAAGCAGTGACCCATTGCGGTTTGGATTCCCCTTATTCGATGCGTTTCTGGCGGCCTTTCCAGGTTGACTCGCTCGCTGCCAAGTCGCTTCGAGAAATTGATTCTTTCGTGTCTCGATGACGGTTGATCTTGAAGCGATTGCTCGGCGAACTAATTGCGAGCTAACATCCCTGCGTAGTGCGGTACCTTTGATTGAACAGGGGTACACGCCGCCGTTCCTTGCCCGATATCGGCGCGATGAGCTTGGTGGTTTGGGCGAACACGCAATGTGGACTCTTTATCGCGCCATGCGTGATGAGGCGTGGATTAAGGCTCGGCGCGATGATTTGATTCATCGCCTCGAACAACTTCCCCAAGCCGATCCAGCGCTCGCTCGTGCCGTTCGATCTGCTAGTTCAAAGCGAGTCATCGATCGTTTGGCGCGGCGAGTCCGTGGCGAATCGACAGACGTTGGCTCGCCATCCATGCGAGTCGCCTCACGAATCTTAAGTCCTGAGCGTGGTGACCCCAGCGACGTTGCTGCGATCGCTGCGGCAATGGGATTGGAAACCGAAGCAACAACCATCGAGTCGAACCTCGACGCGGCGCTCGCAGCCAGATTGGCCGGTCACCCGCAGATGCAGTCCGCTGCCGTTCGCTGGTTGTTTAACAACGCCAAGATTCGCATCTTGTCCGTCAGAGACACGCACGCCGATTCAGGCACTGACAATGAGTCTGCTCAGCCTGCTCCGGTTGAAGCGGCAATCGCGACGTCCCTGGCCGTTGAAGCGGGTGAGCAGTTATCGTCCGTCCCCACGTCTGCGTCGACTGACGACGCTGGAAGCGAGCTGGTCGAAGCATCGACAAGTGACGCTGCGACAAGTGACGCGTCACTCTCGGATCTCGCTGCCGCAGAATCGGCCGCCATGGACGCGGCGATTAAGGAATCTGCTGCGCTAGAATCGAGCGAACACGAAAGCCAGAACGAAGAAGGTGACTCAGAAGCAGGTTCTGAATCGAAGCAAGAAGAATCCTCTTGGCCATCACCCGAGGACCTGATCGCTACACCAACTCCTGAATTGGTTGTCGCCGAAGCTGCAGTTGCAGAAGGCTCGGTTGCAGATAACGCAGTTCCAATTGGCGGTACCGCCGCCGCTGAACCTCGCAAGCCGCGAGAAAAGCAATCAGGTAAAGGCAAAGGCAAGGGGAATGCCAATTCGAAACCAAATTCAAACTCAAACTCAAAACCTCAGGCCAAAGCGAAAGAGGTTAAGCAGGTCAAGAAGATTTCTCCGCGACAGCGTCGTCGTCGCTGGTTGGTAAGCGTTTTACAACCGCTCGCTGGCAAAGAAATCCTTGCTCAGAAGTTGACTGCGTTTCAAACGTTGATGATCGGTCGTGGCTTGCGAAGCGGCGTTGTGCAATGCCAATTCGTGTATGACACGGACAAGCTGATGGATCAACTCCAACGCACCGCCACTGGACTAAATGAATCTTTTTCAGCTCGACTGCGAATGATCGTCGGTGCCAACGATGCGTTGATCCGCGAAACGGCTGAGGCTGCTTGGTGGGACGAGCTATTGGAAACAGCGGCGACTCGGTTGGTCAGCGTTGCTGCTGATCACCTGGAATCGCAGATCAATCGTGGTGGCGTGGAAGCCAAGGTCGTCTTATCAATCGACGCGATGGGACCACGCACCGCAGCGGTCGCAATTGTAGCTGCCGATGGGCGTTTGATTCATACCGAAGACATTCCCTGTCAATTGTCGGCGGCTCTACGGTCCGCTGCGGTCACGCGCGTCGGCGAGTTGATTCATCGATTTGGCGTCGACTTGATCGTTATCAGTAATGGGCCCGCTCGTCGTGCTTGCTTGGTGATTCTGAATGAACTTGTCACGCAATCAGCGCCTGGCTCGGTGCGCTGGACCATTGCTGAACGAAGCGGTGCTGATGTCTATGCGGGAAGCGAACTCGCGAACCGTGAGATGCGTTCAACGCCGCGACGCTTTCGCTCTGCAGCGTGGCTCGCATTCTCGGTCTTGCGGCCCTCGCAAGCGGTGACGAAGGTCGATCCGATGCGGCTACGGCTCGGTTCGTTCCAACGTGAGCTTTCGGAAGATGCTCTCTGGCCAGCCCTGCGCGACGTCATGACCAGTGGCGTCAGCCGAGGCGGCGTCGATGTCAATTCAGCGCCAGTCGATTGGTTGTGCCAATTGCCTGGCGTCAGCCTCGAGGTCGCAACCGCGATCGATAAACGCCGTCGCGAATCGTTGTTCACAAGCCGCAGCGAAGTTGCGGAATTAGAACAATGGGTTGACCCGAAAGATACGCGTCAGGCGGTCGGGTTCCTGCGAGTTTTCGGTAGCAACGAAACGCTCGATGGCACGTTGATCCATCCCGACGATTACGCGCTTGCCAAAAAGCTTTCAACGGCGCTAAAGATCGAGTTGCCGCCGCAAGCGCCTCCTGGCTACGAGCCGCCAAACTTTGAAGAGTCTGCCAGTGGAACGTCGCATCCGGCGTCGGACGTGCATTCGCCGCTGGTCGAAGACCTGACGGCGGATGGCAGCGGCACCGACTCACTCGACTTTGCTGCCGAGATCCAGCCGACAAACGAAACGGAAATGCTGGCTGATGACGTGGCACAAAGCGACGAAGTTCCGTCACCAGAAGATGAAGCGGTAAGTGAGCCCGTCGCGGCTGCTGAATTCACCGCCGACGCAGGCCCCGAAGTTGCCGCAACGGCGCCTGCCCCAGCATCCTCGAAGACAACCGTTACGGTAGAAGTTCATCCACCGGTACGGCGACCGATGCCGGAGTCAGCACAAGTGAACAAGGTCATCAAGGAATGGCAAGTCGGTGCTCGACGCGTACGCCATGTCGTCGATGCGCTTTGCGATCCGTTCGGTGACGAAGACACGACTGCAAACGGTGTCGCTCATGCCGTCATGACGCGAGTCCCCAAGATCGCCGATTTGACCGTCGGAGACCAAGTCATTGGTGTCATCGTCGGCGTCACCGAATTCGGTGCCTTCGTCGAAATGTCGCCAGAGTGCAGTGGATTGATCCACGTTAGCCGCGTCGCGGATCGCTTCGTGGAAGACCTGCATGAAGCCGTGCAAGTCGGCGACGTTGTGACCGCCTGGGTAACCAATATCGACACCAAACGCCGCCGCGTCGGCCTGTCTGCTATCTCACCACAGCGAGAAGCGGAACTCGAACGTCAACGTCAAGAACGTCGCGACGAGTCAAATCAACGTGGCTATGGCTCACGACCGCAGCGAGGCGAACAAAGTCGCGGAGGCCGTGGCGATAATCGCTCTTCGGATAATCGCTCGTCTGATAATCGGACTAGTGACAATCGTGGCGGCGACAATCGTGCTGGCGACAATCGCGGCTCGCGCGGAAGCGAACCAAGCCGTGCACCGCAAGCCACTGGCGCTAGCCCACCAAGCTCGACTCAAAGTAGCAGCGCACCACGCGGTGATTCTCGTGGCCGAAATGATTCGCGGCCCGATTCAAGAGGCGACTCGAGACCAGACAATCGCTCCGGTGTCCGGGGTGGATCCGGTCAGGGTGGGTCTGGTCAGGGTGGGTCTGGCCGAGGTGATAGCCGTGGCGACAACCGAGGTGGAAACCAACGCGGCGGCCAGCGAGGTGGACGTCGTGACGACCGTGATGACGGTCCATCGTCGTACAGCACTCGAGTCCCGCGCAGTGACACTCCAGCGATTCCGCTGACCGATGCGATGGCAAAAGGTGACGAACCGTTGCGATCGTTTGGTGATCTCTTGCAGTTCTTTAAGAAGGCAACACCGGAGCCAGTGATAAAGCCAAAGAAAGTTGAACCCGCCGCAGAAACGGTTTCACCAGAGTTGTCTGCTGCTGACACAGCATCGCCGCAACCGGACAACCAGCCTGAAGCAACGAAGCAAGCCGAATCGAGTGCTGATGGAGCAACGCCAGAATCATGAGCGACGACTTCCAGCAACGATTGCAGTCGGCGATCCAGCGTGGAGAGCGTCGTGGCGAGCGGCATGAACAAGCCGCTCGTCAGTCGCAGTTGACCGAGGAGGATTTTAAGCGGCTGCATACGAAGTACCGCTTGTCGCTATCCGATAGTATCGAACGTGCGGTTGATGGAATCGCGCAGCACTTTCCCGGTTTTCGCAAAGAGACCTTGTACGGAGAGGTAGGCTGGGGTGCAGCATGCTGGCGAGATGATTTTCAAATCGAAGCCGGCAAACGAAGTAACTGCTACAGTCGACTCGAGATGACGATCCGCCCACCAAGCAGCTACCAGGTACTTGAACTCAGAGGCAAAGGCACGGTCGCCAACAAAGAGCATTTCAACCGAACGCATTTCATTCCACTGCAGGAAGTCGACGAAGAAGATTTCTGTCGACTGATCGACGCCTGGGCCATCGACTACGCCGAGTTCTACGCTTCAAAACGGTAAGAGCCGCCCTCCTACAATTTCGATGAATTGGAAAGGTAACCATGAGCTCAGCAACCTTTGCCGGAGAACAACGGGTTTTGCTTCGTTCGATTTCTTGGAAAACCTATGAAACGCTGGCGGACAATCCAGACAGGGCAGGGCGGTTGTTGACGTACGATCAAGGAGTTTTGGAAATCATGTCGCCATCGAGAGCACACGAGTCGGACAAATCGATGCTTGGTCGTATGGTGGAAATGTATAGTCTGCATCACGACATCGACATTTGTTCGTCTGCGTCTACCACCTTCAAACGGAAAGATCTGGAGCGTGGCTTTGAAGCCGACGAGTCGTATTACATTCGCAACGAGTCGATCGTTCGAGACAAACGCGAGATCGATTTGTTGGTCGATCCGCCGCCCGATCTAGTCATTGAAATCGAAATGTCGCGTTCGGCGATCAACAAACTCGCCTTGTTCGCGTCGCTCGGTATTCCCGAAGTTTGGCGATATGACGGCAATCGACTGTGGCTTGGTCGCCTCACTGGAGACGTCTATGAACCGATCAATTGCAGCATCGAATTACCCGGGTTTCCCATCGCCGCCGCCGTCGAAACCCTTCAAACGATTGGCTCCGCTAGCGAAACAGAACTGATCCGCCGCTTCGTCAAGGCTTGCTGATTTGACACCGCAGCAGGATTGCGAGCTCGTCTCGATGGTGGCCACGATCGGTTACCAGAAACATTCGACTAGGTCGATTGGGAAATCGCTCTGCTGCAACGATTGAAATCGGGAACTTTTTTTGGGGCCGTTTCAGAACGATTGCTCTACTCTGTAAGCCCGTTTTCCTTGAAACCTTTCTGGCGGAGTAAGCACGCATGACACCGACCACAAGGCATTCCTTCCACGCCGGGATCGTAACAGGAGAGCGTCATTGAGTAATCAACTCCCAGGCCGAGCCCTTTGGCAATGATCTGTCCCTTGGTCAATGCGATCAACGGCGTGTGAATTGTGAGCACCGTGTCGCCCTCGACGGACGCTTTGGTCGCTAGATTTGCCATGGCCTGGAAGGCTTGAATGTAATCCGGACGGCAGTCAGGGTATCCGCTGTAGTCCAGCGCGTTGACACCAATGAAAATGTCTCGGGATTCGACGACTTCGGCGAACGCCAGCGCAAGCGAAAGAAACACCGTGTTTCGCGCAGGAACGTAGGTGATCGGGATTGCCGTGCCGATCTCGGCGACCGAATCGGATTTGGGAACTTCCAAGCTCGGATCCGTCAATGCAGACCCACCGAATTGTGCCAAGTCAATGTCGATAATTCGATGGGAAGCGACATCGAAATGCTGTGCCAATTTCTCAGCACGCGCGAGTTCGTATTGATGACGCTGACCATAGCGAAAGCTGATTGCATGGCACGTGTACCCGGCCTCGCGGGCGATCGCCAAGCACGTCGCGCTATCCAGTCCGCCGGACAGCAATACTACAGCGACTCTGGTCGCATCCGCGACAGGCGAAGGGCTCATTTCGTGGGTTTCCAAAGCTTGCGCCCCATCGATGGATTGTAATTCGTCCAATTGCCATCGGCGGAAACATCGCTTTCGATAATCGACGTCGCTGCGGCAACTTTTGCATCGAGGTTGTCGATGTGGTGCAAGACGATCGCTTCCAGTGTCAGCGGCACCTTGGGGCTGCCAAACTCCAGCAGACCATGGTGACTGAGAATCATATGCTCCAGATGAAGCCGCAAAACGGTCGGAATCGGCTCGCCGCCATCGGCATGCAGCGCCGTGATTTTCTCACCCAGCATTTGAACGCCGATGATCAAGTGACCAACCAGTTGCCCGCGATCGGTGTAGCTGATCTCACCACCGGACGAAAGCTCATCAACCTTGCCGATGTCGTGCAGGAACGCACCAAGCACGAGCAGTTCCGTATCAAGCTGTGGATATCGCGGACCCACAAGCAATGCGAGTTCCATCAACTCAACCGTGTGCCGCAGCAAACCACCGGGGTACGCGTGGTGGTTTGACACGGCTGCAGCAGCGATCCGAAATCGGCTCATGAACTCAGGATCGTCAATGAACGCGACGCCCACTCGCCGTAAGTGTTCATTTTCAAACGCTTGGAAAATCTCAGCAAGACTTGTTGTAAAGCGATCGGCTTCGGAGGCGTCGAAACGATTAAAGTCAGTGAGATCAACTTCGGCCGGATCCATTCGCTGGATATCCGTCACGATCAGCTGCAGGTTGCCGTTGTGGACTTGAGTTCGGCCTTCGCAGGAGACGTAGTCCCCTCGATCAAACGAATCGAAAATCCGTTCGTCGGCATTCCAAACCATCGCGGAAATCGTACCGGATCGATCGGTAAGCTTGAGCAATAAGTACTTTCCGCCTTGTCGATTGACACGCAACTGCTTGTCGGCGGCTTGAAAAGCTTGGTCGACGCTTTGGTGTTCGACAAGCTGGTTGATGGCGGTTCGTGGCAAAGGTCACGTCCTAACGGGCAAGTTGAGAAAGCTATGAGTGCGAATCATAGCCCATTTGCTTGCGAAGAAATGCGGCTGCTCGCCAAGAAACGTAGCCGCAGATGTCGAAATGTATCGCACCATTGAAATTACACCCAGGTCGGTCAGGATGGCTTTCATTGATGTCCCGTTCGCTATAGCTTTGGGGCTACAGCTTTGGCACTGGACGAGTGGGAGCTCTTTCCAGCATCCGTTTTTGGTCATCGCTTGGAATCGCCGGGGTGTTATTGTTGTTCCCCCCGCCCTCGTTCTTCGGGGCCAAGTCGGTGTATTCCTCTTTCCAATGCCAGCCGATTGGCGTCTTCAATTCTTCTGATGCTAAGAGTGCCCAAGGTGTTCCAGGGTGCTGCTTAACGACTGACGTCAACAACTCATTCGCCAATTCTGCTTCGCGTTCCCACTTGCTGCCGACACTAATTTCTTCAGCTGGTACGATCACCCACGTGTTGTTTTTTGGCGTTTCAAACAAAATGCCGCGTTTGAGTTTTGCGAGCATCGCGTTGTACGTTTCCGTGCGAACTTTTTGAGCCAAGACACGTCCCAGAGCGAGATCAAATCCAGCCTTCCAGCGCGGAGTCGTTTCCGTCGCTCGGCCAGCCATGCCGGGTTCAAGTACCGCAGCAAGCCTAACCAATGATGGCTCCAGCCTAGCAGCATCTTGTTGGGCTTTCGTTAAGTCGCCGACCAACGAAGGCTCGTCGCGCCTAACGAAGCGAGTTTGCGGCCGTTCCAACGTCGGAGCAACTTGCATCGCCGCATTCACCAGCGACATTCGCAACGGGCTCTGCTTTACTTTCTTCTGGTACTCCGCCGGAGCGATATAGTCAGGCCGATACGTCGCCATGACCGCTGGGTCAAAAAAGTATTGTAGGTCCGCAGCGAACGGGTCGATCTCGCTGCGACGAACTTCACGATTCACATTTCGGTTGGGGTGGACAGTGAAGTAGATGCCGCCGGTCTCGTAGCAAAGACGAGTCAAGCCGTACGGGCCAAAACCTGAATCGATGACGGGCTCGTCTTGAAAGTTAGCGGAGAAACCGATTTGCACGCGCTCGGACATGATCGTTTCTGGACCTTGATCGACCTGAGCCCATCGTGCCGTTTGATCATACTTAGGATCGGGATCAACGTACTTCACGAATGAATGCTCACGTCCGAACGGTGCCGGGACTCCGATCACATAGACAGGCATGCCCCAGCGGCGGCACGATTCGATCGCTGGTTCAAGACGATCAACATCGTCACCACGTTCATCGGTAACAACCACCAGCAAGACATTGCGTTGCGGTCCGTTACCACCTCGGCTTTTGCGCAACGTTAAGTAACGGTCCGCAGCAAGCTCAACGGCGGTGAATGCCTTTTCGACGCCGGATGTGTCAATCGGGATCGCATCGACGATCGACTTGATTTCATCCAATTCAAAGACTGGGTCTTCGGTGTAAAGCTTGACGTCTTGACCGAAACCGATGATCGAAGTTAACAGTGGTACATCGTTGTTGTTGCGTTTAAAAGCTTTGCCGCCGCTTTTCTCGACTATGCCAAGCTCCTCATAAATGGTGTCAAATCGCTCGCGGATTTCCGCTCTTTGACGATGCAACGATCCACTTTGATCAAACAACCAAACCACAAGCGTCGGTCGCTCTTCGAGTGATTGGAGAATCTCGAACGTTAGCCGCTCGACGGCGCCGGCGGCTCCTTGCGTCCCTTCGCCAACCTTGCCTTTTTGGGTTTTGAGTTTGTCTAGCGGCGCAACCGGTTCAGTGAACAGGTTGTTTACGAAAATATCGCCGCTTGCATCGGGCTCGATCTCAACCGGGCTGGGGATTTCCGCCATTTCGGAAAACGTTTTGGCCGACGCTTCGGCCATCGAGAATTCCCCCATGCTCGCGGCACCAACCTGATCTTGCGGCGTTTCGCTGTAGGTAACTTCGTCAACGATCTGGATCTTCTCGCTCTCCTCAAGCGATGGCGGTGAAACGATCACGATCGCTTCCGGATCCTGCGTTTTGATCATGGGCGTTATGCCTAACATCAAAATAACGCCCAAATGCACCAGTAAACTGCCGACGAACGACGCGGATTCATCGCCGAACCAGCCGCCGTCTTCCTCAAGCTCTTCTTCGCTCCAGGCGTTAACATCAGCAATCGCTGCGGGGCTAGTTTTCATACAAGCTTTTAACTTTAGGGACTGCGGGGTTGCGGGGAGCAAACTTGAAGAAAGCTGAGCGGAAAAGTCCGGTACAGTAGGCGCGGTGTTGTCGGTCTTCCCAATGATACTCATTTCATCGGTCCAAAGCGCGTCGAGTCACGGTAAATACCCAAAACCCTCGATCGCGACAAACGATTCCGTTCCGGAGGAATCAAACCTGCAAACCAAGGGGGACAGTGCGGCAAAAAATCAAAAACGCCGCACCCTGCGGTCGAGACTAGACATTCTCATTCATTTTGCCCACAATTTGAACGCACGTCCGGCGTGGACGAACCCTCAATCTTCGCCGAAACCAGAATTTTGTCGCCGGACTTGCGGCTGACTAAGGTGTGTTTCGATCCCACTACCATCATTTAATGGATCGCAAACTTTGATTTTAGAGCGTTCGTGAGTAACCGGCTGATTGCGATTGGCGATATCCATGGGTGCAGCACCGCTCTAAAAGCGATCCTGACAGCCATCAATCCTCGCCCTGACGACACGATTGTGACTCTTGGAGATTACATCGACCGCGGCCCCGATGCTCGCGGTGTGGTAGACCTGTTGATCGACTTGAGCAAACAAACCCATCTGGTGCCCATTTTGGGTAACCACGAGGAAATGATGCTCCAAGTACTTCGAGGCGAACAGGCTTATCAAAACTGGCTCAAGTTCGGTGGCGTCGAAACGTTGGAAAGTTACGGCTTCGACGGTGACTTGAACTTCCTGCCGCCTGAGCATCTCGAATTCTTCGAGTCACTTGTCGATTATTACGTCGAAGACAATTTTTTCTTTACGCACGCGTCCTACGATCCGTACCTGCCATTTGAACAGCAAGGAAGCGACGTATTGCGGTGGCATTCTCTTCGTGACGGCATCCCAACGCAGCATTTTTCGGGAGCGACGGCGATTGTGGGCCACACAGCCAGCCAAAATGGCGAGGTTTTGGACGTCGAGCATCTGCTTTGCATCGACACGTTTTGCTACGGAGGCGGCTTTTTGACCGCCCTGGACGTTCGCAAGCTTGCGGTTTGGCAAGTTTGCAAAGATGGGTATTTACGATAGCCGGGAAAATACGGCTTTAGCGACAAGGCCAACCTGATCGTTAAATCTTTCCAAAACGACTCAATCGTTACGACCCTCAAATCCGAAAACATAAGGGTGTCGAATCGTAGCTTCGTGAGATGAGATGGCAAATGTCGCAATTCAATGCCTGGACGCGATTGCAAGCATACCTACAAACTAGGCTTTGTTCGCAAAGAGGTTTGATTTTATCGTTAGCCAGCGTTGGTCTAACCCTCGGCGGCTTCGCGGTCCCCGGGTCGGCGCAAGAGAGTGAATTTGCTGGCCTCATTCGCGGCAAGATGTCCGATCGCAGCATCTATCAACCGCCAACGCTGATACGCAAAACAGCGTCGACGAAACTCGCGTTGGACGAACTGGAAACTGTCGATTTCCAAGAGTTCCCTGACAGCGTCGATGACATAGACGGCGAGCCTGAATCACGCGAGCCTGAATCAAGGCAGCCCGAATCAGGCCAGCCTGAGTTGAACGAACCCGAAGCTGAAGAACCAACCCTTGTCCGCAGTCGGGTTCGCCAAATTGGACATCAATCGACAACCAAAGGCTCGCGGGTTTCACAAGCAGCTCATGGCCAAGGGGTTGTCCATGAAGAATACGGCAACGCGAGCTATCCGCCGGAAGCCAGTTGCGGCTTGGAACCAAGCTGTGGCTTCGAGCCAGCATGTGGATGCGAAGCGGTTGGCTACGCTTGCGATGGCAGTTGCATGAGCGGCGGCAGTGGTTGCGATTCGTGTGGTTCATGCGGCGGCTGTAGTGCTTGTGGCACTTGCGGATGTGGATTCGGCCGCCCCCGGCTAAGCCTTGACCCATGCCAATGGTTCGGGGCGGTTGAAGTCATGCTGATGTCGCGAGTTGGTGACGACCTGCCGATTTTGGCCACGACGACACCTACGGGTATCTTACCTGGGGCAGCAACCTTGTTCGGTGGACAGAAAGTTCTCGACGACGTAACCGCTGGTGGTCGCATCACCATCGGAACTTGGCTTGACAATCAACAGTGCCGGAGCCTTGTTTTTCGCGGCTGGGGAGCCGAGCAGGATAGCTTCAGTTTTTCGACCAACGAGGTTCGCAACCCGCTTATCGCTCGACCATTTTTCAATGTCACCGATAATGATAATCTACCCGATGCCAACGATGCACAAATCATCGCTCGCCCTGCTGAGCGAAATGGTTCGATCGACATCAACGGCGAAAACCACGTCTACGGGGCCGACGCATCGCTGCGACACCGCTGGCTCGGTGGCATGGGAGGCTTTGTCGATGTGCTTTATGGTTACCAGTACCTGCAAATGGAAGACAGGCTCCGCATCGCAACCTCATCGACCGTGATCGCAGAGGGCCTACCCCCACGGGGCACGATTATCAATGTTGCGGACAGTTTCGACGCCGAGAATCAATTCCATGGCGCCCAACTCGGTCTTGCCACACGCTATCGCGAAGGATGTTTTTCATTCAATGGACTCGCCAAAATCGCCGGTGGTGGACTGCTCCGGTCGGTGCAACGAACTGGCGTAACCAACACGAGTAACGGAGGTAATAATGCACCTCCGGTTCCAACGGGACTGTTGGTGCGATCCACCAACGATGGCAAATTGACGGACGACGCATTTGGCTGGGTACCAGAAGTCGATTTGTCCTTGGGCTGGCAGTGGACCAAGAACTTGGATTTGACC
>Ga0105046_10011793_pt1 | contig 13576 bp, 16 predicted proteins | sample MAT03_FD_78385 | JGI IMG/M metagenome (GOLD analysis project Ga0105046, IMG submission 78385) | Freshwater microbial communities from Lake Fryxell liftoff mats and glacier meltwater in Antarctica - MAT-03 (megahit assembly) | ecosystem: Environmental > Aquatic > Freshwater > Ice > Liftoff... | reverse complement strand
TACAAGACCTTGATGAACAACTAGCCCGTGATCCATTAAATGAAGGACTTAAGGGAAGACTGCAAGCTGAAATAACATTACTTGATAAGGCTATAACAAAACAACTTAAAGGAGGAACAAAAGGAGGGCAAGCTATAGCAGCTTTCAGAATCCTTGCAGATAAATCAATGGATCCATCCTTTTGGGCAAGAAAAGCAAAGTTACAAATAGGAAGCGATAAGCCTCTTGATGTAAAGATTGTGCGTGATATTAATACATTTATAAAAAACAACGACAGACTAGGCTTGGCAGGATATATTTCAAAGCTAGGTGAATCAACATTTGGAGAGAAAGCAACCGGACTATGGAAGGCATCACTTCTAACAGGTATAAGAACACACGAAGCTAACATATTGGGGAACACGGCAATGGCTGGCATGGAAACTCTCAAGGACATTCCAGCAACAGGCTTTGACATGGCTCGATCATTTGTTACTGGAAAACCAAGGAGTAAAGCATTTAGTTTTGGTGGAGCTGTAAGTCAATTAAAAGGTACTAAGGTGGGATTTGGTAAGGCTAAGGAAGTCTGGAAAAGTGGCATTGATCCTAAAGACTTAGCAAAAGCTGAGATGAGAAAGCAGTTGAGATATGGCAAAACTCCACTTGGACGTGCTGCTCAATGGATGACAGACAAGGTGTTTAGAGGTCTTGGCGCACAGGATAAGGTGTTTTACGAGACTGCGTATAAAAGATCACTTGATGAGCAGATGAGGTTAGCAAAAATTAATAAATTAGACACTACTAAGCCAAGTCAAGCAATGAAGGATATAGCAGACTCAGACGCGGAATATGCAACATTCACAAACGATAATGCGTTAAGTGATGGAATTAAAGGTTTTAAGGCTAGAACGAATGATGTTGTTCGGACAGGTGCTGATATTATGATGCCTTTTACAAAGACTCCAACAAATGTAGCTAAGGCAACTTTTGTAGACTATACCCCAGTGGGATTTGCAGCAGAAGGTGTAAAAGTTATTAAACAATTAGTTAAGGGTGAGCCAGTAGATAACAAGGCACTAGCCGAAGCCATAGGACGCGCAACTACAGGCACAGCCGTATTAGCATTAGGTGCAGAGCTTGGTAAGCGTGGTTTAGTGTCCGGGCCATCCCCAACGAGTGAGGCGGAGCGCAAACAGTGGGAACTTGAAAATAAGACACCTAACTCAATCTTTGTTAATGGTGCGTGGCAGTCAGCGAGTAAGATTTCACCTGCTGGGAATCTATTATTATTAGGTTCAGGATATACTAAATCAGGTGGGGATCTTTTAGCTACAGCTGGTACAGGACTTAAAGGCTTCTCTGAAAATTCATTCTTAAAAGGAGCATCAGAGGGACTAAAAGTATTCACTGAGCCTGAACAAAGTCTTGGAAACTTTGCCAATAACGCTATAGCAGGATACGTACCTACACTATTATCAGATATTTCACGTGGTCTTGATGATGTAAAAAGAAAGCCCGAAGGACTCAAAGAAAAAATCCTGTCTCGTACTCCATTAAGAAATACAATACCAAGCAGGCTCAATTCACTTGGTGAGCCAGTTAAAGAACAGGGTAACTTCCTAAGTAAGATAGCTAATCCGTTTAACCCAAGTAAGCCAAGTGATGACCCACTTGTTAAAGAGATGAGTCGTGTTGGCTATAACTTAAATACTGTTGGCAAAACACTTGATGATAAGTTGCTAACACGGGCAGAGCAACGAGAGTACCAAACATTAGCTGGAAAGTATATAAAAGCACTCGTTCCCGAAATTCTCAACTCAGATGGATATTCTACACTTCCAGTTGATAACCAAAAAGACATTATAGAAAAAGCTGTAAACGCAGCTAAATCACAAGCGCGTGAGGAGATGCGAACAAAGATTGGAACAATAAAAGAAGGTTCAGGGTTTGAAGCTGAAGCGGCAGAACTTACTCAAAAAACTGAAACACCACAAATTGATCTAAAATCAGGAGATTCATTGAAGTCAAAAACATATACTTTTGTCCAGGACGGTAAGGTGCGAAGTATAGGAATTGATTTCAATATAAAAAAACCAGAACTATCAGGAGATAAAGAATTTGATAAGAAGTTAGTATCAAGATACAAGTCAAAAGTATCGAGTGAAGTTAAAGATGTTTACGATCTCTATGAAGCGAAGAAAATAACTCTATCACAGGCTAAAGAGGCCATTACTAAATTACAAGTTAAGACTGAGAAAAAGACTTCAGGTAAGCGTACTGGTACAGGCAGGAAAGCTAAGGGTGGGAAGATTGACTACACACAATTTACAAAGATGCTCAATACCAAAGCTATTAGAGTAAAGGTACAAAAATCAGCAAAGAGTAAATTTACACCATTTACTGTTAAAACTCCCCAAGCACCTAAAATCAAAGAACTCAAATTCAAGGGTAAGACAATGAGACTTAAAAAATAATCAGGCACAAGGCAAGCCTTTTCCTATAATTCCCGCTTCACAACTACATACTTCACATTAACACCTCGTTAGTGAATAACTCATTTTCGAGACTCCAGAAAGGGGGTGTATTCAAATAGACGATTTAAACAATCCAGTACCAGATTCCCAGCCGGGAACAACTGAAGCTGAAGAAACAAATGAACCAGTAGTTGAACAACCGGAAACGGCTCAACCAACTGAAGCAGTCGAAAGTTCAGAGGATTCATTCTTTGACCCAACGACAGTACCTGAAGAACTAAAACCTGCATATAAGCAGATGCAAGCAGCTTTTACCAAGAAGACGCAAGAAATTGCTGAAGCAAGGAAAGAAGCTGAAGGCATTAGAGCTAAAGCAGCCCAGTTTGACAAGTACGAAAAGCACATACCAGTCATAGAGGAGATGTTGTCAAAGCAGTCTCGACAGGGCCAAAGCCCTGAACTGCAAGCTTTAGAGCAGCAGTACAGAGACGCAGGCTACTCAGACGAAGCGATTGAAATGATGAAGACAGGGATAGGGTTTGCCCTAAACCACTTCAACACACAACAAACGCAACAAAGAGAAACCGACAGGATTACAAGTCAAATTAGTGAAGCGGCTAAGGTAGATCCAAGGCTGAACGATCCGAGCTTGACTTACCAGACTGAAGACGGTGAAAAAATAACTTACGGCCAAATGGTCGAACAGTTAGTTGAATCTGATTCAGGTTGGCAGAAAGATCCAGTTGCCTCAACTAAAAAAGCGATAAGAAGAATCGATGCGCTAATAGGTAAGGCAAAGACAGAGGGGAAAGAGGAATTATCAAGTGCAGCAAAAACAAGAGCTGCTAAGTTCCCTACCACTCAATCATCACCTCAAACGACAAGTGCTACAGAAGCAACAGGTTCTATTAGAGATATCGGCAAACAAGTAATGGCCGAGTTAGGAATTAAGTAAAGAGAGGAGGTGAAATATAAATGGATCCAAATGTAGGAATATTATTATCTACAACGCTTAAGAAGTACCGAAAAACTTTGATAGATAACATACATGCATCAAACGCTGTGTTTTATCAATTAAAAGCTAATAACGGATTTCGTGAAGAAGATGGCGGGGAAAGAATTGTCGAGCCTCTAATGCACGGCAGAAATTCTACTGCAAGATCTTACGATGGATATGAAGATCTCGACACAACTCCACAAACTGGAATAGATAGTGCTGAATTTAACTGGAAACAGTACTCAGTATCAATTTCAATCAGTGGTAAAGAGGAACGCCAGAACGCTGGTACAAGTCGAATCATCAATCTTCTTGAAGCTAAAACAACGCAAGCTGAAATGAGTCTTACACAAGTTCTTTCAGAAGGTCTTTTCTCAGATGGCACAGGAAATTCAGGAAAGAATCTAACAGGTTTTGCAGCAATGATCAGTTCTTCCGGTACATACGGAGGTATCAGTTCAAGTGCTCAGACTTGGTGGAAAGCAAATTCAGACGCGAATAGTGAAGCTTTAGGGCTTGCCAAAATGAGAAGTATGGTTAACTCATCATCAGTTGGTGGGAAAAATCCACCTACTCTTATCGTTACGACACAGGCATTATTCGAAGCATACGAAGCTTTGTTCACAAACGTAGCAATATCAGGAGGAGGAAGTCATTTCTCAACGGAAGCATCTGGTAAAAAACAGATGGCTGACGGAGGCTTTGAGTCTCTTTCTTTTAAAGGAATCCCGATTGTTTGGGATGAGCAGTGTCCAACAGGAACAATGTACTTTCTTAACAGTAAGCACATGAAGTTAGTTATGCACAAAGATGCGAATTTCAAAACAACTGATTTCGTAAAACCTGAAAACCAAGATGCTCGCGTTGCACAAATACTTGTGATGGGAAACCTCACATGTAACAGACGCAAATCTTTTGCGGTTTTATCAGCTAAGACCTAATATTAAAAATTAGGTACGCGGTGACTATCAGCTTGAGTGGCAATCTAACGAAATACCACATAGTCAAAAAAACTTTCCAAAGATGGGGTGCAGATATCCTGCCTACCATTTTAATTTAGGAGAGGACAAGGAGGTGAGAATTATGCAGTTTACTAAATTAAATAGAGACAGAGCAGAAAATGTTTACAGAGTAATTAAAAACGTTGAAGGAGCTACAATGACAACTGGACTTCCAGTCTCACTTGTTAATACTTCAACTGATGGTGTGAATGCAGTTATTGCAAACGCAGCAGCAGACTACGTTGGTTTTGTGGGCATCGCAACACAAGACATTGCTAATAATGATTTTGGGCGTGTTCAAGTAAGTGGGTTTGTTAATTCTATCCTCCTATCACACGTTGGAACGAGTATAACAATTGCTATGAATGAACCATTAATACCAAGTCCTAGTGGATTCTTTTCAGGAGCACCAACATATGCAAATAGTGGCCTTAAAGGTCTATTTGCAAGTAACGTACCGGTTGCCATTTCGGCAGCAGCATACGCATCAGGGCTTATAAAGATCCTGTAACTTTTATACCGGGTGAAGTAGCTGGGCAGCTCTTCACTCGGTATTATAGGAATAGACCGTGTGTTTTGATAATTAGCCTCATAATTCCTATAATACTTTCCCCAAATATATAAAATACACTTATGCCTACAGATAAATTGCCGGTTATCAAGAAAGTAGCAATTCAAGTTCCTAACGAAGCATATATACAAACCATTGCATATGATAACCATTTAGTACACGCAGTCAGAACCGGTGCATGGGCAGAGCGTATTAAGTGGGAAAATAGAGCTATTCAATATGAATTTTACTGGTACACAACAGGAAGACTACTCACTCAAATGGCTCGTGAAAAGTTAATTCGAGAAGCCAGAGACGGAGGCATGGACTATGTTATTCAATATGATGATGATATGGTTTTGCCGCCTGATTTTGTATCCCAAATGTTGGCAACTATGGAGAAAAACCAGCATATAAATGTTCTTGGTGCTTTAGCTTTTATGCGTACTCCGCCTCATTATCCCGTCTTATACAACGTAGTTGAGGGATATGACGGTGTAAGGCATCAAGATTATTACTTCAATACCTCAGTCAAAAAGTATCCTAAAGATACGCTAGTTGAGTGTGACGCAGTGGGTTTTGGCGGTGTGTGTATAGATATGAAGTTTGTTAGGGCAAAAATGAAAGAACCTTACTTTATGTCAACAACACAAACTGGCGAGGATATCTGGTTTTGTGTACAAGCAAAAGAAGCCGGAGCACGTATCTTTATGGATACAAGTATAAAGCTTGGTCACATCATGAATCCGGGCATAGTTGATGAAGAATACTTTGAAAAATGGGTAAAAGATACAAAGCATGATCTAGGTCATGAGGCTGTTAGTAAGTATACAAGTTATGACAAATAAGAAGCTAAAGAAAAATACGCATGTGCTATGGAACGGAGACTATAAAGAAGAGGCGATTGTTATTTCCTTCTGGGGATACAATCCGTGGTTTTACAAACAAAAAAATCGTATTAAAAGAGAAATGATCGGCTTACCACCAATTAGTTATATGCGTAAATACGTTGGTGATGGAGACAATATTCAAGAGTACGGCTTAAAGACTGCAACAGGATTTAGATTTGTCAAAAAGGAGGAGTGTAAACAAATATGAACAACGCACTTGTAACAATCATTATACCAACATGGAATAATCAAAGCTATTTGCATCAGGCAGTAGTCTCGCTACTTCGCAATCAGACCACTAAGAACTTAATGGAAATACTTGTTATTAACAATGGTCACAAAAATAGTTGTGACTTTTTAAAAGGGCAAAGTGGGGTACGAGTTGTTTATGCAGGTGGCAATAAGGGCTGGGAAGGTGGCATTGATTTAGGCATAAAAGAATCAAAAAGTGAGTTCGTGTGCTTTTTCAATGACGATGCGATGGTTCCTCCGGCTAGTAGGCTATGGTTGAACATATTATTACAACACTTCAGAGATCCTAAAGTTGCAGCAGTTGGGCCATCAAGTAATGTAGTTATGGGGCTACAAAATATATTTGTTGATAACCCCTTCCATATATTTGAAAGTAAGTTTTTGATAGGCTTTTGTGTACTCATGAGGAGATCAGCATTTGAAAAGATAGGTGGTATGGATCTTGAGTTACCCGGAGGCGATGACTTTGATTGGTCTATTAGACTTCGAGACGCAGGGTATAAAGTGTTAGTTGATCGTGATGTATTTATCTATCATCACGGCTTTAAAACTGGTGAGCGCGTACATGGCAATCCCAACTCACCCAACGGCTGGAATAGTTACGAGAAAACAAAGAAAACTAATGACGCACTTATAAAAAAGCATGGACTAAAAAAGTGGTGGGAGGCTATGAAGGGATCATGGGAATTGCCAAAAGTTGATTATAAACAAAATTGGGAGGACTCAGAGGGTGATGTAATTAGAAAATTAATAACAGATAAGGACAAAGAAATACTAGATTTAGGATGTGGAAACAATAAAACCCTCAAGCGCGCAGTGGGAGTTGACTTTGTTCCAGCAGGTGAACGCATACCAACACTTGATGGCGACCCAATAAGTGCCGCGGATCTAGTAGCAGATATAACTAAGGAATTGCCACTTAAAGACAACTCACAAGATCTTATTATCTGTAGGCATGTACTTGAGCATATATTAAATCCAATTGTTGTTATAAATTATTGGGTAAAAAAACTACGAAAAGGTGGGCGGATTATCCTTGCATTACCTAATCAAGACTGGCAATCAACTATCCCGATGAACATAGAACACGTTGTAGCTTATAATCCCGAGTCAGCCTACACACTTTTTTCATCGATGGGGCTTGAAGACATAAAGATTCACAATTCATACAACAATATCAGCTTTATATTGGAGGCGACAAAATGACCTGGGTAATGGAGTTGTCACCACATCATTACAGCATTTTATCTTACGAGTTAAGACAGATGATTCAGAGACGCAAGAACAAATCAAGGCTCCTTATTGAAATATATAAAGAGCTCTGCGAAGTTATGAAGAAAAACAATATGCATCCAACTGAGGAAGCAGGGGAGTTTTTAAAAACACTATGAACACAAAAGAATTTTTAACATTGTGTCCGTGGTGGAAGACGCATAATTTTGACAGAAAAGACTGGTACTTCTACCCGGTAGATGATGTTCTTTTTAAAGAAGATTCAGAAAAATTAATAGATTTAAGAAAGTTTAAAAGCAAAGAATTTGTTAAGTGGTACAAAGCACACTGGTATTCTATATTCAGGAAAAATTCCCTTTATAACAAAACTGATCATGAGCGGATTATTAAAGAAGATAAAGAGGAGCTTTACAAAACACTATGAACTTTCAACCATTCACAACAGCAGCTAAAGAGTGGCTAAGTCAGGGAGAGACAAACAAAATAAAGTTGACTAAAAGCATGAAACAATCTGTCCTATCATTTGCCTTCTGGCTTGATGATATGATTCAGAAACAAGAAATGGAGGAGCAAAAGAAAAATGAAAAAGAAAACTAGAATAGCTATATGGTATGACAATAGGCACGGGCGGAATGATGGCCCGCCTCTCTATTACTTTGAAGCATTAAAGAGATTGCCTAACACTGAAGTAATGCATCTTATCCCCGGAGGAGAGAATTTAGCAGATTATGGTAAGTTTGATTATCACTTCTGGGTAGACTGGGGCGAAGATGCAGTACTAGGTCGCGATACGGCACTAGGATTACTTATTCCTAAAGATGGTGGTAAAACTATCTATATAGCCTCAGACACACATCTTGATGATGGGTACAGATTCGAGAAGGCAAAACAGTTTGACTATGTGTTCTTTAACCAGATGAACGCAGCACATGAGTTTAATAAGATTGTAGAATATCCTCATAGAAATGCGAGCTATCTTCCACACGCAGCAGAACCTATTGCCTACCCTAAGTTTGAAATCCTCAAGAAGTATGACCTCTGCTTTATAGGTCACATACAGGAATACCACAAAGGAAACGGAATAAATATGACGAGAGTTGATGTACTAGATCATATGTTCAAGAAGTTTCCTAACTTTTACTTTGGTAGTCGCAATCCTGTCTGGCCTGAAAAGAATATGTTTGAAGACGCCGCCAAAAGATTTTGCGAGTCAAAGGTAGTATTTAATATCTCAATTGGAGATGACGCTAATATGAGATTTTTTGAGACACTTATAACCGGATCACTCCTTTTGACTAATGATATACCAGAGCTAAAAAACCTAGAGAGTTACGGCTTTTTTCAAGGTAGACACTATGAAACATACCATTCACTAGAAGAAGCTGAACAGATGGTTCAATACTACATTGAAAATGATAAGGAACGAGAAGTAATCGCTAAGGCAGGATATCACCAAGCACTTAAAAATGGCACATATAAGTCAAGGATAGACGAGATATTAAAAATTGTAAGGGGGTGATTTTATATGAGTATTACATCATCAAAATTATTATGGATAGGCTTAACTCTTATCGTAGCGGTAAGTGTATTTGTGCCTAGTACAGTAGTAACACAAATCGGTGCAATCGTAATGATTGTAGGAGTAATTTTAGCGGCAGTAGATAGATAGGATCTTTTCCTATAATTTAAAGTCACTATTTATATAGTGTGGTTAGGAGGTGAAAATTATGTCAGATAACAATACATTTAAAGATTTTGTACCAGAAGGCGAAGACGCTGGAGCTATTACAAAGGATGGGTTTCAGGATTTTGTTCCAGATCCACAGCCACAACCACAAGTGATGGAAGAAACACCTGAAGATCCCCGCACAGATAACATTCCAACACCAGACGAAGCACCAGTTTTAGGCTATGAGCTTCCGGTAGTTGAAGAACCAGTTGCAGAGATAGTGCCTGAACCTGTAGTAGAAGCACAACCTGAGCTTGTAGTTGAGGAACCAGTTGTAACAGTTCCACCACTTGAACCACAGCTTGAGGAGGTCGTAGGGTAATGGATCTTAGACAGCAATTTAATCAGATTGTTGACGCGCTTGAAAAAGCAAAGCAAGATAATGCTGCTGAAAGGCAGCTTCTTGCTGAAAAAGCAGTAGGTATAACAGCACAGCAAGAATCTATTTTTGTTGAACAGAAAAAAGTAGACGAGGCACGTAAAAAACTAGGTGAATTAGAAGATATCATAGCTCAGAAGAATACAAATACACAAAAGAGTGAAGAACTTAAAAGTATAGAAGTTGACTTAAAAGGTGAAAATATAGCACTAAAGAAAAAAGAGAACGAGTTATACACAATAAAACAATCTCAGGATGAGCGCGAAGAAGCACTTGTAAAAAGAGGAGTTGAACTATCAGTTAGAGAAAGAGAATACAAAACACAGATAAAGGATGAGTTTATGAAAGAAATTCAATTTAAAGTCGGAGCTTAATTTATGTATGACAGACCTCAATCAATTAACCTCAGAAAACCTCGGAGCTGAATACATCTTATTTGATCCCGATGATAGTCAGCCAACTTATATTGGTATAAATAGGGATGCTAACGCCTCTACTTCAATCTCACAAGATTGGGTAATATACAAGCTTACTTATTCGGGGAGTAACACAACTGCAATTCTTAAAAAGAGGGGGGCGTGGGGGGATCGTGTCTCACTCTTTGCATAATGTATAAATTTAATGCACTTACCGGAAGATTTGATCTTGTAAACTCCACGACTTCACTTGATGACACATACGTAAATACTTCAGGAGATACAATGACTGGAGATCTTGAGTATCCTGTCACTGGCTTCATCATGAACTGCGGGTCAAAAAGATATAGAGTTACGGTAGATTGCCTGGGCGCACTTGTTACTGAAGAAATTGTAGTTGTAACACTGGGTACACCACTTGGCCCTGGAATTTTCCTCTGGCTCACTAATCCTTAGTAGTCTTTTCCTATATTTCTTCCTTGTACTTTTTATGATTGATTCATGGCGGATAATGTAGCAATCACAGCGGGTACTGGGACATCAATAGCAGCAGATGAGGTAGTAGATGGAACACTTGGCACTGTTAAGGTGGGTTTTGTCAAATTAATGGGTGGTACTTTAGACAGTACTGAAAAAATAGCCGGAGATGCTGCTAATGGACTTGACGTAGATGTAACACGTTCGGTACTTCCAACAGGTGCATCAACCAGTGCAAATCAGACAACTGCTAATGGCTCACTTTCAAGTATTACAACTAATACTGCAAATATTCCAGCACAAGGCCAAGCACTGGCAGCTGCTTCTCTACCAGTTGTGTTGACAGCCTCACAGATCTCTACTCTTACACCACCTGCTGCTATATCAGGATTTGCAACGAGCGCAAAACAAGATACTATCATTGGTCATCTTGACGGCGTTGAAGCATTGCTAACTACAATTGATGCTGATACGAGCAATCTAAGCGTACTTGGTGGAGGTACTGAAGCAGCAGCTACAAGAGTAACAATAGCTAATGATTCAACTGGGCTTTTATCAATTGACGATAATGGTGGATCATTAACGGTAGACGGCACTGTGACAATAAACGCAATTCCAGCAGGCTCAAATAACATTGGAGATGTTGACATATTATCAATTGCGGCAGGGACTAACAATATAGGAGATGTAGACGTTTTGACAATGCCAACAGTAACGGTCAACGCTCACGCTGTAACTAACGCCGGAACTTTTGTTACACAGGAAAACGGAGCGTTGCTAACCGGAGTCCAATTACTTGATGATACAGTAGTATCACAAGGCACTGCACTAGGAACTGTTAAAAACTCAATGGTCGCAGGTTCAGTGACTACAGCAGCACCAACTTATACCACGGGTCAAATCAGTCCACTATCTATTGATACTGCTGGTGCATTAAGGGTAACTGGTGGCGGTGGTGGTACTGAATATGTAGTAAATGCCATAGCTCCAACCGATCCTACGGGTGCAACGTTTGTAACTGAAAGAGATGACCAGCTATCTACATTAACTGAAATAGAAGGCGACTGGACAAACCCTAGGTCATCATCAAAAGGTGCATTGTGGGTAACTATACCAGATACAAATGGAGATCCCATCACATCTTTCGGTGGCGGTACTCAATATGCCGAGGATGCAGCGCACGTATCGGGTAATACAGGAACACTTGCACTTGCAGTTAGATCAGACACAGCAGCGAGTACGGCCGGAACAGATGGAGACTATACAGGCTTAATAACAGACTCTACAGGTAAATTACACGTAAACGTAGGTAATACTGTAACAGTTGGATCCCACGCTGTAACAAATGCAGGTACATTTTTAGTTCAAAACAACTCGGCAACGCCTGCCGGTACAAACAATATAGGAGACGTTGATGTTTTGACTGTAAATGGTGTTGCCCCTGCATTTAATACGGGTGCACGAGGTGCTACTGTTCAACGTGTAACTATTGCAACTGATGACGTAGTACCAATAACAGATAACTCAGGCTCATTAACCGTTGATGCACCTGTTGGAACTCCTGCCTTCGTAAGGCTTTCTGATGGTGCTGCTGCTATTTCTACATTAGCTGTATCTTTAGCCTCAGTGCCTTCACACGCCGTAACAAATGCAGGTACATTTGTAACACAGGAAAACGGCGCACTTCTGACCTCATCACAACTACTAGATGATACCGTTGCGACTCTTGGGACTACTACATATACAGAGACTACAACTAAGGGAAATGTCATAGGTGTAGTACGTAGAGATGCAAACACCTCACTTGTTGATACCACTAATGAAGTTGCGCCATTACAAGTTAATTCAACAGGAGAGCTAAAAGTTGCTCAGATACAGGCACTACCTGCTGGAACTAACAACATAGGTGACGTTGATATCCTAACAATTGCAGCAGGAGACAATAACATTGGTAATGTAGACATTGTTACTCTCCCTGCAATTCCAGCAGGTACTAACAATATAGGAGACGTTGATGTGCTTTCAGTTATTCCAGGCGTTGCAGCAACGAGTCTTGGAAAAGCAGAAGATGCTGCACACACAACAGGAGACACGGGTTTGTTTGCTCTATCAGTTAGATCAGACACAGCAGCGAGTACTGCGGGGACTGATGGAGACTACGCAGCACTTACTACTGACTCAACTGGTAAATTACATGTAAACGTAGGAAACACAGTAACTGTCGGTTCACACGCCGTCACTAACGCAGGTACTTTTGCTGCACAATCAACACTTGTATCAGCAACAACGGGCGGTGCTACGGCATATAAGCTAGTCTCAGCTGCTACAACTAACGCAACGAGTGTTAAGGGAAGTGCCGGAACTCTTTACATGGTCACGGCATCAAATGTAAATGCAGCAGTAAGATATTTGAAAATATATAACAAAGCCACGGCTCCAACTGTTGGCACAGACGTTCCTGTATTCACTTTCGCAATTCCTGGTAACACGGCCGGTGCTGGTACAAATATTCCCCTTCCCGCAATGGGTGTGGCTCTTGGTACTGGTATTGCGATTGCTACAACAACTGAGGCAACAGATGCGGGAAGTACGGCAGTTGCAGTAAGTGAAATAGTAATTAATATGGCTTATGCATGATGACTATAGCAATTACATTAATCCACAATAAATCCTCTTTAGATAATGAGTCACAGATCAATGCGATGTCCTCTCTTGTTACAGAACAAACTGAATTAATAGATGGTACAGATGACGAGGGCAACGTAATAATTGGTGCATTTGAGAGACATTTCTACACGCTAAACGAGCTTGATATCCCGCACGAAATTGAGTTCTTCCATGTAATTCCCTTTCAGCCTGAAAACCTGAGCGATCCATATAGGGCAGTCTTGCCAAGTAATCTCTCCTTACTTAAAGGAAGAAATGTACAGTATGGCAAGGGGGATGAGGATAAGATTGGCGACCATCCGAGATTTTACAATTGGGGGCTAAAAAGAGGGACAGACTATGGGGCTGAAGCTGTAATTCATGTAGAGGACTATAAAAAGTTTTCAGTTGCAGATTTGGCCTTCCAGCTTAATACACTTATTGATCCAAGTGATAAAACTGAATTTTTAGAAGATACAGCAGTTAAGATAACCTCAGTTAGTCTCTTAAAAGAAGTTGGTCAACTCGATGAAGCAAAAAGTAAAGAACAGGC
>Ga0105046_10011792_pt1 | contig 13577 bp, 12 predicted proteins | sample MAT03_FD_78385 | JGI IMG/M metagenome (GOLD analysis project Ga0105046, IMG submission 78385) | Freshwater microbial communities from Lake Fryxell liftoff mats and glacier meltwater in Antarctica - MAT-03 (megahit assembly) | ecosystem: Environmental > Aquatic > Freshwater > Ice > Liftoff... | reverse complement strand
GCAGCCGTCGTTTTCCTGCTGTAATCGTCGCCGCGCTGCGGTCTGCAGCGCGTAAGGTGCCTGCCACCGAGGTACCGGCTTCGCCCGTGCCTGCATTGCCCGTACCTACATTGCCGGTGTCTGCGTCGCCCGTGCCTACATCGCCCGTGCCTGCGTCGCCCGTGCCTACATCGCCCGTGCCTGCGTCGCCCGTGCCTGCATCGCCGGTTCGAGCACCCCCCGCCTTCGCCGAAGCTCGGCCGGTCGCCAAGCCGGTCTCTGATACGAACCGACGCCGCGCCGTCGCGCCGCCCCCGGATCTGTTCGAGACCAGCGTGCGCAAGTTCTTCGGTCGCCTGCGGGTTCGGGGCGAGCAGACTCCCTTCGACTTCGCACGCCTGGGCACGGCCTCGGTGGAGAACTTTTACCTCGCGTTGACGGCCAGGGCGTTGCGCCCTGCCGGCCCCTCGGTCGACCGCGACGCGGCGCACAATTTACATGAGGCGTTCGCCGATTTTCAATGGGACTGACCGTCCCCCATACCCATCGAGGAGATTGCCATGAACCCTGAGATCCGAGCCATGTTCACCGCCAGCGCGGGCCGATATCCCACCAAGGCCGAGCAGGCGCTCCTGCGCGACTGGGCCGGACGCGTCGACCAGCGTTTGGCCGCACTGGAGGAGCTTCGCAGCCATGAAGAGCAGATCATCCGCGACACCGTCGACGAGGTGATGCGCACGTACCCCGACTTCGAGCGCCGCTACCCGTCGGGCCGGGCTCGGGCCACCCGCGACATCACGCTCACGCTGCGTTATTGCGGCCAGGCGATGCTGCGCGCCGACCTGAAATTCCTCGAGGACGAGCTGCTCCTGTGGATGTCGACGATGCTCCGTGGCGTCGCGCTGACCGCGAAGTTCATCGAGGATACCTACGTGATCCTGCGCCGCGCCTGCAAGAACGACCTCAGTAAGGAGTCCTTCGAGCTCGTCCGCCCCGCGCTCGAGCTGTGCGTCTCGGTCCTGCCGGGCAAGCGGGAGGCGAGCGCGTGATCGAGCGAAGAGACCTCAACTATTTCACGAGTCCGGAGTTCATCCGCCTCGATGTCAGCGCGGGAGTCCTGCGCAATCGCGCGGGCGCCCGCATGGTCGCCATCAGCGAGGACTTCCTGCGCGGCTTCGTGATGGCGTGCGAGCACGAGACCGGGCCCGCCGCCTCGCTGGTCCTGCGCCGCTGTGGCGAGTTCTTCGGCCAGCGCCTGGCCCGGCGCTTCGAGTCCGAGCTCGGACTGTTCGCAGGTGTGTCGCTGCGCGACCGAAACATGGTGGAGTTCTCGATCCTGGTCGCGGACATGTGGCAGGGCTGCGGCTTCGGTCACATCACGATCGACTGGTCGACCAGCCAGCACGGGTTCCTCGCCGTCGAGCTGGAGGAGAGTCCCATGAAGGACATCGGCCCGAGCGGACACATGGGCGAGGACATGTTCGTCGGCATCCTCGGCGGCTTCCTCGGGAGCTTCGCGGACACCGAGATGCGCTGCGTCCAGAGCGGCGACACGCGCCTCGGCGACAAGGAAGGCACCACCTTTATCGTAGCGATCCCCGAGATCGTCCGGCAGGTCGAGAGTCTACGTGCCGGCGGGTCGTCCCACGGCCAGATCGTCGCGGCGCTCAGCAACTAAGAAAGGCCGGTGTTGTCACAGACCATAGAGCCGCCGGGCGGACCGACCGCGTTGCCCCGCGACGCGGCGCTCCTGCGCGAGCTGGTCGGCGGGCCGGGCGGGTTGTCTTCGGCAGAATTCGACGCGTTGATCGTCCACTGGGAACCGACGCAAGGCAGCGTCACCCAGTTCTTCGTCGCTCGCGGCATCCTCGACCAGACCGGCGCCCGGACCCTCAACTCCGTGCTCAAGGGCTACGTGAAGATGCACGGGGTCAGCCTGTGCGCGTTGTTTCGGCTGCCGCCCGCCGACGCCCTCGCCCCTCCCGGACCAGGGCCCCGGACGGCGTCCATTCGACCTGTCCGCGAGGACAGCCTGCGGATCGTGCCGTCCCTGCGCCCGCTCCAGCAGTTCCACCAGGATGTCGCGCCGATGCTCGCCGCTGCCGAGGTCCTCGCGCCCGCGCTGTCCGGCGAACGAGCGCGCCATGACGCGCCGACGCCCCGGACCGACGCCACCCCCGCCGAACGTCCTTCGGCGACAGCCGCCACCACGACCGCCGCGACAGCCGCCACCACGACCGCCGCGACCGCCGCGACCGCCGCGACAGCCGCGGCTTGCGAGCTGAGCACGCCGGCCCGCCCACGCCCCCCGCTCCACGTCCAGATCGCCAGGCTGCGGGCCGAGATGGCCGCCACACGCGGTCGTCATGGGGGGTCTGACGTCCACCAGGCGGCGTTGCCGGGCGATAAGTTCGTACATTACACGCTGGTCCGCCGGCTCGGCGAGAGCGCGCACTCGCTGGTCTTTCAGGCCCGTCATAACGCCCGCCAGAACATCGTCGCGCTCAAGCTGCCGCGCTTCGACGCCGCGCCGAAGACACTGCCGCGATTCGCGGCGCAGGCCCGGATCCACGCCCGCTTCGCGCATGCCGGCGTGCTGCCTCTGCTCGACGCCGGCGGCTCCCACGGCGCCGTGTACCTGGCTTACGCGGATATGGATACGGTCAGCATCGTCGAGTACCTCGCGCGGCTCAGCGGTCGGATCCAGGCCTGGACGCTCGCGCAGTTGTGCGTCGATGTCGCCCGGGTGCTGGACGCCGCCGCCCGGGTGGGGATCGTCCACGGCGACCTGACGCCGGCCAATATTTTGATGTGTCAGCAAGACTCGCGCGTCCGGCTCACCGACTTCGGCATGCGGATCCCGGGGGAGGCTCCCAGCGTCTTCACGGCGCCGGAGCTCGCCAGCGGCGGCTTCCAGACGGTCCAGACCGACATGTACAGCCTCGGCGTCACGCTGCGACATGCCGCGACCGGGCGACCGGTCCCCCCAGGATTACTGCAGCACCGCCCCGATCTCCCGCCGGCGCTGGCGTTCGCGATCGACCGCATGACCGCTCCCTCACCGCGCGATCGCCCGGTGTCGTGGGACGAGGCGATCGCGGAGGTGCTCGCCGCCTGCCCGCGCGTCGCCGGCTCGTCCCTACCAAATCCTCGCGTTTAGACCCTCGTCCCTGGACCTCGCGTCCACACCATCGCACCATGAAGCTACAAAAAGTCGAAGTCAACGAATCGCAGCGGGACGTGGCGCTGCATAACTACTACGATGCGAGCAGGTTCCTGCGCCGCGAAGCGGGCGGGCGGCTCGTCAACGCCTTCGACCAGCGCATGATGCTCGTCTCCGAGGACTTCATCGTCGGCTATCAGGTCGCGCTCGAAGAAGAGGTCGGCGACGCCGCGGCCGAGATCATGTACCGCTGCGGGTTCGAGTGGGGCAAGCAGGACATCGCCGGCTTCGAGAAGCGCTTCGCCGCCGAGTTCGGCATGAGCACGGACAGCGCCCGCTTCGGCATGATGCTGGAGACCTGGTGGTGGCCGCTCCAGGCGGCCGGCTGGGGCTCGTGGCGCTACGACCTCTCGCACCGCAAGGAGGGCCTGGTGTTCGTCGACCTGTACGACTCCGCCGTGGCGAAGACCCTCGGCAACGTCGGCAAGGTCGTCTGCCATTACTATGCCGGCATGTTCGCGGCGGTGTTTAGCAGCTTCGCCAAGCGCGACCTGAGCAGCATCGAGATCCAGTGCTACTCGATGGGTGAGGAGTTCTGTAAATTCCTGATCGGGTCGTCCAAGCGGATCAACGCGGCCCAGTTTTGGGCCACCGAGGGCGCGACGGCCTCGGAGATCATCTCCCGCCTGTGATCACCGTGATGCACCCCGCGTCTGCAGCGTCGTCCATGCCCATGCCCCCGATGTCGGGCCTCGCCGCGCGCCTGCGCGAGGCGACCCATGACGCCCACCGGCACGCCGAGCGCAGCGCCTTCCTGCGGACGCTGATGCGCGGCCAGACCGGGCAGGCCAGCTACGTCGGCTACCTCGTCGCGCTGTGGCACGTCTATCACGCCCTCGACGAGGGGCTCGCGCGGCACGTGCGTCATCCGGTCGTCGGGCCCTTCGCCCGCCCGGAGCTCGCGCGCGCGGCGACCCTCACGGCCGACCTCGCCCACCTGTCCGTGCGCGACCCCGCCGACGCCCCCGTGAGCCCGGTCGCCCTCGGCTACGCGGCGCGGCTGCGCGGGCTGGCCGACGACGACCCGACGCTGCTGGTCGCGCACGCGTATGTTCGCTACCTCGGCGACCTCTCCGGCGGCCAGTTGCTCCGTCCCGCGGTCGCGCGTGCGCTCGGCCTCGCCGGCCCGGGCCTCGCATTCTACGAGTATCCGCAGATCGCGGACCTCGACGCCTGCAAGCGCGAATTCCGGGCGAAACTCGACGCCATCCCGGAGACCTCGGCGAGCGCCGTCATCGGCGAGGCGCTCCACGCATTCGAGCTCAACGGCTCGCTGCTCGCGGACATGGCATGAAGGCGGACCTCCCGCCCGAGACCGCATATACGCCCATTGCGCGAGGCGTGTATACCGGGCGCGGGGGTCCGCAGGTATGAAGCGCGTGGCTATCGAGGGTGTCGCCGATCCCGTCGATGTGCTCACGAATCAGCGGCTCCTGGACGTCCTCGTGGCCAATGGGATCCCCCTCATGATGGCCTGCGGCGGCAAGGGCCTGTGCGCGACCTGCCACGTCCACGTGACGACCGGCGCGCAGCAATTGTCGCCGCGGACGCCGCGCGAGCAGCTCTCGCTGCGCATGCTCAGTCAGCAGCAGGCCAACTCCCGCCTGGCCTGCCAGGCCAAGGTGACGGGCGAGGGCGTGACAGTGACGTTGCCCCAGGGCCGCTACCTGATCGCCACGAAGGACCTGGACTCGCTGGTCGGCCGCCGCGCCGAGGAGCGCGTGCTCCACCCCGTCGACGGTCGGGTGCTCATCGAGCCCGGCAAGATCATCACGCGCTCGCGGATCCGTGAACTCGCACATGTGAGCGTCGACCTCGCAGAGATGCATACACGCTCGCTCAGCGACGCGTAGGACCGACAATCAAAGTGACCACAATGACCGCAATAGCCGCAATGACCACAACATCCACGCCATCGAGGACAGCGATCGACGCCGGCCTGAGGTCCGTGCTCGCCGCGATCGAGGCATGGATCGGGCCCGAGTTCGCCGCCCGTCCCTTGCCCGCCGGCCTCGACTCGCTCGCCGGTTCGCACGCCGACGCCGCGCTGCGCCTGGACACCCGGCGCTGGCGCGGCGGCGGCTTCTCGGCGCTCACCGTGGCGACGATCCGCGACGCGACCGGACGACTTTGTAGCGTCACCATCATCGGCCTGCCGGCCGCGGGGGAGCTGGGCCCGATCGTCGGCCTCGATCTGATCGGCCTCGGAGGCGCGCTCAGCCTGATCGCGGTCGACCTGGCACCGACCGACCGCGACACCTGGGCTGCCTGCGCCGCCGCCCCGCTCACCGCGCTGCATGCCGCCGTCGCCCCTCACGTGGTCCCGCGGCGCTGGCCCAGCTTCGCCGACGAGGTGTTCTCGCCGCACGCCCTCATCGCCGGGGTCCGTCGCGGCGCCGAGCTCGAGGCGCTGGGCGCCGTCGCCGACTTCGTCGCCCGCGCCCGCCCGCCCGCGGCCACCGCCGCGGAGCCCGAACGCGCCGCCGCAGCGACCGCGCGCGCGGCCGCGTGGTGCCAGGCCGAGCTGCGAAACCGCCGCGAGAACGTGGCGCTGACCCGCATCTTCGGCGCCGACCCGGCGGCTGCCTACCTCGACCTATTGTTCGGCGCCGGAGCGGCGAGCGCCGCCTGAGGCCAGTCGCTGCTTCTACTGCTGCTACGCGACCGCCATCTCGACCGCGCGGCGGATGTTCACGCTGACGAGCTTCGACACGCCCTTAACCTCCATCGTCACGCCATACAGTCGGTCCGCGATCTCCATCGTGCGCTTATTGTGGGTGATGATGATAAACTGCGTGTTCTCGGCCATCTCCGAGACCATCGCGCCGAAGCGGCCGACGTTGGCCTCGTCGAGCGGGGCGTCGACCTCGTCGAGCAGACAGAACGGGCTCGGCTTGATCAGGAAGATCGCAAAGATGAGGCTGACGGCCGTCAGCGCCTTCTCGCCGCCGGACAGCAGCTCGAGGCTGCGGACCTGCTTGCCGGGCGGCTGGGCCACGATCTCGACGCCGGTGCCGAGCATGTCGCTCGGGTCGGTCAGCTTGAGCTCGGCCTTGCCCCCGCTAAACAGGCGCGGGAACACCTGCTGGAACATCTCGTTGACGCTTTTAAACGTCTCGACGAAGCGCTCGCGGGTGGTCTTATTGATCCGGTCGATCGCCTCCTGCAACTGGGCGATCGCCGTCTCGAGGTCGTCCTTTTGCGTGGTCAGGTAATCCACGCGGGTCGAGACCTCCTCGAACTCGTCGATCGCCGTCAGGTTGACCTCCCCCATGCGCGCGAGCACCCGCTTCAATTCCTTCTGGCGCTCGACCTCCTCCGGGCCGGCGATCGGGCGGTCGTGGTGGTCGGCGAGCACCAGCGCCAGCTCGGCGTCCTGGCGCTCGCGGATGTCCTGCGTCAGGTGCGTCAGCTCGAGGCGCAGCTCCTTGAGCCCGAGCTCGACCTCGCCGAGCTGCTCGCGCTGGATGTCGAAGCTGCCGCGGAGGTTTCGCACCGCCAGGTCGACCTCGCTCTGGGCCAGACGCGCCGCGTCGTGGGCCGCGCGCGCGGCCTGCAGCAGCTCGCCCGCGACGCGGTGCTCGATGAGCAGCGTCTCGCGCAGCGCCGCGGCCGCCTCGGCCTCGGCGACCAACAGGGCCCCGCGCGCCTCGCCCTCCTCGAAGCTCTGCGTCAGGCGTTGCAGGCGCTCGCGCTCGCCGCCGACCTGGCGCTCCAACCTCGCGCGCGCCTGGGCCAGCGCGTCGCGTTGCTGCTGGAACCTCGCCAGCGCGACGCGGGCCTCGGTGAGCATCTCGGCGACGCGGGCCTGCTGCTCGCGCAAGGTCTCGAGCCGGCTCTCGGCGTCCTGGCCTTGCTGCTCGAGCGCCGGCAATTTTTCGCGGACCTCGGCGAGCTCGCTGGTGAGTCGCTGGCCGTCCTCGCGGCGGGTGCCGAGGCTCTGTTGCAGCTTGTCGCGCTCGCGGCTGCCGGCCTCGACCCGCTGGGTCAGGCTGCGGATCTCGGCCTGCAGCCGCGTGACCTCCTGGGCGCGGGTCAGCTTGGTCTTCTCCGCCTCGAGCAGCGCGGCCTCGCTGTGCTCGCGTTCGCCGTCGAGCACGCTCTGGCGCTCGTACAACACGTGATGGGCCTGGCGGTCGACCTCGAGCGCCGCGGCGCGGGTCTCGGCCTGCGCGTGCAGCTCGCGGATCTCGCGTTTTTGGTGCAGCAGCGCGGCGTCGAGGCCCTTCGCCGAGCCGCCGACGACCACCCCGCTCGGCTCGAGGCGGTCGCCCTCGAGCGTGACGATCGGCGGCGCCTCGCCGCTGTCCCACAGCTCGAGCGCCTGGGCCAGCGTCTCGACGACCACGGTCTCACCGAGCAGCGCGCGGGCCAGCGGACGAAACTCGGCCGCCACCTCGATCAGGTCGACCAGGCGTCCGAGCGTGCCCGCGGTCGCCGGCCCGCCGCCGAGGCCCGAGCGCTCGGCCAGCGAGATCCCGAGGCCGCCAGCGCTGTCTGTCTCTTGGGACATGTCCTCACTACCAACTGTCCCCGGGGACAGGTCCGCAGGGGCCCGCGCCGCCCGCGGCAGGAACGCGGTGCGGCCCTCCTGCTTCTGCTTTAACAGCGCGACCCCGCTGGCCCCGCCGTGCGGCGCGTCGACCAGGATCCCCTGCAGGCGATCGCCGAGCACCGACGACAGCGCGGCCTCCAGGTGGGCCGGCGCGCCGAGCTGGTCGGCGAGGATGCCGAGCACGCCGAGCTGCTCGCGGTGCTGCATGATCAGTTGCACGCCGCTGGCACAGCCGCGGTAGCGGGTCTGGATCTCCTCGAGCGACTGGGCGCGCGAGCGCAGGCGCTGGAGCTCGCCGCGGGCGGCGTCGAGGGCGGTCTCCGAGGTCCGCAGGCGCTGCTTGAGCTCCGTCTTCTCGCGGTCGATCGCGGCCCGGCGCTGGCCGAGCTCCAGCACGCGATCGGCCGCGATCTCGCGGGCCTGTTCGCCGACCTCGAGGTCGCTGCGGTCGCGCTCGACGTGGATCTGCAGCAGCTCGATCTCCGCGGCCAGCCCTTGCAGGCGCTGCTCGAGCTCCGTCAGGCCCTCGGCGCGCGCGCCGAGCTGGGCCGCCACGCTGGCCTCGCGCGCGTGCAGGCGCGACAGCTCGCCGCGGCGACGCTCGTGCTCCGAGACCTCTCCGCGCAGCCGCGCCGCCAACGAGTCGTGCTCCTCCTGCAGGCGCTCGGTCGCGTCCGCGTGGCCCTCGTCGCCGCCGGCGAGCACCTCCTCATGCTGGGCCTGGACCTGCGCCAGCTCCGTCTCGAGGCTCTCGAGGCTGCGGGCCAGCACGGCCGCCTCGGCGCGGGCCTGGGTCGCCGAGGTGCGCAGGGCCTCCTGTTCTCGGCGGCGGTACTGCTCCTCGGTCTCGGCCAGGCGCACGCGATTCTCGAGGTCGAAGACCTGCTGCTGGCGCTCGCCGAGCTCCTGCTCGGCCGTCATCGCGGCCAGGCGCGCCGCCTCGCCGCGCGCCTCCTGGCTCGCCAGCGCCGAGCGCACCGCCGAGACCTGCTCGCCGAGGTCAGCGCGACGGGCCTCGAGCACGCGGGCGGTCATCGTCAGCTCGAGGAAGCGGTGGCTGGCCATCCACAGGTCGAGCGCACGCAGCTCACCGCGGTATCGCTTGTAGCGCTCGGCCTTTTGGGCCTGCCGACGCAGGTTGCCGAGCCGGCCCTCGAGCTCATTGAGCACGTCGCGCACGCGGAGCAGGTTCTGCTGGGTCTGCGCGATCTTCGTCTCGGCGGCCTGCTTCTGGGCCTTGAAGCGGGTGATGCCGGCCGCCTCGTCGATGATGTAGCGGCGCTCCTCCGGCTTGCTGCTGACGATCCGCCCGACCTGGCCCTGCTCGATGATCGAGTAGCCGCGGGTGCCCGCGCCGGTGCCGGTCATCAGCTCCGAGATGTCACGCAGGCGGCACGCCACCTTGTTGATCAGGTACTCGCTGGTGCCGTCGCGCAGCAGCCGGCGGGTCACCGCGATCTCGGCGTAGTTGAGGTAGGCGACCGGGACATTGCCGCTGTTCTCGAAGGTCAGCGTCACCTCGGCGGCGTTGCCCGGCCCGCGCACGCTGCACCCGGCGAAGATCACGTCGGCCATGCCTGAGCCGCGCAGGTGCTTGGCCCGCTGCTCGCCGAGGCACCAGCGCATCGCGTCGACGATGTTCGACTTGCCGCACCCGTTGGGGCCGATGATCGCGGTGACGTGATCGTCGATGTGCACGACCTCGCGGTCGGCGAACGACTTGAACCCGCTGATCTCGATCTTCTTGATGCGCATCGCGAGGGCGGCCCGGGCCGCGAAGGCCCACCGGATAGCACCTGCGAGCTTTTTGGAGAATCCCCCAGGCGACCGCGAGTTATCCACAGCCCCCGCGAAATGCTCGCCCGAGCCGGTCTGCGTGGCCTGGGCGAGCCCCGCGGGAGCCCGTGGCCGCCGGTCGGAGATCGCCCGGGATCTCGCCTCACGCAGCCACGATGCGCCCGGGCCCTTGCGTGCGCTCCGCCTGTGCTACCAGAGTCCCCTCGCCGATGTCGCTCGAACTGCTCGTGATCCTCATTGTCCTCGGCACGCTCGTGCTGGTCGGGGCGGTCATCGTCGCGGTCCGCCGCACGCGCGCCCTGCCCCCGGCGCCCGAGCACAAGCCGCTGGGCCCCGGCGAGCCCGATCCCGCCGCGCCGCGGATCGTCGAGGGCCCGACCGAGCCGCGCCGTGAGCCGCGCCCGGTGGCCGCCGCCGGGGACGCGACCTCCGCTCCGGTGATCCCGCTGCCGACCGAGAAGCCGCGGGCCGAGCTCGCGGTGCGCAGCCCCGCCGACGCAGCCCGCCTCGCCGAGCGCCGCCGCTACGAGCACGGCCTCGCCAGGACCCGCGGCGGCTTCGTGGCCCGCCTCGCCACCCTGTTTCGCGGCAAGCCCCGCGTCAGCAGCGAGCTCAAGGAGGAGGTCGAGCAGGTCCTGTTCACCGCCGACATCGGCGCCAAGACGGCGCAGAAGCTGCTCGACCAGGTCACCGCGCTGCTCGACCGCAGCCAGGTCGCCGACCCCGAGCAGGTGTGGGCCGTCATCCGCCGCGAGGCCCGCGAGATCCTCAGCCAGACCTCCCCCGAGGCCAGCTACAGCCCCGATCCCGGGCCCTACGTCCTGCTGATGATCGGCGTCAACGGGGTCGGCAAGACCACCACCCTCGGCAAGCTCGCCGCGTTTCATCAGGCCGCCGGTCGCAAGGTGCTGCTGGTCGCCGGCGACACCTTCCGGGCCGCCGCGGGCGAGCAGCTCGAGATCTGGGCCCGCCGGGTCGGCTGCGCGATCCATCAGGGCAAGGACGGCGGTGACCCGTCCGCGGTCATCTTCGAGGGCATCCTCCGCGGCGCCCGCGAGGGCTTCGACGTCATCCTCTGCGACACCGCCGGCCGGCTCCACACCAAGAAGGAGCTGATGGACGAGCTCCAGAAGATCCGCCGCGCCTGCGCCAAGGCCCTGGCCAAGGCCCAGCACCGGCCCGAGGCCGAGATCCGCGGGCCGCACGACACCTTCCTCGTGCTCGACGCCACGATCGGGCAAAACGCCCTCGCCCAGGCCGTGCTGTTCAAGGAGACGATGGACTTCACCGGCCTCGTCCTGACCAAGCTCGACGGCACCGCCAAGGGCGGCGTCGTCATCGGCGTCGTCAACGAACTCGGCGTGCCCGTGCGCTTCATCGGCATCGGCGAGGCCATCGACGACCTGCGGGCCTTCGACGCCGACGCCTTCTGCGACGCCCTGTTCTCCTCCGACGAGCGCGCCTGATCGCCGCCTGTCCGATCGGACATGTGGTGACTTGGCCCGCAGCGGCCCGCCAAAGGCCATTGTTCGGCTCTTCCCCGTGTTTGCGTCCCTCGCAGTTTCGCCCCTGCCTCGCAATTTATCGGGTCCCCCGGGGCACAGGAGATCGCCGCGCCCCAGCGACGTCTTCGTGGCATCGCGGCCCCGTCACCGCGGCTTCGCAGCACGTCCACCGCCTCGCCGCGGCGTCACCGTGCGCCACTACTTCGGCCGTCGGGGCCCGCAGAGCCGGCATGCAAGCGGGTCAGAGGTGTGTTTTTGCTCCACCGCAAACTTCTGTGCGGGCGCTGCTTGTCCTGTTGTTACCTAGTGGTTCGCTGTGATACCGTCCGACACCGCTACAGACCGATGTCCCGAGGGACAGAAGTTGTTGTAGATGCTCCCGAGCCTTCAGCTACCCCAGTGAGCTACTCCCGTGCCCGTAGACCTTGAGGTGAGCATGCGACGATTCTTGACCGGCTCGGCTGTACTACTCGCTACAGCCTGGTCGATTCCTGCCTCTGCAAACGCCGCTATTGCGATCCCCGCGGCTTCCACGGCGTTGTTTGCCGGCCCTGCGCCCGCGCCAAAGCCTCCGGCTGGCGAGGACGAGGACATCGTCCTCGATGAGGCCGAAGGTGACACGCCCGCGAAGCCTGCGGAGGGCGAAAAGCCGGCTGCCGGTGGTGAAGCCACGGCCGGAGGTGCAGCCGCTGGCGGCGACATCTTCGGTGAGGACGGCGACGCCAAGAAGAACGCGCCACCTCCCGGCGAGGGCGGCAAGGTCAGCAAGGACAGCGAAGTCCAGCAGTTGAAGGCCGACAAGGCGTTCATCACGGTGGTTCAGCGGCAGCGCTTCCTGAAGAAGAAGCGCTTCGAGCTGATGCCGCAGGCGGGCATCACGGTCAACGACCCGTTCGTACGCCACATCGTGCTCGGCGCGGAGCTCAACTACTGGCTGACCAATCGCATGGCGATCGGCATCACCGGTACCGGGTTCCTCGGCAACAAGACCTCGCGCTACAACAACATCCGCTTCCAGGAGGGCGTGCTCCTCACCGCGAACCGGACGCTGTGGCAGGCCAGCGTCAACTTCACGTACAACCCCTTCTACGGCAAGATCGCGGTGTTCAACCGCGCGCTGATGCACTGGGAGTCGTTTGTCAACGTCGGCGGCGGCGCCATCCAGACCAAGGTGATCCCGCGCTACGAGTCGCTGCACGAGGGCTTCACCCACGTGACGGGCCAGGGCAACTTTGCGCTCGGCGCCCGCTTCTACGGACCGAAGACCGACTGGATCTCGGTCAACTTCGGTGTCCGGACCTGGATCTACCAGGACAAGCTCGAGCCGACGGGACGCGGTCCGGGCCCGGGTCAGTTGGAAGCCCTCGATGATGTCGACGCAGCCAAGGACGCGGCCACCAAGAAGGTCGCCTTCAACGTCGTGTTCTTCCTCGGGGTGAGCTTCTACTTCCCCACCACCTTCCAGTACACCACCCGCCGCTGAGAGCACCTCGACATGCATAGGATTCGAACGCTCACTGTCTTGGCGGCAACCCTCGCCGCCGTCATGCTGCTCCCGGACACCGCGCAGGCGAAGCGCAAGAGCCCGCTCGAGGGCAAGCCTGTGGTGGTGCGCAAGCTCGAGCTGCGCAAGCTCAGGGTCGGCATCACGCCCTTCGTCGGCATCAGCCTCTCCCAGGCCTTCGTCCACAAGGGCTACGTCGGCGGCAAGCTGCACTTCGATTTCACCGACTGGATCGGCATCAAGGGCATGTTCGCGTACGGCATCATCAACAAGGATGCCAAGCTGCTGCGCGGACTCAACGGTGAGGGCGGCCTGCCCAACGGCGTCCCGCCGAACACCCCCGAGAACACCACCACCGCCCCGGTGCGCAGCGGTACGGACTTCAATAATCCCGCGCCGCTCAAGCACGACTTCCAGGCCGGCCTGACCCGCAACAGCTTCCTGGCCTCCGCCGACGTGGTGTTCACGCCGTTTAGCGGCAAGCTCGGCCTGTTCTCGGGCATCTTCACCGAATACGACATGTACCTGTTCGGCGGCCTCGGCATCTCGGGCTGGCAGAAGCACTACGCGGACCAGAAGAGCACCACGGAGCTGCTCGCCGGCACCGACGGCGCGCTGATGAACACCAGCGACCCGAAGGCCGCCGGTTACTGTCAGGACAGCGTCGGCGAGGTCAACCGCGAGTGCTTCCTGCACCCGGCTCAGGCCGACGCCGGCATCAAGGTCGGTCCGAGCTTCGGCGGCGGCATCCACGTGTTCCTGGCCGACTGGGCCGCGATCAACGTCGACATCCAGGACATCATGTCCAACAACAACCTCGCCGGCCTCAACGGCACGACCACCGACGTGCCGCCCAAGGTCGACAAGGGCGACCGTAACTGGAACCACAACGTGATTATGGGCATCGGCGTGACCTTCTACCTGCCGCCCAAGGCCAAGCGCTCCGTGCTCAAGACCGGCTCGAAGAAGAAGTGACCTCCGGGCCCTGCTGATCAGCCACCTGATCAGCCACCT
>Ga0105046_10011790_pt1 | contig 13578 bp, 9 predicted proteins | sample MAT03_FD_78385 | JGI IMG/M metagenome (GOLD analysis project Ga0105046, IMG submission 78385) | Freshwater microbial communities from Lake Fryxell liftoff mats and glacier meltwater in Antarctica - MAT-03 (megahit assembly) | ecosystem: Environmental > Aquatic > Freshwater > Ice > Liftoff... | reverse complement strand
CGTTTTATCTTTGGGAAACCGTTACCACGCTCGATGGCAAAAGCATTCGTTTTCCGAATGGCTTTGCGATTGTCGATCACCCTTTTCACGCAGTCCGGGGTGAAACACTTCGGCGGGCGCTCGCCGAAGGTGATCTCCTGCGCTGGATTGGACATCATCAGGGCGGATATCCATCCGAGTTTTACCCGCTTGGAGTCGCCTGGCTGGATGTGATCGCGTGGGGAATCGCCTTCGGTTCACTCCCGATGATGGCGATTCACAAAGTGGTTGTGATCGGCATCTTCCTTGCTCCGCTCATCGGATTCGTGTTGATCGCTGGATTCGATCGACGTTCGATGGGCGTCGCTCTGCTCGCCGGAGTCGGTCATCTCTCGATTCGGGGATGGTGGTGGTCCGGTGGCACGATGGAACTCATCGAGTGGGGGATGGTTACCAACGTGGCAGCGGCGACCTCGCTCGTGATCACCCTGCCGCTCGCCGCTCGATTTATTGAACGCGGAACCCGTCAGTGGGGCGCCATCGGCATCGCGCTCGCTGCTTTTTCACTGGTGACGAATCCCCGGGCCGGTATCGCGCTTGTCGCGTTGCTGGCCGGAATCGCGATCAGTGTCTTTCTTTCGAGCGATCTGACGATGGAGTCCGCTCTTTTGATCGCCCGGCGAATTGCCTTCTTCGGGCTCGTTACCGGATTGCTGGCGGCTCCTGAGATCATCTCCCTCGTCCGGTATAGCGATCTCTACTATTTTGTCCAGTACTCGGGGTATGCGACCTTGAAGGACTATCTGGACTCCAGTGTCCAGGCTGTGGGCGGTCCGTTCTTCGTGCTCGGGCTCGCCGGGTTTATCGTCGCCTGGTTGCCCGGGAGCGATGTCGTCTCGCGTTCGATTGCCGCCACTCTTGGCCTGTACGTGGCGTTGACCGCCGCATTGGTGTCCGGGATCGGCCCAGGATCATTGATCGGGCAACTCGAAACCACGCGGTTGATGCCATTTCAGCGTTTTCTCTGGTTTGTCATGGCGGCGATCGCTGTCGAGTGGGTTTTGATCCGACTTGGCAGAGCCTCACGAGCGTTTTCACCATTTGCCGCGGTCGACATTGGTCTGTTGGTGATCAGCGGAGCGGTGGTCGTGCTCTACGTGGTCGCGCCGCCTTCGTTTATTCCCGAATCGGATCGCGGTCTCGTTCTCATGCGGACCACTGCCGATGCGGGACTCGTCGATTTACGTGATGCCGTGACATTCGCCGACGGTGAGGCGGATCCGGGCACAGCGATGTTGGTGCTTGGAACATTTGTCTCGTGGCACGATGGATTATGGGCGCCGCTCTGGACCGATCGCCCCCTCTTTTACGATGATTGGCTCTGGTACTGGCAGCAAAAGCATTTCGGCGCCTATAACCCGGCCACCGAACATGCCTATCCAACCGACGCCTCGGCACTCGAACCTGAATATCTTGAACATCACGGCATTGGAGCGATTGTGGTGACGGGCTCAGCCAAACCGGTTGCCAGATCCGCCTCCAATCTCACGCTTGTTCGAGAGGGAACCTGGGATGTCTACCGGGTAAATGAACCGATTTCAGTGATCACCTTTGATGGTGTTGCCCCGGAGAGTCAGAACACCGGGGATCATGAGTTCGTTGCGACCGGCGTCGTTACGAGTGGTGAAATTCGAATGAGAAGAAACTGGTTTCCGCGCTGGAGCGCAACCGTGAATGGCGTCGAGGTGCCGATCACCCAAACGGCCGATGGGTATATGTCGATCACCTCGCCTCAAGAAGGCGAAGTGACCGTGCGTCTTACCTATTCGTCAACGCTGCTTGACTGGTTGTCGCGGGCGATGGCACTCGTCGGATTGCTTGCGTTGATCGGTATGTTCCTACCGCGCAGTAATTCACTGCGTGGTGGTTCCAGATCGGTCCGCGCCGTTCCTCGCGTCATACCCAGGGTGCAATCGGAACATCGATAATCGTCGGGCAATCGCGCTCAAGCGCCAGCGCGATCTCTGTTTCGAGTTCTTCCGGTGAATGAGCGCGAATGCCAGGGATTCGGTACGCTTTCGCCAGGTCGACATAATCAGGATTCACAAGATCCACCCCGATGTAACGCCCACCTCTCGAATCCGATTGTGCCTCTTTCACGGCAGAGTAGGTCGAGTCATTGAAAATGACGATCGGGAGACAAATCCGCTCCTGAACCGCGGTGCCAAGTTCGCTCATCGTGAACTGGTATCCGCCGTCACCAATGATCGGAATGACAACTTTTTCCGGGCGCGCAATTTTTGCTCCGATCGCGGCCGGCACCGAGAACCCGAGCGTGCCGTAGCCAGAGGGGAACATGTACGTTCGCGGTTCATATACCTGGTAGAGGTAGCAACCGACGTAGCTCATTTGCGTCATGTCAGTAACGAGAATTCCGTCTCGCGGGATTGCCCGACGCAGCGCGTCGATGTAGTCACGGCGGTCCGCATGAAACGAAGTCCGCTCCGATTCGATCCGAACCTCGCCAATTTCGTCGACATCGAATCCCGTGCTGCTTGCGTTTCGTCCGGACAGGAGAGCCGCGATCCCCTCGGCAGCCAAACCGGCGTCTCCAAGAATACCGAGCGTCGGTGTCGCGTTCAGCGAGAGTTCTCGTTCATCGACATCGACTCGGATCAATTCCGCGGGAAACTGCATTTTGAACATCCAGGTCGCCTGAGCTCCCAGTTTTGATCCGAAAACCAGCAGGCAATCGGCGGACTGGAGCAGATCATCAACCTGGTTACCCTCTCCCCAAAGCGCGCCGACGCAAAGCGGATGATCTTCAGGAACGGAGCCCTTGCCCATGAACGAAGTCATGATCGGTGCGTTGAGGGCCTCCGCTATGGCGACGATCGATTTGCCGGCGTTGGCATGGACAGCTCCGCCACCACAATAGATGACGACCTTCTTCGCGGACGCAAGACGATTCGCAGCCTCGTTGAGAAGTGCCGGATCAGGGTTCATTCGTTCCGGACGAAAAACCGGAATGTCTTCGCTCGTCGCGGCTTCGTCGAGAACGTCGAGCGGTATTTCGATGTGCACCGGTGCGGGGCGACCGGTCCCCATTTGCCGGAATCCTTCTGCGACCGCGGTCGTCACATCGTCAGGGGACATCACCCGGGTATTCCACTTGGTGACGGCGGCCATGACCCCCATCTGGTCCTTCAGGTCGTGCAGGTTGCCACGCATTGCATCGAGGTAGGGGCGAGGGCAATTGGAAGAGAGGACCATCACCGGTGATGAATCCGTGTAGGCCTCGCCGATCGGGGTCGCGATATTGGTCACCCCGGGGCCGGTGATGACCAATGCGACGCCGGGTTTGCCGCTGGCGCGGGCATACCCGTCGGCCATGAATCCTGCCCCCTGTTCGTGGCGGGCAAGCACGTGTCGAATCCCGGATGGGCGCAGTGCATCATAGAGCGCCAGCGTATGCACACCTGGTATTCCGAAGACGGTTTCCACACCATGCGCTTCCAGAGCGGCAATCGCCAGTTCAGCCCCAGTCGGCTGAGCGTCGTCTACTGCGTTTGCTTCGAGCGTCGCTGTCGTCTCTGTCACGGCAATAATTCTCCCCATGAGGTGTACCCGAGCGAGTCTCGTCTGGGATCGCTCCGAGTCGAACGTTTCGCAATCTAGGATTCAGCTTGTTGCGTTGTGTGTACAGTGTCGCGCTCACTTCGCTCCAGCCACTCCTGACCGCGTGCGGAAAGCGTTGCACGATAACCGCCTCGTGATGTCGCCTGGAAAAGCGTGAGCACACGCCGCGCGCGCGCCGCGGTGACAACCGCTTCAGCAAAAGGAAGAGGCCAGTTGAGCGCATTTGCAGAGAGTTTCGCAATCGTATTTGGATTCACGCCGCGTTCCTGATCGGCGATCCAACGGAGTAGGCTGGAGACGTACGGATCGAGCGGAGCCGACGGTGGAACCTCGTCTCGTTTGATCCGTGGAACGGTGGCGACTTGCTGATCTTTCATAGGAACCAATGGTAGCATCCGCCGTGTGAAGTGGCTGCTATTCTTTGATCCGGTAATTGCTATCGATCGATGCGAGCAGATGCCGTGGACCAATCGATGATGATGGATATGGCGTTGGTACAACATTGACTCAACCTGATTACAAGATTCGCTCGCCCCTCCTTCCTGGAGGGGACTTCGTAAGCGCCGTCCTCAATCGACAGGTGATGGGTTTAGCCGATCGCGGTGGCGCGAGCGGATTGGTCGGTGGTCGCTGGGCTGATCTCTGTGCAGACTGGGCCGCGAATCTCGTCGGACGGGATACGTCGATTCCGGTGGCCGGTATCCAACCATTCCCAATCGTCAAAGTGGCGAGGCTCGATGATCTCCCACGTATTGCGGCTGTCGCTTCGAAACGCGGACTACAAAACCCGGACATCGTGATCGTCGGAGAGCGAAACAGCAATTCGGTGCTTCAGGCGGCGGACGCGAAGTTCTCGGTTGAAACGGCAAGATCGAAACAGGTCAGTTGTGAGGTGGTGGAGGCATTGCTCGCCCTGGGGCCACTTGTGCTGTCGTTGACTGGCGAACTGACTCCTGAGATCGAATACGTCCCCGGTGTCTTTCTGAGTCCCGACTACCCGCTGACTCATCTTATGCTGGCTGGTCGTCCCGGCATTACCCGCGCCACCGTCAAGCCGGAAGAGGTCATTTTCGTGCCTGTCGACCCGTCGCACTTTTTCGAACCGTTGTCGGGTTATCGCGTCATGCACGTGCTCAGTGCCGTTGATGATCTGCCGGTCTCCATTTCGGAGAGCCTCCTCGCCGGTCTTTACTACTTCCGCCTGACCCGGGCGGCAGTTGGGTCCTGGCAGGATTCCGTCAAACCATTGCTGGCTATGAACGACAAGGTCAATGTTGATGAAGACAGGATTCTTGACGAGGCTTGCCGCCGCGCGGTAAATGCCCGATCAGCGTTTAAGTTGATTCTCGATTGGGATATAGACGTCGAATCGATACGGGCTCGCCGTGCCGCGGTCGAACAGGTGGCGTCGCTACCTGTCATGACCAAGGATTTGCGCAATGCCGTGGCGACCACGACGAAAGGCAAGGTCGAGGAGGGACCCTCGGTCAACCAGGTGCGCAGGCGATTAGCCTCGTGGTTCCGGGGAGAACTCCGTGCTGCTGTCGGACCGATGATGCCCGATGAGGGCGATTTCGAAGTCAGGCTGCAGGAAGTCGGGCGGGTCGGCGCCGAGATTGCCCGGCAGATTCCCGATCGAACGACCGCCGTCATTCAACAGTTGATGCTTGAAAAGGCGGAAACCGTGGACGTGACGCCCGAAGCGATCGCTTCGCTCGATTAGATATCGAAGATCGAGCGGTTCCGCAAAGCGAGAATGCCGGTCAGCGTGAGCGCGATCACCGCACCCGAGATTGTTGCAAACTGAACGCCAACATGATCTGCACTGATCCCCATTGGAAGTGCGCCCAACGGCATGAGTCCCCACGTCAACATGTATGTCCCCATCACACGCCCTCGGACTTCGTCTGTAATCCGGAGTTGAATCATCGCGTTGTTCGAACTCATGAAGTAGGAGCCGAACAATCCGGCGATGACTAATACCGGGATACTCAGCCAGACCACATTGGACGCGGCGAACACGATGATCACAAGACCATAAGCGAGCGTGTAGAGAACGAGTTTTTGGCCATTTCCGCGTTGTTGCCGGGCCGAAGCGACAATCAACCCGCCGATGACTGCCCCCGAGCCTGACGAAGCAATCAGAATTCCCAATCCGGCCGGACCGATTTCGAGGACATCTTTCGCATACACGGACATGAAACTGATGTACGGGAAGATCAGGAAGCTCGGGATTGCAGCCAGCAAAAAGAGTCCGCGGAGATCAGGACGGGAAGCGACCAGTTTGATTCCATCGAGCACCCCTCGCATGCTGGCCGTGGCGTTGGTCGGACCGGTCGAACCCAGTCGGGTGGTCATCATCAGGTAGAGCGCGAGCAGAAGCGCCATGGCCTGCAACAGAAATGCCTCGCCTGTACCGACGAACCCAATAATCGCGCCAGCGAGCGATGGTCCGAATACGCGAGTCATGTTCGATCCGGCGCCCATCAACCCAACCGCGTTCGTCAGCGATGCCCTCGGCACGAGCCGTGGCACGAGCGATTGTTGGGAAGGATTGAGAATTGCCTGGAGTGAACCGTTTAGAAATGCAGCAATCAACAAATGCCACGGCTCGACCCAACCGGCAATGACATCGGTTGCCACGATCACGGCCAGAAATGCGGCCATTGCCTGACATGTCATTAGCAGTTTTCGCCGATCGAGCCGGTCGATCAATACGCCGCCGGGCAGCGAAACGATTAGAAAAGGCACTCCGGCCATAAAAGTCACGATGCCGACAAAGGACTTCGAGTCAGTCAGATCGAACGCCAACCAGCCAAGCGCGGTCGACTGCATCCACTGACCCAATGAAGCCGCAAGCGCAGCAAACCAGAGCCGCCGGAATGCCGGGAACTCGTAAACGGCCTGAAACGTTCGTCGAAATCCTGTCGGTGATGAGACTGTTGTTGGCTCAAGTTCAGTCGCGTCAGTCGTTGGTGTTTGATCGACAGACGCCTGAGAAATCAATCAGTACACCGCTTTCCAGCGCTGGTTGGACGAGTCCTGTAGCCCCGCATTTGGGCGGGTAGACTATAGCATGGGCTCCTGGAGCCACCTGTTTCGGAGCCGATTGTGTGGAGAAGCGCGTGAGCAACGTTCATTCGAATTCCAATTCCCGACGAGATGCCTGTCTGGCTGCACTTGTTCGTGCATCCGACTGGATCGTAGATTCAGCTCAGATTCGCGGAGATGATCAGCGCTTCGAGAACCCGGAAAAGTACCCGCACGGGAGTTTTCTGGGTGCGATGCGAACGGAATATGACACCTCATCACGGTTGTGGACGATCAACGGCCCGGTGTTTCACTCTGGTCAGGCGATCAGGGCACTTATGACGTCATATCGTCGATCAGGCGATGAGCGCTTCAAGGATTCGGCGGTATTGGCCGGCGATTTTCTGATGCGCGAGCGTATTGAGGAGCCCGGGCACCCGCAATTCGGACTTCTGAAGTCCCTGGAACAGAACGATGACGAAATCAACGTTCAGGTTACGGTTGAAGCGCTAAGCGGATTGATCGATCTTTTCGAAGCGACCGGCGAAGCACGGTATCTTGACGCCGTGATCGCCAGCTTCGACATTCTGATCCGGGACGCGTATTTGCCTGGTGAACGTCTGATGCTTGATCACTACTCGCTAGCCGGTCAGTGCTTTATTGGTGATAATGACAATGCGCTGCCAGGTCGCGCGATGCTGGACGACGCGGTTCTGGCCAGACTTTCAGTGATCACCGGTGACGCACGCTACCGGGAAGCTTTCCTGGCGATGGCAGATCGGTTGCTCGAAGTCGAAGGACCCAGTGGTACCTGGATTCAGTTTCCACCCTGGAAACCCGAAGCCGGCCGCATCCACAACCGGAAAACATGGTGGTGGGGCTGGCCGCTGTTGGCGGCGTTCGACCTGTCAGGCGATCAACGTTATCTCGATGGCGCCATCCGTGCAGGGGACTGGTATCTGCGAACACAAAATCTTGATGGTGGTCTGTATTACACACCGCGCCCAGATGAACGGCATAACTCGTTCGGCCTTTGCACGTCGGTCGTAGCAGTTGCAACCATATTTTGGGCCGATCTCTATCGCCGAACCGCACGAGAACGGTATCTGGATCCGATTCGTCGCGCGGTCGGCTTCTTGCTCGCGGCCCAGTTCCGAGATGACGTTCAGGATCCCAATGTTCGAGGCGCGCTTTTTGAATCGCCCAAGGCTCCGAACGGGACGCTGGCTCCAGGCTATCTGGTCAGAGACATCGCGGCCATTTTCGCAATTCGGGCCTGGGACGCGGTGCTCGATATTCCCGAGTTGCTTACGTCTGACGAAGGCTGGGCCGACACATCGATGAAGTGGTGATCAGTCCTGTCGGCCGGCTGACGACTCGCGATGAGAAGTCTGTTTCTTTCTCCGTTTTCCCGGGTTTGGATTGTCAGGGTTTTTAAATCTATATCCCATGGACCGGTCGAACGCGATATGGTGCTCCCCAGATGATGCCAATCGAAAGCATCAGAGACGAATTGGCAGCCATCGCGATGATCGCTAGCGCAGCGGGCCAGACAATCGTGTGCCCGATGTTGTAGCTTCCCGCGCAGGTTTTGAGGCCGGCAATAATCCCGAGCGCAGAGAGATCAGGCGCCAGGAAGAGCAACGCAAAGAGTAGCCAACTTGCATCAGTTCGAAAGTAAACCGCGATCAGCAGCCCGAAGACCAGGGCGGCCTCCAGTCGAAAGATTCGTTCACCGAAGAAGTTCAGATGCATTCCTGTTGGCTCCCTTCGATGTTGGCGCGACCGGGGCCGGATTCCTGAATTTCCTTTGGCCACCCATGAACGGTGTTGCTATCGAGAAAGGATCGGGGATGCGATCAGGCTGGACCAGTTGTGCAGACAACGTAGCGACGCGGCGATATACTCACGTTACATGTCCGAGGGATGGGCCCAATCAGTATGCCGGTTCAGGGAAGTTGTGGAAACATGCCTCTCTGGCAGAACCGGACACGATGGGACTTTCTGGGTTTTCAGTGCGAGACTCTGAAAACCAATGGCGCTGGTCATTGGCGACCGGTGGCTCTGGCAGGGTAGGAAAGAGTCTTTGCGTCAACGCGCAGAAGAATCGAGCGAAAGGAGACATCGAGAACATGGCGGATACAGTTGCGGCTCCGGCCAAAGTAGCTATTTCGGTGACCGTGAATGGCAAGGCCCACTCTGCTGAGGTTGAACCGCGGACACTTCTCGTCAGCTTCCTCCGGGAACAACTTGGATTGACCGGCACCCATATCGGTTGTGACACCAGCTCCTGCGGTGCGTGCGTTGTCCACCTCAATGGCGAAGCAGTCAAGAGCTGCACGATCTTCGCGGCCCAACTGGATGGCGCAGAGATCACCACCATCGAAGGTCTTGGCACCGATGGCAACCTGCATGTCGTGCAGGAAGGCTTCTGGGAAATGCACGGTCTTCAGTGCGGCTATTGCACCCCGGGCATGATCATGACCAGCACAGCATTCCTGAAGTCGAATCCGAACCCGACCGAAGATGAGATCCGGCACGCACTCGATGGTAACCTTTGCCGCTGCACCGGGTATCAGAACATCGTTCGTGCCGTTCAATACGCTGCCGCCAAATCGAACGGTGCGTAGTTTCGCGGAGTTTTCTTTGATCCGTTACGGCAATGACGCTGTGATGTCCGATCGGTCAGCCTCGAAGATGGAGGAGTTGCATGGTCGCATCTGTTGAAACTCCTGAAAAAATGGTCGGCAAAGCGCTGAAACGGCGGGAAGATCCACGTCTGATGACAGGCGCGGGGAACTTTCTGGATGACGTCAAACTCGCCGGTTTGACGCACGCCGCTATCGTTCGATCGCCGCATGCTCACGCGAAGATAGCGAACATCGATACCAGCGCCGCCGCTGGACTGCCTGGCGTGGTCGGTGTCTTTACAGGCCAAGATTTTCTCGATGTCAATCCAATGCCGGCCGCATGGCAGGCTGGCGGTGTTACCAACCACCCGGTGACCCCACGGGTGCTCGCAATCAATGAAGTCCATCAGGTCGGCGACCCGGTGGCAGTGGTCGTTGCGGAAACGCTGGCCCAGGCGATCGACGCTGCCGAAGCGGTTCACGTCGTTTGGGATCTCCTCCCGGCAGTCGTGAATGCGAAAAGGGCAACTGAAGCCGGCGCGCCACAGCTCCACGAAGAAGCGCCGAACAATATCGTCCTCGAATGGGAATGCGGGAAAGATGCTGCAACTGTCGACGCAGCGCTGTCGGCCTCAGATGTCCGAGTCAGCCAGTCGATCGTGAATCAGCGTTTGATCCCAACCCCGATGGAGACTCGGGGATCAATCGGACGATACGATCCCGGCACAGGTGATTACACCCTCTGGGCAACATCACAGGCACCACACGTGCACCGACTGTTGCTCGCGGCGTTCGTTCTCGGAGTGCCGGAACAGAAAATTCGTGTGATCGTGCCTGACATGGGCGGCGGATTCGGCTGTAAGATCTTCGTCTATTACGATATGGCACTGACACTCGCTCTTTCGAAGAAGGTGGGTGGCCGACCGGTCAAGTTCGTCGAGGATCGCTCCGAGAACTACCTGACCACAACTCACGGCAGAGATCACATCACGGATCTCGAAATTGGCGCGTCGAACGATGGTCATATCACCGCGATCAAGGTGAAAACATTCGCCAACCTCGGTGCCTACTTCTCAACCATCGCGGCCGGTATCCCGACCACGCTCTACGGTCGAATGCTTGCCGGTTGCTACAAGGTGCCAAACATCCATTGCCATGTGACAGGTGTCTACACCAACACAGCGATGGTCGACGCGTATCGCGGCGCAGGACGCCCCGAAGCCGCGTTCGTGATCGAGCGCGTGTGCGATCTCGTTGCGGGCGCCACCGGGGTGGATCCGGCGGAAGTAAGACGACGCAACTTCATTCAACCATCAGACTTCCCGTATGACACCGGAATTGGAATGCTCCCTTACGACAGTGGCGACTACGAAACCGCGCTCGATCGTGCACTGACATCGGTTGGTTACGCCGAATTGCGGGCGGAGCAAGCGGCACGGCGCGAACGCGGCGACGGAAAACTGCTTGGAATCGGGCTCTCCTCTTATGTCGAGGTTTGCGGTGTCGCTCCTTCCAAGTGGATTGGTCTTCAGGGCGAAGGTTGGGGAGCCGGACTTTGGGAGAGCGCCAACGTTAAAGTTCACCTGACCGGCAAAGTGGTGGTGACCACAGGGTCACTGCCGCACGGTCAGGGACACGAAACGACTTTCGCGCAGCTCGTTTCGGATGAGCTAGGCGTTCCATACGACGATATCGAGGTCGAGCACTCGGATACGCACGGAGCGCCGTTCGGCTTTGGCACCTACGGAAGCCGTTCACTCTCCGTCGGTGGAACTGCGATCTATAAGAGTGTCGGCAAGGTTCGCGAAAAGGCGATCAAACTTGCCGCGCACATGCTCGAAGCCGCTGAGGCAGATATCGTGCTCGAGAATGGCAAGGCCTACGTAAAGGGATTGCCGGCATCGGTGAAAACGATCCAGGAGATCGCGCTGGCGGCACATGTCGCTTACGATCTGCCCGCAGGGATGGAGCCGTATCTCGATGAAACGACCTACTACGATCCACCAAACTGCACCTTCCCCTTCGGAACGCACATCTGTGTCGTCGAAGTGGACAGGGATACGGGCCATGTCGTTCCGATCCGCTATGTCGCGGTCGATGACGTCGGAAATGTCGTCAACCCGCTGATCGTCGACGGTCAGATCCATGGTGGTATTGCCCAGGGTCTGGCACAGGCACTCTACGAAGGCGCGGTTTACAATGACGATGGACAGCTTGTGACAGGAACACTGATGGACTACGCGATTCCGCGTGCCAGCAATGTCCCGTTTTACGAACTGGATCGAACGGTCACGCCATCGCCAGTCAACCCCATGGGTGTCAAAGGCGCGGGCGAAGCCGGAACGATTGCATCGACTCCAGCTGTCGCCAATGCCGTCATCGACGCAGTGGCGCACCTGGGGATCAAACACCTGGATATGCCGCTTACGCCGGAGCGACTTTGGCGAGCATTGAGCAACTAGCTTTGCAGGAAGCCGGCGACGCGGAGTCGTGGGCGTCTATTTCGACACGATTTCGTGCGATGGAGGAATTGAACCGTGTACCCAAGCCAATTCGAATATCACAAACCAAGCAGCCTGCAGGAAGCTATCGCCCTGCTTGCCTCCGATCCTGAATCGAAGATCCTTGCCGGTGGCCATTCTCTGATTCCCGCAATGAAGTTGCGACTCGCCAACCCCGGTTCGCTGGTTGATATCAGTGGAATCGCCGGGCTCAATGGCATATCGGTTAACGGCGGGGCGACCATCGGTGCGATGACCACCTATCGCGAACTGCTGGACAACGTGGACCTCAAGGGACCTTTCCCGGTCATCGCGGAAACGGCCAATGTGGTTGGCGATCCCGCCGTCCGCAATCGCGGAACCATTGGCGGCTCAATGGCCCACTCCGATCCCTCCGCCGATTACACTGCAGTATTGCTTGCGCTCGGCGCGAGTGTGACTGCCGTCGGCAGCAACGGCGAGCGAACCATTTCGTTGGATGATCTCTTCGTTGATCTCTTCACGACATCGCTTGAAACTGACGAGATCCTCACATCGATCTCTATTCCCGCGGCGGCCGCCGGAAGCGGTCAGGCGTACGAGAAGCATGCACACCCGGCCTCTGGCTACGCCGTCGTCGGCGTCGCTGCGGTTCTGACGGTCAGTGGTGGAACGATCACCGCCGCCCGTGTCGCGGTCACAGGAGCTATCGCAAAGGCGACACGAGCCACCGCGACCGAAGCCGCCCTTATCGGCAAAGCAGCGACGGCCGAGAACATTGCCGCCGCGGCCGCGCTTGCTGCCGACGGTCTCGACCTCAACGGCGATACCTACGCATCTGCTGACTACCGGGGTCACCTGGTCAAGGTCCTTGCAAAGCGAGCAATCACCCGAGCCGCGGGTATTTAGTAGAGCGATAAAACTGTGGAGAAGGGGTTTCGCTGCAAAGCGATGCCCCTTCTCTGTGTTAGGGAATTCGATCAGGCGATCTCAGACAAACCTTCGATCATCAACCGAGGATCATCTGTGCAAAGTGCGTTGGCGCCGAGTTCACGAACGCGCTTGGCCTCATCAATGTCATTCACCGTCCAGATCGTCACAGTCAAACCAGCTTCCCGAAAACGTGGTGCCGTCTGCGTGGTAAACGAAGGTGCGTACAGCGCCACACCGGACGCTTTGAGCCTCCTTGCGGTGCTGAACAGAGCATCCGAAGCAACGACTCCGAGCAGCCAGATATCAGCGGACGGCGACAGCGTTCGAAATCGTTCCAGGCTTGTCCAGTCAAAAGACGAAACCGTCCATTTGACATCAGGATGTCCCCCAAGCACTGTCAGCACTTCGCTCTCGATTCCAATCTGTTTGATCTCGATATCGAGATGAACCGTATCCTCTACCAGGGTGAGTACCTCTTCCAGCGTCGGCACCACCTCACCTCTCCCTGCGTCGAATTGGCGGAGTTGTGCGAACGAAATTGAGTCGATCGGCCCAGAACCGTTCGTGGTTCGCGCAAGGTCCCGGTCATGAAGTACGACAGGCACCCGATTAGACGTGCATTGGACATCGAGTTCGAGGCCCTCGACGCCGATCTCTATCGCCCGCCGGAAAGCAAGTAGCGTGTTCTCTGGTTCGAACGCGGAGGCGCCTCTATGTCCGTAGATCTTCACCACGTGCTCCTTCGACGATAAGACGTTCGTTCGTCCGATAGCATCATGATTGACACGTGTTGTATCAACCTTTATACTCATCACGTTGAAATGAAGATGGGTAGAACTATGCCACCACGATTCAATGAACCGCTTTTTGTAATCAGTGTAGCGGCG
>Ga0105046_10011789_pt1 | contig 13578 bp, 13 predicted proteins | sample MAT03_FD_78385 | JGI IMG/M metagenome (GOLD analysis project Ga0105046, IMG submission 78385) | Freshwater microbial communities from Lake Fryxell liftoff mats and glacier meltwater in Antarctica - MAT-03 (megahit assembly) | ecosystem: Environmental > Aquatic > Freshwater > Ice > Liftoff... | reverse complement strand
CCGGCTGAGTTGGACGCAGTCTTCAAGAAAATGGTCGCCAAGTCGGTCGAGAACCGCTATTCGTCCATGGCCAACGTTGTCGAGGCGCTCGAACGAATTCCGGGCGGCTTGCCCTCCTCGCGATCCGCTCCGTTCGCTTTCGGCTTGCAACCGACTTTCTCAACGGGGTCTTCGGTCGCCCCCGGGCGTCCGGATCAAAAAACACTCGTGGCTCCGATATCGGCTATCAAGCCGCTCAGCGTCCTCCTGGTTGAGCCATCGCGGATGCAAGCCGGAATCGTTCGCAAATACCTGGAATCCGAGACGATTACCGTTTCAGGAACAGTCAAAACTGGTGCCGAAGCGCTCGCGGCAATCGTCGCGAATCAACCGATCGCAATCGTTTCCGCATTGCATCTCGATGACATGACGGGGATCGAGTTGGCCAAACAGGTTCGAGGCAACCTCAAGGACAAGGCTCCCGGATTCGTGCTGATTTCCAGTGAAGCGGAACAAAGTGAATCCGATTCTCTCAGCCGGCTCGAACGAACCGTTCAGCTCGCGAAGCCCTTCACGGCGGACCAATTGAAGCAAGCGCTCGGCCTCGTGACCGGCAAGTCGTCGGCCGCGGCATCAACGGATTTCTCTATCGGTTCGGACGTGGATCGCTCGACACTCAAGGTGCTGATCGTCGACGACAGTGCCGTGGCCCGCACGCACGAGCGCGGCGTGCTGCAAAACTTGGGCTTCATGAGCTTCGTTGAAGCGGGCGATGGCGCCCAGGCAATCGCTGCGGCGGCGAGGGAAACGTTCGACCTGATCGTGACCGATTACAACATGCCGCTGATGGATGGCCATGCGCTCGTGTCGTACTTGCGGCAAACTCGCGGAACGGCCAACGTGCCCATCGTGATGGTCACGACCGAGACCGATGCCAAGGTGCTCGACCCGGTTCGTCGCCTCGGCGTGGCGGGGATTTGCGGCAAGAGTTTCCCGGTAGATGAAGTGCGGGCCATTGTGGACCGCTTGTTCTGACTCGTATCAATCGGCGGGCGACAGGAGGAGCGGACCCGAAGAATTCCCTACGGCCGGGGCGATCTTTTTTGGATTGCCATGAACGAAGTGACTCGCGAGTTCCTCCTCGAAACACACGAGAACCTCGGCCAACTCGAGGGCGACCTGATCGCTCTCGAGAAGGACCCGACGGAGAAGCAAACCCTCGCGCGCGTTTTTCGCAATCTCCACACGGTCAAGGGCAGTGCCGGCTTCCTCGGGCTGGCGAAACTGCAAGCCGTGGCCCATTCGGCGGAAAGCCTGCTCAGTCGCCTCCGCGACGGAGAATTGACTTTCAACCCGCCAATCGCGACTGCTCTCCTCCAGACAATCGACTCCATTCGGCAGGTTCTGGCGAGTGTTGAATCCGAGGCGGGCGAGGGCTCCGGCAACTACTCGAATCTCGTTCGCGAACTCGATCGACTTCGCGAGACGGGAGGAACGGCCGAAACACCTGCCGTAGTCGCGCGTACGATGGTCGCTCCTATCGAACCAGTTCCATTAACGTCGGCTGCGATTACTTCACCTGGACCCGGCACGTCGTTCGTTCAGGAAGCGACCGAGCCGCGAGCGCAGTCCGTTTCGGATAGCTCCATCCGCGTGGACGTTGGCCTGCTCGACAAGCTCATGAATCTGGTCGGCGAGCTGGTCCTGGCCCGCAATCAAATTATGCAGTTCAGTTCTTCGCAAGAAAACGCTGCCTTTCTCGGCACGGTTCAACGGTTGAACTTGCTGACGACCGAGTTGCAGGCGAACGTCATGAAGACGCGCATGCAGCCGATCGGCAATATCTGGAGCAAATTCCCGCGCGTGGTTCGCGATCTCGCATTGGCCTGTGGCAAGCAAGTCCGCATCGACATGGAGGGGCAGGAGACGGAACTCGACAAGACGATCATCGAGGCCATTCGCGACCCGCTCACGCACATGGTCCGCAATGCGGTCGATCATGGCATCGAGTCGCCTTCAACGCGATTGGAACGCGGCAAATTGGCCGAGGGGCGATTGTCCCTGCACGCCTTTCACGAAGGCGGCAAGGTCATCATCGAGATCAACGATGACGGCGGCGGGATCGATCCGATTCGCGTTCGGGACAAGGCGATCAAGGTGAAGGCGATTTCACCCGAAGAAGCCGTCCGGATGAACGAACGCGAACTCGTCAACCTCGTGTTCCTTCCGGGCTTCTCGACGACCGAAAAGGTGACGCACTTCTCCGGTCGCGGAGTCGGCATGGACGTGGTGCGAACGAATATCGAGCGGATCGGCGGCTCGGTTGAACTGGAAAGCCAACCGGGACTCGGCACCACCGTGAAGATGAAGATCCCGCTCACGCTGGCCATTATCCCGGCTCTGACCGTGACCAGCGGGGGCGAGCGCTATGCGATTCCGCAGGTGAGCCTTTTGGAACTCGTTCGCCTCGAGGGCGATCAAGTCAAACAGCGGATCGAGTCGATCCACGGCTTCCCGGTTTATCGGCTGCGGGGCAATTTGCTTCCACTGGTGTATCTGAACAAGGAACTTCGGACTGGCGATATTCGACCAGCGGAAAGTGAAATCAACATCGTCGTCCTCCATGCCGACGATCGGCAGTTCGGGCTCGTCGTCGATGCGATCCACGACACGGAGGAGATCGTTGTCAAGCCGTTGCAGAAGCAACTCAAAGGCGTGAACGTCTTTGCCGGAGCCACCATTATGGGCGATGGCCGTGTTGCCCTCATCCTCGACGTGCTCGGTATCGCCCAGCGTGCCAACGTTGTGACCGGTGCGCGAGTGCGGGCCCTCACCGAGCAGAATGCACAGACGAGCGACGCCTCCTCGAATGCGAAGCAGTCGTTGTTGTTGTTCTCGATTCGCGATGGCGGCCGTATGGCGATTCCCCTCTCGATCGTCGCCCGACTGGAAGAGTTTCCCTTCGGCAGTCTGGAACGCACCGGCGACCAGTTCGTGGTTCAATATCGCGGGGAGATTCTGCCGTTGGTCGACGTCGCTCGGCAACTGAATGCGGAAGGTGGTCGGGCCGAGGGAATTCCTCTTGCGAGTGATACCGTTCAGGTTGTCGTTTATGCCGGAAGCGAGCGACAAGTTGGTCTGATCGTCGGCAGTATTCTCGACATTGTTGACGAAGAAATCATCGCCACCTCCCGATCGAGCCGGTCGGGAGTATTGCACTCCGCCATTGTTCAAGGCCGGGTTGCCGAGTTTCTAGACGTGGAAGGGTTGGTCAGCCGAGCATCGTAGCGCGGAAAATTGCTTCGGAGCCTAAAGCGCGAGCGAAGGAAGGACAATCTCAAACCTTCGCTGGCGCTTCAGGCTCCGTCCAAAGGACAATGATTCATGGCCAACGAACGACAACTTTGCACGTTCACCCTGGGCGATCAGTACTTCGGACTGGACGTGCTGAAGGTGCAAGAGATCATCCGAGCGCAGGAGATGACGCGGGTGCCGCTCGCGCACCCCGTCGTCCGCGGGCTGATCAACTTGCGCGGTCAGATTGTGACTGCGATCGATCTGCGTCGTCGGCTGGACATGCCCGACCGTCCCTCGGAACTACTTCCCGTCAATATTGTCGTGCAGACCGATGACGGAGCCGTGAGTCTTCTGGTCGATGAGATCGGCGACGTGCTGGAAGTGTCCGAGTCGGCGTTCGAGCGGCCGCCGGAGACTCTGCGAGGAACGGCCCGCGAGTTGATCCTTGGAGCGTATAAGTTGAAAGACCGTCTGCTACTCGTACTGGACACCGAGCGAACCGTCACCCTGACGAACCCGAATACACGGCTTGAGCGGAGCGAATGATTTCCGCGAAGCCCTGACCGAACAACCACCGACAAACCCCTAAGATTTTGGAGCATGCGATCATGGCGAAGACCCGAGTAACCCGTCCCAAGGCGACTGTCGATCGCACACCGAGCAAGCCTCTCGAGTCGATCGAGTTTCTGAAGGCCACGCTTGTGGGGATTCAGGCTAACGTGTTCCTGGCTGATCCCAATTTCAACATCGTGTTCGCCAACGACCAAGCACTGGCCACGATTCGCACGTTCGCGACTGAATTTCGCAAGGTGTTCAACGTCGAAGTCGAGGACATCGTTGGCGGCTCGATTCATCGCTTTCACAAGGACAAGCGGATGGTCGAGCAAATCTTGAAGAATCCCGTGGCCCTACCGCACCACGCCGAATTCACCTTCGGAAACGTTGTCCTCAAGACCAACATCAACAGCGTCCTCGGCCGCGAGAACGAGGTGATTGGCTACGTTGTGAATTGGGAGGACGTGACGGAGAGACTCAAGCTGGAGGCGGAGTACATCACTCAGGTCGATGCGATCAGCAAGTCGCACGCGATAATCGCATTCCAGATGGACGGCACGATTCTTACGGCCAACGATAATTTCCTGAAGGTGGTGGGCTACGGTCTCGATGAGATCAAGGATCGGCATCATTCAATGTTCGTGGAACCACTCGTCCGCAACAGTGCCGAATATCACGATTTCTGGGCACGGTTGAATCGAGGTGAATTCCAGGCCGGCGAGTCCAAGCGAATTGGCAAGAACGGCCGGGAGATTTGGCTGAATGCGACCTATCACCCAATTCTCGATCGGAACGGCAAGGCGTTCAAGGTCATCAAGTACGCGAGCGATGTGACCGCAGTAAAACTACGGAACGCGGACACGCAAGGTCAGTTGGGAGCAATCAGCAAGTTTCAGGCCGTAATTGAGTTCTCGCTCGACGGCAACATACTGGCCGCCAACGACAACTTCCTCAACCTCATGGGCTATCGATTGGACGACATACAAGGCCGCCATCACAGCCTGTTTGTCGATGCGGCTTTCGCAAACGGTGCCGAGTATAGACGGTTCTGGGCGGAACTTGCCGCTGGCCGCCCTCAGACCGGGCGGTTCAAACGACTCGGAAAAGGTGGTGCAGAGATCTGGATTCAGGGCTCGTATTTCCCCATCCTCGATATGAATGGCAAGCCCTTCAAGGTGGTCAAGTATGCGACCGATATCACCGGGTTGAAACTCGTCGAGTCGTCCCTGGACGAAACCGCCGGGGCGTTGGCTAGCTCCGCAAGCGAACTGACCGCAGTCAGCCAACAGATGGCGGCGAATGCCGAAGAAACGGCCGCACAAGCCGGCGTCGCTTCCGCCGCGGCCGAGCAGGTCAGTGCCAACGTGGCGACGGTTGCAACCGGCACGGAGGAGATGGGGGCCAGCATCAAGGAGATTGCCAAGAGCGCCAACGAGGCGGCACGCGTGGCCACCTCGGCTGTCAAGGTGGCCGAGCGAACCAACAAGACCGTGGCCAAACTCGGCGAATCGAGTGCCGAGATCGGCAACGTTATCAAGGTTATCACGTCGATCGCTCAGCAAACGAATCTGCTTGCGTTGAACGCGACGATCGAAGCCGCCCGAGCAGGCGAGGCGGGCAAGGGCTTTGCAGTCGTCGCCAACGAAGTGAAGGAACTCGCTAAGCAGACCGCCAAGGCAACCGAGGATATTAGCCGGAAGATTGAGGCGATCCAAGGTGATACAAAGGGAGCTGTCGAGGCCATCGCCCAGATCAGCACCATCATCAACCAGATCAACGATATTCAGAATACCATCGCCAGTGCGGTTGAAGAGCAGACGGCCACGACCGGCGAGATCAGTCGCAACGTGAACGAGGCAGCGAAGGGAAGCAACGAGATCGCCCAGAATATCACCGGCGTGGCACAAGCCGCGCGGAGCACGACCGAAGGGGCAGCGAACACCAAGACTTCGGCGGATGAACTGTCACGACTGGCGATCAATTTACAAAAGCTGGTTTCGCAGTTGAAATCGTGAGATCAGTACAACCGGTTTCGAATGAGCAGTTCACAGAGATGACACGATGCATGCTCTAGTCATCGACGATTCTCGGGTCGCCCGTGCTGTGATTCGACAGATCCTCACGGAGATGGGGATCGTTGTCTCAGAGGCTGGCAACGGTCGCGAAGCGCTCGACTTGCTCCAGGCCATTCCGGATGTGGAGTTGGCGTTGGTCGATTGGAACATGCCCGTGATGGACGGCCTGGAGTTCATCACTGCCGTGCGATCGCAGCGTGCCTTCGACTCCGTCAAGATTGTCATGGTGACGACCGAAACCGAGAGCGAGCAAGTGACGCGAGCGATGCACGCGGGGGCGAACGAGTATGTGATGAAGCCGTTCACGAAGGACGTGCTGGTTGCCAAGTTGAGCATGTTGGACATCTTTGGGGAATGACCGATGGGGAAGATTCGGGTTCTCGTCGTCGACGATTCGGTCGTCATTCGCCGGGTCGTGAGCGAAGTGCTTGGCGACGAACCGGATATCGAGGTCGTCGGCACGGCTTCCAACGGCAAGATCGCCATCGACCGCTTGACTCAAGTGAATCCCGACCTGATCACTCTCGATGTTGAGATGCCGGAACTCGACGGCCTGGGTGCCCTCAAGCAGATTCGCAAGACACACCCTCGGCTGCCGATCATCATGTTCAGCGCACTGACGGAAGGTGGGGCGGAAGCCACACTCGACGCGCTCGCACTCGGTGCCAGCGACTATTTCACGAAGCCGACCTCGTCGGGCGGGCTCGACGAGTCACGCGAATTGATTCGCAAGGAACTCATCCCCGCCATCAAGGCGCTCTGCAAAGACAAAATCGCTTCCAAACTGTTGCCGCTCCCTTCGCGCCCCGTGCTATCGCCGACGACGGCATCGCGTTCCGCCCGGATCGATGTCGTCGGCATCGGCGTATCGACGGGCGGGCCAAATGCGCTTGCCGAGCTGTTCCAGACGCTTTCGGCTGAACTCCCTGTTCCCGTGCTGATCGTCCAGCACATGCCGCCGATGTTCACGCGACTTCTTGCGGAACGTTTGACAGCGACATCGCGACTACCGTGCGAGGAGGCAACGACCGGCGTGTCACTCAAGGCCGGACGTTCGTGGATCGCGCCGGGCGACTACCACATGGTCGTCGCGCGTCAGGGCACGCAACAGAGCCTGATGGTGAATCAAGATCCCCCAGAGAATTCGTGTCGGCCCGCGGCCGATCCGTTGTTCCGATCGATGGCCAAGGTGTATGGCCCGAATTGCCTTGCCGTGGTTTTGACTGGCATGGGGCAAGACGGCCTGCGTGGCTGCGAACAGATTCGCGCGGCCGGGGGGCAGGTCATCGTTCAGGACGAAGCATCGTCGGTCGTTTGGGGAATGCCCGGTTGCGTGGCACGTGCCGGGCTCGCGGATAAGGTGCTCCCTCTCTCCATGATCGGAACGGAAATTGTTCGTCGGGTCGCGGCCTCGCGGGATGCGGGCTCATGACCGAGCAAGACTATGCGTTCGTGACCAAGCTGCTCCTCGATCGTTCGGCCATCGCGCTTGAACAAGGAAAGGAGTACCTGTTGGAAGCTCGACTCGGTCCGGTTGCCAAACGACACGGACTCGCCTCGGTTGCGGAGTTCATCGACAAGCTTCGAAAGCCCGGAGCACAGCAATTGACAACCGAACTCGTCGAGGCGATGGTCACGACTGAGACCTCGTTTTTTCGCGACATCCATCCGTTCGAAACGCTGCGTCGCACGGTGATCCCGGAGCTGATTCGCACTCGTGAAAACGAGAAGCGATTGAACATCTGGTGCGCGGCCAGTTCTAGTGGGCAAGAGCCCTACACGCTGGCAATCATCCTGCGCGAATATTTCCCGGAGTTGGCTCGTTGGGACATCAAGTTCCTTGCCACGGATATTTCCAACGGCATGTTGGAACGTTGCCGAGCGGGCTGCTACTCGCAGATCGAAGTGAATCGCGGTTTGCCGACGGCCCTGTTGCTCAAGTACTTCACCCAGGAAGGGGCCAAGTGGCAACTCGACGAGAAAGTGCGGTCGATGATCGAGTTTCGCCGCATGAATCTCGCGGAGCCCTGGCCGTCCATGCCGCAGATGGACCTTGTTTTCCTTCGCAACGTCATGATCTACTTTGACGTCGAGACGAAGAAAACAATCCTCCGACGGATGAGCCGCGTTCTCCGCAAGGACGGCTATTTGATCCTGGGCGGCGCGGAGACGACCTTCGCGCTGGACGACTCTTATCAACGTGTTGAGAACCTGAAAGCCGGGTTCTATAGACTCGTGGACAAATAATGGGAAGGAACACAAAAGTGGAACCGTCTGCAAGCCCCTCCTTCCCGAGGGAAGTGATTGAAGCGTTCGTCGGCGCAACCGTGGCAGCGTTCCAGGAACTCACGGACACGGTCGTGGAGAGAATACCTTTCGCCGAGGCCCGAACACCAAACACCGATGTCTACGCGACCATTGTTCTTCGCCACGAGCCACCGGGCCGAATGATCTTGTCGTTCCCGGTTGCGACTCTCGAATCACTGGCCGGACGCTATCTTGCCGGTGCTGCCGCGTTGACTCCCGAATTGGTCGACGACGCGGCCGGCGAGTTTGCCAACGTGATTGCCGGCCAGGCCAAGACCATGCTGAAAGGCACACCGGATCATTTCTTATTGTCGACACCGCTGGTTGTTCGTGAGAGGGATTCGCGATCCGGACCCGAACGTGAAAGTACCGCGATACTCCACTTCGAGTGTGATGCCGGAAACTTCAGGCTGGAGATTGTCCATTGGTGAAGCGGGTTGGATGTACCCAACCCACCCAAGTCTGGCAAGTGCGATGCTTTACCGGAAGTTGATGAGCCTGTCCCCCAGGTTTTCCAAACCGAATCGGAGGGTCGGAAGAAAATCATTTTGAGCCAGTTTATATGGACTTTCCGGACCGCCGACGATCTGAACGCTGAGGTGCGGTAACAGATTCGTTGCAATTTCGCTCTGACTGGATAGGAGCAGCGAGGGCGACTCCTCCGCACCGGTTTTCATCCAAGAGGAGTTCGTCATGAAACTGCTTACCTTCCTGCTGACTATCCTTTCCGCGATGAGCGTGCTGACGAAGGTTCTGAATGTAGTTGCCGACGAAATGAACCGAATGAGCCAAGTAGGAACGCTGGGATCATGAAGCCTTTTCTTGCGGATCTCTGGAGTGTGGTTTGGGAGCCTGGCCGTAACAACCCGGGCACTTGTTTGCCGCGCGGAATGCTTCGAACACAGCGCCAACGTCTTGCGTGTGATAACCAGTGACGGGGATAGGAGTTGAACTTTCACTCTCTTGCGACAATTACGAGTGCGGCCGGGATTGGGCATGAGGGCACCGAATTCGAAAGCTGCGGGGCATCCCACAGGTTGAATCGGGCAGATGAGTGACTCGCCCGTTGCAACGGTTGATGTAAGACAAGAATTGCCCCATGTTGCATCCGAGGTTTCTCCTGCTTACAACGCCGATCATCTGCCCGCTGAAATCGCCCTTCCGCTTCACCCAGACCGTCTCGGGAATGAAACAGCGTCCTAAGCGATGGCCGATCAGCTTTTCGATCAACACTTCGGCAAGTGGCTTGGCTTTGCCAATGGCATTACGTCAGGGACTCGTACCATGAGTGTGTTTCGTGCGGCCGAAGAAACAGGGCGGCATCCGTTCCTACTCGGCGTCGGAAGCGAAGATCGTCCCTGGCGAATTCGACGTGGTGCGTTCCCGCATGTCCGTTCGTCTCCCCAATTCCAATCTCCCGGAGTTTCCTCATGAAACGTATCTCGTTCCTTGCCATCGCACTCCTCATGGGAGTCACGGCATGCAACGACACCAAGTCGACACCGTCCAGTGCTCAGACCTCAGCGGCGACCACCCCGAAAACGCCTCCGAAGAAGGAGGATCAATATCCTCCGTGCCATCCGGGCTGCTTCCCGGCTGGCACCGCAATCGCCACGCCGGACGGCCTGCGTGCGATCGAGACGATCAAGGCGGGCGATATTGTCACCTTGATCGCTTCGGATGGTTCGGCGATTCGCGGGCCCGTACACTCGGTCTTTTGTTCCACGAACCGCCTGGCTGAAGTTGAAACTGCGACGGGCAGCATTCGCACCACGGGATTGCAGCCGTTGTGCCTGGCTTCCGGCGGCTTTCGAACGGCCGGCGATCTGAAACCAGGCGATGTGATCTGGCGTTGGGTTGAAGATAAACGACAGGAAGCCCGAGTAAAATCAGTGACGTTGACCGAACAGGATGCCCCTGTTTTTAATCTAGTCGTAGGTGAGTCGGCGGTTTTTGTTGCCGGCGGGTATCTGGCCAAGGGCAAGCCGCCAGCAACTGACGGCGTCGTGAAGTGAAGTGCAAAAAAACGGGCTGAGAGAATGAAAGTTCTCTCAGCCCCCTTAGTCCTATTCCGCCGACAACCAACCGCAATTTCACACGAGTTCCCGAATCACTTTTCCTTCGGCCAGGTGTTGCGGCCGGCCGGTCGGGTCGTTGATGGTCGTCGTCTCTGGGTTGATGCCCATCGATTGCCACAAGGTCGCAAAGATTTCGCCGAACGTCACTGGCCGTGTCGCGGCATGTTCGCCCAGGCGATTCGTGCTGCCGATGGCTTGGCCGGTTTTCAGGTTGCCGCCAGCCAGCAATGCGCAACTGACTTGTGGCCAGTGGTCGCGCCCTGCATCCTTGTTGATTCGTGGCGTGCGGCCGAACTCGCCCCAGGCGATCACGGTCACGTCGTTCAACATGCCACGAGCATCGAGATCTTCGACGAGGGCGGTCACGCCCTGATCGAGCTTGGCACCGTGATCGCGAACGAGATCAAAGTTCTTGCCGTGACTGTCCCAACGACCATAGCTGAGTGTCACACACCGAGCCCCCGCTTCGACCAGTCGCCGAGCCATCAGCAACTGGTCGTTGCAGGTCGGTGCTCCGTCGTACTGGAACTGATAGGGCTTGCCGTCGCCGTAACGGGCACGAACTTTTTCGGGTTCCTTCGAGACATCAAGGGCCTCGATCAGGCGGCTCGAAGTTAACACATCAAGCGCCTTTTCGGTCGCGGAGTCGGCACCACGAAGGGCCTGATTCGCATCAACCTCACGTCGCAGGCGATCGAAGTTGGTCAGCAGCGTCTTGCGGTCGCCGAGCTGGTCCTTGTTCACCCCGTTCAGCTTCATGTCCGACATGCCGTTGCCTTCAGGCTTGAAGGCTGTGAAAGGTGCGCCGAGGAAACCGGGCTTACCCGAGTCACCCCACGGCCCATGCTGAGTCTTGGCAGCGAGGCCAACGAACGGCGGCACGGCAAGATCGACCGGACCGTACATTTTCGAGAGCAAGGCCCCCATGCTCGGCCAGCCACCCATGGCACGGAAAGCTTGTTCGTCCCGTCCCGTTGTGCATTGGATTCCGTCGTGTCCGCCACGAGCACCAACGACCGAGCGAATGAAAGCGAACTTGTCAGCCATCGAAGCGATCTTCGGGAAGCACTCGCCAATCTGGATGCCGGGCACTTTGGTCGAGATCGGCTTGAATTCACCCTTCACATCGGCCGGGGCTTCGGTCTTGATCTCCCACATGTCCTGATGTGGTGGGCCGCCGCCAAGGAAAATATTGATGACGGCCTTGTGCGAGGTTCTTCCCAAGCTTTGCTCGGCACGCAGAACATCCGCCAGTGTGAACTGGGTGGACGCACCGAAGGCCAAGGCCCCGATCTTGAGTGCGGATCGTCGGGAAATGCCGTCGCAAAGCGTGTGCGAGCGACCGTATAGACTCAACATTGGCAGGTGCCTCGTTTTGAGGAAGGCGTGGCTTGGCCGGCAACCAGAAGGTCGACCAGGTAGGTATGTAAACTGTATCCCGAATTCGTGTTAAGTGCAAGGGAAACGGCCGGGAATCACTTCTCCACGGGAGTACACTCGATCAGCTTCTTGACGATGTCGTCCGGCTTGATGCCGTCGGCCTCGGCGTTGAAATTGGTGATGAGTCTGTGCCGTAACACCGGGGCGGCAACGGCACGGATATCCTCGGTTGCGACATAGGGTCGCCCATACAGAAGTGCGCGCGACTTGCCCGCGAGCACCAGGAACTGGCTGGCTCGCGGACCGGCTCCCCAGGTGATGTAGTTCTTCACGAAGTCCGGAGCGTCGTCGGCATCAACGCGGGTCTTGCGGGTGAGCCGCATGGCATAGCGAATCACATGGTCGGCCACGGGAACCTGGCGCACGACCGACTGCATCGCATGCAGATCGTCGGCATTGACGACCCGTTCGATGGTCACACGGTTCAGCCGCGTTGTCGTTTCAATGATGCGGAATTCTTCTTCCTCGGCCGGGTAGTCGACCTTGATGTTGAACATGAAACGGTCTTGTTGCGCCTCTGGCAGAGGGTAAGTGCCTTCCTGTTCAATTGGGTTCTGCGTGGCGAGCACGAAGAACGGGTTCGGCAACATGTGCTTGTTGCCGCCGACGGTCACCTGCTTTTCCTGCATCGCTTCGAGCAGAGCGGCCTGCGTCTTCGGCGGCGTACGATTGATTTCGTCGGCCAGCACCATGTTCGCGAACAGCGGACCACGCAGAAACCGGAACGCTCGGTGGCCCGTCGTCGGATCGTCTTGAAGAATGTCCGTGCCGGTAATGTCCGACGGCATCAAGTCAGGCGTGAATTGGATTCGATTGAACGAAAGGTCCATAGCGTCGGCCAGCGTACGGATCATCAGCGTCTTCGCCAAACCCGGCACACCCACGAGCAAGCAATGCCCCTGGGCAAACAGTGCGATGAGCAACTGCTCGAGCACGTCCTTCTGGCCGACGATGACTTTGGAACACTCGGCCAGGATGCGTTCAGCCCCTTCGCGCAGCCGATCGGCGGCAGCAAGGTCGTCGGCTTCGAGATCCACATCGATACGGGGTAATTCAGGTGGGGACACACAATCTCCTGAGGACTTATCCACAAATAATGCAGAATTCACAGATGAAAAGCAAATCGATGGCTCAGTCGGAACTAGGCAATCAACTCGCTACTCATTGTGGAGCCAGTTTGGATTGCAGGCGTGCTGTGAATGCGATCGATTAGTTCGGCGCGATGGTGATAGATTACAGCGAGGAGTTGCTCATCGTCGATATCCCACAGAGAACGATTTGTCTGGTCTTCTCCCAAAAACCCGAGATGGGCGAGCAGTTGGCCCAGGCGAACATCGACAGAAAGCTCGCACAGTTCCGTCAAGACCGCGAGGGCTTCTTTCTGTGTTGGGGGAATCATGGCAAGAGGTCTCCAATTTTCGGGTCAGGCCCATAGTTGTGGCGTAGGCGACCGATCACTTCCACACGAACCAAAGTGCCCGGGGCAAGTTTAGCAATGCGTGTTGCCCGCGTAACTCCATTGTAGATGACGAAGAAGCCGTCCAGACCCTCATAGACAACAATTGGCGGCATTCCTGCGCTGGACGAGCCGAATCGGGCAACTTGCCGCTGGTACTTGACGGGATCGGCTCCGGTGCGACGAGAAGCTGGAACTCGCAATTCCCTCGGGTCGAGATCGCGAAAGTAGGAGGGCATCGCGGCGAGGACTCCAAAAACCTACTTGCCATTCAATGTCCAACTCCCCTTCCCCGTGACCACGACCACGCCTTTCGGCGTCACGGCCACCCCGGCTGCAGGGCCGAGTGCGGGGAAGTTGAGCCGCTGAATCAGCCGACCGTCGGCGGGGT
>Ga0105046_10011786_pt1 | contig 13580 bp, 11 predicted proteins | sample MAT03_FD_78385 | JGI IMG/M metagenome (GOLD analysis project Ga0105046, IMG submission 78385) | Freshwater microbial communities from Lake Fryxell liftoff mats and glacier meltwater in Antarctica - MAT-03 (megahit assembly) | ecosystem: Environmental > Aquatic > Freshwater > Ice > Liftoff... | reverse complement strand
TCGATCACGTATCCGAACGGCCGGGTCATCACCTACAACTACGCCAGCGGCCTGAATGCCGACATCTCTCGGCTGACTTCGATCACCGATGGCGGCACGACGCTGGAGAGTTACGAGTATCTCGGCTACGGCACGGTGGTGAAACGTGGCCACGCTGAGCCGGGTGTGGGCGCGGATTCCAGTCAACGGCATTAGCTTTCATCGTAATATCGAAATCACGCCCAGCCCGAGTCAGCAATTGTACCGGCCTCTCTACTCCCCTTGGCTTGCCCCGAGGGAATTTCTGCCTTACTACGAACTGGCCGCCCCTCGCACCGTCGTCTCGCCCGATCGTTGCTACGTACTCTACTCGCTTCTGAAGCAGGCCATTCTCAACAACGGCAACGTCTGGGAGTGCGGCGTCTACAAAGGCGGCACGGCGGCCATGATGCTGGCGATGCGTCCCAAGAGGTCGTCTTCAAGGGCGTTCTTGTTAGCAAATGCGCTCGCAAAGGCGCTGAAATGCAAAGAAAGCGCGATGAAAAGCATCGTTTTGGCGTCGTTTTGCGTGGACGATCGAGTGCTACGTTAAGCCTTATTTTGACGGGTTAGAATTCCGGCCTCTGCCGATCTTTTCCGCCTGAAGATGGGATTCCAACCTGAACTTTTAGCTCGGACAAGGCACGGGCCAGAGTAACGCTTCGGCCTCGAATCGAGCTGACTGATGAGAAATGCGTATTTCGTCGAGCTACGCACGAATGAAGCAAACGGATCGCACGAGAGGCTTTGGGGTCAGCCGTGCGTCATGAGAATTTTTCGTTTCATTTCATTGCACATTCACAGCATGAAACGAAAAGTGAGTGTGTGAAACGCAATGAAACGAAACAGAACGGCGAAGAAAAGGGGACATTCTACTTTTCCTCCTCGCCATCGGCTTGCACGGCGTTGTCAAACAGCGACGCGTTCGCTCTCGACTTCTTCGGACGGCCACGCGGTCGAAGGCTCGACTCCGAACCCAATTCCTTGGCCGCCTTTGCCATCCGCGGTGCCGTACCGAGGAGAGAAAAGAGGACATTCTATTTTTCACGTGAATCGATCTATTTTCTTGATAATTCCGATATGCCTCGCACTCGGGCAAAACAAAGGGGTCAGGTGTAAATGGCACTTGCGCCGCAAGATATAAATCTGTATTGATTTCGATCGAAGCAAAATTGTCCGACGAGGAATGTGGGCGACCGCTACTATCTGGATCGCTACTTGGGTAGAACAGTTAATCAGACGCGCCCGACAAAAGTACAAGAATCGATACAGACTCTCGCACGCAGCGCAGCGGAGTAAGCGGTTTAGCGTCTCGCGGATTCATGCTTACTCCGCTGCGCTGCGTGCGAGGCTCTGCCGGAATTTTGTCAGGCACGGCAGTCAAGACTTGCCGGACAAAATCTGGCCGAGCCCGAAACGTGAGCGAGCGTCATTCAAAAACCTCGCTGACGCTTCGGGCTCTGCCGAAAAGCCTTTGTCAGGCACGTATATAGGGCCGAGCGGGAGCAACATGGGTCTGAGACGCTGGTTCACGAACAACATCGCCGACACGGATGGCAACACGCACTCGGACCTGGTGCCACTGGAGTTGCCAGTTGACCCGCATCAAGCGATCGAGCGAATCCCAGTCGGCATCGGAACGATTCGCGGTTGGCGCACGGTGTCGGTTGATTCGAGGACGGATGTGATACAAGCCACGCGTCGGACGAGAGTCTTTGGTCTCGTTGACGACATCGTCATCAGGATTGAGGCCACGGGCAGTGGAATCCGAATCCATGCTCGCAGTGAAAGTCGTGTGGGCAAGGGTGATCTCGGGCAGAATCGGCGTAACATTCTGGAACTATTTCGAACCCTGCGCAAGCAGATGGGGCGTTCATGAAAGTGCTGGTCATTGGCAAGGGCGGCAGGGAACACGCTCTCGTGTGGAAACTGGCCCAGTCGCCGCGCGTGGAAAAAGTTTTTTGCGCGCCGGGTAACCCGGGGACGGGCCTCGATGGGACAAACATCCCCATCGAAATCCACGAGTTTGATAAGCTAATCCGCTTTGCGAAAGGGGAAAAGATCGGCCTCACCGTGGTTGGCCCGGAAGAGCCGCTTGTCAACGGCATCGTCGATGCATTTCAGAAGGAAGGATTGCGCATCTTTGGACCAAGAAAATCGGCGGCACGCATCGAGGGAAGCAAGGTTTTCTGCAAGCAACTGATGCGACATGCGGACGTGCCGACGGCCGAGTTCAAAATTTTCGATCACTCGGAACCGGCGAAATATTGGGTCGATACCCGCGAATATCCCGTGGTTGTGAAGGCTGACGGGTTGGCCGCCGGGAAGGGCGTGATCGTCTGCAATTCGAGCGAGGAAGCCAAGAAGGCCATCGATCGCGTGATGGTACAGGAAGAGTTCGGCAGCCAGGCTGGTCGCCAGGCCGTGATTGAAAAAAGGCTTGAAGGCGAGGAACTCAGCGTGCTGGCGCTGGTCGGAGGGAGATCGATCTTCCCATTGCCGCCGACCCAAGATCACAAGGCACTGAACGATGGCGATAAGGGTCCAAACACGGGCGGTATGGGTGCATATTGTCCTGCGCCGAAAGGTACACCCGAGTTGATGGCGAAGATCGAAAGTGAAGTCTTCGTGCCCATCGTTCACGCGATGAAGCGAGCCCGCTATCCGTTCAATGGCTTGCTCTATGGCGGCATTATGCTGACCAATCAAGGCCCCAAGGTGCTCGAGTTCAATGCCCGGTTCGGCGACCCGGAAACTCAACCGCTACTGATGCGGCTGAAAAGCGATCTGCTAGATTTGCTGGAGGCCGCAGTCGATGAGACGCTCGCGGAAATGGACGAATCGAAAGTAGTTTGGGATGATCGCCCGGCCGTGTGCGTGGTGATGGCGAGCGGCGGCTATCCCGGGAAATTCGAGTACGGCAAACCGATTGCCGGGCTCGACGAAGTGTCCCGCATGGCTGACGTGAAGGTTTTTCATGCAGCTACGAAGGTCGACGGCAACCGAATCGTGACCGATGGCGGGAGAGTGCTCGGAGTGACAGCCCTGGGAGCCACGCTCGCAGCCGCCAAGGAACGAGCTTACGAGGCAGTCCGGAAAATCAGCTTCAAGGGGGCTTACTACCGGACGGACATTGCGGATAAGGCACTGCGCTAAAGCCGGCATTGTTTGTTACTTGCATGTTGCCGGCTAGTTAGACGAGTAGAATGAGGGTTAGGATTTTCTGGAGTGGCAAGATGAAATCTCCGTTCCCCGGCATGGACCCGTATTTGGAGAACCCGGCCATCTGGGTGGACTTCCACAACAAGTTCATGACCTATCTGTGTGAGGTCATCGCGGCCAAATTGCCCGATCGTTATGATGCGCGTTTAGAGGAACAGATTCGCGTTATCGATGCCCCGCCGGTGGAATCGGGAGCCTATCGACCTGACCTTTCGGTCAATCGACTCTCGGAATGGAGCCCGGAATTGGAGGCATCCGCAGACGCCGTGGCCGTGATGGATCCCACGGCCGTATTGCCCCTGGGCGAGGAGCTTCTTGAGGAAGTCCGGGAAGTACGGATCGACATCCGCCGTTGGCCAGGCTCCGAATTGATTACCACCATCGAATTACTTTCTCCGTGGAACAAGAGTGGCGAAGGGTACTCAGATTTTATGCGGAAGCGTCGTGCCGTATTGATGACCCCCGTGAACTGGGTCGAGATCGATTTGCTCGTCGGTGGTGAACGTGTCCCCCTTGGTGCACCAAGGCCGAAAGGCGAGTACTGCGTTCTCATCTCTCGCGCTACTGCTAGGCCGAACGCTGAAATCTACTCGTGGAGGCTTCGCAATACGCTTCCGAAAATTCCGATTCCACTTCGCCAACCCGACTTTTCGATTCCGATTTCGTTGGCGGACGTTTTTGCAATGACACATGAACGCGGTCGAATGGACAAGGCGCTCAAGCGATTGCCCGCCGATCTGGCCTTGGCTCCCTTGAGCGAAGCCGATCGAGCGTGGGCCGCGGAGCTTGGTGCAGGGCGTTAGAGGTGCCTGCTACCGCGGACTCGCCAGGCGACTAATCACCTCCGGATACAATTCACACTCCGCTTCAAAAACTCTTGCCGCCAGCGACTCCGCAGTATCTCCCTCTTCAACCGGCACGGCCCGTTGAGCGATCACTTCGCCATGGTCGTACTGGTCATCCACATAATGCACCGTACACCCGGAAGTCTTGGCACGCGCCTTTACAACTGCCTCGTGAACATGATGCCCGTACATTCCTTTTCCACCGAACGCAGGCAGTAGTGAAGGATGGATATTGATCACGCGTTCGCGAAAATCCTCGGGAATTCGCAGCAATTGCAGATAGCCTGCCAGACAAACGAGTCGAGCACCGGCTTCCCTACAGAGTTCAAAGTTGCGCTGGCTGAAGGCCTCGACGGATGCAAACTCCCGTCCTTGAACAATTTCGATGTTCAGGCCCGCTTGCCTGGCACGTTCCACTCCCTTGGCATTTGCCTTGCTCGAAATCACTTGAACGATTCGAACGGGCAGCGTGCCGGCCGCGATGCGGTCGATCAGGTTCTGTAAAGTCGTGCCGCCGCCACTTAAGAACACGGCAATCGGGAAAGGCTCCATGATCAAGTTCCCTCCGGGATCGGCACCTGCAACTCGGTCGCGAGTTTGGCGAGCTGACTCCATGTGCCGTCGGGAACCGGAATTCCCTCGCCCAAACGCTTTTCTCTCGATCGCCGTTCCGGATCCCCTGGCAATGTGATTTCCGTTGATCCGGAGGCGAGTGGCGTGCCGCGAACAAATTCGCTCAATCCGGATGCTGCTGTGAGGAAATGCTCACGGCCCCCGAACATGTCAACATTCCAGAGCACAAAGACAACGCTATTTCCCAGCCCTGGCATCGGTCGATCGGGCCGGCTGCAATCGCCTCCCGACAATCCGCCTGCCAGCAAATCCATCATGAAACCCAGGCCGAAACCCTTGTAGGCCTGGGCACCACCAAATGGGAGGATCGAGCCAGGCGGATCGGTATACAGGTCGGCAGGCGTTGTGGATGGTTGGCCGGCCGCGTTGTGAATCCAGCCAGACGGAATCGATTCGCCCTTCTGAAACGCCACGCGAACTTTCCCTTCGGCACACACGCTGGTGCTGAAATCGAGCACAAGTGGGTAGGTCGGAGTCGGAGCGCCGAAACAGATCGGGTTCGTGCTGATGCGTCCCGCCGCCCCTCCTGGAGGAGTCACGCGTCGGCCTGAGCCGTGCGAGTTCACCGTCGCGAAAAAGGCCATACCGTGCTTGGCTGCCCGTTCGGCATACTCGCCGAGCCGACCGATATGTCCGCACCGTCGCATCGAGCCGCCTGCAATGCCGACGACTTTCGCCTTGTCAATTAGTCGTTCCAATAAGCGGTAGGCCTGAACCTGTCCAAGTCCCCAATTCGCATCCGTCGCAAGAATTGCAGGCGTTTCATTCAACACATCGAGCGAAGCCCCCACGACGAGCTTGCCTTCTTTCACGAAGCCGACGTACTGAGGCACGCGAATCACGCCGTGCGAATCGTGTCCGCAAAGATTGGCATCGACCAGTGAGTGGGCCACGATGCTCGCGTCCGCTTCGGGAACGCCGGCGGTTTGGAACACGCGTTGGGAAAAGTCTTGCAAGACAAGCGAACGAAAGGTCGGCACGGCAGTTCTCGTGGATAGAATGTTGCCAAGACGTCACACCAAGGCAACTGACCATGTTGTATCACATCGAAACCGAAGAGCGGACCGCTGCGGGACACACTAGCACGGTCTACACTCTTTCTCGTCGCGATGTCGGTTCCTTGGCTGAGATTCATCCGGGTTTTGGTTTCAACTGCATTCGCTGGCAAGTCCGCGGGCAAGATCTGCTCTTTCGCGCCGCCGACTGGGACGAGAACCCACTGCCCACTCGAAGCGGCGTGCCGATTCTGTTCCCCTTTCCCAATCGCATTCGCAACGGCTTATTCGTTCATCAAGGCCGTTCGTACCAATTGCCAAAGAACGACTCGACTCACTTGAACTCAATTCACGGCTTCTCGCCCCGGAATCGGTGGCGAGTCGTCGGTTATGGTGCCCGTACCAATGAAGCATGGGTCCACGCCGATTTTCGCATCTCATCCGAAGCTCCTGAAGCAGCCGACTTTTGGCCAGGCGACGGCATCCTCTCTGTTGTTTATCGGCTCACGCCCGAGGCCCTGCGAATCGAGATGCGCGTCAAAAACCTTGGCGATTCGGCGTTTCCATTCGGCGTGGGGCTTCATCCGTATTTTCGATTTCCGTCGACCGATTCCGATTGCTCGCGCCATGTTCTGCATGCTCCAGCCCGCTCGATCTGGCCGCTCAAGGCCAACCTGCCGTCCGGTGATTTGCAGCCGGTGCCAGACGAACTGAACTGGAACCGCCCGCGAAGGCTTGGCGAGACCGAACTGGACGCCGTCTACGGCAATTTAGGTGTAATTCGCAGCGACAACGAAGGGTTATTGCAACGTGCGAGCCTGGGCCACGGCGAACAAACCGGACAGATCGAAGTGTGGACTTCCGCGGAATTTCGCGAATCGGTTCTGTTCACGCCACCACATCGGAACGCCGTTTGCATCGAACCCTATACCTGCGTGACCGATGCAATCAACTTGCAGAGCCAGGGGATTGATGCCGGCTGGAAGGAACTTGCTCCTGAGGGGGAGTGGTCTGGCGTAGTGGAATTTAGATGGAACTCGGCGGAGTGAATATGGAGAAGAAACGACCATCGCGGTTTCGCTACACCCTCCGCTATGGAGTGGTGGCCGCGATTCTGATCGTACTGGCCCTCTACTTGCTTTACCCCAGAGAAAAGAATGTCGTCGAAGTCGGCTACGGCACGTTCAAGCAACTTTTGCAAGTGCCAGGCGCACGCTTTCAAAAACTCCGCGTGGGACGATCGACCATTCGCGGCGAAGTGATTCTTCCGGATGATTTCATGCGGAAAGCGGGTGGCGAAGGTCCGTCCAAGCCAGTCGTGTTTCGCGTGAATCGTCAAGGCGTCGAGAACGACGAGACCCTGTTCCCCCTTCTGGATAAACATGCGCCTGCGTTCGAGGCCGAAGGAGAAAAGTCACCCGTCGCGGTGATGATGGAACTCGTCACCTACATGTTGCTGCTAGCACTCACAGTTTTGGGAGTTGTTTTAATTGCTCGGCGATTCGGCATGGGTGGTGGGCCGTTCGGCTCCGGACGTGGCCGACATCGCTTGTATGATGCCGATCAGAAAAAAATCACCTTTCAGGACGTGGCCGGTATCGAGGAAGCAAAAGCCGAGTTACAGGAAGTTGTCGACTTCCTGCAACTCTCGGAAAAATACAAGAACCTGGGCGGTCGGATTCCGAAAGGGGTGCTGTTGGTTGGTCCTCCTGGAACGGGCAAAACGCTGCTGGCCCGTTCCGTGGCCGGCGAAGCGGGTGTCCCTTTTTTCAGCATCTCCGGCAGCGATTTTGTCGAGATGTTCGTCGGCGTAGGGGCCTCGCGCGTCCGCGATCTGTTCCGCGAGGCAGCCACCAAGGCACCGTGCATCATCTTCATCGACGAACTGGATGCAATGGGCCGGTCCCGCTCGGGTAATTCCATCGCCTCTCACGAAGAACGCGAACAGACGCTGAATCAGTTGTTGGTCGAGATGGACGGTTTCGACGCCAACACGGGCGTGATTCTCATGGCCGCCACGAATCGCCCGGAAATCTTGGATGCGGCGTTGCTACGCCCTGGCCGTTTCGACCGAACCGTCGTTGTCGATCGGCCCGACATCGAGGGCCGGGAAGCGATCCTACGCGTTCATGCGAAGGTCGTGACCAAGCTTTCTTCCGACGTGAATTTCCGCAAAGTCGCTGGCCTGACTCCTGGCTCAGTCGGGGCTGATCTGGCGAACATCGTGAACGAAGCGATCCTGCTAGCCGGCCGCAGAAACGCGGAGCTAGTCGAGATGCGCGACTTCGACGAGGCCATCGAACGCGGTGCCGTCGGTCTGGAACGCAAGAGCCGCATAATGCGCCCCGAGGAGAAGAACCGCGTCGCCGTCCACGAGGCCGGTCATGCTCTCGTCGCCTGTGCCATCGAGAACAGCGATCCGGTTCACAAGGTTTCGATCATCCCTCGCGGCCTTGCCGGCGGCTACGTTCTGCAACGACCCGACAGCGATCGCTTACTGATGACGCGCGGCGAACTGGAAGCCCGCATCAAGGTTGCTCTCGGCGGGACGATGGCCGAGGAGATTGTGCTCGGCGAGATTTCAACCGGTGCGACCAGCGATCTGAACATTGCCAACCGTTTGGCGACCCAGATGGTTCGCGAGTACGGCATGAGCAAACTTGGCCGGATTTATCTTTCATCGCAAGACTCGTCATACCTCCCCGGCGGCAGCGAACTGCGTGCCCACAGCGAACAGACCGCCCGCGAGGTCGATCTGGAAGTCCGATCGATCATCGAAGGCTGCCTTCAGCAAGTCCGCACTGTGTTGAACGATGGCCGAAAATCGCTCGAGGTAGTCGCCCTAAGATTGGTAGAAAAGGAGGTTCTTGAAGACCGCGAGTTATTGGAACTCCTTGAACAGTCAGGCTTCCCGATCAGCGCGGCGGCCAGGAAGAACCTGTTAGAACACAACCGCCAGAAACCGATGGTGGATCAGATTACAATTCGCGGGGAGTGACACAAATTGATTCTGACGAGGTCAGTGCCACCCCTTTCCAGAACCATTGCATCGGATCGGAATCATTTCCCGAAAGTGACCGTGATCATTCATCGTAGTGTCGTCACGCCAACCCTGATATCTACATCGTTCAATGATTGAAGCGAAATTCCGCGCTTGAGATTAACGCCCAGTCAAGCTCTTGGCATCCCGCGGATCGTGGTCAGGTCGACAATATTCGACGGACCGCAAGTTGTATTTGTTGATTGGAAGACTGCAGAAACCCGGATTCCGTTGACGGGATAATCCTACTTTGCTAATCTGATAGTATGAAAATCACTGTTGAAATCCCTGAGACTGAGCTTCGAGAAATCTGTCGCGTTACCGGGGAGCACAAAAAAGGCCCGGCTATTCGAAAGCTCGTAGCCGACGCGCTCTTGATCAAGCGCCGCGAGCGATTGGCGCAAAAGTTCATTTCCGGCGAGTGGGGCGTTGAATTGAAGGGTTTTGAGGTAGGAGAGGCCGCGGATCGGCAAGCCGATGCTAAAGGCGCGGCAAGCTGGAGGGACTGATGGCAACACTGATTGACACCAGCCTCTGGATCGACTTCACGCGAGCCCGCTCGCCGCAGACGCTGAAACTATTCATCGCGCCATACATTCTTCATCAGGACGCTCATCTGGCGGAACCGGTCGCCTTTGAAATCCTTCGGCATGCCACGGTCGCCGAGGCCAGGCAACTCACCCAACAGTTTCAAACACTGCCCATGCTCGCGACTCCGCCCGATCTCTGGACGCGGGCGGCTATCCTGGGTCAGACATGTCGCCGCAAGGGTATCAACGCACTTTCGCTCGACTTGCTCATTGCCACCGTGGCCTTGCATCACGGCGCAGAAGTCGTCACCTTCGATGGCGATTTCCAAAAGATTGCCGGTGTCTCGAACCTGCAAGTCAAGCTCTTGAAACGGCCCACTCCATGAACGAGATTCGGAATGTGGTCGCTCAGGACGCCATCAATCACCACTCCTCACCAACGAAGGATTCGCCCGCACGGTCACCCACCTCGCCACCGACATCACCACGACTGTGAATACAGAGATCATGACAAACAGCATCAGGCCCAGGTTTAGCGGGCTGAGTTGCTTCTCCCATGTCATGATCGAGCCGGCAGTCATGGTGGTGGCCATCACGAACAGCATTGGCGGGATGGTGACGAAGGAATATCGGCCACGTCCCGAATTGAATAGCCAGGTCGTCACCAGCGCGAGCGCGAGCACTGCCAAGAGTTGATTGGCAATGCCGAACATCGGCCAGATGGTCCTGATTTGTCCGCTCCAGACGAGTGAGCCCCAGCCAAGCGTGACGAGTCCCGTGGCCAGGAATGCGCCAGGCCACCAGTTCGGTTTGGCGAATTGCGGGTGAATTTTTCCCAACGATTCCTGGAACAAATAACGGGCGATGCGTGTACCGGCATCGATGGTCGTGAGAATGAACAACGCCTCGAACATGATGGCGAAGTGATACCAGTACTTCATTAAGGCTTGCAGGCCGTTATCTGCCCAATCGAATGCCTGCGTGAGAATCATTGCCATGCTGACCGCGAGAGTGACCGCCCCTCCCGTTCGACCACGCAGCGATTCGCCTCCAACGCTTTCTTCGACTTCGGCCAAGTTCAGTTGATGCACTTCGCGCACGCCGGCCTTGTGCATCGGATCCTTGGCCTCGGGCGTCGCCCCCGTCTCGGCATACATTTTGTCGAGCCGTTCCTGAAATTCGGGCACGCGTTCGACATCGACATTGATGGAGTAATACAACTCGGGCGGCATCGACGCGGCTGCGATCAGGGCCACCACGCCGACTAGCCCCTCGGTCAGCATCGCTCCGTAGCCGATCGGCCGAATGTCGGTTTCCTTACTGATCATCTTTGGAGTCGTACCGGACGACACGAGTGCGTGAAATCCGGAGATCGCACCGCACATCACGCAAATGAACACAAACGGAAACAGGTTGCCTTCGAATGTGGGACCTCCCGACCGAAACGTCTCGTTCAATGGCGGATGTTGTAACGTCGGGTTCGCGACGAGTACCCCGATCACCAGCAATGCAAGTGTGCCAATCTTCATGAAGCTCGACAGGTAATCGCGAGGCGTCAGGAGTAGCCAGACCGGCAAGATCGCGGCAATGAAGCCATAAACGCATAGGGCGATGATCGTGTTCTCACGGCTCAGGCTAAAGAAGCGTTCTAGCGAAGAGCCGGGAATGTAGCCGCCAAGGAAGACCGCACCGAGGGTCATTACGCCGCCGATGATCGAGGCTTCGACGATACGACCCTTTCGAATGCGGTACATCCACAGGCCGACGAACAAAGCAATCGGAATCGTGCAGGCGATAGTGAAGGTGCCCCAACTGCTGCCGGGGATGACCTGTACGCTTCCCTTGGGCAAGGTATAGTTTGTGCTGGCCCCGGAGCCGTCGGGGATCAACTCGATCATGGGTGCTGGGGCTCGCACCCGGAACGATTCCGGTCGGCGATTTTCTGTTCCATTTCCTGGGTAGCGGACAGTGCAGTTTGGTGGGAACACGATTTCGGTTGAGTTCTCATTCAAGATGATGAACTCGGCGGGCTTTCCCAGTCGCGTGGTTACGACAGTCCCCGCGGGCAGTTTGGCGTTCTCCCCGCCGAGTGCTTTCACTACCACGAAGGCCAGCCCTGCAAGAGCAATAACAACGATGACCAAAATCGCCAACGACGCGACGACCGAAGCCGACTTGCCCAGTTCGGCCTTGGCGATTTCCGCGAGAGACTTACCGCCACGCCGAACCGACGCGGCCATGACCAACATGTCTTGAACGGAGCCGGCGAGACAGACGCCGATTAGCAACCAGAGCAATCCTGGAGCATAGCCGTACTGCATGGCCAGCACGGGCCCGATGAGCGGACCGGCCCCCGATATGGCCGCAAAATGATGCCCGAAGAGCACCCATTTATTCGTCGGATGATAGTTTTGCCCGTCATCGAACTGATGTGCTGGCGTTCGACGCGAGGCATCTAGCACGGCCACGCGGGCAGCGAGAAACTTGCTGTAGAAGCGATAGGCAATCGCCAGGATGCACAACACGGCCAGCATCACCGGCATGGCCCGCAGGAGATGCTGCTCCTCGCCCGTCGTCGGGTGAATGCGAGTCTCGAAAAAGGAATTGGCGAGCAAGTTCATGGGAAGATCTCCGCCTTGAAGCTCAGGCGAGCGTCGAGGCGTCAGCCCGACGTGAAGAATCCACACGTCGGGCTGACGCCTCGACGCTCGCCAACGACCTACTTCGTGCCCGCCATTTCTTGTCGCTTTTTCTTAATGGCCACTTCCAGATCGTGGTTGTACTGCTGATCGAGTTCGCGCATCTCGCTCGTGTCTCGTTTCGATTGCCACCACGACCAACTGATCGCGAGGAGGGCGACCACAATGACCGCATAGCCGATCCATGAAGCCGAATCCGTGCCGGACTTCAGGTTGTAAGTGAGAACGAGCGGTAGCACCAGGAGGCTGACCATGTTCATCACTTTGATTAGCGGATTGATCGCGGGACCGGCCGTGTCCTTTAGTGGATCGCCAACCGTGTCACCCGTAACGCTGGCCTTATGCTGTGGCGAGCCCTTGCCGGAGATGTCGGTTCGCTCTTGATCTTCGATCATCTTCTTGGCGTTATCCCACGCACCACCGGCCGTAGCCATGAACACGGCCAGCAATTGCCCGACGACTATCATTCCCGCTAGGAATCCGCCGAGTGCAAATGGCCCGAGCACGAAGCCAACGAGTATGGGCGTGAAGATTGCCAGCAGACCGGGTCCGATGAGTTCTCGTTGTGCCGTGCCCGTGCAAATATCGACGACGCGACTGTAGTCCGGACGCTTGGTCCCTTCCCAAACTTCCTTATCTTTGAATTGCCGGCGACACTCATTGACGATCAAGTATGCGGCCCGCCCAACGGCCCGGATGGTCATGCTGCTAAACAGGAACGGGACCGCTCCGCCGATTAACATGCCGATGAAGACCTGCGGGCTGGCGATCGAGAGGTCGCCGACCTTGGAATTGAATTCTGCAGCCGTCAATTCGTTGATCTGCTCCTCGCTTCCCTTGACCAAGACGGCAATGAAGCTAGCGAACAATGAGAGTGCTGCGATGACCGCAGAGCCAATCGCGATTCCCTTGGTGATCGCCTTCGTCGTGTTGCCGGTGGCGTCGAGGTCTGTCAGAATCTGGCGGGCGCTGCGAACTTCCTCCTCCGGAATGTAGTCGGGCTCGCCAGGCGAGAGTGCCCGATGATTGTTCGGGTCGCGATTGAAACCCATTTCACCGATGCCGTTCGCGTTGTCGGCAACGGGGCCAAACACATCCATGCTCAGGGTGTCGGCCGCGAGGGCCAACATGCCGATACCGGCTAGAGAGACGCCGAAGGCGATGAAGATCGGGCTCTGCGTGTCCTGATAGATGAACACACCCGCGAAAACGGCTGCGGCGATCAGCACCACTGCCCAAACGGTGCTCTCGTAACCAACGGCAATTCCCTGGATGATGTTCGTGGCATCGCCCGTCCGCGATGTCTTGGTGATCGATTGGACCGGAGAGAATTCGGTGCTCGTCCAGTATTCCGTGCAGAACATGAGTGCCAGCGTCAAGATTACGCCGACGAGACAGGCGAAGATTGGGCGAAGGTCTCGCCCCTCTTTCACGGGGACTAAGCGGTGTGCCTCTTCAAAGACTGTTGCCTCGGTAAATTTTTTCTCGGCATTCTGATAGATTCTTCGATTCTCGAATTCTGTTTGTACCTCGGGGGAAAGAGCTTTCCATGTGTGAACCGCATTGACCTTTCGGGCGGCCATGAAGCCCTCGATCTC
>Ga0105046_10011785_pt1 | contig 13581 bp, 8 predicted proteins | sample MAT03_FD_78385 | JGI IMG/M metagenome (GOLD analysis project Ga0105046, IMG submission 78385) | Freshwater microbial communities from Lake Fryxell liftoff mats and glacier meltwater in Antarctica - MAT-03 (megahit assembly) | ecosystem: Environmental > Aquatic > Freshwater > Ice > Liftoff... | reverse complement strand
TTCAAAACGAGATTGAGATTGGCTGTCTTTTCTTTCCCTTGTGCCTTCAAAATGCCAACATCCTCGGCAGTAATAATTTCAGGATGATGAATGGAGCCACAAAGCGGACATGGCTTTCCTTCAATCATTTGACTCGAAAACTGAAACAATTGTTCTTTTTTAGCCAAATCCTCAGATTGGATTTGAACTTGCTGTTTTTCAGTTTCGATCTTCGCTTTTTCGGTTTCCAAAAAGAGTAAAATATCTTTTATTTTTGTTTCAGCTTCTATTTCAGAATTTCGCAAGCAGACACTATTAGCCATGATCTGCTCCTTTTCAATCTTCAAGTCTTGTATCCGGCTTTTTGCCTTTTCCAGGGCATTGCTTTTATCGCTCTTTTCTTTGTTTATTCTTTTGTTTTCTTTGAAAAATTGAAGTGCTTTCGTCAAAAGGACAACATCAATTTGTTGAGCCTTTCCTTGTTGATACTTAAGTTTATTTTCTTTTAATTGATTCGATATCAGCTCTTTTTTTGAGTTTAGTTCAAGTAGATTTGATTCTAAACTCCTTAGAATTATCTTCCTTTCGGTTGATTCAATTTCAAGTTTAAGCTTTTCAGAAAATAGATTTAGATCTCTGATTTCATGTTCCCAATCTGGTACCAGTTTGGCTTGGGCTTCAAACTCCTTTAGCTTTTTTGACTCATTTTCCAAAGCAAAAGACGTTGACTTTTCCAGGCTTTGCGTTTGAATGAATTGTTCTTCAGCTTCTTTTAGTTCAGCTTTTGACCTATCCCAAAGCTTAATATCAGAATCAAACTTTCTCAGAATCAACTCGTGGCGATCAAGATTTTCCTTTTTCCGGTCAAATTGAGGTTTTTGAATCTCGAGTTCAGCTATTAATTCCTTCTTCTTTTGCAGATCTTCAAATAGCTTTTTAAGTTCATTGGCTTGTTGTAAGTCTTTTTGCTTAATTTCTAATTCGGATTTTAGTTCTTTAAGCTGATTTCCTGCTAAGTCAATTTCATTTTTACTTGCCTCTAAATCAAAGCCTTCAACAGCCTTTAACTCAATATATTGACCCTCTATTATGTTTAAATTTTCCTTGCTTTTGCTGAGTAGTTCTGCCAATTTCTGACCAAAATCGAATGCTTTTAATTTGGGGAAAAGTTCAAGCATCATCACCGTCCTTTCTGAACCTGTAAGTGTTAGAAACTCTTGAAACTGGCCTTGAGGAATTATGACGGTTCGCCTGAAATTCTCATAGCTCAAGTTGAAAATGTTGGCACCATTGTCGCTGTTGAGCGGAACCCAAGTGTTATTTTCAAACTTGTAAGCGGCTCTTTTAAAGCCAGTTGGCAAGCCATTTTTGTTCCGATCGTTTTTGACAGTGAAGCGGTAAATACGATCTTTGCAAAGCTCAAATTCAAAATCAACCAAGAATTTAGATGACTCCTGGTTGAATACATTTTCCTCAACACCAGCTGCAATCCTGATTTTTGATTCGAAATCGTTGGGTTTTTTAGCATTTGCCGACGACATCCGCTCAAGTTTGCCATACAAAGCAAAAGTGATTGCATCTAAAATAGAAGATTTGCCAGAGCCGACTGCACCAAAAATTCCAAACAGATGATCTTTTGTTAGATCTTGAAAATCAATGCTTTGTAGGGTTTTATAAGAGTAAAGTCCTTGAATGGTAAGCCTTAATGGTAGCATATAGAAAACTGATTTTTACTTTGGGAATTTTGATTAGCTATTGTTGATTTCAAAAAATAGTTGGTTTAATTCCCCTGATGGCTCTATTCCTTTTTTGTGTTTAAAAAATGACTTGAACAGTTCATTGATATCCATTTGAATATCAATGTTTTCTACCTTATTTTCTGATTGTAAATTTTGATTCTTGCTTTGAGGAATTAAATCTAAAATGCCTTGATGACTCGCATACAATCTCTTCGAATCTTCTGCTTTTAAATAGTGCTCTGAAACAATGGTAAGTTCCACCAGCGCATTTGAATTTTGATCCAACCAAACGATTGCCTCATCTACAGAATCAAATGTTTTTCTTAATACAGGTTTTCCGCTCTCAAGTTTAATCTTTTGATATTCAATGGATTGGTTGGGTTCAGCTTCTACAATGATAACGAATTTTTCCTGACCGGCCTCACTCAAACTATAACAAAGCGGAGACGAAGCATATACTGCTGGAACCTGCTTGTTACTTACTTTCCAAAATTTGTGGATGTGGCCAAGCGCAACATACTGAATTTGAGATGGAAAGATTGAAACCGGCAAGGCTTCTGTGCCACCCAAACCGGCGATGCTGCGTTCATCGTCGCTTTCTGGTTCAATATTTCCACTTTCAGGCACAAAATATAGATGGGTCATCAAAATATTGATCCCCTTTGCATCGCAATGCTGGTCTGCCAAATCTTTCCAGGTATGAGCCAGTAAGTCTTTTAATTCCAGTGGATTGTCCTCATTTCCAAAGTACTTTTTAAGCCGAACTTCGTTCGCAAAAGCAGTCAAAATGATTCTTACCGGATAATCTACGTTGGGTAATTTCAGTTCAATAAACCCAGGCTTTGATTTTAAAAGTTTAACGCCATTATCTGTCTCGAAATGAGGCACTTCAGTATCTGGAAATCCAATTAAAACAATGCCGCAGGAAAGTGCCAAAGGCTCGGGGGCAGCAATGCGTTCGGGAGAATCGTGGTTTCCGGCAATGGCGACAACTGCTTTGGTTCCATCTTTGGATAGTCTGTGTAAAGTTTTGTAGAAAAGCTCTGTCGATTCTGATGATGGATTTGGCCCATCAAAAAGATCACCTGCGATTAGCACAAGGTCAACGTTCTGCTTTTCAGCAATTTGGCAAATTTCATCTAAGGCCTCAACTTGTTCTTCATGCCTTGAAAAACCACATAGCTTTTTTCCCAAATGCCAATCGGCAGTGTGTAAAATTTTCATAATTCGATGGCGTGAAATTGGAGATTAATACCGATTCTAAAGCCTCAATTTTAGAACAATTGTACCTTAAAAAAAAGCTTCAGATCTAGGTGATTTGATTTGCATAAATAATTGACACTGAATTGGCCACAAGTTTTTTCTTAGTCATACCAATGGAATTGCATTTCATTATAAAGAAATCTACCAAATTGATAGACTAAAGAAAAAAGAACTAAATTGCGGACCTAAAATTTAAAATGAGAGTTCCTGTTTTAGGTTGGAATTTTCAAATCTCAATGCACTAATTATGAGGAAAATGGCCTTTTTAGCCGCTTTATGGCCTTTAATTTCGATAGTGAGCTTGGCTCAGAAAACGATAGAATACAACAATCAACAATGGATGGCATACAACAACCAGTTGAAACTTTCAAAGAAGCTTACACTTTTCAGCGACTTTGGGATGAGGCGGACCAACTATTTTGAACAATTTTCCCAGATTACCATGCGGACTGGCCTGGGATACCCAATTTATGGAAATATTCAAGGTTTAACAGGGTTTGCTTGTTTTCAGACTTTTCGTGAAAATAAGTTGACCAGGATAGAATTGAGGCCATTTCAGGACATCAGCACAAATCAGAATTTAGGCAAAATCACATTGCATAATCGCATTCGGATAGAAGCAAGGCATTTTAATGATCTTGCAACTGGCGAGGTGGAATCCAGATCAAGCTTTAATTTTCGATTCAGGTACAGGATTCTGTTTGGAATTCCGTTTTTAAACATTCCAACAAAGAACAATGACAGCAAATTGATTTTTAATATTGGGGATGAAATAATGATCAACGCTGGCAAGCAAATTGTGTATAATGTCCTTGACAACAATCGTTTATTGATTGGTGCTACCTACCAGGTTAGAGAAAATATTAGTTTTATTTTCTTGTACAATTTCCAAATCGGTAGAAATAATATGCCAGCGTCTTTTAGACAATCAGATATTTTCTGGCTTGTTCTGCAACATAAAATTTCGTTGGTCAAAAAATCAAATAGTTGATGATTTCGTTCTGAATTACGTATTTGTTATGCTCCAATTAATGAAACTTAAATGGTTGTCCAGATAAATACAAATGTCAAATTCTGCTCCCAAAATTTGACCGGTTAAAATCTTGAAATCGATTTCATAAAGCTTTTTCAGACCTTTAAATCCCCTTTTTCGTTTAAAGACTTTCTTGCCAACATGGAAATAACAATGACAGTCAATGGTACTGAAATCTTGAACAAAGTCTCCATTTTCCCACCGATCACAAAAGAGACCATCAAACCCAAAATGCTTAAAGCTGAGCCAATTACAGCAATTAGAAATAGAATTTTTATAGTTTTTGGATCAGTTCTGTATTTTTTGTCATATGCATAAATGCCAAGAAGGACAAGAATAATAATGCTGAGAAAAACGAAAACGTACATTTTAAAGCAATCTAATAGTTAAGGATTTTGTAGGTTGAAAATAAAATTAGGCAAAAGATTGTTGCGAAGCATCAAATTTGTCACGAGGTTTTTGTTTTTGCCTATTTTTATTTTTTCTTGTATTGAAAAAGGCAAATTCAAATACCCTTTTTATTTTCTAAAAAATTATTTAAGCCCTTTTCTTCAAAATTGGATTTTAAGACCAGGATAATCAGGTTTATTCCTCACATTAATAGGGATCCACAAAACCCATTACAATCTAATTGTCAGGCCGAATTGGCCTCCTTTTTGGGAATTGTTTTGTTTTTTTGGATGCTAGGATTGTTCATTCATATAAAGGGTGCGTTCTATTATCCAAGCCCATTTTGTGATGAGATGTATTTCTTTCTCTCATCTCGGTCGTTTGCAGAGCACAATTCATTTTTTGCTGAAGAGCTCCACTCCAAGCGTACCTTATTTTGGATGCCTTTTGGCTATCCATTTTTGAATGGGTTGATTTTCAAAATATTAGGAACAAATATTTTGTTCATGAGACATCTGTCATTTGTTTCCATCACTTTGGCTTACTTTTCTTTGGCCTATTGGTCGTGGTTTCGATATTTTCGGTTTGGAGTTGTCCTCTTGTTGGGGTTCTTTTTCATATCAAATCCTTGGATGCTTGCTGCAGGTCTGGCAAGAATGGAATCTATTGTAATGGCTTGTTTAACAATAGGTCTTGTACTTGGATCTTTTCAAAAATGGATGCCAGCATGGTTTTTTGTCTTTTCCACTGTTTTTTTTCACCCCATTGGCTTTTCATTCCTGCTGTGTTTTTTTATTTTCTGGCAAATTCTTTCCGATGAAAAACGGTTAAGTCATTTTTTACTTCCTGGCTTTTTTGCTTTGCCCATTTGGGTTATTTCGAACTTAGGTATTCATTTCGATTTTTATCTTTGGCAAAGGGATTGGGCATTCCAACTTGCAGGAAAATCTAATGCAGTATTTTTAGACCTTTTATTTCGCTGGCGAAGTCTAATCATTATTATTAGTTCTTTACTCATCTCATTATTCCTTTATAAAAGAGGTAAAATTTACTTGTTGGCCTGGTCAATTCTTTGTCCACTTTTTTATTTTTTCAGAATTTACGGACAGGGCTTAACTTATGGAATTTATACCTCTTTGGGTATTTTTTTTCTTTCCTTCGTTGTTGTTGAATTGTTATTTTCAGTATTAAAAAAGAACAACAGACCAAGATACTTTTACGCAGCGGTCTTGTTTTTTATTCTAGGCATCTTGTTAGTTTCCAAGGTTTTGCAGATTCCAATTTTCAGCGACAAAGCTTTTTCTTTAAAGGATTATCGCACTGCACCAACTTATTTGACGGAAAATGAGTTAACTACAGTTCGTGTAAAACTGGACTCAATTTGCTTGAGCCGCAACTGGAAGAAGATTTATATTTCACCTGAAATTATTGGGGCTAAATTGTATTTCCAGGGCCAGCGATATATTCAAATTGTGCATAACTTTGAAAACACAGTTCCTGATGGAATTTTATGTTTTACGCAATCTGGCGATGCCTTTGAAAGCGATCTGGCTCCTACCATGTCTTATTTTAATGTAACACAAAAGCAAATAATTTCAATCCAAGCAGGTGACTTTTCTAAAAATTGGTTTTTATTTCCTAATCAATATAAAAAATTGAATCCCAATCGTTTAGATGCACTTAAGCGATGTGCAGATGCAGGAATTGTTTGTCCAAACTGAAATCAGGTGTGTCAATTCCAGATGATGTGATTTCAAGAAATTTATTATGCGTTTTTACAAAAACATTCTTGATGGTTGTAACAAATTGAATCTCATTTATTTAGCAGCAACAATGGCTGGGTAATTTTTCCCATCACTATTTTGTAAACTCCAGGATTGGTGTCCTTGGCAAACTGAAAATCCCCATCCATTCCAGTTTTCTGAATTTCGATCGGCTTTCCCAGCATTGAAAAGACGATTGGTTTTATGTTTTCTTCAAGTCCCGGTATTTGAAAATATCCATTGGAAGGATTTGGAATTATTTTTAGGTCCTTTCTGTTAGAATATTGTGTAGCATTTGTTACTACGCAATTTCCAAATTGCAAAAACTTGCTTTTGGCTGAAGAATCGTTTGTAATTCCAAAGGTGGCGTTAAAAACCATTTCCTGACCATAATCAGTCAAGCTGGCAAAACTTCCATTGTTAGAGATTTGCCGATTACTACAGCCATCATTGTCCCAGCTCCAAGCCAACCAACCGATTTTCTTTTGTTTGCAGATTTTTAGAAGTGGCTTATAGTTAAGTACATGCTGGCACATCGAAACATCATCTTGTAGATTTGCGACCTCTCCAAACACGAAAGGAATATTTGCCAAAAGCGCATTTTTAATTTCGTTGGCCATCTGGAGCGAGTCATTTCTGGCATAGCTGTACCAATAGGAATGTGCACTAAAAATAAGATTTTTTTCCGGATCGCTGGCCAGTAAACTGGGTCCGGCCAAAGCCAAAGCAGCCAGATTTGTGCCACAATCAGGGCCGTCAATCATGAGTGGAACTTGAATGCCTTGGGCTCTTAACTTTTGAATAATTGTGGTGTAAGTGGCTTGAAATGTGGCTCTTGCTTCGGTCGGGTTTGCAGACCAGTTCACATACAAGGCCTCGTTCGCAATATTGAGAATGAGGCTGTGTTTGTACTTTTCTATCAATCGCAAAACGCCGTCTTGTTCATACCAGCTGCTTAGCGATAAAAGATCGGCAGCAGAGTTTTTGCAGGTTTGATCATGGAGCACCAAGATCGGGATCAATTGGTTTTTGATCGATTTGGCCAGCACAGAATCGAGCATGTCGAGGTTTGCGTACAAAGCCGCCGGGTTTCCGGTTTCGCCCTTTTTGTACCAAACTAACCGCACACAATTGGCCTTGGTTTTGGCGAGTTCATCTATTCTGATCTGGTCTGTCGACCAACCCCAATTGTAAGGCGCATAATTGATTCCCTTTAATACAATTGTATCTCCACATGGACCCAAAATATGCCTTCCTGAAACCTGAATGTAGTTTTGGGCTTCAGCATGATGAATAAAAAGGAGAAAAGACAGAATGAAAAGCTTGTTAGCATATTTTAGTAAACCTACAATCAGACTATTTTTTTTCATGGTTTAGGCATGGTTTTTTAAGTAGGAAAAGAATCCCAGGCAAATTGAAAATCTGTTTTTGAATTCCAAATAATTGATATTTCGTTTTGTGATTTTTCGAAATTCCATTGAGTCTTAAATACCTCTATTGCTCGAAATTTCCAATTAAAATCCATTATCGTGGCTTTACTGAATTTCATATTTCGTATGAATTATTAGCTGTTTCAAAAGTTCATTCTTTAGTTGGAAAGACTTAGAATATCCGCAAGATAATGATGTTTCTAAGTTATTGTTCCTTTTTACATAGGACAATTAATTTCTACAAAAAATGCAATTTAAAATTATTTACTGAAGTTAAAGGTGGACTTGTCATAACAATACCTTGAACCTCTTTTAAGTCTCAAATAAGTTGTTTTTACTTGCATTACAATTATTTGGCTTGTTCATATTTTGATCATATATGTACAATTCAAATATTGGAAAAATACCACACAAACCTTTTTCAATTTATGAATTTTAACAATTTCTACCCCAATTTGGGTAAGGGCATCCTTTACAAACTCCCGTGGGTTTTTGTAATTTTTCTCCAGTCTCACCTTACATCCGCTCAGCTTTTGAAACAGGTATTTTCTACCCCTGTTGCCATAAGTTCGGGTACAATTTTAAATTCTGGCGTTTATTGTTCTACCCCACCAAGTAATGTACAATTCAATAGCATTGGTTCATCTGGGCCAGGTTCCAGCTTTGAAGTTCCTTCTGCCACGGGAAAATTAACATTTAAAAGATCGGCTGATAAAGTAGGTTTCACCAGATCTACTGATTTTGCACCAATTCCAACTACGATGATGTATCGATTTGACCTCACTGTCTCAGGAAATTCTGTTGCAAGCACCAACGCTGCTCGTTTTCAGGTTGGCTTTGGCTTCAATCCAAACCTTATAGATTTGGAAACTGATGTGAATACCAATTCTCGTCTTGGCATCAATTGGACCGCAGTTCCAGGGCAGTTTTCTTTGCGAAATGGGCTCAACAATGCCAGTTCAATCAATTTTTCAGGCACCCAAACCGTTTTGTGGGTCATCAACAATTCAGATGCTGCATCCACTTACATGGGGCCCAATGGCGTAGAACAAACATTAGCCAATGACAGAAATGATGTATGGATAGGTCAAACTCTGGTTTTTGATGAAATGGCGATGGTCACAAACATCCGATGGCTAAGAAATTTAAAATTCATTCAATTAGATGGAAATGCAACCATAGAATTGGACAATATTTTGGTGGATCCATATCCGATTTCGCCTACGGCTTTAGCCCAATCTTTTTGTGCATCCAACAATCCAAAGATTGCCAATCTCATTGGTAGTGGAACGAATCTGAAGTGGTACACAGCAATTTCGGGTGGAACCGCCCTGGCAACTACCACTCCGCTGGCTACAGGAACTTATTTTGTAAGTCAAACACCCAATGGATTTGAAAGCAGAAGGGTTCCGGTTTCCATAGTTGTTGAGGCAGGAATTGGAAACAATGTTTTGACACCGAGCCAAACTGTTTGTACGGGCACAATTCCAGCCCTTATCAATAGTGGAGTTCTAATCGGAGGCAATGGAATATTTTCTTGCACATGGGAAACAGCGACATCGCCTGCTGGTCCATTCACACCAAATTCAGCCACTACACCAAGTCTAACTCCTTCAGCTACTGTTGGCAGCGTTTGGTATAGAAGAACAGTTTCATCTGGCACCTGCAATAGTATATCAATCCCTGTTTCTGTTACGGTGCAAGCATTGCCAACTGTTTCAGCAGGAAGCGCCTTGCCATCAATTTCTCAAGGCGGAACAACCGTAGCGCTTGGTGGAAGTTTTGGAGGATCAGCAACTGGCGCTGTTTGGTCAGCCTCAGTGGGTTCATTCACGAACAACCTCGGGGCCACACCCGCCACCACCAAATACACAGCAACCGCCGCATCTCCAAGTAGCATGACCCTTAAACTCACAAGCATTGGCGGGGTTTGCCCTGCAGTATTTGTAACTAAATTATTAACAGTATCTGTAGCAGCGGCAGCTACCACAAATGGAACATTAACAGGTGTTGTCAATCGTTATGCAGAGGTGGTTGGTCCTTCCATTATTCCAGCAGGTTCATTTGTTTGTACGTTGGCACCTGGAGAAGGCAGTCAATTTGCAAGCGGAGATCGGGCCATGATCATTCAAATGAAAGGGGCAACAGTGAATCTTCCTTCTTCTCCAGATGACATTACGTATGGTTATTTAATAGGTATGGGCAATTCGGGGAATCACGAATTTCTTTGGTTAGATTCAGTTAAAGGCGATGTCATTCGTTTTAAAAAATCACTGCTTAAGTCCTATGATGTAGCCGGTAAGGTTCAAATAGTCAGAATTCCGCAATATACTGGCAACCAAACTGTAAAAAATTCCACCAGCATATCAAGCATCAAGCTTGCAAAAAGGGGAATGGGATATGCGCCCAATGCAACAATTACGACAGGTTTTACCATAACCCCAACAAATGGAGGAACCGGACTTCAGCTTCGTGCGTTTACTGACGCCCTTGGCCAAATGACGGAAGTTCAAATCTTGAATGCTGGATCGGGATACAATTCTCCACCTACAATTACACTTCCAACACCAACCGTTGCACCTTTAAATCTGACCAATTACAGAGCAAAAGCAATAGCCATTACGGGTCTTACCGGCATTCAGTGGAACGGCAAAAAGGGTGGAATTCTTGCATTCGAAGTGAATGGCAATCTTATTTTACAAGATTCAATTCGAATGTCTGGAATGGGATTTGCAGGCGGAATGATAGGTGACAAAGCGGCTGTGGTTGGTACATGTGCATCATCTAAACTTTACGGTTTGGCCTGGAGCAATATTTCACAGGCTGGCCAAAAAGGCGAAGGCATAACTACAATTCCAGATGCGGCTTTGAGAGGTAGAGGACGCTATGGATTGTCCGGAGGTGGAGGAATGGAGCCTGAAGCCGGCGGCGGCGGCGGTGCAAACTGGCAAGATGGAGGAAGGGGTGGAAGTTCCAGTTATATTCAGGTGCCGCTTTCAAAATGTTCAACCACTGTAAGCAGCTGTGATAAAGATTTTACAAAAGGCGGTTTGGGTGGCAATACAAACCCAATGGTTCCGGCAGGCTTTAAAAATACATTAAGGGCAAATTCATATTATTATACACCAATTGCTTATATAAGGATATTTCTTGGTGCTGGTGGTGGTGGTGGCCATGCTTTAAATGATGCCTTGGGCATGCAAAGTGGAGGTGCAGGCGGAAATGGAGGCGGAATGGTAATCATTAAAGCGAATGACTTAAAATCGGGCAATTTCAAAATCAAGGCCAATGGCGACAACGGCGAAGATGCGATTGGTGACGGTGCAGGTGGCGGCGGCGGCGGCGGTGCCATCATTATAAAAGTGAATACCTATTCAGATCTTGTAAAAGGCAGAATAAATGGTGGAAATGGCGGAAATGCAAAATCGATCATTTGCGACTACGGAAATGGAGCTGCTACCGATAAAAAAAGATTATTTGGCGCAGGTGGCGGTGGCGGCGGCGGCGTTGTTTGGCTGGCACAACCCGATGTGGATGTGACCGCACTTGCAATTGGTTGCAACCTCAGCCAATCAAACAATGGACAAAATGATGATCCGGTAAACAACAGCGCACAAAAGGGAAATTCAGCAAGAAGCCAATCTGAGCTTGTCATGTTAGAAAATTCTCCGGTAACTGTGTCTATACTTAGGGTTGGAAATATGCCCAATGCAGATTTTCCAAATCTAAATATGGCTGCTGACTGGCTGACGCATGTAGGATCAACCAAAAGAAATCTAACCATTCTTCTTGGCGAAACCTCAAAGCAAACCAATCCAGAAGCCAATCCAATCACTTTTGGCATGCATGGTAGTGCTAGAAATACGCAATACAAATCAGTTTCCATACAATCTATTTCTGAACAACCGAGCATTTTGTTGAAAAATGAAGCAGGAAATAAGACCAATTTCGTTGTTGATGGCCTTGAATCGTTGGTGCTCCGAAATGTGAATCTCAGTGACTCAAAAGACAAATTGGTCAATTCTATTTCTGTTCAAAATGGTGGAAAAATAGTTTTTGATCAGGTCGCAGGAAAAGCAAATATTAAGTCAACTGAAATTGGCAACAATCAAATCCAGATTAAAAATCTGAGACTGGAGGGAAATCTTATCCTTGAAAAGGGTTCTTCTTTTGCGCAAGACAAAGGTTCCTCCTTGGAATTGATCAATGGCAGTTGGACAAACAATGGCGCCAGATCTTTGGGCTTTGGTTTGGGCTCGGAAGTAGTCTTTACCGGAAGCGATGGGAATAGCCTAATTGATGGATTGGTAAGCACGAAATTTGAAAATGTCAGCGTAAATGCTGCATCAAAGCTTACTGTAGATCAGAACGTTGAGGCGAAAAACTGGATTCAAAAAAGTGAAGCAGTTACAGATCTTGGGAGGCATACGCTTAAAATTAGCGAAAAAATAAGTGCAGATCAATCAAGAATTATTGGAAATGATTTTGGCAAAGTGCTTGTTTCTGGCACAAGTCCGGTTGAAGTTTCTGGTAGATTTCATAGGCTTGAATTAGATGCCCACTCCATTGCTTCTGCAAACGTTTTTATAGATCAGAATTTAAACTTGAAAAAGGGAAGATTGGATCTGAATCAATTCGAAATGAACCTGTTGAGTCCAGAATCTTCCGCCTTAACTTTTTCAGGCAATTCGTGGATAAATGGAAAACTTAATCGGAGAGTAAGTGCTGGCCAAAATTATGCATTTCCTGTTGGGACCAAAACCAACCACGAAGTAGCCAATCTGAAATTAATGTCAATCGAAAATGGCCTGGAAGAAATAAGCATCATCTTTGACGAATAGGAGGCATGTGATGGCAAAAGCAATTCAGGTGCCTGGAAAGTTTCACAAAACAAAGGATCCGGAAGGTATGATCTTAGTCTTATCCCATCTCAATATTTCTCAAGAGAGGATAAAATATTAAGTAAAGACCATTTGCTGACAGAAACTGCCTCGATTCAAAAAAATGGGCAAGGTCAGGAGCCAAAGATTGGAGCAATCCAGCAAAGCAACATTCATCACTTTGGAAACTTTTATATTGGAAATCAAAAAGCTACAGGCTCAAATCTGAAGTTTGAAGCCAATGCATCCACGCCAAGACTTCTTTCTGTTGATCACAATCCAAGGAAGTTTGAGATTCAAAATGGAACCCACGACATTGACGGAATTCGATTGATATCAAGTGACGGCAGAATATTGAGCGGAATGGTAAAGACTGAAGGAAAATTTTTAGAGATTCCTTTGGCGCCAAACGGTGTTTACATGGCTGAACTTTCGACAAAAGATGGAAGTAAAACCATTCAAAGGATTCTTGTAAGAGATTAATTTTCAACTACTATGACCAAAATAACCCTGCAAGAATGTAGGGTTATTTTTTTTAGAAAGAAACCAAAAAGTACAGGAGCTGCAACCTTAAATTTTTAGGCAGAATTAATTTTCAGCATTGATTTTTCTAAACAAGCAAGTTTTGCATTTGGAGGGCTAAATCACCAAGCGAAAAAAATCTCCCGAACTCCATTCCAAACCTTAAGCTAAAACAAACAAAAGTCTTCACTATTTTTGGCGCTTCATTTCTAAACGGCCCGCTTGAACCAACTTCATCTTTTCTGGGAATTTTCGCCTCTTTGGCTCCTTCCATGTTTCTTATTGGCCATGCTGGCGGCCTACTTTTTTTATCCATCAAACAACCAATGGACTCCAGGCGTGCGTTGGTTTCTGTTTGGTTTGCGATCGGTGCTTATTTTTTTGGTTCTGGCACTGCTTCTCAATCCATTAATTAAAAAATTCAGGCAAACCATCCTGCCTCCCATAGCCTTAATTGTGATTGATGATTCGCAATCTATAACGCTTGGAACCAATCCGGATTCATTGACTATTTTTAGGAAAGAGATCAAATTTGTAAAAAGTGGTCTGGAAACGGCAGGCTACCAGGTGTTTAGTTCCGGG
>Ga0105046_10011780_pt1 | contig 13584 bp, 9 predicted proteins | sample MAT03_FD_78385 | JGI IMG/M metagenome (GOLD analysis project Ga0105046, IMG submission 78385) | Freshwater microbial communities from Lake Fryxell liftoff mats and glacier meltwater in Antarctica - MAT-03 (megahit assembly) | ecosystem: Environmental > Aquatic > Freshwater > Ice > Liftoff... | reverse complement strand
TTATTGGCTTAGATGCCGTCAAAACACTAGGGACATTATATAATTTTTAAACATTCGACGGGTGCTATTCGTTTTAGAATCAACATTTTCTTAATGTTGAATTGGAAAACTGTTTCATATCAAAATCCTTAGATTTTTACGGGATTTTTTATTTCCCAACGCTCAAGCCGTATTTCCTTTATTTTTTCTGCAGCTTCTTCAGGAGCTATTTTTATATATCAGTAAAAGTCTTTTGGACTTATGTGTCCGCTAATTTTCATCATTAATTCCGCCGCGGTACAAGCCATAAATTCGTTCGTGCAAAAAGATATGCGGCAGGTATTTGAGGAAATCCAATCGTATTTTGGTTTTGTGGCTTCCCTCTTTTTGTTAGCTCTTTTGTAAGAAAATGAAACGGGCGTATTCAGGTCAGCAAGTTTCCCAATTATTTTTATGCCTCTGTTAAAATCGACATCATGAGCAATGGGAACCTTCTTTTTGAACTTTTCTTCGAGCATGTTTTCTGCAGAACTTCTTAACGGAATAACAACCCAGTGATTGCATTTTTACTGTTTTTTACAAAGCATATGCTTTCTTATAATTGTTGGTTGGATTTGCGAAATATCTGAAAACCGCAGACCGGTTAAACAAGTGGGAACAAAAAGATTCATATACTTTTCTAAAAATTGTTTTTTTGAAAAATCCAAAGAGGGAATGTTTTTAATCTCGTCAGGTGTAACATTAATTCCGTCAACTGCTCATCCAATACTTTGAATTCCTCCAGGTTGATAAGGGGGATAAATATTTTTGTGGCCCTGTTTCGGATAAAAATTTTAATTGATTTGTAAACTTACCGGCAGTGCTTACTTTGAAGCCTTTAATTATTTCTTTTCTTCTTCGATGGATGTGTCTGCAAAGCAGATAGTTTGTTTGTGATTGGCATTAGGGTACAAGGTAAACGGTACCGGTGCTTTTGCTTTTTTAAAGCAGTGACCATATTTTGTGAAAATTCAGGTAGTATTACCTCGTCTTTTGCGTCACGAAATACCCACCATCTGGTTTTGCGCAATTGTTTTGCTGTAGCCGGGTTTGCACCGCCGCATATAGGAATAGCCGCAGCAAACACACCTGGCTTCCTAAGCACCAACTCAAAAGTTACCCTACCTCCCATCTACAATCCCATCGCATACGCCTGTGATGTAGCTTCCGGATATTGCAACAACAAATGGCCGGTGAGGCTCATCAACATCGTCACGGCGACAGAAGCCGGCCCATCGGGCACAAAGAAAAATGTTCTTTTACTATTGCGCTCACTGGAGGTAGTGGCCTGAACATTGCTCCAATAACTTTCGTTTGAACATTGAGGAAAAACGACGATGGCGGGATAATTTTTTCTAATGCTGTCACGAAGAAACAGACTGGAACCATGTACCAATTGCTCCTGGTTGTCGGTACCACGCTCTCCCCTGCCATGTAAAAAACAACCAGCGGATATTGTTTGCTGGCATCATAATTTTCTGGCAACAACAATCGATAAGGCATGGTATCCTCATGCTGTATAAACCAATGCTTTGTAAACAGGGAAGGGTCCTGGCTGGTAGCCCAAAAGCGAGACTCAAAAGACAAACCAGTAATAAAAAATATTTTTTTATGTGTATTTTTTACGATGAGCCAGATTTACATAGCGTCATCAGTAACTACGGGGATCAGCCTTTTACATAGTTGTTTACTTTATTTACATATTTACTAATTGGGAAGAATAATATTACTGCAATTGCTAACTCTTTTTGAATAGTATGATTTTGATTAAAAAATTGTGCTGCGGGTCTTCCATAAAACTATTCAAATAAGGAGACCAGGTGGATACTTTAAGCGTGTGGTTCTTAAAATTCATGTCCAAAATGCGCAGCCATCCACTGCCACCATTTACCGGGTTTTTGACGCCTTCCTGGTAGTTGGCTAGCATCTGGTAAACAGGGTAGCCGCTGTCGTTAATACGCACCAATGTGCCTACGCCGGTCTTAAGTACGTGGTCCGAGAATACAAACCTAATATTACTGTTTGTTTTAATCAGTTTTCTCCAGGTGTCTTCGCCATCATTAACGGCCGAATCTCCCTTGCTTTTACCTACGCCGTACGCCTGCGGCCGCCAGGTATCTTCAGGTCCCTACCGGGTACTATCAGAGCACATATAACTGCGCGTATTTATAATAACTGTGTGGGAAGGATATTTTTTTACTACACTATCTGCCCATTTTAAAATACTGTTTCTCGGGCCAAACCCGGGTGTTATGACGAGCCATTTAATTTTTCCAGTCTTAAAAACATAATAGGCATTTTCTGTGTTATTTTCTGCAACGCCTGCGAAGCTAGGCAGCATTTGCATCATGGTTATCGGAAAGTAAGTATTGAAGAGTGCCGTATTTCTGGTATCAGCAAATTTGCCGTCGGCACTGCCCAAATCGGGGTTACCTGCAGCAAGTACACAAGGAACTTTGTTATTTAGTTTTGTAAAGGCATTTTCAACGATGGTCCACTCCCGGTGATTGTTGTTTTGTGTAAGATCTCCTTGCTGCAATACAAATGAAACCTGTTGTTTATTATTTAGTATCCAGATAAGCTTCAAGTCTAGTATATGGGGAAATTTCCCAGCATAAGTTTGCGTTTCCGGCAACAAAACAAGTTTTGCACTGTGCATTTTTGAGGAACAGGAAATAACCGTTGTGATGCTGGCAAACGCCAGTAATATTTTTTTCTTTCTATTTAATATGCGGGCTGCTAAAACCCAGTTTTTGTAAGCCTGCTTTTATTTCCGGCGCACTCATAAACAGGTTCCATACAAATCCGCTGCGGTAATTTTCCATCATCACTACAATGGGCCCCTGGTCGATGGCAAGGTATCTTTTGGGAAACCAGTTTTGGGTTTCACTAAATGCATCATAAAAACCATAATTGCCCCATGTTTTATCTTTCATGTTGTTGTACCAATGTAGCATGGCTGATGTTGATTGTTGGGGTGTATAGGGAAAAGAAGACAGCGCAGCTGTGGGAGCTATCACCCCTACATCGCGATCCTTCTGCGGTGCATGCCCCGAATATCCTTCCATAGAATAACTGGAAGTAAGCCCCCAGCTATGCGGGCCATAGCCTTTGAAGTTATTGGGATTGTCTACACACCATTGATAATTAATCAGCGCCATATTTTTGTTGAGTTCCCAGTAATCTGCATATTGGTCTTTCAAACCTCTGGGGTCGAGCCCTAAATAAGAGTAATGTGCCCAAAATAATGGACCACCATTTGTTGCATCTCCTTGTTGTAATAACGGTAACGTGTAGCCGCCGTAGGAAGCAGTGCTGTTTTTAATTTTTCCATTTTGTGCCCAGCCATCGTGGTACACCTTTGCATCCACAGCATGGGTAGGAGAAGATGCAGCCAGCACATACATGATTAAACATTCGTTGTAACCCTGCACCGGAAAATTCATTTCCCAGCCGTAGTTCGGACTCCAATGCCAGTAAAGAATCGACTGTTTGTTGGTGTACCAGTTAAAATCCAGCTCTTTCCATAGTTGATTAGCCCTGGCTGCCAAAGCCTTTTCTTGTTCCGTACCGTTTTGCAGGTATTGCCTTACACACAGCAAACCTTGTATCATAAAAGAAGATTCTACCAGATCTCCACCATCGTCTTTTTTACTGAACGGTTTTGTTTTACCAGTTTCACCATTCCACCAATGTGGCCATGCACCATGATAGCGATCAGCCGTTTCCAGAAAACGAAGGATACGATCCAACCGGTTCAATCCATCCGTTCTACTGATAAAGTTCCGTTCCATCCCAACTAAAATGGCCATTACACCAAAACCGCCACCCCCACTGGTGACCACATTTTGATCGTTTTGCGGGTATTGTCCATCTTCATGCAATCGCTCTCTTGCCAAACCACTATTGGGTTCGGCCCCTTCCCAGAAATAACGAAAAGTGCCTTTTTGTACTTCGTCAAAAATTTTTAAAGTTTCGGCATCGTTTATCTTTTTGCCCGCCACCACTTTTTTGGTGCTGCTGTTACAGGAAACTATGCTGGCTAAAAAAATAAATACCATTAATTTTTTCATGACAATACTCGTTTGATGTAAGAATTAACCCAATAAGATTCAATCCCGAAACACACAACTATAGATCGGCATTTACCAAACCATTCCCACAAAAGCTTTACTAATTTTTAGCCATCATGCATTGGCCTGCAAAGAAATTCCGTTTGGGATAAACCATTTATCGAAAGATAAAAAAACACACAACTATTTTCTATAATATAATTGATACCAGGTGATTAAATAATTTTAAATACCTCTTTTTAAAAATTGTAAGCTGTAAAAAAACAAAGGGCAGTCTTATTTTACCAAGACTGCCGTTTACTAACATTTATGACATTTTACTCCAGCACCGGACGCAACCACCTGTTCATTTCTTCCAGGGTTTCGTCTTTCCGGTTGGTATAATCAATTAATTGGTCTTTTTCTATTTTTCCTACTCCGAAATATTTACTTTCGGGGTGTGCAAAATACCAACCACAAACCGAAGAGGCGGGATACATGGCCAGCGATTCTGTGAGATGAATACCGGTGGCTTCTTCGCCTCCCAATAATTTAAACAGCTTGTATTTTTCTGTATGATCGGGACAGGCAGGATAACCAGGGGCCGGTCGAATGCCCATGTATTCTTCTTTGATCAGTTGCTCATTACTCAAATGCTCTTCACTTACATATCCCCACAAAGTTGTTCTGGTTTTTTTGTGCAGTAATTCCGCAAAGGCCTCCGCCAACCTGTCTGCCAATGCCTGTAAGATGATCTTATTGTAGTCATCCAAATTGTCATCAAACCTTTTGATGTGCGGTTCAATGCCCTGAATGGTTACAGAAAAGGCCCCCAAATAATCTTGTGCAGGAAGATCTGCAGGTACAATAAAATCTGCCAATGAAAGATTGGGTTGCCCCGGCGCTTTTTTCATTTGCTGTCGTAAAAACTCGAGCTTCACCGCATTGCCTTCGTGGTGCAGGTGAACAGAATCAGGCGCTGTTTTGGATGCTTCCCAATATCCAACTGCGCCTTGGGCGGTAAGCCATTGCTCTTCGATGATGGTTTTTAGCAATGCCTGTGCATCATGATACAACTTGGTGGCTTCTTCTCCCACCACTGCGTCTGTTAAAATTGCAGGAAACTTGCCATGCAATTCCCATGCTATAAAAAAAGGTTGCCAATCTATGAATTCAGCAATTTCTGCGAGATCGTATTTTTTGTAAATGCGTGTACCCGTAAACGTTGGTACCACTGGCGTAAATCCATCCCAATTAATATTGGCCGGATTTTGTTGTGCTATTGCAAAAGGCAGTAATTGTTTAACGGATCTTTTCTTGCCAAAATCTTCTTTTAGTTTTTCATATTCATTTTTAAGCGCTGATAAAAATGCAGGCTTTTGTTCTTTGCTCAGCAAACTACCGGCTACCGTTACACTTCTGCTCGCATCCAACACATGCACCACACCATTATCATACTCTGGAGCAATTTTTACGGCGGTGTGCATCCTGCTGGTAGTGGCGCCTCCAATGAGTAATGGAATATCCATTCCCTGCCGCTTCATCTCCCTCCCAATGTGCACCATCTCATCTAGAGAAGGCGTGATCAAACCACTGAGTCCAATGATATCTACTTGGTGCTTCTTGGCTTCTGATAAAATTTTATCTGCAGAAACCATTACGCCTAAATCAATAATATCGTAACCGTTGCAGCCCAATACCACTCCTACAATGTTTTTTCCGATATCGTGTACATCGCCTTTTACGGTGGCCAATAAAATTTTGGGAGCTCCTGCCGCTTCTTCGTTAACAGTACCTGCGGCAATATGCGCCTGCTTGCGGTCTTCTTTTTCCTGCTCAATAAATGGCGTAAGTACGGCCACCGCTTTTTTCATTACCCTTGCACTTTTCACCACTTGTGGTAAAAACATTTTGCCCGCGCCAAACAAATCACCAACGATGTTCATGCCATCCATCAGGGGGCCTTCAATTACATCGAGGGGTTTAGGGTATTTTATCCTTGCTTCTTCCGTATCCTGATCAATGTATGCTGTAATGCCATTAATAAGGGCGTGTGACATCCTTTTTTCTACCGGTTCGTTTCTCCAGCTTTCATCTTTCACTACCTCTTTCCCTTTTGCCTTTACCGTTTCTGCAAATTGAATCAGGCTTTCGGTGGCTTCGTTGTTGTCATTGTTGCGATTGAGCAACACGTTTTCGCACAGTTTTTTTAGGTTGGGTTCAATTTCATCGTACACCACCAACTGCCCTGCATTCACGATGCCCATATCCATTCCCGCGCCTACTGCATAATACAAAAAAACACTATGAATCGCTTCCCTCACATGGTCGTTTCCTCTAAACGAAAAAGACACATTGCTCACCCCCCCACTTACTTTGGTGAGTGGCATCAATTGTTTGATTTCCCTGGTACCTTCAATAAAATCTACCGCGTAGTTGTTGTGCTCTTCAATACCAGTAGCCACCGCAAAAATGTTGGGATCAAAAATGATGTCTTCTGGTGCAAAACCTACTTTTTCCGTTAATATTTTATAGGCCCGGTGGCAAATCTCCACTTTTCTTTTTTTAGTATCGGCCTGGCCAACCTCATCAAAAGCCATCACAATCACAGCAGCGCCAAAACTTTTACAGATAAAAGCTTGTTCAATAAATTTTTCTTCTCCTTCTTTCATCGAGATGGAGTTTACGATACATTTTCCTTGCACGCATTTTAAACCAGCTTCGATGATTTCGAATTTTGAAGAATCGATCATTACCGGAATTTTAGCAATATCTGGTTCTGCCTGCAACAAATTGAGGAAGGTGGTCATAGCGGTCACGCCATCTAAGAGGGCGTCATCCATGTTCACATCTAATATCTGCGCACCGTTTTCTACCTGTTGCCTGGCTACAGAAAGGGCTTCCTCATACAAACCATCTAGAATTAATCTGGCAAATTTCTTACTACCGGTTACGTTTGTACGCTCTCCTACGTTGATGAAGTTCGTTTCTGGACGAACAATTAAAGGCTCTAAGCCACTCAGTCGCAGGTATGATTTTATTGTATTCATGTTAGTTTGTTTTCAGCAACCCAATTCTTTATGGAGAACTGATGTGCTACTTTTATTTAGATTACTAAGCTGTTTCTACCACTGGCAGTGCCCTTGGCTGAAATTTTGCTACTTCATCTGCAATGTGTTTGATATGATCTGGTGTGGTGCCACAGCATCCGCCTACAATATTGAGCCAACCATTGGCCGCCCATTCCTCTATGATATGAGCAGTTTCATGGGGCTGTTCGTCATACTCTCCAAATGCATTCGGTAATCCGGCATTGGGGTAGGCTGATGTAAAGCAATTGGCAATTTCACTCAGCTCTTCTATGTGCGGCCTCATTTCTGCAGCACCTAGTGCACAGTTTAGTCCAACACTGAGGGGGTTGGCGTGCATCACCGAAACATAAAATGCTTCTAAGGTTTGTCCGCTCAACGTTCTCCCACTGGCGTCTGTGATGGTTCCACTGATCATGAGAGGAAGCTCGGGCAGGTTGTTTTGCTGAAAATAATTTTTAGCAGCATAAATGGCAGCCTTAGCATTGAGGGTATCAAAAATAGTTTCGATGAGTAATAGATCTACGCCTCCATCTACCAAACCTTTGATTTGCTCGGTGTAGGCGGCGGCTACTTCATCGAAGGTAACGGCACGAAACCCGGGGTTATTTACGTCGGGTGAAAGGGAAAGAGTTTTGTTGAGGGGACCGATCGCTCCCGCCACGTAACGTGGTTTGGAGGGATCTTTCGCAGTGTACGTATCGGCTGCATGGCGGGCACAACGGGCAGATGCCAGGTTGAGTTCATAAGCCAGGGCTTGCATATCGTAATCAGCTTGTGCAATGACGGTGCTGCTAAAGGTATTGGTTTCGATGATGTCGGCACCTGCTTCGAGGTACTGCTCATGAATGGCTTCAATGATCTGAGGCTGAGTGATGCTCAGCAAGTCATTGTTACCTTTTACATCTGAATGCCAATCTTTAAAGCGCTCTCCGCGATAATCACTCTCTTCCAGTTTGTACCGTTGAATCATGGTGCCCATGGCCCCATCGATGATCAGAATACGTTTTTTAAGTTCTTCTCTAATGTCTAACATCTTGTAATTTATTTCGTGTTGTTTATAACAGCATGGAAAAAATAATGTTTGTTCATGAAGAATGGGGAACCTTTTAAAGGTATCCAAACAAAGAAATTAGACTTATAAACGATTTTCGGCTTCGGAGTGTATGTGGAAGTGCGATTCGTTTATTAGTTCATCATCATTTGGACCAAGGGGTTGAACAATAAACAAATCCGCCCCTTCATGAGGATGCAAATTTATAATAAGTAAGCGGTAACGCCAAAATATGAGGCGATCTATTGAGAGTTGATGTAATGTTCTACGGGGATTCTGTTGCTGATGCTTTTGGCAAGGGTCATTTCATCGGCATATTCCAACTCGCCACCAAAAGCAATTCCCCTGGCAATGGTGGTAATTTTTAGGGGTATTTCTTTTAGTTTGCGGCTAATATAATAAATGGTGGTATCGCCTTGTATGTTGGGGTTTAAGGCAAATATGAGTTCTTTGATAGATTCTTTTTTTATGCGCTCTACCAGCGCATCAATGCTGAGTTGATCTGGTCCTACGCCATCTAGCGGGGAAATTACACCGCCCAGAACATGGTACAAGCCATTGAACTGCTGCGTACTTTCGATGGCGATTACATCGCGAATATTTTCTACCACACAGATGGTTTCATTGCCCCGGAGTTTGTTGATACAGATATTGCAACGTTCCCCATCTGAAACATTGTGGCATTGAACGCAAAAACGGATCTCTGAGCGCATTTTTGCAATGATATGGCTAAAATGTGCCACTTCATCGGCATCCTGTTTCAATAAATGGAGCACTAAACGCAAGGCCGTTTTTTTGCCAATTCCGGGTAGCTTGGCAAATTCGTTAACGGCATTTTCTAAGAGTGATGAAGACAGAACCATACTACAAAGATAAACGCTAAAGGATTATACCGAAGAAGACGATCCAAACTTTAAATTGAAAGCCCTGGCTAGCTCTAGTAATTCTGGGAGATTTTTTACATTTAGCTTATCGAATAGCCTCGATTTGTGTGTGCTTACGGTGGAAGTGTGTATGGACAACAGATCAGATATTTCGTTAAGGGACTTCCCACTCATGATCATTGATACAATTTCAAATTCTCTGGAACTAAGGCTGTCGAAGGGATTCGAGGTTTTTTCGTCACTCAAATCTACTGCCAGCATTTCTGCAAAACTTTCACTGATGTATTTGCGGTTGTTGAGCGCCAGGTTGATGGCTTTGATCAATTCTGATAAACCGGCGTTTTTGGTAACGAACCCCATGGCACCAGATTTCATAAAGCGTTTTGCGTAGAGGTTTTCTGCACTCATCGAAAAAATCAGCACTTTGGCATCGGGATATTTTATTTTGATGTTTTTCATCAAGCCTGCGGCATCGGTATCGGGCATTTGTACATCCATGATGATGAGCTCGTATCGTCTTGCCTTTAATTGCTCTAAAGCTTCGTTTTCGTTGCTGGCTTCAAATATTTCGCAGGGCTTGAACATTTCAAGCAATACCGTTTTTACACCGGAGCGAACAATCTCATGATCATCTATGAGTAGGAAATTTTTCATAAAAAGGGTGGTTTAATTCAAGTGCAAGGTTTAAATTGTAAAACCCGCTTCAACAATGTAACGAAAATTTCTAACAGTACGGCATTATTTATAGACCCTTTGAAAATCCCTGCATACTTCCCCATCATTCGGAACAGTTAAATTTGTTATGATGAACGCATAAATCAATCATAAAATAGATGCTCCGGCCAAAAGTTCCGTTCACGTGTAGTAAAAAAGCCTACTTATTTACGAAAATAAAGTTTCAGAAAAGGATGCCTGTAATACAACGTTGATTTATGATTACATATTTTACTACAAAAAATATTGGTTATTTAACAGAACTTGCGATTTTCTTAATGTAAACAAACCCCGGTTTGATCTAAAAAACAAGCACCGTGAATCCAGAAAAAAGTAACCCCGGTTTATTCATTTGTAACAGCAAAGGCAATCTTTTACAAATTAGCCAGGTGATGTACACACTCAGTGGTTATCCGCTACATACTATGTTGCAGGAACCATTTACTGATTTGTTTACGCCAGATGACCATCAAAAGCTGGTCGAAAACACTGAGAACATGTTGCTTACCGGGAAAGAATTTACCCTTCCTTCAACTTTAAAAGGGTTGCAACAAAACACCCCGGTAATGGTGACCGCAACCACAGCCGAGAGTCTGATTTTTGTGAGTGTCACCCTTACTACCCCAGAAATAGAGGGGACGTTATTCGATAAGAAAAATGAAGAAGAAAGAAAGTTGGCCAATCAAGAAAAAGAACTTGAAAAAAGTAATCAAGAAGATTTGATCAACAGTACGAACGATCTTATATGGAGCTTCGATAAAAATCACCTCCTCATTACTGCTAATAAAGCATTTAAAGATCGTATAAGGAAGTTAACAGGAATTGAAATTAAACCAGGGGATTGTTTGTTGCTTCAGGAATATTTTCCTGAATCTTTTGTCAGTTTATGGGGATCCTTGTATAAAAAAGCTTTAAACGGAGAACGCCTTATTGAAGAAATTTTTACCCCTGAATTTGAGGGTATTTCCGAAAGCTGGTCGGTGACCACCCTTAATCCTATTTACCAAAATGAGCGTGTAGTCGGTGTATCCTGTTACTCGAGAGACATTACCGACAATAAATATATCCAAGTCCAACTGCAACAATCGAAAGAACAATTAGAGATTGCCCAGCAGATAGCCAAACTGGGGCTTTGGGAAATGGAACTGAAAACAAACAATATCAGCTTTTCTAAAGAAGCCCTCGTCGTTCTAGGAATAGAAGCAGCAGATTTTAAGGGGTCTTTTGAATTTTTTCAATCGTTGATTCACCGGGAGGATAGAGAGAACTTTTTGACAGCATTTGAACAATCCTTAATCGGAGAAACGTTATTAAATATTGAACACCGTATTGTTACCGAAAACGGATTGGTAAAAACGTTGGTTCAAAAAGGATACCTGATCTATGATAGCAATAACGAGCCCCTCCGATTCCAGGCCACTATCCAGGATATTACAGAACGAAAATACATGGAGGAATCCCTTTTTAAAAATCAACGGCAACTCGATCTCATATACAACACAGTAAACGAAGCCATTTTTTTGATCAACATTGAAGAAGGAAATCGCTTCCGATTTGAATCAGCGAACCAAACTTTTTTAAGAATGTATGGTCTATCAAAAGAGCAGGTGATTCACCGGTTTGTAGAAGAAGTGTTTTCTGAAGCAACAGCTAAAAAAGTTATAGACAAATACACTCGCTGTGTAAACACGTTTGAAACCCTGGGCTGGGAAGAAACTATTGAATACTCCGGTGGTACAAAAATTGGGAAGGTGAATGTAAAGCCACTGTTAAACGAAGTAGGCGTTTGCGTTCAATTAATCGGTTCCATTCATGATATCACCGATATTAAAGAAGCTGCTATCCAATTAGAGCAAAGCAATGAAAGATATGATATGGTGGCAAAAGCTACCAACGATTACATATGGGACTGGAATCTTAAGACAAATGAGGTTACCAGAATTGGCAATGGTTTGAAGGTACTTTTTGGCTACGATCATTCCGACGAAAACTCCCTTGTTAAGTTTTGGGATGCATTAATCCATCCCGATGATTTGGAAAGAATTAAACTTCATCAAAAAAATACTTTTTTTAATACGCAGGAAAACAATTGGGAAGCAGAATATCGATTCTTAAAATCAGACGGAGCTTATGCACATGTATATGATAAGGGCTATATTATTCGCAATAACAAAGGCGAGCCCCTGAGAATGATTGGTGCCACTCAAGACATATCTCTACAGAAAGAACAGACCAATGAGATCATTCGCATCAAACAAAACCTGGATTCGCTGATCAACACCACTGGGGATAGAATTTGGTCTATCAGTAATAATTATCAAATTATTGCCAGTAACAGCGCCAATGAAAATTATTTGTTTAATAAAACAGGGGCCCTGTTACATGAAGGGGATTTGATGATTGGGTTAAACGGCCCTGATGAAAAAACAATCGAAGAAAAAAGTTACTACGATCGTGCCCTCAAAGGTGAGCGTTTCAATATAGAACACGCTGAATTTTGTGCAGAATACGAAGATTGTAGATACAGCATTGTTTCTTTTAGCCCAATTTTAAACAGTTTACACCAAATTTCTGGTGTGGCTTGTCATGCCAAAGACATTACAGACCTTAAAAAAACCGGAGAAAAATTGAGCCAACTTAATAAGGAATTGCTTGAGCAGGCAGAAGAACTGGAAGAATCCAACGCGGCGTTAGAAAGATTTGCATGTGTGGCATCACACGATTTGCAAGAACCGCTGAGAATGGTGGGCAGCTTTTTGCAGTTGCTAGAAAAAAAATACAAAGACAAGATCGACGAAACCAGCACCAAATACATTCACTATGCTGTAGACGGTGCAGACCGTATGAAAAAACTCATATTAGATCTGTTGGAATACTCCCGGATAGGTACCACTAAAGATTTGATCACTTCGGTAGATATGAACGAAGTAGCGAAAGATGTACTTCAAATCATGGATGCAACCATCGTAGAATTGCCTTGCAAAATTATGTTAACTGAACTGCCTGTACTCAAAGCGGCCAGTCGTACGCAGATGTTCCAGCTATTACAAAACCTGATTAGCAATGCGCTCAAATACCATGGGGAACCTCCTTGCGAAATTTTGATAGAAGCTATAGAACAGAAGGATAACTGGCTGTTTAAACTGAAAGATAATGGTATAGGATTTGATCCCGAATTTGCCGAACGGGTTTTCGTTATTTTCCAACGTTTACACAATAAAAGTGAATATAATGGCACTGGAATAGGATTGTCGATTTGCAAAAAAATAGTAGAATTACACGGCGGAAATATTTGGGTAGAATCAGAAATGGGGAAAGGAAGCATTTTTTATTTTACCATAAGTAAATAGAGCGTACTTTGTGCTTACTAATACTATTAAAATTACTTTTTGTAACTCGCGTAAAAAGACAGTATCCTAAAACCAACCCGTTTATTTGTTGAATTTGTATTTTTATTTTTTCGGACCCGCAACGGTATGCGTTTGGTTGTAGCAATCGTATGTCAACAAATTGCCAACGATCCGGGTCGCTATCTGACTATATGATTATTAACGCCTTAAAAGTTTAGAATCTAATGTTACCATCCCACATCAAAATACTCGTGGTAGAGGACAATCCTGGCGACGAGTTTCTATTAACAGAACTTTTGGTGAATGCTGGCTTTGATAAAGAGTTGCTGCTTACTGTTGCATCGGTCAGGGAAGCCATCAATATCCTTCAAAAAAAAGCCGTAGATATTACTTTGCTGGATCTCAGCTTGCCAGACGCAGACG
>Ga0105046_10011779_pt1 | contig 13584 bp, 11 predicted proteins | sample MAT03_FD_78385 | JGI IMG/M metagenome (GOLD analysis project Ga0105046, IMG submission 78385) | Freshwater microbial communities from Lake Fryxell liftoff mats and glacier meltwater in Antarctica - MAT-03 (megahit assembly) | ecosystem: Environmental > Aquatic > Freshwater > Ice > Liftoff... | reverse complement strand
CTTCCTTGTGACCCTCAATACGCAGTCGCCCGCGCTCTTGAGCCCAACGTCCGTTCCCGTCCATGATCACGGCGATATGGCTGGGTATTCGGCCTGTTGAACACAAGGTCGACTGAATCGATCGATCGTCAGGTTGAAGTTGCTCTTCAGCCCAGGTCACTCGTCCTCCTAGCATGCTTTTTGAACCTGCAAATGTACGGAAATGGGGTGGATTGGCCGTCGACCGCCGCGCTAAGTTTGTTTTGTGCATAGGGTTTCGTATGTTTGCCCCTCGCACTTCGCACTCGGTGACCAAGTGGTATACCTACGCGAGTGCGTCTCAAAGATTGTACGGTCACAACGCTGATCGAGGACCACTTGAACGTAACAAAAGCAGATATCGTAGACAAGATCGCCAACGAAACCGGCCTTACAAAGCTGGAGACGAAGGCCGTCGTAGATGGTCTCTTGTTGAGTATCATCGAAGCCTTGGCAGACGGCAAGCGCATCGAGCTTCGCGGATTTGGCGTTTTCAGCGTCAAGAGCCGCAAGCCTCGCATGGCACGCAACCCGCGCACAGGAGATCCGGTGCCACTTGAAGAGCGATTCATTCCAACGTTCAAGGTGTCGTCAGAATTTCAAGAGAAGGTGCACACCACGTTACGTGGCGTGACGCCTGTCCAGACAAAGACGAACGTCGTTTGATCATGAGGAGTACCACGTCCATTGCCTTGTGGGCCACGGTTGGAGTACTCCTGATTGCAGGCACGTCCTATGGCATCAACACAATGTTGGTGCAGCAGGCCGTAGAAGCAGGAAAACCAAAGGCCGACAGTATCGCGGCCGCACAACATGCAACGTCTGCCCCCGAGGAAGACCCTCAAGAGGCGGCACGTCGCAAGCAGCTCTCGAACTTGCTCGACACGGTCGAGAGGAAGCTTCGGGCAACGCCAACAGACAGCATGCTTGTGATATCGGCAGCAAATCTCGCCTACGACCTGGGCGATTTTGAAAATGCCGCACGACACTACAGAACGTTCCTTGAGAAGATCGATCCAAAGAATGCCCAGGTCACCATCGACTATGGCTTCGTTCTCTTTCAACTTGGAAAGGTGGACGAAGGAATTGCGAAGGTGGAAGGGGTGGTAAAGATTCAGCCAACCAATCAAACGGCACTCTTCAATCTTGGGATCATGCACATTCGATCCAACAAGCCGGAATCGGCACTTGAGTGGATGAAACGCTGTCAGAAAGCGAATCCAACGTCGGACGTTGGAAAGCGCGCAGCAGCAGTCATCAAGACATTGCAACAATCATCATAATTTCAAACAACACTAGCGAGGTTACCATGCCATGTGGAAAGAAGCGGAAGCGCCATAAAATGGCTACGCACAAGCGCAAGAAGCGCTTGCGTAAGAACCGTCACAAAAAGAAGAAGTAAGTCTTAACGGGCGCCCAATATGGGCGCCCGTTCTTTTTTCAAGCAGTGATGCTTTGACTATCACGAGTCAGCGGCTCGCTCTGCGTGAAACGATGGAAACCGTGCTCCTCATCTCGGCAACAAGCTCATCACGTCGGCAACGTTCGCTGAAGACCTATGCGCGGTGCTTCGCAGACGACCAATGCGGTGCTTCGCAGAAGACCTTTGCGGTGCTTCGCAGAAGACCTTTGCGGTGCTTCGCAGAAGACCTTTGCGGTGCTTCGCAGAAGACCTTTGCGGTATAACCGAGAGTTCTTCAAGTATGCGTGAGATTGCCTTTGTGAGCACGACATTGCTCTTATCCGCCTTCTGTTCGATACTCACCTTCGCTGATTTCATTCAGCTATTCGAATGACCCTTGGCATCCTTGCCGCCATCGTGACTCTTTGCTCCTGGAGCGTGGGAACGCTGGTGTTTCTACAGGCCGCTCGGCGAATCCATCCGGCCTTGCTCAACAAGACGCGCCTTGCCCTTGCCGTTGTCGCAAGCGCGGTGTTGGCCTGTGTGACGGCTGGCATGTGGCCATGGGAATTGTTCATGGGCGCCACGTGTATGCAATGGTTGTGGCTTGGTTTGTCCGGCTTTGTGGGGCTCTCGCTTGGCGACTATTTCGGATTCACGAGTCTGCGCATTCTAGGCGCCCGACGTCAGTCCATCGTAGGAACCGTTGCGCCTGCAGCGGCTATGCTCAGTGGTTGGTCGTTGCTTGGTGAGTCGATGTCTGTGCTTGGCATCATCGGTATGATGATTAGCGTTGGTGGTGTGATGTGGTCTATGGCCAGTGTGCAGGAGCGCAATGCTGTGCAGCGCGACGGATACGGCTCTTTCACGAAGGGTGTGACGTTTGCGATTTGTGGCGCGCTCTGTCAGGGTCTTGGTCTGGTCCTCGCAAAGCTTGGTCTACATGCACCCGATGCGCCAACGCTCTCACCGTTTCATGCAACGTTCATGCGCATGTCTGCCGGCTTCGGTGCCCTTGTCCTGACCGACATGTTTGCGCGCAACGCACACAGTAACATGCGCGATGCATTTCGTGACAACGTAGGCGTTCGCAACATGCTCCTTGGTGTTCTCTTTGGTCCGGTGATCGGCGTCACAGCATCCCTCATCGCCGCCCAAAACATTCCCGTTGGCATCGCCCAAACCATCTTCTCGTTGGTGCCATTTGTAGTGATTGGCATCATGGCCATCAAATACCGCGAACGCCTTCAGCCACAAGTCCTCTTCGGTGCCGCCGTCGCCGTCTTAGGCGTTCTGATGCTCGTGTGGAGTGAGAAGTGAGAAGTCAAGTGAGAAGTCAAGTGAGAAGTGAGAAGTCAAGTGAGAAGTGACAAGTGAGAAGTGACAAGTCAAGTGAGAAGTGAGAAGTGACAAGTCAAGTGAGAAGTGAGAATCAGCACTTTGTGTTGCACGTTATAGTGTCGCGCTTTAGTGTCGCACGCCGCAGGCGTTCTCTTAGTGTTCTGCCGCCTCGACCCAAAATGCCCCTTCGCTCATCGCTCCGGGGTCTATCGTCTCCACTATGGTGCGGAAGGTGTTCTTGGCGTCTTCGCCGATAACAAGGTTCGGCCACTGCTCTGCCATTGTTTCTGGGTCGACGGTAGAGATCATGTCCATAAAGGCCTGCATACTGAGCAGCATGTGGCCGACGCTACTGTTCATGTACTGCATGGAGAAGAATCCCCAGTCACGATCCAAAATCACAACCACTCCATCGGCACGCTCATCGATGCAGATAACATTGTCATCTTGGGTAGCACCTATGCGCCAGTAGGCGTTGAAGTATCGCCCATATTCTTCATCGTCTGCAGAATCCACAAGCCCTTCCGCCTCTACAAGCCGTTGAATCCTGTCGTCGAAGGACAAGAATGGTTCCGCCTCTTCGGGCAGACCGAGCTTACTGAGAACGCTGGCACTTGAAGATGGGATCATCAACTCGCGGACGTTATCCTTGTCGTAGGGGCGCAAGGGCTCACCTTGCCACGCACGTTGAAGCTCGCCAACGTTTGGCACCTCCATCGGAGCTTGCGCACCGAGCACAGCATACAGGTAGCGCGATGTAGTATAGGTCATGTGCGCCATGTACAGCTGATCGACAACATCAGAGTCCTCCGGAAATCGCTCTGCTGCTTCTACTGCAAGATCTCGCGCGGCTAGCAGCTTCATCGACGTAGCCGCATCGAATGAAGCCATCGCCTCTGGCTCATCCAAGATCTCTGGAACACCAACTGAAGTCAGGAGTGTGCGAACTTCGTCGACGTATTGTGATGCTGATTTTTCCATGCGCGAAAATAGAACTTTGTGTCGCACGAAGTTCTCTTACTTCGCAATAGCCGTGCTTCGCCGCTCGCGGATTACCGTTACCTTGATCTGACCCGGATACTCCATTTCGTTTTCGATGCGCAGGGCGATGTCGTTTGCCAGTTGGTCCGCGCGCAAGTCATCGATACGGTCTGGTTCGATCATGACGCGGATCTCGCGACCTGCCTGAATGGCGAAGGTCTTCAAGACACCGTCGTACGACGTGGCGATCTCTTCAAGCTTTTGTAAGCGTTTGATGTAGTTCTCGAGCGACTCACGACGTGCGCCCGGACGTGCACCACTGATGGAGTCGGCGGATTGCACGAGGACGGCGATCGGCGATTCCATTTCGATATCGTCGTGGTGAGCACCGATGGCGTTCACGATTAGCGGGTGCTCTTTGTACTTCTTCGCCAATTCCATCCCGAGCAAGGCGTGAGGTCCTTCGATGTCGCGGTCCACACACTTGCCGATATCGTGCAGCAGACCTGCGCGCTTGGCAAGATTCACGTCCAGACCCAATTCATTGGCCATAATGCCGGCCAGATAGCCAACTTCAATACTGTGGTTGAGGAGGTTCTGTCCGTACGACGAACGATACTTCATGCGACCCACATAGCGGATCAGCTCAGGATGAACGTTGTGTATACCAAGTTCCATAAGGGCGTTCTCGCCCACGCGGATAATCTCTTCTTCGAGTTCCTTCTTTACCTTCTCTACAACTTCTTCGATGCGTGCCGGGTGAATACGTCCGTCGCCCATCAGGCGCTCGAGCGAAACTCGTGCAACTTCACGACGGAACGCATCGAAGCCCGAGATCACCACTGCCTCTGGCGTGTCGTCGATGATCAAGTCGATGCCCGTTGCAGCTTCGAAGGCGCGGATGTTACGGCCTTCGCGACCGATGATCCGACCTTTCATTTCTTCTGATTGGAGGTTGACCACCGACACGGTATTCTCTACCGAGTGGTCCGATGCCGTGCGCTGAATTGCCTGCAACACGATACGCTGTGCTTCTTTTCGGGCATTGAGCTTTGCTTCATCGCGCACATCCTTGACTAGTTGCGCCGCGGCGGCCTTGGCCTCGTTCACCATGTTGTCCATCAGGAACGTACGAGCATCGTCGCGACTCATTCCCGTGATGCGCTCAAGGCGGACGTTTTGCTCTTCGACGAGGACGTCGATTTCCTTGACCTTTACATCAACCGACGTAGCCCTCTTCGCCAGCTCCCCTTCGAACGTCGCCAATTGCTTCTCTTTCTTGGCGATTACTTCAAACTTTTGCTCCAGTCCCTCTTCGCGCTTCTTGATCTCCTTCTCGAAGGTCTTCAGCTTTGCCGTCTTCGTATCCGTCTCGGCCTCTGTTTGCCGACGGATCTTTTGCGCCTCTTCCTTGGCCTCGAGCAGCTTTTCTTTCTTGATCGAATTCGCTTCTTTGGTGGCTTCGTCGGCAAGCGATTTAGACTTGGACTCCGCTTCGGCGAGCGTTGCCGCCGCGAGCTTCTTGCCGCTCATATACGTAACGAGGAAGCCGATCACAGCTATCGCTGCGCCGACCACTACTGCGAGGATCATTGGGTCCATTATCTCTACTCCTTGTTAAAAGGAGCCGCATCCCACTATCGCCCGGGAGTAACCCCGTGAACGGTCTCTAAAAGAACCTAGGTTTTACGCACGGCGGGAATCATCCTGCCTAGCGCTGACTTCCAATGATCCGGTTTAGTCGGCACCGAGCTCCGACCTCGGATTCTCTTCTTGCGAAGAGTAAGGCCTGCCATTGCTAACCAGAGCCTGAAACCCTGTAAAGATCAATTTGTAAGGTTCTTTATCAAGCGTGCGACAACGATAGCAGAATGCGGCTGTAGTTGTAGCTGGACGACTCAATGAACGAAGACGATGAGGTAGGGTGGAGAGGTGTCACGGTAAAGGCTGCTTCCAGGCACGCTCAAGGTACTGTCCCATTTTGTCCAGTTCCTCTGTTACGTAGTGCAGGTCTTTTGAATTCTGCTCTTGTACGTCGTGATAGCGTTCGGCAATGTTCAAGGCAGCTAACAGTGCAAGCGTTGGCGTTGATTGTTCGCGCAACGTTTGCTGAAGCTGCTGAATCTGGAGATTTACTTCCCGGACAGACTTCTTGATCTTCTCTTCGTTGTCTCCACGAAGAGTAAGGTCTTTTCCACCGATATGTACTCGTATCGCTTTCGACATTTGGGCCGCTCAGCGTTGTCGATGACTTGTTTGCATCAATTTACAAAAGTTCGGCCAGCTTCTGCGCAACCAGATCGATGCGATCTGCAAGTGCCTTGGCCTCTTCTTCTGTCATATACGGCGTAACCGCCTTGCTCCCTGCCGCCATGCCAAAGAGTGGTACCTGACCCTCCATCGATGGGTCTTCTAGGTAGGCCACGCCGGCTGCGCGGTACTTGTTCACCACAGACATGGTGCGCTCGAGCTCGGCCCGAAGCTCTCCGTGCGACTCCTCCAACTCTGCGATGCGCTCCTGTGCTTCGGCATATCGCTGGGCCACCACGTCGAGCTCGTCCACCCGTGCCCGCAACGCCTCGCGCTCTAGGATCACCTGCTCCACATCCGCCCGCGGCTCTGCCAGAACGGACTGACGTGTCTGCTGCTCCATGAGCATCACCACACGCAATTCCTGCAACGCCTTCGTTCGCGACTCAAGCTCCACACGCATCTGCATAAGCTGCGACGTCAACTCCGCCACTTCTTCTTGGGTCGCCACATCACTTCTCATATCATTACTCACATCACTTCTCACATCACTTCTCACTTCGTCTTCATGACCTCTCACTTCTAACTTGTCACTTCTCACTTCGTCTTCATGACCTCTCACTTCTAACTTGTCACTTCTCACTTGACTTCTCACTTCTAACTTGTCACTTCTCACTTCGTCTTCGTCTTCATCTTCATGACTTCTCACTTCTAACTTGTCACTTGTCACTTTCTTCAGGTCTTCCGTCCTATCCACTGCCCTCCGCATCTCCTCCAGCTCCGCCTGTGTATCGGTGAGCTTTCCGATCAGATCTTGTTCACTCGTGCGAAGCTCGTCGATCACTACTTCGAGTTTCTCAAGGCGCGCGATTTCGGCAGACATGGTTACGGTGAGCGAACGCATTTCATCTACATCGCCGCGAAGCGTAGGTAGGGAGGCAAGGTCTTCACGCAACGCATGCACTTCAGATTCTGAATCGGTGAGTGCATCGCGCAGATGCTGCAATTCTTCGGGCGGTTGCTCGGGCGTGGTGCGTGCGTTCTGGAGTTTCGATTGCAGTGACGTGTTCTCTTGTCGCAACGTCACGATCACATCGGCGCTCTTACGCACCATGTCCCAAAACCGAAGCAAGGTTGCTTCGAGTTCCGGTTGCACACGCATCTCGGCACTCACTTCTTCGAGGAAGAGTGGCTGTGCCTCTGGCTTTGGAGTGCCGTTGCTCATACTGTTGTCCCTCGGACTGTTGCTCCCGTTGCGGAAGCGGCTGTGTTGATCACGGATTGAAGAACCTCGTCAACCTCTGCGTCAACAAGCGTGCGCTCGTCGCTGCGGAAGGTCATGGCAATACCAATACTTTTCTTTTCTACGCCAATGTGCTGATCGCGATACACATCGAACACTTCCACCGATCGTAGAAGCGTGGTGTTCACGGTACGCACGGCCGATACGATAGCAGCGGCCGAGACTGCTTCATCCACCACAAAGGCTACATCGCGTTGCACCGTAGGATACAGTCCCACGGCCGCGAACACGGCCTGTTCGGACTGCATCAAGCGCAGATCGATCTCGAATGCATAGACGGCTTTGTCGATGTCCGACATCAAAGCCACCGCCGGCAGTACTTCGCCCACCGTTCCAATGCGCGTGCTGCCAAGCATTACGTCGAGTCGGTTCTGCGTGAACAACGCTGTGTCTTGCGCATCGTCCACAGCACGCAGATCTGCGGTGCGAATACCACATGCATGCAGCATTGCTTGCGCCGCGCCGCACATGTCGTAGAAATCTGATGAACGAGTTTTCGGTGAGCTCCAATGTGCGTCGCTGAAACCGGTGATAAGTGCCGTCACGTGCTCGCGCTCAACAACGGAAAATCCATTGTCTTGCGTGGTATCTGTTCTACGAAACGTTTTACCGCATTCGAACAAGCGCACGGAATCCTGTCCGTTGCGAAGATTACGTCCGGCCACAGCACACAACGACGGAATGATCGACGTGCGGAACTGCGAGTTCTCGAGTCCAAGAGGATTCTTCAACACAACAGTAGACTCATCACTGAGCGCTGCGCGCTCGGGCGATGTTTGCACGGTGGTATAACATTCGTTGAAGCCCCTATCCACCAAGAGCGTTCTCACGCGCGACCGATGTTCCGGCGCGCGCAAGTGTGCGGGTAGGGCCGCGCCCAACAGCGACACGCGAGCGTGGGTTGCGGGAGGGATGTTGTCGTAGCCGACAAGACGGGCCACTTCTTCGGCCACGTCGCATTCCAACGACATATCAACGCGCCACGACGGGACTGTTACTCGGTACGACGCCGCGTCGATTTCCTCTACGTTGCAACCAACCGATTGTACGAGCACGCGCTGTTCTGCATCTGCAACATCCACACCAACAAGTGAGCGCACCGCGGCATAGCGAGCAACGATCGTACGTGGTGCAAGCGGCGCAGGATATACATCGATCCTCTCCGCCGCCTTGCCCCCTGCCAACTCACAAATCATCTGCGTTGCACGGTCGAGCGCATAAACCAAGTTGTTCACGTCTACGCCACGCTCAAACCGATACGATGCATCGGTGTTCAGACTCAGTCGCTTTGCCGTCTTCCGAATAGCAGACGGATGGAAGGTGGCGCTTTCGAGGACGACCGTGCGTGTGCTGTTGACGATCTCGGAATTCTCGCCACCCATCACACCGGCAATGGCAATGGGATGTTGGGCATCGCAGATCATGATGTCGGACGCCGACAAAGTGCGTGGCTTTGAATCAAGGGTAACAAACGCTTCGCCCTCTGAGGCACGTCGCACCACGATGGCATTGTTTGTGAGTTTATCTCCATCAAAGGCATGAAGGGGCTGTCCGCATTCCATCAGCACGTAATTCGTGACATCAACGACCACGTTACGGGGTCGGAGTCCAATGGAGGTAAGTCGGTCTTGCAGCCACTGCGGTGACGGACCAACGGTCACGTCGGTGATCCTGCGCGCCATATATCGCGGACACAGCTCTGGCTCTTGAACATCTACGGTAAGGGGTCCGGATACGGGTGGAAACGTGACAGGTGCCGGGCGGTTGAGTCGGCGTGCGCCTTTCGCGGCCAATTCGCGAGCCACGCCAAGGTGACTCACACAGTCTGCCCGATTCGGCGTCACCGCAATCTCGTAGATCACATCATCAACGCCAAGTGCTTGAGCAAGCGGCATTCCGGGAGGGAGGCAAGGGTCAAGGAGGTGAATACCCGAATGATCGTCCCCCATGTTGAGTTCGACGAGCGAGCACAACATGCCTTGCGATTCTATACCGCGAAGTGCGCGGAGTTCGATCTCATAACCGCCATTGGGAACGACGGCACCTTCGAGGGCCACGCAGACGGTGTGTCCGATCGCCACATTCGGCGCCCCGCACACGATCGTCCTATTCGTCCCATCTCCCACGTCAACCGAGCACACATGCAGCTTATCCGCCTTCGGATGTTTCTCGCACGCAAGAACACGTCCGGTTACGAAGCCTTTCAGCGCAGCAGATTGGTTCTCGATGTGTTCCACTTCGATGCCGAGATCTGTAAGCGTATGGCTCACCCGATCGGGCGTCCACGAGGCGTCCAGTTCTATAAATTCCGTCAACCAACGATGGGAGATCTTCATTAAGATTTCTGATTCAATAACAACAGGCAAATATACTTTGGGTAAGGAGGTTGCGTAGGGCGTAGTTATACACAAAGAATGGTGGAAGTGTGGGCGTCGCGCGCACTCTTACAACGGCAGTCCCTCAAAAAGCCCAATTGCCGTCGTCTCTCCTGCAGGGATCAAGAGGGCGGTAAGGGAAAGCCAGGGAGAATCTATGGTGAGGCGAGGTGAAAGAGCCGGATAGACGCGAATGGCACCGCCGTCATGCAGGGAAAGAACTCCGCCAATAACACCGAGCTTTACCCACTCTGTGCCGAGCGGGAAGAGGACTCCTGCGCCGGCGTACATTGCTCTGTCGCTCTGAGAAAACTGATAGGCACCACCTTCGGCGAATCCTGTGATGCCTTGTGACCGGTCTCGCCATTGAATGGCAAGTCCAGGATTGAATTGATTATACGGTACGTTGGAGAACGGATGAATAGAACACACGATGGAATTCACGAACCATTTGTCTTGGTGCTCATCGAGCGAGTCCGACGAATTCCCTGCCACCTTCCCAGATCTTGACGTGTTCTCGATGCGGTAAGACACGCCGGCATTCAGATGCAGAGCGCCATCGCTAAACGTGGCTCTATAGCTCGGTGCCCCATAGGGCGCGTTGTTGGCCGTCACGAGCTCCGATCGGAACCAGTCTCTTCCGCCAACGAGCGAGATCGACCAAGCGTCGGAGAGGCGCACGTCTGCTTGCAGGGCAACCCCATAGGCCCATGCAGGTGCTGCCAACGTTGAATGATAGTAGGTGCCGGGGTCTGCGAAGTTTGGTGGAAGATCGTAGGGCATGTACTGTCGGTAGGCAGCATTGGCGCCTCCGAGCGAGCCAAGGACGGAAACGGAGAGAACATCGAACGAAACGCCGTAGCCGACGGTGGCCATGAGCGTGGTGATCGTCGAAGAACCTTGGGTTCGGACCTCGGTGTTTTGCGATGATGGGAACGTAGAGATCAGTGTTGGCACGTTGTAGATTTGTCCGGCGCTGATTCCTATTTTCAACGTTCCGGGCAGGACGTCCTTTACGTTGCAGGTAAGGCGAAACGCGGCTTGCGGACCGACGGCATCATTCGACGCGGCGGCACCTGCGCCGAGCATCAGCGTTGGTTGTTGAGCGCACAATGGAATGGCGGCACAATAGAACAGTAGAGAGAGAAGTCGTAGCTCGGGCCACTCTCCAACGGCGGACTCGACGCGCGCATAGCGTTACGTGCAGACGTGGACGTGTTGCGCCTGCATGGCACGCTCAACAAGAGTCCGCTCAATGCCCTCGTCGACGTCGAGCATGTCTATACAGGCACCTCCTCAAATTTCAACTTCGAATCTCGCGTCACGGTCAGCATCGTGAACATAGAAGGGTTGGTTGGTGCGCCGAACATCATGGTGAACGGGCAGCAATTAGTGTATGAATCTCGAGGGAAAAGCAAGATCAGCATTCCCAACATGGACACATTGATGACGGTACAATTCACATGGCCGGACACGGTAATCACGGCAACGTATGCACTTCTCTCTGAGTCTGCGCTTGGTGCCCGCTTTCGCTCCTACACGTCGGACTGGAGCAAAAGCGCACCGACGCCCATTGTTAGCGTAGGCGCGCGCTCAGACAGCGTCGTCCACGACTTCCACATCATCACCAACATAAGACGATATGCGTTCTTTGCTGCTGTGTCTCGTACCACGGCAGACGATGGCTCATTCATCGTACCGAGCATCGTTGCAGACAGTGTGAATTCAGACAACTCGATCCTTGCGGTACAGTATCGTTCGTACTACGCAACGCATGAATTGAACACCCCAACAAGTGGGTACGGGAACCGATTTGTTGGTGTGTTGCAGAGATATCGAATGTCGTATTTCTTGCGAGTGCTTCCGTAGCAAATCCACACGCATTCCACCATTCCCCTTGTCAGTCCAACTTTTTCCCCTATATTCGAAGTCTAACACCGCGGGGTGGAGCAATTGGTAGCTCGTCGGGCTCATAACCCGAAGGTTGTAGGTTCAAGTCCTGCCCCCGCTACAAGAATTAATAGTAAGCCCTTGCGACCATTTAGGTTGCAGGGGTTTACTGCTTTTTAGGGGGCGTCCCGCGTGGTCTAGACCCCTATTGTTAGGACTGAAATTCCGTGATTATCTGGTAAAAGAACTGGGGAACATCCTTGTGTAGGTCAGCAGGAATCGGGACATCAACACCAAGTGCCTTGAGCTTTTCAGCGGGAGTGCCCTATCCGATTCCTGAATGCAGCCTTTCGAAGTTATAGAAGTTTCGGAAACGTTCAAACGTGCCCTGCTCCGGATCAAGTGTATCGAAACAGATGCACCTAAGGGCACCACGGATCAATCACCGTGGGCCCTACGGATGCGAAGGTGGCGGTGTCGCGAGTAGCGATTGCAAATGCATGCGATGATGCGATTGCCGCGATGTAGCCGTCCGGTACTGGAAATCCGTGACCTCGCTTCCGGGTTGTAACTGCCAACCTCGCATAGTGCTCCGCAGCATGCACATCAAACTATAGTATCCGCTCAGAAAACATGTCGTTAAGACCTTTGCAGTAATTGCTCAGGCGACTCTTACGTTTTCCTGCACGCATCGACTCTACACCATAGAGTAGTTCCGATATCGTTGCACTCGTGCGGAACAGCGTCTTGATCTCTTGAGCGTCTAACCATGCAATCACAGAACCGCTTGGTTCAGGCCGCATCATTTCTGAGAGAACGTTGGTGTCGAGTATGATCATTCAAATTGAATTGGCTCGTGAGGATCGAGATCACGGTTGTCGGACATAGCCTTCTCCAAGGCGTTCACATCAGCCGTCGTAAGCCCGGTCTCCCGGCTCATGCTCATGAGTTACGAACCCAACTTCAATCGCTCTGGCGAGTCAACTGCCATCACGAGTATTGCACGCACCTCCGCTTCGGTACTGCGCCCATGCTGCGCTGCAAGCAACCGCAACGCACGATGAACCTCGTCGGGTACATTTCGAACAGTGAGTACGGCCATCGTCATTCTCCAGTTGTGATGTTATCGACATCGATCTGTCCATCTGTTGTCATTTTTCCAAACACGTCGCCCCCTACTCCCCTACTATCGTTGCAAACGTTTTTGTCACGCCATGCATCGTCACGCGCACAACGTACGAGCCGGCATACACGGTTTGCAGGTCGAGAAAGGCCATGGTGCTGCCTTGATAGATTGTGGTTGTGCGGACGAGTCGACCGGTCAGATCTACCAGTTCCACGAGCGCCGAAGATGGTATGGGGACGGTCACTTGAATGATCAGAAGATTGGAGGAAGGGTTTGGAAAGATCCTGACCGATTTCAATTCAGGAACGTCGTCCTGCTCTACCGATGTGGCCTCTGCCATAACATCAAGAACAAAGTTCTGTAGAGCCGAGATCGCGTCGCCAACGATTACTGCACGAATGGAGACGTCGTGTCTGCCCTCTGCAGGTATAGGCCACGTTACAGTTCCTGTGGCTGTATCGATCGTCATGCCGGTTGGCTTCGTTGTGAGGGCGTAGACGATACTGCCTGCAACATTCGCTTCTGCCTTGGCATCGTAGCGATAGGCGCTTGCAACGGTGGCCGTGACGGTAGGCGACGTGGTGAAACGAACTGATGGTGTAGTGCTGGTTGGCACATACGTGGTGACGGGCTCGGTGATCTTCACGTTCGTAGATGCTGCGCCAGGACCGCGAGCAGGGAAATTGTCGGCAACAACTACGCCTCTATACGTTGGACCGATGACGTACGGATAGACTGAATTTCCACTAGCGTTGATGGTGGCGAAGTAGGCATACGTTCCCTCTGGATACTCGGGCGTTATGCAGAGCCGACCGTTGTGCTCGTCGAGATCACCGGAGCCGGCAACATATTCAAAGTCTTCGTTGTACGAACCAAGTGCTTGCGCGGTAAAGGTGGG